>ENA-ORXC01000506-ORXC01000506.1-marine-metagenome-genome-assembly--contig:-NODE-506-length-27423-cov-8.875155_pt1 | contig 27423 bp, 26 predicted proteins | sample MGYA00237865_ERZ511478 | MGnify/ENA metagenome assembly ERZ511478
AATAAATCATCGTTGCGTTTGCGTTGCTTCCGTCGTTTTTGTGCGCTTCGCGCCCAGTGATCCCGGCGTTCGCGTTGCAACTCTGGCGTAGCGATCCGCATCCTGTGCTGGGTTTTCTGACGGGGTTATACCCCGTTGGCTTTGAGAGTAGGATCCACTACAGGCTGGACGATAGGGTCCGCCGAGCATAAGCGCTCGGCCGTTCAGACAGCGAAGGCCTCACGCAAGGCCACCGGCAAGCGCCACAGATGCCCATGATGGTGAATGCTGCCGACAAAGACGTCTCAAACCTCTACGGCCCACAGGGTCGCCAATGTAATATGGTAGGGACCCCTGAGGGTCTCTCCCATGAGCTGGCTGCCTTGCAGCCCATCCATCTGGGAAATCCGCGCGGCCGTGCCGCGCGGTACTTCCGCAAATGCCCACAACGCCGGCGTGGCGGGGTAGAGCAGCTGGCGGCGTGCCACCGAGATGTCACGCAACTCACGCTGCTCGTAAAGCGCGAGGAGACCCTTGTCACCGCGGCAGGATCACTCCCCCAAGACCGCCGGCATATAGAAGCCGGGGTCTGTCGCCCACAACTTGGGGGGCGAACGTGGGTAGCACTTTCACGAGTAGTAGGGCCCGTTACCCACCTCGGGAGGAAGCTCCCTGTGAGCCAAGTGGTTTAAGACCTGGCAGACGTGCCAATTTTCCTTCCGCCGGAGAAAGGGGAAGTCCGTACCCGTCCTCTCGGGGACGGCGTACTGCGACCCATAGAACTCCCGGATGCTCGCCCAGACGTGGGTCATCCGACGGCTAAAAATCGTCGCGTACGGCCGCTCGAAGAGCGAAAGCCCGGGGGGCTCCCAGGGTAACCGCCGAAACGTGTCGTCCACGACGGCCGATGCCGGCCACGAGGCCCATAAGAGGTTGGCCAGAGTGACATCAATATCCTCCTTCGGGCCGAGCACATCAACCGAGCCGCCCTACCGGCTATCGACCGCCATGGCGGCCGCGGAGTCGGCCTCACAGGCCGACGCCATCGGATCCCGTAAAACGGGGACCCGGAGAGAAGAAGTGGGCCCCATCGAAGGAGGGGCACAGGGCCGTCTGGGATGCGGGGCACCGCGCGAACTCGCGCTGTGAGCGCCGTCCCAAACACGTGACGACTCGGACACCTACGGAAGTCCCGGCACGCCGGAACACCGCTCAGCGGTGACCGTCCTATGCGCCCCGAATCGGGGCCTCTCTCTCGCGCCCGGGCGTTCCCGTGCGATAGACTTCCTTGTGCGGGTATCCCGACGCACTCCCCCCGTGGCGGTGATGGGCGGGGGGACAGAGGATACGAGTCCCGGGTCTTTCCCCTTGGGCTGCCAAAGGCGGTGACACACCGCCCTCGGGCCTGCGAGACGCGGGCCCTGAGGTGGGGGATATGTGGGGGAAACCCCCTTGACTCGGATGACACGACCCCCGGCCGGAGCCGGGGGGGGGTGGGTCCCGAGTTCCCACGTAACGCGCCCCCGAGGGGGGGTGACGTGTGGCGCCCCCTCGGGTGGGCGCCAAGAGTGGTCCCCGACCACCTACGTAACACCCCCTCCTGGGGGGGTGAATGAAGGAGCATCGCCTGATCAGGCCCCCAAAGGGGCCTGACACGGACGGAAGGGGCGCAAGCCCCTTCGATCTGGGCCCCCTGGAGGGGCCGGGAAGCTTGTGGAAGCTTCCCCATCCGGGGCGGAACCCGAAGCCGAGATCAGATCTCGGCCAACGAAGATGTTCCCCAAGGACTTCCATCACGGAATTGAAAAATCTGGGGTCTATGTCCCCTGGGATTTGGAGGGACTTACAAGTCCAGGCTGACCCAAAAATCTATGGGCCAGATGTCTCTTCCAGTGGAAGAGTGTTCTTTGATCCGTGGCAGGGACCACCAGAGGTCACTGTCCCAGGACCGTGGCCCGCTGGTCACCGGTCCCCCCATGACCGTTCTCGTGGGCTGGGCTCGTGCGCGTTTTGCTTCTCCCGAGGGTGTGTGAGTGTGCGTTCCTGGGTCGGCTTGCTTCCATGAATAAATCAGCGTTGCGTTTGCGTTAGTACCGGCGTTCTGGTGCGCTTCGCGCCCTGTGATCCAGGCGTTTGTGTTCTTTCTCGTTTGTGTCGCTCCACATCCTGTGCTGGGTTTTCCGACGGGGTCTTGCCCCGTCGGCTTTGCGGGCAGAAACCACTACATTTGGTGGATCAGCTGGGGACAGGGTTCGGCCCTTCCTGATCAGTCGGGCCTACCCTGTGTCCGGTTCTACGGTGGTTTTTCTGTTGTGTCTTCGTCTTACCCTTGGGTGTGACTGAGTTGCTGTGGTTTTCTAGGTGTATGGATTTCTTGGAAGGAGGACGGAGTCCTCACGTCATGAACGTACCAGGTGTGACCGGGTCCGGCGCCGAGGGCTCCGGTAACTCGTCACGGGGAGACCGTGACGGAGCCAGCGATGGTTCGGGGGCCGTGAGCCCCGGAGGAATCCCTCCTCGGACGGGGGATCGAGCCGGCTCGACCGCGTCAGAGCGCGGCGGGTTGGGCGACGGGGGCGGAGACGGAGGGGTATTCCCGTTTCCTCCCCCGCCAGGCGAGGGGGGCATGGGCGGAAGGGAATTCCCGTCTCTCCCCCCCCAAGGTCAGGGGGGCTCGGACGGAAGGGCATTCCCGTCTATCCCCCCCCAAGGTGTGGGGGGCACGGACGGAAGGGCATTCCCGTCTATCCCCCCCCAAGGTGCGCGGGGCGCAGACGGAAGGGCATTCCCGTCTCCTCCCCCTCAAGGTGTGGAGGGTCGAGCCGGAGGGGTATTCCCGCCTCCACCTCCTCGACCGCTCGGCGAGCGGGACCAAGCGGTTCCCCCTCTGCCGTGGGGTCCGTATGATGGACGGGCCAGGACGGCGAGAGCCGCTGGCCCACACCGAACGCCTCCTCATGGAGGCGGAGATCGGGCCCCCCAGGGGGCCCAGGACGCGGCGGTCTTGTCGGCCGCCCTACGGGACTCGTTGGACGCTTTGATTAGCGCCTTGCATGAGCGGCTGTCTTTTATAGAGACAGCCATCGGGACCACACGACGGTCCCGGCGCCGTCGTCGGCGGATGAGTTCCTCCTCCTCGGACGGAGAGTACTCCGGGGGAGATGGGGGCCGCCATGTGCCCCGTCGCTCTGTGACTCGTGCCCTAGGGCGCGAGCTGGAAGGGGAACCCCGTCGACGGATTCCCCCTAAGATCATCCCCGCGGATGATCGCTACGCAGCAATCTTAGATTGCGCAACATACGCTTTGGCGAATACCGATGTCCGGTATGACCGGACCATGGCACACGGCCTAGGCCGTCTGCGTAAGGACGTCTCGGCCACCTTTGGCCGTGACGCAGAATGGGATGGGACGCCCGCATTAGGCGTCTTTGAATTTCTAAGCCGCTTCGTGAAAGCGGGCGATGACAATGATGTCTCGGAGGGCAGAGCCCTGTACCTCCTCCCCGAGTTCACTAAGGGTGACCTCAAGAGGGAATTGTATACGATCATGCCGTCCCTCCAGGGGGGACGGAGTGGGGAGGTCAGCTCCTATCTGGAGCTGGTCAACTGGCTCCTCCGCAAATATGCGGACGAGCAATCGCTAAGCGATCAAGACGCTTTGTTTCATGGGGCCGCCCAAGAGGCGGACGAAACGGAGACTGCTTACTACGTGCGCCTTCGGGGGCTACGTCGCCTGTGTGGGTATATCCACACGGAAGGACAAATGAAGAGTCGCTATATGCAGGGACTTGGCTGGGAGGTTCGCGCAGATGTGCGCGAACATAACACCTCGACCATGCCCATGGATCTGCTGGTGCAATACGCCCAGCGGAAGGGTGACGTCTGTCGTAGACGCCACCAAGAGCAACGGGATGAAGAAGCCCGACGGGCCGAGGCCCGTCGGGAGCGTCGCGCTGCTCGGCCAGCGCCGCGGAAGTATGTAACCGCGGCAGTGACAGCCCCACCTAAGGTGGGGGAAGCCCCTCCGGGTCCTTCCCGATGGGGCCCACCCAAGGCTGGCGAAGCGGGTCCTTCCCGATGGGGCCCACCTAAGGTGGGGGAGATCCCACCTGGTCAGACCCGACGGGCTCCCGCTAAGGTGGGGGAAGTCCCAACGGGGCCTTCCCTACGGAACCCAGCCCAGGTGGGGAAAACCCCACCTGGTCCTCCTCGGGAGGACACGGGTCGCCCTGGGCGACCCCGGATCAACAATTGCCTCGCATGTAACATGCGGGGCCATTTCTTCAGGGAGTGCCCCCGCCTCGACGCGGGGACTAAGGCTCTGTTGACAAAGGCCTTCTTGGAGCGGTGCGAAGAGCGCCGCAAGAGGGAGGAAGAGCGCCGGCAAGGTCAGCCGGTCGCGGCGGTGAGGCACCACTATGGTCCTCCGTGGTCGTCCTCGGACGACTCACCCTCCCCCGGGAAGGATGAAGCCGAGCAAGATGAGGAGGACAACTCCCCCTCGGGAAACGAGTAGTGGGTGGGATAGTCCCACCCACCCCGAAGACATCCGGGGTAGACCGGCGATATAAGTCTTCCCGGAGAGCCGGGAAGAATAGGCCGAGTCGAGTGGTGGGGGCGACCCAAGGGAAGCCCCCGGAGGGCACGTCTTGTGCTTTCATGCCCTCCTCTAGTTACCAACTAGCCGTTCGGTTATTCCTAACGGCAGGATTTGATCTCACTACACGGGCTATATTAGATACCGGTAGTGGGCCGACGCTAATAGACCGGCGATTACTGCCGGTCGACACCCCGCTACAACCGCTGGGTGATCTAGCGAAGATGTTTCATGACGTCAATGGGGGCTGGCTCCCCATTGTTGGTGCTGTTTGTCTTGGTGTGACCCTTGGGGGTCAGACCTCCTACATCTCCTTTGGAGTTGTGAACAACATGAGTGTCCCAGCTATCCTGGGCACCTCTTTCATTGATGTCGCAACGAAGAACATTGCGACGCAGGAGCAACATGTGGAACTCCTCAACGGCACCAAGGTGCCGATCAAGAGACGGGGAGCCCCGAAGGGGCACCCCGATGCCTCCATTTCGGCGGGCTGTGCTTGTCCCGTGGGGGTTACGGCTCAGCTGAAGCCGGCCAGGAAGACCTGGGTGCACCCCGGGACTATCGCCCACGTCCCCGTGAGGAGCACCTACACGGGGCATGGCCTCGTGAGAGGGCGACCCCCTTTATATCATAAGCATGGTATACAGGTCGCCCAAGGGCCCGCCATTATGATGGCGAATGAGCCAATAACAATCCAGGTGATGCACCTGGGTGCCACACCGTTACGATTAACAACCGATATGACCATTGGTTATATCGACGCCCATGAGGGGCCGACCTATGAGGTCTCGGAGAGCGAGCTCGAGGAGCTCGCGACGCCGCCGCAGGTGGCAAAGAAACCCCCTCTTCCGGAGGTAGACGTCTCGTCGGTTCCGACGGAATGGTCGGGGGCCTTGAAGGCCCTCCTCCAAAAGCATGCCTCCCTCTGGGAGGGCAAGCTTGGCTTGATCCGAGGTTTGGAACACCGGATCCGACTGAAGCCCGGGGCTGTCCCCGTGCGACAGCACCCTTACAAAGCCGGGCCCATGGCCCGGGAAAGAGAGAACGCGGAATTCGAGCGTATGCGCTCGATGTAAGTGATCAAGCCCGCCAGTGGGGAATGGGCTAGCCCCGTGGTAATGGTACCGAAGCCTGATGGCTCAGTACGCTTCTGCATCGATAACAGAAAGCTCAACTTGGTGACTGTCAAGGATGCGTACCCCTTCCCACGGATGGATGAGTGTATTGACTCCCTAGGGGACGCCAAGGTGTTCTCCACCCTGGACTGTAACGCGGGCTACTGGCAAATACCAGTAGCCGAGGAGGACAAGCACCTCACGGAATTCATGTGCCACACGGGCGCGTGGCAATGTCTGCGCCTCCCTTTTGGGCTATGCAACGCCCCTGCAACGTTCCAACACGCCATGGATATGATCCTGGCCGGCGTGAAGTGGCAGATATGCTTAGTATATCTGGACGATGTGATTGTCTTTTCGCGTTCTCCAGAGGAACACCTGCAGCACCTCGACGAGGTGCTGACCCTGCTCGGGAAGGCAGGGGTTACCTTGAAGGCGGCCAAATGCCACTTCTTCCAAGAGGAAGTGGAGTACCTCGGTCATGTGATCCGACCGGGGCGAGTCCATGTCCTGGAGAAGAACCTCCGGGCTCTGCGGGGTCTCCGTTATACGGAGACCCAAACTCAGATGAAGAGCTTTCTGGGTATGTGCGGCGTGTACCGCCGCTTTGTAGCTGACTTCGCCAAGATAGCGAAGCCCCTAACGGCGCTCACGAGCACCAAGCTTCCTAAGAAGCTTCCTCCTCCTTCAGAGGAGAATATGGACGCCTTTGAGATACTCCGAGGACGTCTGCGGGACGCCCCAATCCTTGCCCTGCCCAGGAGGCTCGGGCACTACATCGTCGACGTCGACGCCAGCTATGAACAGCTGGGTTGCTGCTTACAGCAGCAACAGCCCGACGGGGAATATCACCCCATCGGCTACTACAGCCGTGCGCTTCTCCCTGCGGAGAAGAACTATTTCGCCACGGAGATCGAGGCGCTAGGCGTCGTCTGGGCTGTGACCTACTTACGGTCGTACCTAGAGGGGGCGGAATTTGTGGTACGGTGTGACCACCGTGCCCTTTTATCGGTGCTCACTAATATGAGCCCGAATGCTCGGATTAACCGATGGCGACTCCGATTATCGGAGTACACCTACGAGATCCGGCATAAGCCGGGGAAGGACCACAAAGTGGCAGACGCGTTATCGCGTCTCCCTACGGAGGGTTTAGATACCTCTCCCCTGGACGAGGACATCCCCGTCCTAGCGGTTGAGACCCGGGCCAGTGACGCCCTTAAGGAGGCGTCGCCGGAAGAGGCCCCCATGGGGGCCCTGACAGCCCAAGAGATTATCATGGGCCAAGCCGAGGATGACTTTTGTCAGGCCAGGCTGAAAGAGCTTGACGCTCTTCCGCCTCCCGACCCGACTTGGAGTCGACAAGCGTTCTTCTTCCGGGAGAAGAACGGGTTGCTATGCCGCCGCTCGGTATACGGGCGAGAGACCCAAGTGGTTATTCCGGAGGCGCTACGGAAACGCCTCCTAACGTACCAACACCAGTCGGTGTTAGCCGGGCATCCCGGCTCGAGGAGGATGTACAACACCCTCCGCAGATATGTATACTGGCCAACGATGGTCGTCGACGTATACAAACACGTGGAGCAATGCCCCGCGTGTGCGAAGAACCGCCTCTCTGAGAGGAAGCACACTACGGTGATGAAGTTGTTCGCCGCAGAAGAGCCCTTCTCGGGGCTCGCTATGGACCTTTTGGGTCCTTTGCCCACCTCTAAAGGGGGGCACAAGCACGTCCTGGTCATATGTGACCGCTTCACAAAGCTGACAAGAGCCATCCCTTTGAGGGAGGCCACGGCTCTGACTGTGGCATCGGCTTTCATTGATGCATGGGTTGCCGCATATGGCATCCCTGACTCGGTCCTTACGGACAATGGGCCACAGGTTGCCTCGGTTTATTACCAGGGCATCCTAGGCTTACTTGGTATAGCTTCGAACTATACCTCGCCTTATCACCCGCAGACGAACGGGCAGGTGGAGCGGTATAACCGCACCCTCGCTCGCCAACTCCGCTGCTATGTGGCGGAGCACCAATCGGACTGGGACAGCCATCTGTCCCTTCCGACTACTGCGTACAATACGCAGGTCCACTCCAGCACTGGGGAAATCCCCTTTGCTTTCGTGAGCCCAAGGAGGCTCCAGCTGATTGGTATCGAGAGGATGCCTCGGCTAAGGCAAGCCTAGGAGAGACCCGTCGACGCCAGCTCGGCGGCGGAACAATATGTAGAGGACCTCAAGGTTCTCATTCCGAAGGTCCGGGAGCACCTGGGTAAAGCCCAGGCTGCGTACAAGCGTGCGTTTGACGCACGCGCTCGGGAAAAGAATAACCAGCTAAAGGCTGGGGACTGGGTGTACCTCGATGCCCACTCCCGTTCGCCGAAGAAGCTTGGGTTTAAGACCCAAGGACCCTACATGGTGCTACAGACCGATGGGTACCGGTTTCTATTAGAGAGCCCTAGGGGCATCAGGACGGTAAGCAGTGACCATGTCACTGGAGCACCCACGCCCCCGGCACGGGATGCCAAATGGACCCGTGCCCTCAGGGCACAGGCCCTCTTTAAGGAGGGCACCCATCCAAAGGATGGCCCAGAATTTGTGTTTGAAAAGTTTATCAAACATGGCTGGAATGTGGACGGGCAATTGAAGCTCCTAGTCAAATGGTTCGGGTTTCCCGAAAAGGAAGCCACGTGGCAATCTGCTTCTTCCCTCCCGAGAGAAGCACTCCGGAAGTAGTCTCCGGAAGAGAATTAAACTCCCCGCCTTGACGCGGGAAGGGGTGTTCTTTTCTGACCAAGTCAAGTAAAGGGTACAAGAGTGGCGTGCTGCCAAGCACGGCACGGAGACAAAGAGAGACAAGAAGAGGGGCCAAGCCCTTTCATTCCCTACGGGGCCCTCTCGCACTCTCCCTCCCAGTGCGGCACCGGGCCCTAAGGGGGGCGGTGAAGGGTGACACAAACAATGACCGAGGAAAAGGGGTGCCAAGCACCCTCGGTGACAAGTCACCAACCCCCGGAGCGAGAACCAAAGTCCGGGTCATAGCCCTGGCCCGGATCCTCATGGTGCGAGTAATACCCCGGCCCCGAGAAGGTCGGAAGGTTCGCCGAGGGACCAGTCGCCGTCCCATGCAGGGCCGGCACAGAGGAACTAGGGCCCGCCCCATAGTGGGACGGGGCAATCGAACCCGAGCCCGCCCCATAATGGGACGGGGAAACAGAACCCGAGCCCTCCCCATAATGGGCCGGGGCAGAGGAGCCTGACCCCACCCCATAGTGAGGTCGGGACGGAGACGGCGGGCGCTGGTGCGTCGCCGGCGAGATACCCCCGCCGGTCGGGGCCGGGGGTAGCGTCATGTTGCGGATGGACCACCCCGCCACGACGGTGTTGGTCTCCGCCACGGCCGCGCTGTACTCCTTCGCCAAAAGGCGGCGGAGCGAGTCGACTGTACTCAGAGCGTACAGCACGTCCGCTTCACGGTCACCCATAGGGCGTGACACGATAACGGCCATCTCGTTGCGAAGCCGCACCAAGGTGCGGCTTAAGGCCATAATCAGGGTTTACTCCACCCCGTTGGTGAGGATCGGGGGGAGTTCCCCTAGGGAGCGGGTCAAGCTCGCCCACACCGCGCGCCTCACGGGCCGAGGGGGCCCCAGTTGGGCGGTCCCATCCCAAGAGAAGAGAGGAAGGGCCGCTAGCGACGGACCCGAGCGTCCCCCGATAAGGGGGACCGAACCACCCCCAGGGTGGGTACGTCGGCCCCGACCGTAGCGCGCGCCCCCGCGAGGGGTATACGGGCGGGAGACCTCCGCCCAAAGGGGCGGAGCCGAAGACGAAGCGCCCGCGGAACTCGCGGGCGGAGACGGCGGCAGCGACGCCGGAGGCGCTAAAAGAGCCGCGGGACCATAACGGTTCGGCCCCGCCGAGGCCAAGTCCCAATCCAGGGGGCGGAGGCGCAGTTCATGAGTGACATCCCTCCCATAAGGGAGGGTGGCGTCACCAAGGCCCTCCATGAGGACCAAGACCCCATCGTCGTCAAGTCCCTTGGCGCATCGGAGGACCCCTCGGGGGCTCCCATTAGAAAGGAGCCACGTCTCCTTCCCGAACTCCTCCACGAGGCGGAGGAGCTCCAACCCGGCCTCCAAGAGAGGCCGAACGGCCGAGTCGGCCGAGCACAATCGCTCGGCCGTGAGCTCGGCAAGGGCCGTCCGAAGGACCATCGGCAGACGCCATAAGTGGCCGTGATGGCAAATGCTGCTGACGAAGAAGTCGGCCACCTCGACGGCCCAAAGGGTCGCTAGAATGATGTGTTAGGGCCCCCCGAGGGCCTCCCCCATCGGCTTGCTGCCATGCAGCGCCCCCAACTGTGGCATCCGCGCGGCCATGCCGCGCGGCACCTCTACCGACGCCCACTAAAGGGGGGCGATCCGGTACAGACCCTTACGCCGGGGTACCGGAACCTCGCGTACCTCCCGCTGCTCATGGAGCACGAGGACGCCCAGGGTAGTGCGGATTGTCCACTCCCCTAGGGCGCCCGGAACGAAGTAGCCGCGGTCTTCCCCCCCCATCTTGGGGGGAGGACCCGGTTAATAATCCCAGGAGAAGTAGGGTCGGTCACCCTCCTCAGGAGGGAGGTCCCGCTCCGCCAAATGACGGAGCACCCGACACACCCGCCAGTCCTCCCGGCGGCGGAGAAAGGGGAAGTCCGTCTCCATCCCCTTGGGGATGGCGTACAACGGGCCTTAATTAGCCCGGATGGTCGTCCAAAGACTGACCATGCGGCGACCCTCTAGGGACGCATATCGCTGCTCGACAAGGGACGCCCCGAGGTCCCAAGGGAACCGCCCAAACGCGTCGTCAACGACGGCGGGAGTCGGCCAAGAAGCCGACAAGAAGGTGGCCAAGTCGCCGTCAATCTCCTCCTCGTCCCCGAAGTCGTCGCCGGGCACGTCGCCCCGACTGTCGACCGCCATGGCGGCCGCACCGTTGGCCGCATCGGCCGACGCCATCGGACCCCGCGAGACGGGGACCCGGGAAAGCTTGATAAGCCCCACCCAAGGGGGGGGCACGAGGTCGTCAGGGAGGGGGGAAGATCCCCGGACGCGCGCTATCGGCGCTGTCCCGACTCGTGACGATGAGGGTGTCCACGGGACCCCTGGATCGTCGGGTCCTTACACGACGGGGACCGTCTTATGATCCCCGGTGGCGGCGGGGGGGGCTCACCAGGCGCCGGGAAGTCCCCGCGCACTAGATGTCCCAGGCGGACACCCCACAGCCAACCCCTCGAAAGGGGGGGGGCGAGGACAGAACGAGTCACAGGGGATTCCCCGTCGTGGTCGGTGCGGGGCGGCTAGACACCGCCCCCGGTCCTGCGAGACGCAGGCCCTGAGGTGGGGGATATGTGGGGGAAACCCCCCCCCCGTCCTCAGATGACGCGATCCCCCCGGTATGGGCCGGGGGAGGGGCCGCGAGCACACACATAATGCCCCGCAGAGGGAGCTGTGTGTGGCGCCCCCTTGGGGCGCATGCCAGGTGGGGCTTAGGGCCGCACCCGAGGCTCACATCCCTCTCCCTCGGGGCCCGAGGGGGGGGGCCTGACACGGACGAGGGGACACGCGACCCCTCGATCCGGGCCCCCTAGAGGGGCCGAGAAGCTCGTGGAAGCTTCTCTGACCGGGGCAAATCCCGGGGGCGAGATCAGATCTCGGCCACGGTCGATATCCCACGAGGACTTCGATCGAAGAATTGAAAATCTTGGGGTAAGTCCCTGGAGATCTATTGGGCTATTTCAGTCCAAGCTGACTTAAGTTCAGGGGCCACATCTCTCTTCCAGTGGAAGGGGGTCCCTTGATCCGTGGCAGGGGCCAGCCAGGACCCCGCGTCAGGGACCGTGGCCCGTCGGGCACCGGTCCCCCTATGACCACCTTTTCCTGGGTCGGGTTTTTGCGCGCCAGGCGTCCTCTGAGGGTATATGAGTGTGTGCTTCTGGGTCGGCTTGCTTGCATGAATAAATCAGCGTTGCGTTTGCGTTAGTTCCGGCGTTCTGGTGCGCTTCGCGCCCTGTGATCCAGGCGTTCGTGCTCTTTCTCCTTTGTGTCGCTCCGCATCCTGTGCTGGGGTTTTCTGACGGGGTCTTGCCCCGTCGGATATGCGGGCAGAAACCACGACATTTGTGGCTCGGCAGCGACGTGCGTGCGTTCTCCGGCTCTTGGTTTTGATTATCGGCACGAGCAGGATGTCGCACATTTAGATTATATTTTGGCCAGCCCACTTTATCAACGCACGTGTCGAGAATATATGGACTGAATTTGTAATGTTGATGCCATTGTGCTTCTGGTGAGGGTGCGAGGTATTTTGGAGAACGGCTGTACATAGATCCCTTGTTTCGAGACAACAACCTTGTTCTTGACTTGGCCATCCCAGAGGTACATGCGACAGATGCGTTGATGACAGGATCGCTCTCAGAGACGGTCGAGAGCGGAAAACAGTCTCAAGAAAACCGAGAATCTCGAGTCTCTACGGATCTGGCGACGAAATAGCCAACGAATCACCTGAAAACTGCCGTCAGGAGCTGTTTGCCGCGGTTTATCAACAATGGCTGGCCTGTTTTACAAAGCAGTCCCGGTCTTTGGTGATCAAGACACATTTGGGGCATCAGCAATACCTATTTCGATTTGCAGCGGGGCGCCTTGAGAAGCAATCGTGTAATGTAGTTATTTTTCGAACAGTTAACGACAGGTAGAGAATTGTCGTGATATCTAGTTTGATGGTGTGTGCATTGTTCTGGGACTTGTCATCTCGGATTGAACCAGCTAGCAGAGCTGGTTCCGCTGATGATTGAGCAAGGCTGGAGCGGCAGAGTGGACGGGACCGACCCGCCACCTCTTCGTTGCTTCTTTGAGCGCTGTCACCGTGGCCTTATGAGCTCCCCACGCAAAACTCGGTCGTCCTCCAAGGTTCCAAGTGCCGCCGCCTCTTCGGGTGGTGGTCGCTCGGATGAAGCCGCAGGCGTCCGTCCTGTCGTCCCTCTCGTGCGACTCATCGCCACGGCTACGGGGCTACGTGACTCGCGTCAGACGATTCTTGATGGCTTTCGCGCGCGGTTGAGTATGCTGACGTCTAACTTGGAGCAGGGCGAGCTGTCCCCAGAGGCTGCGGCGCAGGCTTCACGCGAGCTCTTGGAAGGCGGAGCGACGCTGTCAACGCTGGTTGACAACGTCACTCAAGCCGAGGAGCATCTAGCTGCACTGGTCTCGTTGCGGAAGCCGAAGGCGAGTTCTTCGTCTCGTCCTCCCAGTCGCTCTTCCAGCCCCTTGGCTGTCGCCGGTGCGCCGAGTGCGGCCTTGCAGCAGCCGTCCGCACCGAGCCGACCTCCGCCTCCCACGTGGTACATGTTCACGTCTCCGGCAGGTCCTGCATCTGACACCTCTAGAACGAGACTCTGCGGCCCCGTGACACAGCTGGTGCCCTCCCACGACCCTACGGACCCGCCTCGCCTGTTTCCTTTGCTGCAGCCTACCCAAGAAGCTTTGTCGTCAGCTGTTGTCAAGAGCAAGGGGCGCCGTCTTGTGCTAGAGTCCGTTTCGGTTATGCTCTTGTCTGGAAAGGGTGTGCCTGAGCAACCGGTTTCGGGAGGCTCAGCACATGAACGGACAGTGTCGAGCGAGATGGCCAAGCTTAACAATGCGTACAAGAGCAGGAGTGTGACCGCTAAGGCACGCAAGACGCTCCGCTATCTGCACCTTCCTGTCGTCTTCTGCTCCGACGGCTGCGAGGTGGACATGGCGTACTACATCGAAGTCGAAGGAGTGCGACGTGTGCTGGCGGTGCACGAACTCAAGGCCCCGAGAGTTGCGCCGGCCTCGGCGCTTCAGCAAGTGGCCAAGTACGCGTGTGCAGCGGCCGCGGGCCTGTGTCAAGGAGGGGTGGCTTTCGAGCAGATCGTTGTCCCGATGATGGTGTCTACTGGACTCCTGGAGCTGCACGGGGCAGCGTACATGGCGTCCCCCTCGCTACCTGTCGCGATTACTACCAGCTCAACCCTTGACGTCAACACCAAGCAGGGCGCCGCTGCTGCCCATCTCTACCGGAGGAAGGCGAAGGAGCAGATGGATCGATTAGAAGTCGCTGTGCGCGACGCTGCCAAGTCGCCCAGATTTACTGTGATCGAGAACGCGCTCTTCCCGGCCAACGGTGAGGCCGGGGCTGTGCCGTCTTTCCACCCCTCCTTTTCTTCAACTGCGGTGTGGCCCAAGTGGAGCGCCGTGTCTGATGTGGCACCAGGTGGCGTCGATGCTCAAGTGTTTCACATGCACAGAGCGTTCCAAGCGCTGTATGCATCCACGGCGGCGCGGTTTGTGTGCTTTCCCTTTTGCTACGCTGCCGGCATCAAGTGCGCCCCGACTGGCTCCGACGCGGGCAGGAGCGCCTTGCTCTTTCCCAACCTCCTTTCCTCAGGGTACCAAAGCGCATTGCCGAACGAGATTGCGGTTGCCTGCATGTACGTGAAGGCGGTCAAAGAGGCGGTCGCTGCGGTTCGTGAGGCAGGGGTCGTCCATGGCGACCTCTACATCAGCAACATTATGTGGCGGGTTGCAGCCGGTGGGGATGCCGTCGAGGTGAAGCTGATTGATTGGGACACGGTCTTCTTCTCTTTCGACGGCGTGCCCCGGCATTGGGAAGATGAGTGGAAGACCCGACCGAAGTGGAGGCTGTACAAGCACTGGCTGTCTCAAGGGCGACGCAAGGTTGGCGCTGTTGCTGCATGTGCCCTGGACCAATTTATGGTGGGTACGCTGGAGCATTTCTGCAGCTCGGACAAGCAACGTTGGGGCAGCTGGATGGCGGCGACGGATCAAGCGCTGTCCGCGCGCAGTCTTAATCGAGTTTTCCTTGGTATGCAAGAACTGTTCGCAACACATTGTCATCTTCCGGAGCTCGTCAACACCGACACATCTACAGAGACCCCCTTACGGCATCCGGCACCGAGCCTTGCCGCGCCCACCGTGACGGTGTCCGGTGGAGGCGCCACGCTGTCGGCGGATTCCTCGAGTCCGACGCAGAGGGTTGGGAAGAAGCGTCGCCGAGAGTCTGATGAGGAGGAGGGCTAAAACAGTCAGCGCGTCCCGACTATGATAGCCAGCTTTGTTCGTAAGAACGTCTGTCTATGACGATTGTCAGCTCCGACGGCGGCTCGACACAGCGCGACGTCTCTCACTGTATGAGGGTGGTTTATCAATACATGTACACGCTCAGAGGAATGGGCGGTAGGGGACTTTTGGTACAGCTTCCCAGCGCGTGTGCATTCTTTCCATAAAACAGAGAGCGGCACGGCGTTAGCCTTCCTCCTCCCCCCAACCCGTGCTCCCTCACTCCCCTCGCCACGGCCCCCAAGCTGTCCCATCTCTACCGACCGCTCTGCCGGGCCGGTAGTGAGAGAAAAACAAGCGAGCAAGGAGTGGTCTACGGCCAGGAAGGTCGGCGACTGCTCCCGTGCCTTGCCCTACGGGAACTGTGCTCTATGGGGAGTCATGATGACTCTACAGTGAGTCAAATTTTTACCTTGGCAGGGGCAGGTGGCTGTGACGAGCAGGATGAGGGGGGAAGGGGGAGGGGGGGCGCGGCGGCAACGCAGCCCCGGGTATGGCCACGGAAAATATAACCGCAGGCACCCCCCAGCCGCACGGAAGTGGGGGCGGTGAGACCGGACCACTGCTTTTTTTTGGAGATGAGGCGCGCGAGGCACAACGACGCGAGCGTCAGCAGACTGGGGGCGCCAGAGGAAGGAAGATATTGCCGGCTGTTGGGAGGGGTGCACCGCCACCGGGCTGCGCAGAGGGACCAAGTGCAGGCCTGGGGCTGGGCACCTGGGGCGGTGCCCGAGAAAGCTGGACGGGCGGTGGCATGCTCCAGATCACCCAGCTCATTTGGCTAGACCGAGCTGAAAGGCGATAAAATTGGATGGCATGATCGGGACTTGTGGTCGAAGGCCTTTTTTGGATTTGTTCGCTGTCCGACGTTGACACGTGCCAGAGTCCCTGCGTTTAATATCAGCATAGCAGTTCGTTTTACTTCCTCCCAGTCACCCTCCTACTCACGCCTCATCCGTTGTAGAAAACGGCTCTCGGGTAAAAAAGATGTAGTGCCGGTCCCCGCGCGTCATACAACCCACCGAGTCTGCAATGGTCCGGGCGTCAATGTACCTGTGTGTCCCCTCGTAGGAGGAGAAGACGTGCATGTCGCGGCGGTCCTCAGGAATCCCGTATCGCCCGTTCGGGTCTCGCTGCGAGACAATCGACTGCACGTAAGCAAGTGCCACGGGTCCCATCGGTCCTCGACATAGGAGGAAGTGCCGCACCAGGCCGTACGTCGACAAAGGGTACATCTCAACGGTCCCATCGACGGCGCGGCGCCGCGCCGAGGAGTTGATGCGCACAAGAGAGGTGCGTCGACGGTTCGCGCCATTCTGGGGCTGCGAGTCGCGGGCGTTGATACGCGCCCCGTCGCACAGCTGCAGTCGGTAGAACTTGCGCGGCGTGGGGTCGGCGTCGGCCACGGCCTCGTGATGGTGCCGCAGCGCTTGCAGCTCCGCTCCATGCAGCTCTTGGTGCTTGTCGATGGGGCGGAGCACGCTGATCTCAGCAGCGTCTTCATTAGGAAGCAGCAGCTCCCAGCGGTGGGGGGCCGCGCCGCCGTAGGAGCCCGCCGCCGCCGCCCACTCTTCGGGGCACTCACGGGAGGCGAAGGCCAGGAGCAACTCTGCGCGGTCGCGCTGCTCCATGGCCTCGACGAGCGCCTCATGGGGGCGTGACCGGCTGCGGATCATCGGCGGCAGAGTCCCGATGTAGCGCTCCAACGGGAACTGCCAGTAGCACCATACTGGCCCGCACTGCCTGATGTTGGGCACGACGTTGAGCAAGGTGGCAAACATGAAGCGGCAAACCCGCACACGCTCCAGTCGCCCGCGGTAAACGACCTTGTAAAACGCGTCCAAAAACTTTACGATGTCCTGCTCGGCGCTGTCTAGGTCCCCGGGCGTCAGGGGGCTAGGGCGCAGGAGCAGCCGCCCAGCACGACATAGACACATGACCATGTCGTAGAAGTCGTTCGGCACGCGGCCAAACAGTAACACCTCGGCGCCGCAGAGTAGAAAAAAGAGCCAGTCGACGGCCTTAAAGCCCGCGTGGTGCTTGTGGATGTCTCTTAGCTGCCGCGCTTGCTGTGCCGGCACGGTGGGTGCCGCCGACCGATACTCGGCGCCCATCGTCTCAAGAATCTTGGACGGCACCACGTAGTTGTCCACCACGTCCGCCTCCGCCTCTAGAACTCCGGCAACGAGGCGCCATAGAGCCGGAACCACGTTGCACAAGAATACGTGCATCGGGTCGTACGGGGCAGCGGAAGTCGGGCCCAGCGCCCAGAGGTAGTCTAGCGATGGGTGTGCCGCCCTTGTCGCCGGGCTCGGGCACAACAGCGGCGACCAGCCCGACACGCCGGCCAAACGAACAGCACGCCTGACGTGCGCAGCCGGTCGGCCATCCGTCGGCATGACCTCGACCGACGCCGCCTGCTCGTGGATGGTCTGGCTGCTTCGGGTCGCCAACGGGTTCGACGACACGGAAAAGAGCTCCTCGCCGGTAGTAGGGTCCACCGGTGGGAAGTAGTACTTGGTGCCCAACAGCACCCCGTGGTATGGGCGCAGCCGGTCTGGGCAGTACCCGCCATGCCCGGTCATATGCGTCACCTTGTCGCCGCCGGGCGCGTCGGCGCACACATACATAACCAATGCCTTGAGGTTGTACGTGCCGTCCTTTCCGGGCGCACACCGTCCAGGCCAGCCGCCAGGGAGTTGAGCTCGGCCATGGCAAGCGCCATGAACGAATCCATGTCGACGGGCTCGTTGGGCCCCGGCGTGATGAAGATAGGTAGCGTCGACACATTCTTGGACCGCATATCCGCGGGGAGGGTCATCACCGAAGCGGTCACAATCCAGCCCTTGAAGCCCGTCTGCCGCCACGGGTCGAAACCGTCGAGCGCCAGCCGCAGCATGATGTAAATGGTTCGGGGGGCGGCGGTGATGGTCCCGTCTGCCCACCAGCCCCTGTACGTGTCGCTGTCGTAATGGTCCGCGTACTGCTTCCGAGGCTCGGCGGCCGACCGGCGCGCGTCGTGCATGGACTCCATGATAAAACCTGACAGCTTTTCGTCCAGCAGCATCATGCGGATCCACGGTGTGATCGGCCAGTACGGCATTACCCGCGTCGGCACCGTTGACGCCGGCCGGTACCTTGGGCTGCCACAGTGCGGGCACGAGACGGTGTGGGCGTGCCCCCCCGTGAACGCCATGCAACCGGAGGGACAGCACGAAACAGGGATGGAGCCGAGATGAACAGCTTCCTTCACCAGCTTGGCCAGTTGATGTGGCGTAGAAGAGTGACGTTGGGTGCCACGCTGCAGCAGGTACTCGCCTACTGCCGCCCGCGTGAGGTTGTGGTTGATTGCGAAGACAAAGCCGACAAAGTCGTCGACCGCCCACGCAAACTGGGCCTTGGAGAAGCGCACGCCGTTGACACCCAGTCCGTCGAGGTTGCGTACGGATTGCAGCGCGTTGCCGTCCTCGACGGGCGCGTCCAAGTCCGCATCGCCGTGTTGGAAGAGGTTGACGCCGCCGCCGGGCGTGGCGTCGTCTACGGGCATCCCCCCGCCGCAACGAGCGTCGGCCATGTCAGCAGGACACGCTGTCTCAACGGGTGGCCCATTGACAGGAACTTGGGCGGGGCCAGCGGCAGGAGGAGCGCCACCGACAGCGCGCTGCCGAGTTCGGGCAGCGATAGGCAAGTCGGGCGCCGCCGCGTGAGCCGCTGGCGACGAGGAAGAGCCGCCTCCCGCCGATACCGGACCAGGATAGGCCGCCCGGTGGGCATAGTGAGTAGTGCGGCTGACGAGACGAGGCCGCCACCCGTTCTTACCTTGGCAAAACCCACAGTGGCAGAGCAACCGGTCCATGGGAGGGGGCGTAAGAGGCGCTAGGCGGGCACGGGCACGGAAGTGGGGGTATGCCTGCAAACGCGACACTCGGGGTTTGGGGGGGGAGCGAAGAGAACTGCCGTGCGGGGGGTGGAGAAGAGAGACGGTGATGGGGGATACTGGGTCAAGAAAACCGGGTGTGCCTAGAGAGAGTGCAAGACAGGGCGTGCCCAGGGAGAGCTGCCATTGCGGCGTGACAGGAGCCAGGCACAAGCAGCTCTCTGCTTCCACTCAGGGGTGCGGCGTGTCACGGTACCTCTGTGGCAGGGGGAGGGAGAACGGGGATGGGGGGCGGTGCGTGTCGGCACCATGGTGCCAGACCGACAGCCATCGTCAGTCCGTGCCACCGTGGCGCAGGCGTTGGTACAGAGGCGGGGCCTCTGATTCGACAGCTGACGCTGCGGAATGATCTTGGTGCCACGTTGGCCTCCTGTCTCCTCGGGTCTGAATTGGACAATGGAGCCCAGGAAGTCCGGCTCTGATGAGACTTGGTAGGGTCAAATAATTCGATCAAATGTCAGCCTCAGGATCCGAAAGCGTCCGTGCGCGCGCTTTTGCCCAGCAACGAATGACGTCTTCCAGTGCGCCCCCCGCCCAGGGGGGCTGCGCGTGGGGGTGCCAGGCGAGTGGCGTGGCGCGTTTGGGCGCGCTCGGCCAGCGCAGTCGGAGCGGCGCGTGCACCACCGTCGCGGGGGAGCGCGGCCCGCTGCGCACCGAGGCACCCGCGGCGCTGCCGAGTGCACCGGGTCGGGCGCTGGCGCATGGCGACCGGCGTGGGTGGTCGCCCCCCCCCCCCCCCCCCCCTGCGCCCATCTCCTCTTCTCACCGTGCCGCTTTCGAACCCCGACCCCGCGCCCCGTCCACGGAGTAGGCCCTGCCACCCGCGCCCGCCTCCCCCCGCTCCTGCTCTTGCTCCTGCCATTGATTTGTGCCACCCCCCCCGCACTCCCCTGGCGCCCGCGCACCCACTCTCTCGCGCCCGCCCCCCCCTCGTCCCGCGCTTAGCCATGCCTGAATTGTTCGGGAAAATGAGGCTCAGCAGCAGCTGCCGGGCTCGCAGCGTTGTAGCAGCGGGTCCATCGCGTTGATAGGGGTATGGCTCTGGGTGTTTTTAACGGTCGACGGCACCTAGCTTTCTTGCTGTTGGGCCTGCAACCCCTCCGTCGACCCACCGCCAACACGCTAACTCAGCCTATTGCGCAGCCCCCATTTCTCTGTCTTTAAGCCACTCCCGTGTGCCCGTGTGCCTTTACGCTTGCGCGCCCGCGCAACCTCCTTTCTTCCAGTGCTTATGACACAGCAGCTCTCCTCGTCTTTGCTTTGTGCTCGCCCCAACCACTTGCCGCTTGCCGTCTATCCCGCGCATGCTGACCATCACTCGCGCCCACTTGCCCCGGCCGTCTCCCCGCCTCCACGTCGACAAGCTCTTCGGGCGCGCCCCCCCCGCCACCAGGTCGAGTCGCTCGTCGGCGGCGCCCTCCCCGCGTCCACGTCGGCGCGCTTGTCGGTGCCTTCCCCCGACCGCCACGAGGTCGAGGCGCTCGTCGTTGGTTCCCCGCCCGCCTCCACGTCGTCGCGCTCGTCGACGGCGCCCCCCCCGCGTTGACGTCGGCTCGCTCGTCGGTGCCCTCCCCCGACCGCCACGAGGTCGTCGCGCTCGTCGGCCACGCCCCCCCCGCCTCCACGTCGACCCGCTAGTCGGCCTCCACTTCGACCCGCTAGTCGGCCTCCACGTCGACCCGCTAGTCGGCCTCCACGTTGACGCGTTCGTCGTTGGGCCCCCCCCGTCCTCCAAGCTATGGCAGATGCCAACGCCAACGATGTCAACGCCAACGATGTCAACATCGTGCCACGGACACATGCTAAGCTGACGGACGAAAAGCCTTACGAGTGCCCGCTGCTGGGGTTGACGCCGGCAGACGTGGCTGTGCTGCAGAAGGCCGTGCCCGACCAGGTCAAGCTCCATTTTAACTCCGAGCGGCCGTTCTCGCGGCAGCAGGCGTCGGTCAAGGCCAAGGCGACGCTCGCCCTCGAGCGCCTGGTCCCCGCATTGGCTCACGCCGAGCACCACTGGGCGGCTCTGTGCCTGCTCTCGAACTCCAACCATAACATCCAGGCCAATGACGACCGGCGCCGGCGGCGGCAAGAGCTCCGCAAGGCTGCCGAGGACAAGCGGCTGGCCGACCTACGCGCGGCGGCAGACAAGAACCTGGAGGAGGACGGCGAGGACGAGGAGATGGGCGACCTCGCCTTCTGGCTGCGCCACAAGCGTGGCCGCGATTGAGGCACTCCCTGTGTTGCGCAGTTGGTTTGTGGCGGGGGGGGGAGGGGGCCAGAGCAGGCCATGATGGAGGCGAGGCGGGCGAGGTAGTCGTCATGGGTAGGACGGCGCTCGTAGTGACATGCCGGGGCGGTGGTGGGTGCGCCGGGGCGCGGCGCCACCGAATGGTCAGCTGGTGCTATGACTAATGAATCGAAGAAATGAAAACAATTAGTCATACAATTAGTGATTCACAGCCGAAATGAAATACGACCAGTCCAGACATTCAGCCCCCTGATTGGCCCATAACTACGGTAAGCCGGAAAAGTACAGCGGTAAGTACTGTAAATCGAGTACTTGGTGGGTACTGTAAATGGAGGATTCCGGCTTTTCCAGCAGCCAATAGGAACGCTCCTCAGTCTGGTTTATAACGGGGGTTTTGACCCCCCACAGAGTCATGTTGACTCGATGCCAGGTCATCCTGATTATTTTGACAGGCGTTACGCCACGACAGCCGGGCACGGCGCCACCGCACCGAGGCAGAATGACTCTACGGAGAGTTTTTTGCGCACCGCATCCAGGCGCGGCAGCTCTCTGCCGAGTCACGATGCCCCTCAAGGGAGTCAAAATTTTCCCGTACGGGAGTGAGGCTGCTGCCTTTCCTTTTTCCTTGATTTTCTTTAAAGTCTCCCCCACTGACAGCGCGACAGGCTTCACCATGTCTTTTTCCTCACCCTGACTTCTTCCTCGTCAAATAAGCAGCTCCAACGTGTGCGTGGTGTCTGGGGCGTGGTCATGATGGGGGGCGTTGCCGCGAGTCTCTTTCCCACTCACATTGACCCACCCCCACCGCCACATTGACGGAATTGCGCAAGTAGGGTGCAGAACACGTGTCACATTCTGAAGCCTAAAGCCAGCTGCGATGAGCAGAACGAATATCGGACTGGCTGGTTGGTGTGCAGAACAGAGCAGAGAGAAGATGTGCGACGAGACTCAAAAGCACAATAACAGGCTGCAAAGTGACGAGAATTGACGACGGACAGGATGTGGCTGGGAAGAGCTGCGCACAGCAACATTAGTATATGTGCGGAGGGTGGCGCGGTAGCTGGGAAAGCCCGAGATTTACTCAGAGTAGAGGGGCCCTCAAACCAATTGGGCACACTGCAGAACAGTACAGGAAGCGACAGCAGTGTCCGAGCATGGGACGCCTTTTTCTCTTGTAAAGACGACTGTACGCTACTGTTTTCCGTCCGTCCTGGATCACGCAGGATTGCTGATCGTTCAACAGTGTCAGTGTTCACCCCCGATTCCAGTCAGTGGACCAGTGCTCACATGTACTTGCGGACTTGATGACACGGCGTGCACATGGAGTGCGGATCGGTCGGCGTTCCAGCCCTTACGACAGAATTTTGTACTCAACGATTGTTGCTTTCTCAGAATTATGAAAGAAGAAGACAAACTACGACAAGCCCCTCACTGACCGCTCTGATGGTGAGTCTCAGAACCGATGCCGGCCTTCCGCTGTCCTCCCGCTCCATGTCCATCAGACAACGCGTAGAGCCCACATACAAGAAAATCAGAAGAACTGCGAGAAAGGGTCACCTGGAAGGGTGCGTGGGGTGCGTGAGGTGGTGGCGGTGCGGTAGATATGGTAAGGTGAGATGTGCTGCGCCCGATAGGCGCGCTGGTCTGGGGTGAATCGGGGAGAGTACGCGGTGGGTGGGGTGGGCTGGGGTGGGTGTGGGTAGGGTGGGGTGGGTGGGGTGTGTGGGGCGGTGCAGGCAATAGGCTACCGTCTCGGAATTGGCATGTTAGAGGCGCAGTCAGGAAGTGTGAATTACGAATTTAGTGTGAATTAGAGTTTTCACGTGAACAAAAGTTTTCCAATGATAGCATATGGCACTTCTCTCAAAAATAACCCCACCTCTGTTCAGGCTGTGGAGGGTAACAAACGTTTGGAAACGTTCTGTAAGGCAGGGAGGGGCCAGTAGGAGGCGGTCGTTTTGTGCCCCGATAGAAAACTCGAGCCCCAGCGACCTTGTCGCGCGATTGACTGATACTGCCTGCAGCCATGCACGGAAGCGCCTCCTCTGCCACAGGTCCGCAATCTACGGCAGGACGCCGTGTTGGACGCCATTGGCAAGAGATCGTGTCCGATGTGTGTCGTCGTCGCCGTCGCTGCTGTCTGCTGGACCGTGGCCCCCGCGCCGCTCTCGCGCTCCCCTCCTCCCTCTCCCGCCGTGCTCCCGCCGTGCCGCCCGGCAGGCTCCCGTTGTGGTGTGCCTTTTTCCTCGAGGTGGACGGCGCTCGTGGCTGTCCAGTCGCCCCACCACGACGCGCGGCGAGTGCGTCCAGCCACGCTGTTCCAACGGCTGGCTTCCTTTTCCCCCGGCGGTGGAGCGACGACTCTCTTTGCTGTTCCATCGGCTTTGCGCCTGCGGCGGCGCTCCGCCGGCAGCGGCGGGTTGCCGTGGTCGTGTTCCTTTGCAACCGACGGCGGCCTGAGGCTGTGGCCGTACCGGTCGGCATTCGACTTTGACCGGCGGTGGCGGGCGACTGCGGTCTCGCTCCCGCACCGGCGCCCGTGAGCGGCTGTGACTCTATTGGCTGGCAGGCGTCGCATGTTTTAGGACGGGACGACGGAGTTTTCTGTTTCTCCATGCTTCAGTCATGGATTGCCTGGTGTGTGGGTTTGACCTCGGGAAAGACGCTGACGGCAACAACATCAAGGGAAACCCCTCGCAGCGCACGTGCACAATGCGCTCCATGCCGTGCATGTACCAGCTGTCGCCGACCAGCAAGTTCTTCAAATTGGGGGGCACAGTGTCGTGTCTGGACAAGTGTTGCGTACACGAGCTGACGTGTCCCAGGTGCCGAGCTGTTGGACATCTGCCGCACACGCTGCGAATTACTGACGAGCTGTACGCCCATAACAACGCAGGAGAACCCATCCGCGTCAAAGAGGCGGGTTTCGTAGAGCGTGCGTCGGACTACATGTGCAGGACGCTGGATGACAACCACGCTGCATAACTCAAGGCTGACGTCGTCGGCAAGGCCTATCGGCACCACGCGGAGAAAAACCGGCTGGCCGGCACCGCGGCCGCCATTTCCGGAACTATCTACCAGTCCGGGCTACACGTGTCGTCATCTGCTGCAGCCAACCTCATGGAGGCGAGCGGCACGGCTGCTGCGTCATTGGCACCTGCCAACCGCGGCCAACTCGACCGGAAGTCGACGGCGTTGCAGAACCGCTCGAACACTGCGGTCGAAGCGTCGCTGCTCGCTGCAGGTGGAACCGTTGGGCTTGCCGCTGTCGCCGCCGGCGGGGCTCTGGCGGCTGCCGCCGCCGGTCGCGCTGCGGCTGGTGCCGCTGTGGGTGTTTGTCGTGCCGACGGCGCCGCAGCCGCAGCCGCTCCGGGTGGTATGCCTCCCACCTCGTTGGTTACTGGTGGAACCATTCGGCGTGGCACAGCCCCACCTGCTGGTCGGGCCGTTCGTGGTCGTCGGGGCGGGTGCGGTGGCTCGAGCTCAACGGACGGGGCGGCGCATGTGCTCGGGGCGACCGCAGCTGCAGCTGCCGCGGGTGCCGCTTCAGCCGCTTCAGCTGTCGCCGCCGCCATTGCTGGTGTCGCTGGAGCTGACCCCTTTGCCGTTGGTGGGGGCTCATCACCCGGCGCCACTGGTCGTGGTCGTACCAACACGCGTGGGCGCGGCCGAGGCCGCGGCCGCGGTGGCCGGGGCTCCGCGCGTGGTGCAGCTACATCCGGGTCATCCTCCTCTCGTGGTGGCGGCTCCGCAGGTGGAGAAAACGTCTTCCCGTCTGTGGTGGACCTCATGCGACAACAGCAGACGCGGAGTGCCGCTGAAGCGGACCGGCACGCGCAGTCTCTCATGGAGATGACCACGTCCGGTTCTGGGTCGACACGTTGGACGGGCTGCCCAGGTCGTGGTGGTGCAGGAGGCGCAGCGGCGGCCGGCGGTGTACCAGGAACGGCATCTGCGCCTGCGAAGCATCTCATGTGGCCTCCCGGGCGTCGGGATCAGTTCCTGGCTCACCATGTGTTTGAGAGCGCGTACGTGAGCCAACTCTCGGCGCGGGAGCTCGCCCTAGTTTCCCAGGAGCAGGGAGTTGGCAGCGGTCCGCAAGCGCTGTACCCGGAGCTGGAGTCGCAGTTGATTTCCGCGGCTGAGGGGAACTTCCTCTTTGGCGCGTCGATAACCTGCGGTGCAGTGTCGGCGGCTGAGTTCGCCGAGCGCCTGTGCTCCACACGCGTCAATGTTGACAACTCGATTCTCCTGGTGATGCTGGCCCAGTGGATGGAGACCTTTGTACGGGAGCAGCGCCGCATCTCTGCCGCCGCTGCTGCTGGTTCAGCAGCCGTCGGGGGCACCGGTCTGTGGGAGGAAGACGTCGACGATGAGCAGTCGAACAGTGCGCAGCTGGAGCGCTCAGGCGGCTGCGGCACGGATCGTGGTGCAGGTCGTGGGTCGGGAGGTGATTCAAGGCGGGGGGCGGGGCGTGGAGCGGGGGGTGGCGCTGTCGCGGGGTATCCCTCTATGGGCAGAGGTGCGAATCATGCGGCGGCACGGAGGGCGGTTGTGAGCGACAGCGACGAAGAGGATGACGACGGGGAAGAAGATGATGGGGAGGGGGACAACTTTTAGCAGCAGGGCACCCCGCGATACCACGAGCTCTTCCATATACACTGTGCGACTTGGTTTCTCCCCTCTTTCTGTCCCGCGAGCGCATGGAAATAGATCGCGGCGGTGACCTGGCTGTGCGGAAACAGTTGCAGCTGCAAAAAGCGGGAATGCGTTCCCGATTTTTAGTTTTACTCAGTGGGTCCGATCAGCATGTGATCTTTTCCGTGCAAGGACCGGAGTTCTCGAGGATCACGCAGATTCTTGGCGGTGCTTCCGCACCGTCAGCCGTCGCTGTGTGTGTGTGTGTTTCCGTCGCGGCTGTGACGTCGCAGGTTTGGCTGTGGCGCAGCAGGGGCAGGCAGGTGGGTGGGACCTGGTGCGGCCGCCGTTACCTTTGCGTCCTTGCGTACTCCTGATGCTCTTTCTGTAGTTCCACCGGTCATGAAGCCCCCGAGGCGGGCACCGGGGATGGGGGGGCTTGAAGATGACTTTGTTTGTGAGTTGTTCGCGGCGGTCAGCTCCTCGGGGGACTCGGGGGACGACGCTGGCCACGTCGATGGCGAGTGTATGGGGGAGGGCTCGCAGCTGCTACCCGCAGTCACTCGTGTATTCCACAGAGCAATGGAATATGCGAAACAGCGGCACAGTGGTGCTGTGCATGTTGCCTTGGTCGCAAACCGAGCCGCTGTGAACAGGCAACGGCATGTGGCCGCGACCTCAATTGGAACCTGTGGCGTGGACCTGCCACCAGTGGAAGCGCTTGGTGCCGTATTCCGTCTCGGAGCGAGCTGCGCCATCGGCGGTGGCTGGGGACGTGGAGCCGGTGGAGTTGGTTTTGGAGTGGGTGTCAGCAGCAGTGCTTGTATAGGCCGCAGCGCCGTAGATGGTGTTGGCGTTGGTGTTGTGCACACTGGCTCCGCTGGAGGGGCAGGCGGCGGGACACTCAGCAGGAGCGACGAGGACGGCGGCTGCGATGACGGGAGCAGCAAAAACAGCTGGTGCAGCGACGACGGTGGGATTTACGACGGCGGACGACACGGCAGGAGGGGCAGCAGCAGCAGCGAAGGATACGGTGTCCTCGGCACCACAAGCGGGAGCGACTCCAGTTGGTGTCTTGACCACGATCGGAACGGCGGCGGCAGCAGTAGCAGGGGGAGTGGGAGTATCTGCCGTGACCATGGTAGCCGCCGCAGCCGTCGGCGCATCAGCAGTGTGCGAGGCCGGAGCACGGCGGTGCAACGCGCCTCCGCCGGCCAGAAGGACGCGGCAGGTGGGGCCGCTGCTGGTCATGGAAGTGTGCTTCGCGAGCGGCGTTTGGACGGTGGCTCATCGCGCAAGGTGCTTCGTGCGGGCGATGTTTCTGGTGGGACCGGATCTCTCCCGGCTACTGCGGATAGAGGGCGGGTCTGGGTTGCCGCTCATGCGGCAGCTCCTCTCTTTGTCCCCCTGCGCGCGTGCACCCCTCGTCTGACAATGACGGCGTATGCACCGTTGCGTCGCTGCTTTGGTCGCGTCAAGCCGCACAAGGACGTGCGCTTTGTGCCTTACTTGGGAGAATCTGCGGCGCCGCGTGCTCTCTAGCTTTCGATTGTGCTGAAGAGTGGGTGGCAGCTGGTAGACAGCGACGGCAGAGACGCGTCTCAGTCGGACGACGACAACCGCCCCAAGGACTACTACTCCATGGGCCCGCGTACCCAGCGTGCCGCGGAGCGACGGGCGGAGGGGGCGTCGTGCCGCTGCCGCACGGTCCGCTGCGCTGGAGGAGCTTACGGGGGGGCAGCGCCTTGCAACCATCATGGTGGGAGGAGACCTTGGTG
>ENA-ORXC01000507-ORXC01000507.1-marine-metagenome-genome-assembly--contig:-NODE-507-length-27369-cov-4.417888_pt1 | contig 27369 bp, 18 predicted proteins | sample MGYA00237865_ERZ511478 | MGnify/ENA metagenome assembly ERZ511478
TGTGGCTCCCTGTTGAGCATATAGACTATGAACATTTCCATATACCTTTGGATTCAGAAAATACTACAGATACGAGTCTAGATATTCAAAAGAAAGTTACCCAAGCCCGCACACATCAATATACAAGGAATGGGGAAGGCAAGAGCAATAGCCACCTGAAGGCCAATGACCTCACGCATATGGAGCTCGCTGAAGAAGTGCGAGATCTCTTGATCAAAAGCGCGCGAGCACTCGATCTCTCGCCACGATCATATCATCGCGTCATCAAACTCGCACGCACCATAGCAGACATAGAGGGTGAGAAAGAAATCCTTGGTGACCATGTACTAGAATCCCTCCAATATCGTCCCAAAATCAGCTATGGTACTCACTAGTACCAATTTGAATAAAATACCTATAAACAATTGCACCTTAAGGCTAATTATCTTATACTAGAAAGGCTCAGGTCGAGTAGCATTATTCGTGTAGACTAAAATATATACATACATAATTCATATGAATAATTCACAAAAAGGAGGGAGTGGTCTATGGACTATCCTCGCAATCATTGTAATCATTGTAATTCTTATCGTCGTTCTCGGCGGCAAGAAGGATGTATCTGATATTGTCACTGACACTGTCGAAACGGTAGAGGAAACTGCTGAAAACGCAGTAAATACAGCCGGTGAAGCAATGGAAAATGCAGGTGACGCAATGAGAGAAGAGGCTGGTGACGCTATGCAAGAAGCTGGTGACACTATGCAAGAAGCTGGTGAATCAATGATGGAGAATCACAGCAACTAATTCGCACTCCGCATATGTCTCAAGACACATGCACTACTCGATAAATCTATTTTTCGAGACGTCTCACAAAGCCGCAGTAATGCGGTTTTGTTTTGCCTTATTTTTTTGGCTTAACCTCGGAGGTTGAGGCTTCACTCTTTACATACGTATATACGTATATTAGGATGTGGGGTATATGAAGAAGATATATTTTACTTGCTCTGGAAAAGAAATAGCTTCTTTTAGAAAATTTTACCCCGAGCTAAAAAAAAGTATAGTCAAAAAAAAATGTAACTTAATTAGAGATTGGTTCACCGAAGAGTCTGTATGGCAGTTTAAAAATAAAACTACTGAGTACAAATCAGACATGTCGGATATTTTTGAAGAATCACTGAGCGCAATAAATGAAGCGGATAGGGTTATTTTTTCTGGAGATAATACAACAATGTCTGTAGGATACCAACTTTCTATTGCCCTCAATAAAAAAAAGCCAGTCTTGCTGCTAGTTAGGGGGAAAAACATCAATAAGGCACGTTTATATGTTTATGGGTCGAATAATCCCCTATTAGAAATCAAAACATATTCAAACATAGAAACACTTACAGAGCGTATCGAAAGTTTTTTGGAGAAAGATTTTGCTAAGAAAAAAGTGCGCATGAATTTCTTTTTAGAAGAAGAGTTACACGACAAAATTGAACAACAAGCAAAAGAAACAGGAAAGACTAAGACTGATATTATAAAAGAGGCATTAAAAAAATAACCCCCAGTCTTAAAGACCAGGAGTTTTAAATTTTAAGAAAAATGAGAGACACGCTTGGGCTACATGCACTTAAATTGCAAGAATCCATTTTGCATAAACATATTTTTTGAACAAAAGGATATTTATTCATGTGTACCTTTTTATTCAATAAAATACATTTTACTGATTCACCCAAGATTCTTCTAGTAATTTCGTGGTTTTTTGTAAAAATTATTGGCTGAATATTGTTTTCAACACAATACGCCCTTCTTGCTTCTGACAATCTTTTTGCCAATCCTTTTCTGTGTTCACTTTTAATCACCACCAGGCTTGCAAATTCGCAAACAATTTTTTCGCGATAATATAAAAGGCATTTTGAGAATCGACCATTAGCATTAGGCATAACTATTGCCCCTGCACCTAAAAAGACATCAGAGTCATTCAAGATAACATAACCTTCAATTAGTAAGCCTTCTTTAAAATTTTGAACAAATTTCTCAATAGACATTTGAATCATCCCTTTATCAATATTTTCTGCAAGTTGATTTGACCACTCTTGGAAAACATAATTTAGAAGACTTGGGTTAATTATTTTTAATTCTGACAAGGAAACTATTCTATTATTTAATTCCATGTGGATCGGAAAATTTATACACAAATATAGAATTATCATTACCACTCTACTAATTACTAACTTACTTGTCAATTTGGGACAGAAAAGATTTTAGCGACTCTCTGACAACACTAGTTTTGTTTATGTTATTCTCGTAGCAATACTTTTCAAGTAATTCAACTAGACTTCTTTCAATACTCAAATTTAAACGCACCTTAGGATCATTTGCGTTATTTCTTAAAAATCTTTTTACGTACCTTTCTATCTCTTGTGGTGAAGTGTACTCTTGTAATTCTAAATACCCTGATTTGTTGCCGCCAATAAACTGCTCCTTAAATGATATACCTTTCTCTAAGTTAAGAATAACTAAAGTTGGCTTTCCGATTGATAAAGCATATGAAATCTGTTGCCCAATGCTCATAGCCCTAACAGTTACATCAAAAATACATACGTCTGCGGCACGAATAGAAGAAACGATACCCTTAAACATGTCTGCCCTAGATTTCTCTTTAATATTATTCTCTGCGTTATGAATTGCAGACTCAAGCCAATCTCGTGTAATTTCATGATCACCATCCAAAATAGTTTCTCGGATTTTATTATAATCTGCTGCACTTGTTAGTATGTCTGCATATGTAAACCCAAAGTACACTTTCATATGACGAAAGTATACACGCAGACCATACAAAAAACCACCCCTTCACAGGGGCGGTTTGAATAACATAATAGAAGTGGTACGTAATTACTTCTTTTTATTATTGTTTTTGTTATTACTGTTCTTGTTCTGATTCTTGTTATTACTGTTCTTGTTCTGGTTCTTGTTGTTATTGCTCTTATTCTTGTTCGAATCTGAAGACGTATCTTTGAAGTCATACTTTTTCTTATCTGCAGAAGTATTAGTATGATCCTTCTTGCGAGAATGAAGATCTGTATCCAAAATATAGAACAACCAGAACCCAAATATAGACCCAATGATTGGACCGAGGATATACATCGCATTGAGTGAATTCAATCCTAATGCTACGGCAGGGTTGAGGATTCCTCCTGATCCCAGCAATACCGCAACCATAATCCCCATAAAGAGCGATCCACCGATCACAACACCGCTGGCACCCTTGGGTGCACGGCCGAATACCACTGATGCAATACCAAAGGTGAAGATCACCATACCAATAATCTCAGCGAAGAGAATACGCAACATCTGCGCAGTATCCAAGTCAGCAATACTATTGCCATTTCCAATGAGATCATACACCTGTGCGAATCCCGGCGTATTAGGAATGAATCCTGAGGCAATCGCAATAGCGAGCCCTGCACCTGCGAACTGTGCCGCGATGTATCCCAATGCGCGCTTCCACGAGATCTTGTTCACCATCAATGCTCCGATAGTAACACCTGGATTAATGTGCGTTCCTGAGATATGCCCAATAGTATAGACAAAGAGCATGAGCACGAGCCCCGCGAGAATACCAATAATCAATGGTTGTGATCCGAGCCCCGCAACCGCAAAGAAAACGGTGAGCGTCAGGATCATAGTACCGAAGGCTTCGGCACCGAGTTTTTGCATAATATGTGTGTGTTTCTTCATGTAAAGAAGCGCTGAATCAGAGAAATACGTCTATTCCCCTAGTCAGCGACTGATAAAAAAATAATGTAAGCTTACCTATTTGTTACCAGACAGTAAGTGCATGGCTTTCATACGATGAAAACAAATACGTATACTCAACAGTATACCAAGAGAGAGCAGATCCAAAAACTCTTGCAATCCACATCGCGTTGTGGTTTAATCAAGAAAATCTCATTGAAAAAAATTTCTAAAAGGCGCCTCCCTTAGCCACCACCCGGCACCCAATGGGTCGAGCCCTTGTTTGTAATGATTGTGTGATTGATTTACTACAACAAACATGGTGCTCGCCCCTAGGGTGTTAACTAAAAAAAAGAACATCATAGTGTGAGGGGTATGGCAGTCTAGGTATTTTTATGGATAGTTTTAGCTTAGACTGCCCCCCCTTTTTTTTAAAATTTAATAACTTAAAAAGAAAAAACCTCGAACAATTAGTTCGAGGTTATTTTTTTGGGTGATTTATTGCAAAGCTATTATGTATGTGTAGTATCTTTAATAGAATCGCTCTTTCAATTCAAAAAAACAAAGAGGTTCTCGTTAAATTACGTTTGTTTTTAAAAAGCGAATGTTTTAACAAAGCGAGATTCAGACCGGATGTAATTTTTATAAATATGATTCTTAGGTAGAGAATATTTTTATTTAACGCAGCCGGTTTTTTATTTCTCATTTTATATAATCTGCAGGATTTTACCCAAGAAAATCACATAAATGAACAGCATTGCGATACCTTCCCATAGCCGTATTTTATTATCAAAAGTCACGAAGATCGCAATGAGTGTCGCAAAGGCCAAGAAGGGGAGGCCGATTGCAAAGGTAGACGCATCGAATTGCAAGGTGCTGAAGAATGCCGGGATAGATCCCACCAGCGCAATATTGAAGGTGTTCGATCCAAACACATTCCCTAATGCCATGCCGTGATTCCCGCGACGAATTGCCGCGATAGACGTGAGAATCTCTGGCAGTGATGTCCCGATCGCCACAACTGATACGGTGAGTAATGACGACGAAATCCCCACGAGCGTCGAGAGAGTGAGCAAGCTATCGATGAAATATTTGGAAGCGAATGCAACGCCCACCATGCTCAGTAGAATAATTCCTCCGTAGCTGAGGATTTTGCCGCGGCGGCTTTTGCCTGCCTCTTTTCCGCCCTCTTTGAATTGCTCTTCTAGGTCTTCCATCTCTTCCTTGTCCTCACTCGTGTCGCCTGATTTGATGCTGTACACCACGAATATAATAAAGAAAATAAAGAGAAAAATTCCCTCTACCCATGTGATCATTTTATCCATACTAAACAACAGGAATATTCCCATGGACATGAAAAAGAAAGGCAGGTCAACATCAATCAGTGATGTCTTGACCTGGAGGGTCTTTGCGAAAATGGCTCCAATCCCCAGTATTAACAAGGCATTGGCGATATTGGATCCGACAATGGCGTCCAAAACGAAGCTCGTCTCGCCGGTACCGATAACCGCATAGAGCGATGCGACTAATTCTGGTAACGATGTTCCTACTGCAACTACCGTAGCGCCAATGATGAATGAACTCATGCCGAACAATAGTCCAAGCTTCTCGCTATATTCAGTAAAATAATCAGCGCTTTTAATAAGAACATAGAGCGTTCCGAAAAATATAATTGTCCATCCGATGATCGTGATCATATGTGTATCGAGTGTACTGATATCATCTGAAAACACAATCACTCTAGATATTAACCTTTCACCATGCTTTCCACTATTCTCATAACAATTTGATTAGGTAGCGTGCTTTGCTATAATACGCACTATGCAAAAAATATTACACAAGGCACCCCTTTTGCTCATGATAATTGGACTCGTCGCGGGCATGCTGTGGATTATTAAAAACCCGTATCACAAAGAAACGCTCACCGCTGAAGGATTATCAGCGAATACAACCCTTCCAGATACGCAATCTATTACAACTAATCTCCCTAATGTTCCCGAACGCCTCCAGCGAAACTTTCAAACAGATTTCACACAATCTTCCATTGATCTCGCTGAACTGCTCCCGGGCGGGCCAACTAAGGACGGCATCCCAAGTATTGATAACCCAACATTCGTATCTATTGCTGAAGCAGAAAAAGAAGGACTCGATGACGAGACGCTCGGCATGTTCGTCCAAAGTGGTAACGGTGGGAAATTTTACCCCTACACCATTCTCGTCTGGCATGAGATTGTGAATGACCTTGTCGATGGCGTGCCTGTGAGTATCACCTTTTGCCCATTATGTGGGAGCGCTATTGGCTATGAACGAACACTCCCGGACGGAACAGTAACAACCTTTGGTGTGTCAGGCATGCTCCGCGAATCAAACATGGTGATGTATGATCGTGCTACAGAATCTCTCTGGCAGCAATCTGATGGTGTTGCGATAGTAGGGAATCTCATCAATATGGAACTCACACACATTCCCGTGAATATTATTGAATTTTCTGAAATAAAAGCGTTCCACACCAATGCTCAAGTTCTCTCGAGAAACACAGGCTACATACGCAACTACGGCGTATACCCCTATGGGAATTACAATGAAAATGAAAATTTTATTTTCCCTACATCGGCATTCTCAGATCGCTTCTTCTCCAAAGAGCTTTTTGAAATAATCATTCTTCCCAATAATGGTGGCGAACTTGCTATTATGCGTTCTCGCGTGCAATCTCTTGAAAATGATGAATCAATCACCCATGCAGACACAGGAATAACCATTACGAAAAAAGACGGCATTCTCGCTATTCGCGATAAGAATGGCGAGCAATTAGCTCATTATGTAGAAATGTGGTTCTCATGGGTAATCCACCAAAACCCTAATGAAAATAACCTTATTTGGGAATAATAACCTCGCTTCTTGGCTCTTTCTTGTATATATCTCAAAGAAGATCTTGCTTTTTTATACACATTTGTGTATAATTCTCTTTGAAAGTACTTTTTCACAGTTTATATGTTTTGCGGTGTTCCTTCTGGATATCCCTTAAAACATATAAACATTGTTTAGTTTTTTCGAAGTGTAAAACTCAAAAACACAAAACAAATATGCATTACCAAACAATCCGCAGAAATGCGGATTTTTTGGTGACTCATTTTCTATTTTGCATGCACTTTAGTCCTTGGCTTCTTTTCTAAAATTCTTGGAACAGGGTCGTAGTACTCCTTGGATGAAAATGGGTGGCACGAACAGATGCGCTTGAGTCCAAGCCATCCTCCTTGTAGCACACCATGCCTCATAATTGCCTCGTGCGTATAATGGGAGCACGTTGGTGAATAACGGCACACAGGGGGCAATAGGGGCGAAATAGCGAGCTGATAGAGTCTAATGGGCAAGACCACTATCGATCTAATACTTTTTTTAATATATTCGTACATAATTTATGAATACTGATAAACGCGCACTCATACACCAAGAGTATTTTAACCCGTGGTGAGCAACATATCGCTGAGCATAGTATTGAGCGAGGCGTAGGTAAGACTTATCTCGGTTTTCTTGAGATGAACCATATATACACGGTGCTCGACAAGTTGGTTGCGATGGGTACGGAACCATGCGTATACGCGACGCTTGATCAAATGGCGAATGACGGCACTCTTGATTGTCTTCTTGCTCACCACAACGCTCACTTGTATAAAAGATTTCATAGCATCATCGTCAACCATCACCACACGCAAAACATCAGTGTGTTTTTCGAAACGCCTTGAGTGCGTGCGGTACTGTTCAAATTCTGCGCGCGTGAGGCGTTCTTTCTTCGAAATCATACGATCACAATACCATGTACCGATCAAGGGACACAAGGATCGAACGAACACTATCGATACATCGGCATGACAAGGTAGAGGAATCCATTTTGATCGAGCCCTTGCAGAATCATAGGCTTAGTTGAATCAGTGAACGAAAGCACGATTGATGAGCTCTTCACACTCCCGAGGCAATCCTGTAAATAACGCGCATTGAGTCGAATAGAAAGGGCGTCGCCTTCGACACGAGCTGCGACCTCTGCGGTATGTTGTCCACGCTCTGGGTGCTGAGACACCACAACGATATGTTGCTTTTCAGAATCGATCGTCATATCGATTTGATAAAATTTATCAGCGAATACATTGAGCGCCTTAAGGGACTGGACGAGGTCGCTTTTGAGCAATGTGACGTGACTCTTGAATTCCTTGGGAATAATCTTGTCGTATTCGGGATAGTTCCCATCGACGAGACGCGAGGTCATGTACAAATCACCCGAAACACTTCTAAAGTTCACTTGTGTTTCCCCGAGATCAACTTGAATTGATTCTTTCTCATAATCATTCAAAATACGTGAGGCGATAGCAATATTCTTCACGGGAATCATACTGCCATTCATGACGATAGGATCTGTAATTTTCTCGCGACGCTCCGAGAGTCTAAACGAATCAGTACACACAGCGATAAGTTCCTGAGAAGGTTCGTGAACGTGCATGAATACCGAGGAGATCTCTGGCTTGATATCAGATTGCGATGCGGCATAGACCACATCGTTCCACATTCCAACAAGTGTACCCGCTTGGATCTGCAACTCCTGGGGATTCTCGATACGCGGCAAGGTAGGGAAGTCTTCGAGCGAGAGAGTTTTCATCGTGCTTTCAGATCGATCAGTTTTTACAACGAGGAGGTTCCCCTCCAGAGTAACGGAGATCTTGGTCGTTGCAGGCAATGCGCCGACCACCCCCAACACCAAGCTCACATCGATTAGGCATGCGCCAGGAGAGATCACTTCTGCTGGGATAGTGAACTCGGCTCCGATACTGAGATTCGTTGCGCGCATCTTGATATGCCTCCCTTCGGCGTCGAGATGTACATGCTGCAACACGGGAAGGCTCGCATGACGTGTTGTCATGAGATTGGCGTGAGTGAGTGCGCGATTGAGTTGTGCTGCATTACAGGTGAATTGCATAGGTGGTGATGTTGTACACAAGGATTTGGGTAAAAGAGTTATATATAATTTATTATTACTATTATTAGGCCTGTTGAAACTGGGTATATGTAGCAGATGTCTTATGGGGTAAGGCTCAGAGGGTCCGGGTAGCTTGTTGAATAGTTGGTGTGTATCTGTGTAAAGAGAGGTGAGTTATGCACAGGCCTTGGCCAGTTAGTGGGGTGGGCTGTGTATAAGGGTGATCTATGCACAGGTTTATACAATGCTCGCCTGTGTACTTTCGACAGGTCTTCCCAGGGCTTATCCCCAATAAAATCAGAAATACGTGCGCGTTGTGTTGGTGGGATAATCATATAAGGAAGGTTAATAGGTCTGAATCATTGATCGGATTTGTTCGATTTCTTGGTTGATATCAGGGTTATTAAGGACAGCATTCTTGATCTTGGTACATGAGTGGATTACGGTCGTGTGATCCCTCCCACCGAGCTCTCTACCGATATGGGGGAATGATACGCTAAAGTCCTCACGGAGGAGGTACATGGCGATCTGGCGTGCCTTCACGACCTCCTTACGGCGCGTCTTGTCGTAGATAAGTTGATAATCAAGATTGTAGAATTGTCCTACCACGCGCGCGATGTCTTCTGCGTTGATAGTTTTGCGTGACTGGATGCTGTTCCTGATGGTTTCTTGGACCTCATCCATGGTGAGGTTACGTGCTTTCATTTCTGACTGACATAAAAGCGTGTTGAGAATCCCTTCGAGCTCACGAATGTTGGTTGTTGCGTTCTGGGCAACATAATCAACAATGTCTGGATCTAAGGGGAAGGTCGCATCTGCCATCTTGCTTTTCAGAATAGCCATACGTGATTCGAAATCAGGTTTGGTAACATCAATGATCATTCCCGCAGAGAATCGTGACTTGAGGCGATCCTCGAGGCCTACGATGTAGTTCGGGTGCTTATCAGATGAAAAGATGATCTGCTTGTTGTTGTCTTGGAGAATATTGAACAAGTGGAAGAGTTCTTCTTGAGTCTTGTCGCGATTCGAGATGAATTGAATATCATCCATAATGAGACAATCATACGCGCGGTATTTTTCTTTAATTTTGAAAATACTGTCATTGCCACGCTGTAATGCGGTAACGAGATCATGGGTGAACTTCTCAGAGCTCGTATAGAATATCTTCATATGAGGATATTGTGCAATGAGGGCATTTCCGATAGCCTGGATCATGTGGGTTTTGCCCAATCCCGTTTCTCCATATATGTATAGGGGATTATATACGCCGGGCTTTTTCAAAATAGCCTGCGAAGCAGAGTAGGCAAGTTCATTGAATGATCCAATGATAAATGAATCGAAGGTATAGCGAGGATTGAGATTCGTACGCTTGTTCACGTAGAGATCTTTGAGAGGGAGTGTGCTCGGCTCTCCGCGCTTGATACCGGTGACTTTCTGCATGCCGGGTTGTCGCTTGGCGAAGTCTTCTGGTTTTTTCGCAATGATGAATTCGAGAGATCTGATATCAGCACCTGAGTCACGTAATGATTTCATGATGGCTTTTTGATACTTGTTATACAGCCAATCTTTTATGAAATCTGATGGGACGCCGATGTATCCTGTGCTTTGATCAATACGCTGAAGGAATACATCCTTGAACCAGGTATTAATGTTTGCCTTTGAAACTTCTTTCTCTAGAAGCTCGAAGGCTGATTCCCAAATAGTATATACATCATGCATAGGTGAAGTGTGAGTTAAGAAAACGGCTAATGTGCTCAAACAGGATCGAGTATACCAATCAGATGCCCTGGGGAAAACTATACGAGTCGACAGATAGTCTGTGTATAAGGTGTTGAAAGTGTTCGTTGACGAGAATCTCTTCCTGGGAGTAGGTTGAAATATAAGGAATTTGGTATTCAGTCTTTTGACAAGTAATCCGTCTTGCTATACACTCGATCACACATAAGAAAAAGACAACAAGCGTCTTAATAAAACATATGTCAACAACGTATAAACCAAGTCGAACAAAACGAAATCGTACTCATGGATTTCTTGCACGTACTGCCACTCCGGGCGGACGTAATGTTATTTTGCGTCGTCGTCGTAAGGGGCGCGCCAAGCTTGCCGTAACGCAGGTCCGCAAGACAAAGGGTAAATAGTAAAAAACAAAAAACCATCGCAAGATGGTTTTTTGTTTGGGTGAATAGGAGATGACCGGATTGAGAGGTCAGATGAGTGAGCGGGAGGATAAGGAGATGGGGTGGTGAGTAGGCGCGGCGCTGCATTCGCGCGGCCAGGCCCCAACCCTCCACCGCCGCGCCCACCACCCTACCAAGAACCGTTCTTGGTATTGTGATGCATTCGCTGTGATATGATAGAGATCATGTTAGGTCTCTCGGATATATTAGAAAAAAAGTTCAAAGGGCGCCCACGCGATATGATCATCAGGGATATCTTGATCAAAGAAATAGAAAGACATACGGGGCATAGTATAGAAAGAGAACATATCAAAGTGAGCGGCCCCCGGGTTCGATTGCATGTCTCGCCAGCATTACGGTTCAAAATCCGCCCATATGACCATCAATTAATGGAGGCATTGCAGATGCACACAGGCGAACAGCTGCATGTCAGGGAGATAGTGTAACCTCAACCTCGGAGGTTGGGGGTGAGTGGATGTACAAAATAAAGCATTGACAAATATATTCATATAGTGTACTGTACAGGTCCTAGATCGCGATATGTCACAGATTGTTAATGCATATCTGTAACACAGCGTGATCTACCTATGAAAAGAGAAAATAAGCGTACAAGCGTGTATTCAGGGGGGGAATTCATGAATATATGCTGTTTATTCAACTTTTCATGAATTCTTTGTCAATATAGGGTGAAAAACCATTTTTTCATATTTTTATGTGTAATTGTATATCTTTTGGAAAATAAGGGTGAATTGAGAATAAACAGAGTAATTATGTTGTTATATAGCAATAACGACCTCATTACTCTGTTTATTTATATTAATTCACTTAAATTTCAGTCTCATAAAACAATGAACGAGACTGAATATTTCAAAAGGCCTTTAAATAGGTCAATTACTTTATTTTACAAATAAAAAGATATGAAAAAATTACTCTTATTTACGTTTCTTTTACTTTGCCTCGTAACTTCAGTTTTTGCGAACGAAAAAAATCGCAATACCCAGGAAACAATTACTGAACTGAGGCTTATTGCTCACGAGTTGGATTTGGATAATCCAAAAGCGTTTATCGCGATGGCTTATCCTGAAATAAAAGCTTTCCATAGTTCACTTGTGAAGCAGTATGGAGAAAATAATCTCGATAGAAGCAAGATAAAAGATTGCTCTATTGGGGAATTACAGCAGCGTGAAATGTATGGAAACGAGCTTGTCGGACACCCTTTAATTGAAAAATACCCGGCACTTGTAGAGAAATATTCATCCATTATAAATGAGTGGATATCAGGTGATGACAAGGCGAAGCGAAACATTCGTTTGGAGCTTAGAAGGTCAGCTTTGTTGCTTGCCTTAAATTATGAATTGTTAAATTCTGAGCATCCACGAGAGTCATTCAGCTCTGATTATGAGTGGATTACATTTATTTCTACAGTGTATAATTTCGGACTAAATTCTAGTCGCACTGAAGTTTTGGAGTATGCTAAAACTGCAAAGAATTTTAAAGGATTCAATGCTCAATATCATGAAATTGCTTGGAATTATTACCAAAACGGACATGATGTTGAAAGGTGCAATGAGTCTGTGGTGGTTGATTCGTTTGAATGCGGTATCGTATATACCATGCCGTATATTACCCCACAGGGCTTCGAGATATTTCTTGAGGATAATGTGCCTGTAGGCGATGATGATCTCGGCATTGAAGATATTGTTTCATTTGAAAATGGTGCCGATTTTCCAGTTGGAGGTAATTCTGACGCGAATTATTTAGTTTTTGGAGACGTACTTTTTCAGGAGAGTGGAGACAATCCATGTACGGAAGACCATGTGCTTCAAAACCCAAATCAGCTTGATTGTGGTAGCTTCAATGCAGTCGCAGTGATTGACCACGATGATATTAATGTACTCGGGAACTACTTCGTAAGGCTTTATGTTGAAGACAACATTGAAGTGCTTCGTGAATCGTATCCAGGAGGACCGCTAGTGGCGATAAATGCCAATGGCCCTGTGGTCACGAACAACGCAACGTGGTACCAGCATGGATTTTGGGTTGGAGGATCAGGTAAAGAAATCTATTTTCAAAAAGATGGACAGCCATGCGATCAGTTGATTGAATTTCTTCCACAAACTGGTATGTGTTTTTACGCTGAACCAGCAGATGACTGCGATGGCTATATAGTCGGTGTTGAGCCGATGAATATGAATTGCCCGTGCACTTATGAATGGAATACAGGAGAGGTAACCAATGAAATTATCGTTGATAATATCAACATTGAATATTGGGTCACTATCACCGACTCCGATGATAGATGTATTTCTGGAAGTTATTTGCCAGAAATTGAATACAGAAATATTGAAATTTATGGAAATATTCCTAACTTGGATTGTGGCAATGGTGATTATAGTATAATTTTGGAAACAAATTATTGGAATTCACAGGGCTATGAATATAATTGGTCTGATGGAGTGACTACAGATCACGGGAATCGTTATAATTTGTTGTCCGGTATCTACTCGGTAACGGTAACGGATAATGAACATTACTGTGTTAGTGATATTCATATTTTTGAAATTCCTGGAGCATTAGATATGACTATTGTAACCGCACATGCTAATTGCGAAATTGGCGGCAGCGTCACTACAAGCTTTGAGAATGTTTTACCGGGGAATAGTGTTATTACTACTTGGTATCATGAAAATGGTAGTGAGGGGAGTGATTTTACAAATCTTGAACCTGGTAATTATACGGCTACCGCTGCCTCGGGAGAATGTGAGGTTGTGGATTCGTTTGTAATCATCGATGAGTGTGAGCCATGTGCCTTAGAGCCAGTTGTTCATATAGACTCTACTACGTGTATGATTACTATAAATATGACGATATGTGAGTCTGGGGAATATCTAAACTATCTGATAAATACAATAACACAAGAATATGTCTTTAAGATTCAAGATGTATTTATGCAAGATTCAGTATTCACATGGAGTGGGATGTTGCAGCCTGGTCAATACGAATTCAATGGTGGTTATGTGTATATTCCTGATGGGGTAAGTCCCGCGATTGAGACTTTTACAATCGAAGATTGCGGTGGCTGTGAGAATGCAATAAGCAGCTTTGCAGCTACGCAAGCTGAGTGTAACTCGGCTGAAGTTGCGATTAAATTCTTGTGCCCAGAAGGAATTTTTAATTACGTAGTTTATGATTCAATCGGCGCGTTAGTTTTAGTAGGAGAAAATATTGAATATACTACTGGAAATTGGACAACAATTTTTGAAGATTTACCACAAGGAGAATATACGTTCGAGTATGATTTCCTACAAGGGGGATCGTCCGGATTAGAAACAATTAGTATTAATGGCAATAATTTCGGCGACTTCTTATATATTACTGAAAACGAAACCTGCGAGGCGGGTGGATCAATCAGTGTGTATGAAGGCGGCTCTAGCGCTGGTCCCTTTGGCTATACTTGGTCAAATGGGCTCGCAGGGCAAGGGTTAAATACCATTGACGCTCTTGAAGCAGATACCTATGAGGTAACAATATCAGATGTATATGGTTGCACTGAATTCAGGGAATTTATTCTTGAATATGACTGCATGACGAGTACGGAAGATCCTAACGAAAGTTTAGATGTAAAAATCTTCCCAAATCCGGCTATCGACCAAATCAATGTCGTCGGTATTGATGTTGGTGAAAATTGGCAATTTTCACTGATTAACTCGATAGGGCAGTCTATGAAATCGGGCAATCTTGGGTCGTCAGAAATTAATGTAAGCGATTTACCGGCGGGTGTCTATTTCCTATATTTGGATAATGGAGAACGGGCACTCACGGAAAAGGTCACCGTGAATAGACCATAAAAAATTCAAAACAATAAAATAAACAGAACCAATTCTAAAAAAATAAAAGCCTTTCCGAATGGAAAGGCTTTTTTCTTTGCCAATTTTTTTTATAATTATTCCCTCCCCCCTACTCAATCGTTACCCTCACCGTATCAACCGCACGGTTGAACACTTCATCTACCAACACGGCCTTGATCTCATAATTACTGCGATTATCACGATATGCTTGATTCTGATCTGGGCGGAATGAATATGAGAAATTCCCAAACCCACTTCTACCAATCAATACATCTCCCAGATAGTAATCAACATAGGATACCGGGAAACTCGTCTCTGCACTGATCTCGAGATTGATCGTACTATTGGCGCTGATGATGTCATCATCATCAGGGTTACTGATATCAATCGTTGGTTGCGTCTGTGGGGTGTGGACATCATCGATTATGCCTAATAGAGATTCAGGATTGGACTGGTCTGCCCCATTGATCAATGCGGTGAGGGTGTTGTAATCAATCGATGCATCGCCATAGCCATTGCTATTTATCCAATTGCGTACACCCCATTCCCAATTGCTGTATTGTGCATCGGCGCCTGGATTCGAAGGCGCATCGCCTGCTGGATCGGCCCTATCAACCCAATGGAGGATCGTGTGTGCATCTGGAATGACAACTTCTCTCCGAGTTTCCTCTGGGGTGAATTCTGTCGCTATTTTCCCTGAAATGGTATCGATGACTACTGATCCCGTTCCCTGCCATACGCCTCTCAATATTGGCTTGGCATCGCGTGCTGTTGGTTGTGGTGGTGTGAATCGCTTGGTATCACGCGTTGTAAGTCCTGCATTCATGATATCGCGCCATGCTGGTCCCGAGATAGCCGACCCCTTGGTCATCGGGGTATTGTCGTTATTACCAGACCATACGCCGACTACGAGATTCGGTGCGTATCCCACGAGCCACGCATCTTTGTTCTCGCTCGTGGTACCGGTTTTACCTGCGACGTCGTAGGTGCTGCCGAAATTAAGGAACGAATTCGATCCGAACAATGGAGTACGCGCCACATTATCAGAGAGAATATCATTAATAAGTCTCGCTGACTGCTCGCTTAGCACCTGGTTACTCTCTGGCTCTTCGAACTTTTCGTAGACTTCGCCGTCCTTGTTGCGGACTTCTAATATTGGTGTGTGTGCGTTGTGTACACCGTCATTAGCAAAGGTTCCATAGGCTGAAACCATCTGCAGGAGGGATACCTCGCCGCCTCCCAGCACCATCGTGAGACCGTAGCGATCAGGGTCATTCAGTGATGTAATTCCCATCTCACGTGCATAATCAGTTGCTTTGCCAATGCCAACGAGATAGAGCATTTTGACCGCAGGGATGTTGCGTGACTGAGCAAGAGCATTCTTGATAGTCATGGGTCCTTTATGTGCATTATCGTAGTTGCGTGGCTTGTAGCAGGGGAGGTCGCTCCCGTCGCTCGGCGTACAGCCAGAATTAAATTGCGTTGGCACATCAAAGAGAATCGCATCAGCTGTGTAACCTTCCTCGAATCCTGCAGCATATACCAGGGGTTTGAATGATGATCCAGGTTGGCGCAGGGCGGTGGTAACATTAAATTTACCATCAATTCCAGCATCGCTGTATCCGCGAGATCCAACCATGCCGAGAATCTGCCCATTCGTTGGGTCAATCGCCACTGATGACATATTGCTCGCGTTCCATGCTTGTTGATTCTCGAGTGCGCGCTTGGCAACAATTTTCTCCATTTCTGTCTGGAGTTCCCAATCGAGCGTAGTGATAACTTCGAGGCCATCGAACTGAATAACGTCGTCACCGTATTTTATTTCGAGGTATTCGCGAACATACTCAACAAAGTGAATGGCCTTGGCATACTGATCAGTCAGTGGGCGGAACTCTACAGTCCCATTAATTGCCTCATCATATTCATTCGCCGTAATGAATCCATGTTGTTTCATTTTGCGGAGAACGAGGTTCTTGCGATCTTCGAGGCGAGCTGTGTCTTCTTTATATGGAGAAAAGGTACTCGGCGCATTCGGGATAGCAGCGAGATAGGCTGATTCCAGGATCGTGAGCTCAGATGCCGGCTTCCCAAAGAATGACTGAGATGCCGTCTCGATACCATACAAGGGCCCACCATAGGGCGCCTCATTCAGATAATGTAGAAGAATTTCGTCTTTCCCTAATGCTTTCTCTAGCTTGATCGCTAGGAATGCCTCTTTCATTTTACGTGAAAGAGTTCTCTCGGAGGTGAGAAGAGTATTCTTTAATACTTGCTGTGTAATCGTTGACCCACCTTGGACGCGATAATCTCCAATGTCGAGCTTCGCCATAATGGTATAGAGGACGGCGCGGAAGGTTGCACGTACGTCTACGCCTTTGTGGTTGTAGAATTGATCATCCTCGATGGCAATAATGGCATCTTTGGCATGTTGTGAAATCTGATCGAATTCAACCAGAGTACGCTGAATATCCTCATGAATATCGTAGAGGAGCACCTCATTGCGATCATAAATCTTGGTCGAGGTGGCAATCTTGCGCTCAGTGAAGGCTGCAAAATCAGGCGCCTTGAGGCTCGCGAACCAGATGAACAGCACCGCAAAGGTCAAGAATAACAGAATAAAGAAAAAGAGGATCGCACGAATGAAGAAGCGCCGTAGCCATGCCAATATTCCACGAGGTTTTGCTTTTTTGACCTGTTCTTTGGCAGATGACATAGCCTCTTTCCCTGAATCTTTCATATGGGCGAGGCGCGCTGATCGTGTTGGGAAATCCTTTTTACTAGGCGGATTGGCATCGTGGTGTGCGGCGAGCTTGCTCATATGATGATTTTTCTGGGCACTCATTGATGGTTTTGTAGGGGTATTGTCAAGTTTTTTGGGGCGAGCAATGCGCATAAGGAACGCATCAGCACGCGCAATAATTTTACGAAGTGATTCAATCATACTGGCGTCAAGTATACCAGGTTTTCTTTATACATAAAGGGGCTTTATGAAGATGTATTATTATTGAAATATGAAATAGATGAGTGAATGCATATAGAAGAAAATCAGGTAAATAAAAACAGAACCCTTCCAAAAGAAAGAATTCTGTATGTTTTTTTTGATTTAAAATAAAAATTACCTAATTACCTAATTACCTCGGCACTCGAGATGAGATGCCATTATTCTCGAACCAAAGTATTTTATCTCCTCCGCTTACATCGCCATCGAGATTGAAATCGGCGGGCAAATATTGGTCAAATTGACCATTAGTATCTACCCAAGGAAATTTATCTGCTCCCGTGATATCGTAACTTGGGAAATCGCTTTGGTCGGCATCGCCTGCGAACATTGCCCAAGTCCCATCAGGGAGCTGTTTCTGTCCGTAGCTTGTTGGGTCCCGGTAGCTGTCTGATGTACGGAAGTCGTAAGACAGCGTACTACCTGTTAAAGTTACGGGTTGTGGTGTCATCACGCCGATGTGGTTGCGATGTTCGACCACAATATATAGCGGACTGGCTACGTTAGAAGCCAAAATGCAACGGTCAGGAAATTCAATACTCCCGTCTTTCATTAGCAGGGCTGCAGTCTTCGCGACCTCGGTATTTTTTCCAGTATCTGTTCTAAACGAAACCAATACCCAATCCACTTCATTGCCTGTGTAATCTGCATCTGTCCAGTCTATGCCTTCTGTACCCGTGTAGTTCCACGGGGCAGTATTATATGGTTGCCCTGCGGGAGTCGGTGTTACTAGCGGGCTGACCGGTGTTTGTCCGGGCAGCAATCCACGCTGGTTCAGTGCGGTGGTCATTTCACCAGTGATTGGATCGTATGCGCCTTCGAGGAAGGTGGCTATTAGTGGGCTTTTGCAATATGTTGTTGATGTTGAAAGACTACATTCTTGAAGTGTATTTAGCATTGTGAAAGTGTACACACCCTCTTCTTCTAATGCTAAGGTAATCGCTCCTGTTCTTCTGTTAGATATATATGTCTCATACCCATCTATCTCTATTGCTTCACCTGATCCGTCAGGCTTATAGGCTAATAGAAATTCTTGAGGGATATTGCTTGTCCAGGCTACCTCAATTGAATCCTCACTCACATAAGATGTAGTGATTGTATTTTTAATATACAATACGTCTTCATTTGGTGTAAGATCTATTGGGATTGTGAATTCTTTTGGTTCGCAGTTGCCAGCTGCTACTGAAAATAAGTACTCACCACTTGTAAAATCGGCGTCTATTTGGAGATTTACTCCAAAGGACCCACACTCTACCCAGTCATTCCAAACGATATCTTCATTTGGGTCTGAAATAGCCACATAACGATCACCAATTCCACCTATTGGAACATAGACACTTGTCTCGTTGCAGTATCTTTGTGAGACAACAGGAGAGTAGGCTTGTACGTTTTCGCACAGTTCTGGATACCCTGGATTTCCAATAATAAGCCTCGATGTTCCTTTTGTTTCTATTAAGGGGTCGCGGAATTCGAACACATTCGAATCTATTATGAGCTCGCCGTCGCCATCACCAATCTCCAGATGCACCTCAAAACCCTGCGGGGTTAAGTACTCAAAATGAGTGCTTCTAAAAAAGAACTCTCCACCCTCAAACACGAGGCTATCCCCTTGTAGTTCTCCAGTAATCTCAAGAAGCGGCGCAGGTATATCTGATGGGTAATAGGGTACGGTAGTAATCCTACTACTTAGTATTTCAACATCTCCTTCTATTTTTATAGAGGTTCGTAAAATGTCATGTTCAGCATATCCGACAAACCCGCCTTTAAGTCCAGAGTTAATATCTAACGCCCAGGTGTAGTTAGTATTGCTGCACGCTTCAGTTACTTCGTCGGGGATATTAATTGCCCCAAAACCCTCTGGTGGATCTGGGCAGTCATACCCTAGTCCCTCTAGGGGTATTTCGAGTATTGTCTCACAAGTATCACCTGATATGGTAATTCGAGCCATGGCTCCTGTTGTAGGGATTTCCCACGCAAAGAACCCATGCGGGCTATTTATGTAATTTGTTTGATTGTATCTTTTGAGGTCTTTCCATTCCGTTGTGATGGTTTGATTGGGATTTGTCCAATCAGCTTTGTAGGAATAGGGTTCCCCTGCTGGAAACAGCGTCTCTAGCGTGAGAACTATTTTGCCGCATGAGGCATAATTTGCTTCTACGACAAAAAAATCCTGAGATATTATCTCTAGGCTTTCGCACTGTCCAAACCCGACATTCGTAGCCAGGCAAAATAATAGAGCAATTACGCTCAAATTCATAATTAATTTTTTCATAATTGAAAATATTTAATTGTTTGTATTAAGGACTATTTTATAAATAATAAAAATAGTCCAGTTTTTCAAAAAATATGCTTCAGAAAACAAAAAACACGCATTTTCTCTTTCTTTTATCGAATTAACAATAAAATAGAGGGAAAACAGTGCTTATAGCTTTTCGAAGCGTGTATTGTCTATTACTGTATCACAATGTGTTACAAAAGCTAGGTAAAATGGGCCCATTACAGTCTTTTTCTTCCCAAAAAATCCCTTTCTGGTATGATACATTTTATATACACATAATGAATTTCTATGAGCGCCATCAACACAGACCCCAAAAAAATAGAAGAACTCCTCACGCGCGGTGTTGACGAGGTGATTCACCTGGATGATTTACGCGCGAAGCTCCTCTCGGGCAAGCAATTGCGTGTGAAGCTCGGTATTGACCCTACGAGCCCGCATTTACACCTCGGGCGGTCTATTCCCCTTTTAAAATTACGTGATTTCCAGGAATTGGGGCATCAGATCATTCTCCTCATTGGTGACGCAACGGGCGTTATTGGTGACACGAGTGATAAAGACGCCGAGCGCCCTATGCTGACTCCTGAACAGGTGAAAGAGAATCATGCGGATTATTATGATCAAGCAGCCAAAATCCTCGATATGGATAAGGTAGAATTTCGTCAGAATAGTGAATGGCTCAATCCATTGGGATATACCGAAATTGGCGAACATGCTGATCTTTTTTCGGTGAATCAATTCATTCAGCGTGATAATATCCGTCGTCGCCTCGAAGCGGGCAAGCGTGTATCGTTACGCGAGGTGCTGTATCCATTGATGCAGGGCTATGATTCAGTGGCATTGAAAGCCGATGTTGAGCTCGGTGGATCTGATCAGCGCTTCAATCTCCTCGCGGGACGTACCTTACAAGAGCATTTTAATCAGGCACCACAGAATATCGTTACCAATCCATTGGTAGAAGGCCTCGATGGGCGCAAAATGAGCTCGAGTTATGGGAATGGCGTGTATATTTTCGACACGCCTGCTGATATGTACGGCAAAATAATGTCACTCCATGATGCCTTTATCATCAAATACTATATTTTCATGACGCGTATTCCTATGCAGGATATTACGGCCATTCAACATGAGCTCTCGCAGAAAGACACCAATCCCAAAGATATCAAAATGCGCCTCGCCCATGCATTAGTGAGCATGTATCACTACGAAGATGCAGCGAACATAGCACAAACAGGCTGGCAAGAGGCATTCGAGCAAGGTAAAATCCCAGAAAATACTAAAACAGTGAAAGTAAAGGTGAAGATTCCTTTGGTAGAATTATTGATGAAAGAGGGTATGGTGAAGTCAAAAACTGAATTTAAAAGGCTCGTAGAGAGCGGGGCGATCAAATTCCATGGTCAAATAGAAGAGAAAAAGATCATCGATCCTGCATCATTGGTGTCAGAAGACGGCGCATTAAAGATTGGTAAAAAGCGTTTCCTCAAGATTAAAGTAATAAAAGATGCTAAAAAAGCAGGGGGAGAAGGGGGTTCTGAAAATGCATAATTATAAAATATGGTAAAAAAACAGCCACTTAATAATATTAAGCAGCTGTGTGTTTATGTCTAGATGAAAGGCGTAGACGGGGCCCCGTACCGTATCTTGGACTCTCATTTAAATGAGAGAGATTTTTTAGATAAGGTGCCCTGCCCGGAGGCAAGGACACCTTTCTCTACTTAAGCACTCGTGAAGCATCATTTTTTTTGAGGTTACTCAAAAACTTTTTAATATCACTGTGCGAAAGTAAAGAAACCTAGCTTTTCTATCTATTTAATTGTGTAAAAAACTGGGCAAACGCTACTATTAGCGAAGCCCAGTAACCCCAAAAAAACAGTATAAAACTATGTTATTATTATTCTCCTTTGCTTTCTTTCTCTATAGTGAGTAAAGAAAAACAATAATAACACAGCTTTGGTACGTTTAGTTTTGAAGGCTACTTCAGACAACTGCTTGAAGTAATTACTAATCTAAAGGAATACAAAAAGTATGCAATATTGACAAATAATATAGTCGTGATATGATACTAATATCTTTTCAACAGTATCCCCGTGGAAAGGGATGGGAAAAGGCGGTAAATCTCCGAGGAGGAAGCTTGCAAAGTTTTTCCCACGTGATATATTGTAATTGTTCACGAAGAAGTTGTAAGCAGTGAAAGCACATGTCTATGGCAAGACAAGGCGAGTAGAATCAACAGTACAGAATGAAATATGTTTTATTGCTTCATCAGAAGAAAATAAAATTTCATCAACCCTTTACAACGACACATGCACTAAACTTCTATTGTAGCGTTTAACGCGTGTTTATATTGAAAGAGAGATCAATCGAGTATTTGAATCTCTTAGCTGTCACCCATTGCGGAATACAGGTATTCCGAAAGGGTAATCTGGTTACTGCGCATGTTCGCAGACCTACTGGGCTATTCCTTATCGGGGTACTGGACTTCTCACAAGCGCGTGAGAAGGATTGCTAAGAGATTTAAGCACTTGATTTTTCTTTTACCTGATTTTATAGAATACCAAGAACTGTTCTTGGTATTTACTACCTCACCCAGTTTTGCTGAAACAAAACTACCCTTTCCTATATCAGGAGAGGGTCGATGCGTCCTGGGGTGCATCGGGGTGAGGTATTCCTTGCCTTTCCCAAGGTATCTTTCTATACTTGGCTTACGTAATCATTGTATGAAGAAAATAGTTCACACAACGCTACAATCACTAGATACATATGCGCAGGAGCTTCTCTCTCATGTGCGCGAAGAGCAGCTACATCACCCCGAGCAGGCAACGATATTGTTGATTCAGGGTGATCTAGGTGCGGGTAAAACAACACTCACGCAAGCTATGGGGGGGATTTTGGATATTGCTGATCATATCGTAAGTCCGACCTATGTGATCAGTCGTCGTTATCATACGCAAAATACAGCATATCCATGGAAAAATCTCATTCATACAGACGCATATAGACTCGAGCATGCAGATGATCTCAAAAAGTTAGCCTATGATGTTGATTGCACGAATCCTGATAACGTGATGATTTTCGAATGGCCTGAACGCGTGGGGAATTATTTTGATAAATATGAAACTACGCGTATCCAAATTGAAATGGGTGAAGAGCAAGAAGAGCGCGTAGTGACATTGATTGGAGAATAAAATACAAGCAAAAAACAGGAACGGTTCTTAGTATTTTTTACAACGCTCGTCCTTCTGCAAAAATACGCACATCATTCACATTCGAGAACTGCAACATCGTGCGCTCGATGGCTTGCTTGGCATTAATGAGATTACAGAATGTTGTATCACGTACGAGGTTATCACTCGAGAGGGTGATAGAGAGAGTATTGTTAGACAGAGACAAATCATTAATAGCAAGGCCATTGCTGAACATGTGATAGTAACCGCGACTTGCTTCTGTCTGATTAGGGCCTGATAACAGCGCATCGAGGACTTCGCGCATGCTTCCGGTACTGGCGTCGCCTTCGAACGGTCTGGTTACAGCGGTGAGTGCCGCGCAGCTCGGATTGAAAGGGTTGTTGTTCACATTTGGCGCATACAGGGTCATCGAGCGTAGACTAAAGGTAGTATCACCGCCACCATCTATTCCACCACCTCCGTCGGAACCATCATCGCCGCCTGATCCATCTGTGCTCGCTTCGGTAATCAGTGATCCGTCTGCATTAATGGTCGCGTAGACATCATTTCCTTCTAGATCACGTCCCACAATAATGCGTCGGTCGCGTTGTCCAATGCGGAAAAACTCATAGGCAGTCCCAGTGAGACATACACCCTTTTTATTCGCACGCTTGCCACAGTCAATGAACTCAATAGGAATGGTCATCGTGGTGAATTCGGTCACCTCGACATCAGGTTGCTGGAGCTCTACACGACCAAGTTTGTGCGTTGGATTGAGATCATAGCGTTCTACGACCGAGATAAACGGGATGAATCCATCATCTCGCCAGTCGCTCTGGGCATGGGCATATGCAAGCGAAACGAGATTGCCATTTTTATCAAAAATACTCACAGGGAAGGATCCATCATCATCGAACCAGAAGCGCTCAGCCTCACCAGACACAATAAATGGCGGCGAAACGAGCCCGTCATAATTAGGATAGACGAGATTCACGCCCTGTACGCGCTTGATCTGTTGTTGATGAGAATAGCTTTTCTTGGATCCGAGACTCAGAACGAGTATAAGAAAAATCACCATACTCACCGCAAAGAGGCCAATGATGAAATTCCTGAACTGTTCACGGCTCATCCCGGCATGATTCTGGCGAAAGAGCTTCTTGGATGTAGGTTGCTGCTGTTGGTGCATCTGATGATTCGCACCATAAAGGTGCTGGTACGGCGCCTGGTGAAAGGGCACTTGCGGCTGAGCCGTAGCAGCAATACCAACGGGAATAGGTTGGATTGGTGGCTGGGCTGCTGGGTTGCTTGCTTGAGACGGTATTTGAGCAGCAGGTTGCGTGCTTGATTGTTGGGTTCCGGCCTGCTTGCCGAGTGCGCGCTGGGCGAGGGACGGAGCACTGCTCTTTGCAAGAGACGCCTTCGCAGCAGAAGTTGCACCAACAACAGCCTTGGGATCGCCATCAGGAATAAAGGGCGTATAGTCTGATTTCTTCTGACTACCACCAGTGCTGCCTTGTTGATTGTTAAGGTTCGGAGAAAAAGTCGCCATAATTGAAAGTATAGCCGAGAGCCCTCGTACCGCAATGTGAAAAAAGAGGAAAACTTTTTAAAATACAAGAACGGTTCTTGTATTCATTGTAAGTTGAAGAAAGCTACTATTTGGTTTTTTACGATAGAGAGTTTTTTTTGAGACATGCGACCCATGTGGTGCAAGATACGTCTCTGTGAAATTACACGTGTTTGATGTATACAGAAAGCAACGCGATCTCCTTTCCAGTCCATAATAAAATACCCCGTACGCTTCTTTAGTTTGGTTGAAAGCGGAACGACTAATGCGAGTATAGAGCCAACAACTCCAATTATGAGAACAGGTCGCGTGGATGAATTTCCTTTGCCATCGATTTCACTACCGATATTTATACCTATTGACGCCCAGCGAATTTCTCCATCACGAACATGCGCACCACGCTTTTCTTTGTGGATACGCTTCTTCGTATTATTCCAGTCATCAAATGTTTTTATATACATCACGCAAAATATTCTTCAAAATATTTACGCTCCCACTCTAGGGGCGCGTGGACGCCTGACGGCGGCGGTATTTCTAGTATAGCATATGGAAAAAAATTGAGAAAAAATACAAGAACGGTTCTTGTATTTTAAAAATCCGAGAGTATTATCCTTGTGTCTGGTGATGGAGATTATAAAAAAGTAGTTGAATACCTTATCTCTCGAGGAGTGTTCACTAAAGTACTTTTCCCGAATAGGCAATATGCATCGCCATTGTATAAAAAGCTAGGTTCAGAATTTTATGATTATCTTGATAATTTCAAATCGCATATAGTATTTCAGAAAAAATAAAAAGGCTCCTAACGCACTTGTACGTTTCGGATCCTTTTCGTCTTGATGTGTATAGAGTATACCAAAATGTATATATTTTGCAAAAAATACAAGAACGGTTCTTGGTATCAAAATAGCGAATGTTGCCAAAAATAGGCGAAAACTGGGTTAAAAAGCATAAAAAGTGTCTTTTTATAGGTATTTTCTAACATTGTGCGACATGTGTGGGCAAAAAAGCAAAAAATCTCTCTAATAAATACAAGAACGGTTCTTGGTATTGGGGTGATAATTGAGACCCTATAAACCCCTTGACAAAAATATATAAAAATGCTACAATAGTGGGGAATCATTGAAATGTGGCTTTTTGAAGAAGGCCGGAGGAGATAGGGAAATAATGCGATATTTATCCATAAAACAACGTTTTTCGTGTCTATATATGCAAATATATAGATATAACGAAAAATAGTGTTATTTCTCGATCTCTTCTGGTCTTTGTCCCAGGAGTTATTTAATCATTTATTTAATTTCTGGGGCTCAATATAGCCTCATTTAACACATTCATTTAAAACTTAATATTATGAAAAAGATTTTATTGACAGCATCATTTGTTTTGGTTTTTTTATCTACTTTCGCTCAAACTACTATGGATTTATTTCCATTTTGGGTTTGGTACAATACTCAAACTAAAGAGTATTACCATAAAAAAACGAGCCCCGAAGAAATCATCGCCTTGCTGGAAAGCAAGGACGGTGTGTATAGAAAGGGGCATGAAGAGTTGATCCTGAAGGCGGATGGTCCCAAGCTTTTGAAATTTTATTACAAAGAGCTTGAGGTTAAAAACTTCGCGCAGCTCAAGCGAGCGCTTCGCGCTTCACAGCCTATTACTTTACCAGATAGTTTTATATCATGGGCTTGGAATATAAGCTCTGAGCAGATTGTTGAGACCACTGAAAGAAGCGGTAGGATTAACGGTGAAACTATCGGGAACATAGCCATCATTGGCAATGAGGGTGCTAGAACGGTCAACGGCAAAAAAATGTCAGATTTCTGTGGACAACCTGTTAACGGGGTTGGTTCTACTACAAATCCTACAACAGAAAGACCTACTTTAATGCCTTCCGAGCCGGCTGCGGGTAGGACTACACCAACGTGTAATTATGTAAATTCTGGTACTACACAGTATAATCCGGCAACGGGTCAGAATCATGTGGTTCAGATTTCTGAGCCGCAATCTGCTAGTTGTCCACCAAAATTTGGACAACCTGTTAGACAACAACCAGCTCCAGTGGCGGGTCAGGCTCCAATTAACGTTACCGTTAATATGGAACAGCCACAGACTCCCGCACGACCTCGTAAAGAGGATATGGGAGCTTATGAGGCAATGAGCTTGACGGGCGATATGAACGATTGGCGCAGAAGACAGAACGAGTTGGATGCCCAATCAAGAGTGGCGGTGAATTCTTCTGATAATATCATCGCTCGCGAGGATATCCGTACAGCGAAAGAAGCGAAAGAGTCTCTATGTTGTGCTCATTCAGGGACTTCTAGTTGTAACTGCTCTGCAGTTGCACCAGCTGCGGAGGTACACAACCATTATCATTCTGCGCCAGCGACTACTACTACAACAACCGCACCGGCACAGCAAGTGCAAGTTGTTGAACGTATAGTTTATCGGGAATCTACCGCTCCTGAAGCTCCAAAGACAAGAAGGGAGCTGAGGCGAGAGAGAAGAGGGGGTGGAGATACATTCCTCGAAGATGCTGGTGAAGTTCTATTAGGTGCTGTTGGAGGATATGTTGTTGGGCGTGCTACGGCACCTCGTAACAATGTTGTTGTGGCAGCGAGTAGTGGCTACAATGCATCAAATGGAACGGTTGTTAGTGCAACTACTGGTAATGCATATGG
>ENA-ORXC01000508-ORXC01000508.1-marine-metagenome-genome-assembly--contig:-NODE-508-length-27240-cov-3.517064_pt1 | contig 27240 bp, 20 predicted proteins | sample MGYA00237865_ERZ511478 | MGnify/ENA metagenome assembly ERZ511478
TGCCGATACAAAAGTCTGTAGGCTCCGCATTCTTGATGTGCTCATCGAGGTAGTCCCCACGGTTCATGTCCGCGATCTGTTTGACCAGGTCTACCGCATAATTATGTCCATGCTCTTCAGGGACAAACTTGCCATCTTTGCGAATTAACTCATCATCAAACCAGATTTGCCCGCCACCATATTCTGGACGTTGGATTAAGACAAGATCCCAATGAACGGAAGAATCGTTGCCGTTTGGCGCTTCATCATAGGCTTGTCCTGGGGTGAAATGGAAAGATCCATCGATTTTCTCATCAAAGAGAATATCTTTCATTGGCTCACGAATGAAAGGATTGACGCCGATGGCGAATTCTCCGATATATCGTGCACCTTCGTCCGTATCGAGAATTTGATTAAGTCTTTCTGTATCGTTTGCAACAGCATCAATCACTTTCCCGTTTTCAAAAGTAAGCTGGACGTTTTCAAACACAAAACCATTATAAGGGGAAGGTGTATTATACGTAATAACGCCATTGACGCTATCTTTCACCGGTGCCGTGAATACTTCTCCATCAGGTATGTTAAGTTCACCCGCACATTTTACAGCTGGAATATCTTTAATAGAAAAACTTAAATTTGTATCCGGGGAAACGATTCGGACTTCGTCAGCTTTGTTCATACGCTCAACAAGGACATCCATCGCCTCACTCATTCTTGCGTAATCCATTGTACAAACATTGAAATAGAAATCTTCAAATGCTTCCGTACTCATACCTGATAACTGTGCCATTGATTCATTAGGATATCTCATCACAACCCATTTCGTATGTTTGACACGCTGGTTGCTGTGAACTTTTGTTTTGTAAATCTGATTATAGAGGGCCATTTTCGCTTCTGGAACGTCAGAAAGTTCATTAATGTTCTCTGAACCACGAATGCCAATATACGCATCCATTTTCTCCATTTGATTTAAGTCGATCTCAGCCCATTCTGTGATTTGTTCTTCTGTGGCATTCATCAATAGCTCACGAAGAATTTGATTATCTCTTAAATTCACATGAGGGAATCCCCCCGCTTTATGTACTTCTTTTACAATGCTCCGCACTAATGAATTATTCACATCAAAGGCTTCAATCAAGACATGTTCACCTTGTTGGATTTTTGTAGAATACTGCACAAGTTTCTCTGCAAACTCTATAATACGAGAATCAAACATATTCTCCCTCTTTTCATCAAATTAATATTCTTAACCCTTTCTATTATACGCTCTAGACCGGAGTTTCTTCAAACATTAGAAAACCGGGCATACGCCCGGTTTTATTATTTGATATCTTGATCGTACTCCATATAGATTACGTGCGTCTTAAGATATTCATTAAGACCGTGTTTGCCATCTGCACCACCGATACCTGATTGTCCCATGCCTGCATGGAACCCTTGAACCGCTTCAAAGTTCTCACGATTCACATACGTTTCACCATACCGAAGGACGTTCGATGCTTTCATCACTTCGTGCATGTTATCACTAAAGATCGATGATGATAGTCCATAATGAGTATCGTTAGCCATTTCTAGAACTTTGTCAAAATCGCTATATACAACAATCGGTAGGACTGGTCCGAAAATCTCTTCTTGGATAACGTTCATATCCTGGGATACATCAGTAAGAACAGTAGGTTCAAAGAAAAAGCCTTTGTCCCGATCTACACGCTTCCCACCTGTTCTTACAACAGCACCAGCTTTCACTGCATTATTCACCATTTCTTCGACAGAATCGACTTGCTGTTTGTTCGCAAGTGGTCCAATGTCACATCCATCTTCGTTTAACGAGTCTCCTACTTTTGTATCCTTAAAAGTATTAGTAATTTTCGAGATAAATTCTTCGGCTACATCTTCATGCACATACACACGTTCTGCGTTTGTACAAGCCTGACCATTGTTTGTTATACGAGATGTCGTAATCTTCTCAACGGCTAGGTCAACGTTCGCATGTTTCGTTACGATCGCTGGCGCTTTACCACCAAGCTCAAGATTCACTTTTGTAATGTTTTTAGCAGCCGCTTCCATCACCTTTGAACCTGCCGGATAACTTCCTGTTAAACTAATCATTTGCACATCTGGTGAAGAAGCAAGTGGCGTACCAATGTCTGAACCTTTACCAGTGACTAAGCTAAATACTCCTTTAGGAACGCCAATTTCATGAATAATACTTGCTAGCTCACAAGCGGTATTTGGCGTATATTGACTTGGCTTAATAATAATTGGACAGCCTGTTACAAATGCTGGCGCTACTTTTCGAGCGAAGATAAACATCGGGAAGTTCCATGGTACGATGCCGCCAACAATTCCAATCGGCTTTTTGAATACAAGAATATTCTCATTCGGACGATCACTTGGGAGAACTTCCCCTTCGTATCTTCTTGCCCAACCTGCCATATAGCGGAAGTAATCAATCGTTAATTCCACTTCTGCCTTTGAAGCATCTACTGTTTTACCATTTTCTTCAGTTAACATGTTAATAAAAGTTTCTTTTTTCTCTTCTACTTTATTTGCAATCTTATATAAGTATTCAGCTCGTTCGATTGAAGGTTTCTTTTCCCAATCTCTTTGGGAAGCTTTAGCAGCTTCGATCCCACGCTGTACGTCGTTTTCATCACTTTTCGGAATTCGTGAAATTACTTTTTCTGTCGCTGGATTGATAACGTCGAGCATTTCTTCTGAATGACTGTTTATAAATTCACCGTTAATGTATAGTTGATAGCTTTTCACTTGAAAGACCTCCTACATAGTGTTGGAGAACTGTTCCCAAGTTCATTATATTCTTAAACATATGATCACACATTCAAACAGTTTCTTTCGCTAGTTCCCTCTTTTCAAGCCAAGCTTCTAGCTCTTTATGATGCCTTCTCATCTCTTTATATCCTTGATTGTATAAAGTCGTGAGACGAAGCTGTGACTTTTCTATCCGTGCTACTTCAAGAGGTGTCGAAGGTTGAATGATAAAATAATTCTCCCGATTTGCTTCTATATGATCAAGGGTTTGATTGTAATGAATATACCGCTTTGTAATGGCTTGTGCCAACGCAGGATTTTTCCGATAAAGACGTTGAATCATCCATGATAACTTTGATTTCTGCTTTCGATATCCTTCATTACGGGTCAAAACGACTACATTACTTTTATTTCCATCTGCTTCCGATTTTTGAACAGGAATCGGATCTGTAATACCGCCATCAAGATGAAAACGATTATTAATTTGAACGGGCGGAGCCATAAATGGTAATGAGCTCGATGCTCTTAGAATCGAAAGAATCTGTTCACCATCATCTTTCTTATTAAAGTAATAAGGTTTCCCAGTAGAGATATCCGTTGTGCCAATAACAAATTGCTCAGTAGCATTCTGGAATGCATCAAAATCGAACGGCACATGTGTAGAAGGAATTTCATTAAAAATTAAATCCATACCAAACAGCTGTTTTTTACGAAATAAATTTTTGTATGAAATGTATTCTGGATGATTCACATAATCAATAAGTACTGTGCGGTTCCTTCCATTTTGCCTTGAGAGGTATGAAGCTGCATTACAAGCACCAGCGGATACACCTATCACGTAAGGAAAGTATAAATCGTGCTCCATCATATACTCTAAAACACCTGCCGTGTAAACGCCTCTCATCCCTCCACCTTCTAAAACAAGTCCAACTGAATTCATTTAAAAGTCCCCTTTTCAATCATCTATATTTAATTTTACTGGAGTTGGAAATGAACCTCAAGAAAGCAAGCTTAGTTTCTCGTCAAAAGTAAAAAGCTCCCTGCCAGTGCAGGAAGCTTACTTTATTCTTCGCGTTCTTCGTTCCGAATTGTTTTATGCCCTGTTGATGCTTCGTGAGGGAACTTTGTTTGATCTGCTGTTTTAGGTCGTTCACGTTCCATTCCTTTTTTCTTATGATCAAATGCTTTTCCACGCCCCATCTTACCCCTCCTTTCATCTCTTCCTATTCTCCCACGTTCGGAAAAAAAGTATCCGAAAAAAAATGGAATGGGTATGTATAGAACTAGATAAAAGTGGCCATGATAACTAGTGAAGAGGGAAGAACAAAAGTGCATAAGGAAAACGGAAGCTTTTAAGGAGATGGTCGCGTTGAACTACTCTGTTGGTAAAACAAGGCTCTAACAACTTTCATTAGAAAGAGGTGTCTCCAAAAGACAACTACCGTTCTACCCCATCGCTTGTTTAGCAAACGCTAATAACTTCCTTCTTCATGAGGGTCTTATCCTATCGGATAGGGCCCTTTCTTTATGCGTTCTCTTTCACATGCTGATGAGCTAAACTAATCTGAGTTGCGATTTGTTCTGGCGACGTACCTCCATAGCTCTTTCTTGCGTTCATCACATTAGCAGGCATAAGCACTTCAAAAACATCTTCTTCAAATAATGGCGTAAATGATTTAAATTCTTCCATTGTAAGATCAAGTAAAAATTTCTTTCTCTCGATACCGTAAAGAACAATCTTTCCAATGACTTCATGTGACTCACGGAACGTCATTCCTTTGTTCACAAGGTAATCCGCAATATCGGTTGCATTAGAATAATCTTCATTAACTGCTTGCTTCATGTTTTCTGTCTGTACAGTCATTGTTTCAATCATAGGCGCCAAAAGTTGAAGAGCGCCATCAATCGTCTTAGCTGTATCAAACATACCTTCCTTGTCTTCCTGCATGTCTTTGTTATAAGCAAGCGGTAGTCCCTTCAATACAGTTAACAAGCTAAACAAATTTCCATACACTCGACCTGTTTTGGCACGAAGAAGTTCAGGAACATCTGGATTCTTTTTCTGGGGCATAATACTCGATCCCGTACAGAAAGAGTCGTCTAGTTCGATAAATTGGAATTCCTGACTGCTCCAGATCACCATTTCTTCCGACAAACGTGACATGTGCATCATAAGCATGGAAGCATTTGAAAGAAACTCGACAATAAAATCACGATCACTAACAGCGTCCATGCTATTCGGATAAACGGAGTCAAAACCTAGCAGTTCTGCCGTGCGATGACGATCAATCGGAAAGGTTGTTCCAGCTAGTGCGCCTGCACCAAGCGGTAACATACTCGTTCTCTTTAAGCTGTCTTGAAATCTTTCCTTATCACGTTCAAACATCCAGAAATACGCTAGCATATGATGGGCAAATGATACAGGTTGAGCACGCTGCAAATGTGTATAACCTGGTAAAACAGTTTCAACATGAGATTCAGCCTGGCTTAGAATCGCCTGCTGAACCTCTTCAATATGTGAAATAAAATGGTTAACCTTTTTTATAAGGTACATATGCATATCCGTTGCAACCTGGTCATTACGGCTTCTACCGGTATGCAGCTTTCCTCCAACAGGTCCTATTTCATCAATGAGTGCTTTTTCAATATTCATATGAATGTCTTCTTGAGATACATCATATTCAAACGTTCCATTCTGGATATTCTCAAGAACAACGTGTAAGCCTCGCTTGATTTCTTCCATGTCAGAGGAACTAATCACACCGCATTCACTAAGCATCTGAACATGGGCCAGACTGCCTTCGATATCTTCTTCTGATAGTTCTTTATCATACTGGATCGAAGCTGTATATTCTTCTACAAGCTTATTCGTTTCTTTCGTAAAGCGTCCACCCCATAGCTTAGACACACTAACATCTCCTTATTGAGTTACTTTTTGTTTCTTATGAACTTCCGCATTCACTTTTGTAGGTAATCCCCATAGTTTAATGAATCCAACTGCTGCATCATGATCAAAGAGATCACCTTTAAGATATGTTGCAAGTTGTTCGTTATAGAGAGAGTTCTCTGATTTACGTCCAACTACTGTGTTTGACCCTTTGTGTAGTTTAAGACGAATCTTACCACTTACTACTTTCTGGGTTTCGTTAATGAACCCTTCAAGCGCCTGACGAAGTGGTGAATACCATAAACCATCATAGATCAGTTTTGATAGCTGCTGATCAATCGTCGTTTTGAACTGTGATACTTCACGAGTATGTGTAAGAAATTCTAATTCTTTATGAGCGTTAATCAAAATGAGCGCGCCTGGATTTTCATATACTTCTCTTGATTTAATCCCAACGAGACGATTTTCAATATGATCAATACGTCCAATACCGTGGACGCCGCCGATTTCATTTAACTTCTCAATAAGATCAACTAGCCCCATCTTTTGGCCATTAAGTGCTGTTGGGCAGCCTTCTACAAAATCAATTTCAATGTATTCCGGCTCATCAGGTGTTAGGTGAATTGGTGCTGTCCAATCGAATGCGGCTTCTGGAGCCTCAGCCCACGGATCTTCAAGGACACCAGCTTCACATGCACGTCCCCAAATGTTGGCATCAATTGAAAATGGGTTATCAAGTTTAACTGGAACCGGGATCCCTTTTTCTTGTGCGTAAGCAATCTGTTCATCACGCGTCATTCCCCATTCACGAACAGGAGCGATCACTTTCAAGTCCGGATTCAACGCTTGAATCGATACTTCAAAGCGAACCTGATCATTTCCTTTTCCTGTACATCCATGTGCCACTGCCGTAGCTCCTTCACGTTCAGCCGCTTCAACGAGAAGCTTTGAAATGAGGGGACGTGACAGTGCCGAGGATAGCGGGTATTTCCCTTCGTATAACGCGTTTGCTTTCAATGCTGGTAAAAGATAGTTCTCAGCAAGTAGTTCTTTCGCTTCTATCATATAAGCTTTTGATGCACCTACATTTAACGCTTTTTCTTTAATGGATTCTAGATCCTTCCCTTCTCCTACATCAAGGCCTAGCGCAATAACCTCATATCCATATTTTTCTTCTAACCATTTTATCGAAATGGAGGTATCAAGACCTCCGGAATAAGCAAGAATGATTTTCTCTTTTGCCATGTCATCCACTCCTTATCTTTGTATTAATATCTATGATAACGTATATTTATTCAAATTGCACGAAAAAAATTTAACTTTTTAATAAATGTTTTAAAAGTGCTTTTTGAGCGTGGAGACGATTTTCTGCTTCCTGGTATACAACTGAATGAGGACCATCGATAATACCAGCTGTAACCTCTTCTCCTCTATGAGCTGGAAGACAATGCATAAAGATGTAGTTTTCGTTCGCATTTATGCATAACGCTTCATTCACCTGGTAAGGTTCGAAAATGCCCTCGCGTTCAGCTTGCTCGTCTTCCTGCCCCATACTCGCCCAAACATCCGTAATTAGAACATCCGCATTCTTGGCAGCTGCAAGAGGATCAGCGGTTACTTCGATGACTGAACCATTTGCTTTCGCTACTTCGTTCGCCTCATCTACGATCGCTTCATCTGGTTCATACCCTGCTGGACAGGCGATCGTGAAATTCATCCCCACTTTCGCTGCCCCTTCAATAAGTGAATGAGCCACATTGTTTCCATCTCCAAAATAAGCTACTTTCAATCCACTTAAATGACCTTTATGTTCGATAATCGTTAGTAAATCAGCAAGAATTTGTGCTGGATGATGTGTATCAGTTAAGCCGTTAATAACAGGAACGGAAGAAGCTTTCGCAAAACGTTCAATCGTCTCATGGCCAAACGTTCGAATCATTACTCCGTCAAGGTACCCTGCTAGCACATTAGCGGTGTCTTCAACAGTCTCGCCTCTTCCAAGCTGGATGTCTTTCGAACTAAGAAACAAAGCATGGCCGCCAAGCTGAAGCATCGCTACTTCAAATGATACACGCGTTCTTGTTGATGACTTTTCGAAGATCATCCCAAGCACCTTTCCTTTTAATTCTTCATGAGGAATCCCTTCCTTTTGAAGTTTTTTCAACTGTTCTGCTTCTTGCAGAAGATAATGGATCTCCTCACTGCTCAGTTCAGCGATCGTTAGAAAATCTTTCCCCTTCATTCCTTCTGCGATTTCATTTTGCGTTTTTACCGACTGCATCATTCAATCATCCTTCCTGCCCGATTGGAGTTTCTTTCATTTGGTGCCAATGCTCTAGACTGTTGACTTCAAGTGTCTTGGATCCTTCTAAGACCAATAACTGAAGCGTGTCAATATGCGTAAAACATGGAATTTTATATCGTGTGGCGAGTGAGCGCATTTGAAATCCAGAACGTTCTTTTTCTCTGCCGATTGTCGGAATCGATACAACTGCGCTTAGCTCTTCTCTCATTAGCGCCTCAATTTCATCTAAATCTTTTTTAATCACGATTGATTGGATGCCTTTATCATTTAACAATTTGGCTGTTCCAGGGGTTGCGTATATTGCCACACCTTTTTCTTTAAGCTTCATTAGTACATCACATGCAGCTTCTTTATGCTCTTCACTAATCGAACATAGTATGGAAGAAGGTATCTTATTCGAATCCCACGTTGATACAATCGCTTTTCTTAATGCTTCTTCCGATGTTTTTGCCATAGCAAGGACTTCTCCTGTAGACTTCATCTCTGGTCCAAGGACATGGTCAACGTATTTTAACTTTCCATTTGAGAAGATAGGAAACTTCACAGTGTAATAAGGTTTTTCTTCTAATAATCCCGTTGCTTCTAATGAGTTACTTTGCAATTGAGCTTTAATCGCCCATTCAACCATTGGAATGTTCGTTACTTTACTGATAACGGGTACAGTTCTCGAAGATCTTGGATTAATTTCAAGAACATAGATGATACCTTGATCGATGACAAATTGAATATTCATTAACCCTCGACATTTGAGCGCTTGAGATAGCTTTTCAGAATACATCGTAATCGTTTCTTTCTGCTCTTTTGTAATGGAAACAGGTGGATAAATCGCTGTGCTATCTCCAGAATGAACGCCCGCTCGTTCAAGGTGCTCCATAATGCCAGGAATGGCGATTGATTCTCCATCGCAAATCACATCGACTTCACATTCAATTCCTTCCACAAAGCGGTCGAGAAGGAATGGCCACATTTTCTTTGAACTGCTCTCTAATTTTTGCGTATACCGTTTCAGTTCATCCATATGACGGAAGATAAACATGTTTTGTCCGCCTATCACATAGGAAGGTCTTACAATGATCGGGAATCCTAACTCTGTGGCAAGCTCCTCCATTTCATCTGGCTGGTACGCCATTTTCCCTTCAATATAAGGAATCGAAAGAGAATCCAACAATTGATAAAATTGATCTCGGTCCTCGACTTTATTAATGTTCTCAACAGGTGTACCGAGGATTGGAACTCCGCGCTCGTGCAACTCTTCAGCTAAATTAACAGCAGTTTGACCACCAAATTGTACGGCCACTCCTATAATATGTTCCTTCTCGATAACCGCGAGGACATCTTCAAGTGAGAGAGGCTCAAAGTAAAGACGATCTGCAACGCTATAATCTGTACTAACCGTTTCTGGGTTATTATTCATAACAATTGCACGATAGCCTAACTTCTTAACTGCCTGTGTCGCGTGAACGGAGCAATAGTCAAATTCCACACCTTGCCCGATTCGAATGGGCCCTGAACCAAGAACGAGGATGCCTGGCTCATTGATCTGCTCCATCTCATCGCTCCCTAAATACGTAGAGTAGAAATAAGGCGTGATTGCTTCAAACTCACCCGCACATGTATCAACTTGCTTCATTCCCCTCTGAATGCCAGCTTCTTTACTCATACTCATGATAAAATCGATCGTTTTTCCAGTTGCTTTCGAAATGTAGGCATCACTAACGTTTAATTGCTTAACATGAATCAGCAATTCTTCAGAAAGATCGGTTTGATTCATTAACTTTACTTCCGCTTCAACAATTCGCTTCACCTTGTGAAGAAACCAGCTATCAATGGCTGTAAGTGATTTAATGTCCTCTACAGAATAATCTCTTCGAAAAGCTTCACTAATTAAAAAAAGTCTTTCATCTGTTGGCGTCATTAGCTGTTCATTTAAATACTCTTGACTTACCTCTTCATATAAGCCTGTTAATGATTGATGACCACTCTCAAGAGATCGAACAGCTTTGTTTAAAGCACCTTCAAAACTTCGATCAATTGCCATCACTTCTCCTGTTGCTTTCATCTGCGTTCCAAGTACCCGATCACCTTCAGGAAACTTATCAAACGGGAACCTCGGTATTTTAACAACTAAATAATCAAGGGCAGGTTCAAATGCTGCATAAGTATTACCTGTAATTGGATTTGGAAGCTCATCTAATGTAAAGCCAATGGCACATTTTGCAGCCATACGTGCAATCGGATAGCCAGTAGCTTTAGAAGCTAATGCAGACGAACGACTTACCCGCGGATTCACCTCAATGATGTAATAATCGTTTGATTCAGGGTTTAATCCAATTTGAATATTACAACCACCAATAACATCAATGGCGCGAATTACTTTCAACGAAACGTTTCGTAGCATCTGGTATTGGTAATCATTCAGCGTCTGAGATGGTGCAACAACAATCGAATCCCCTGTATGAATTCCAACAGGATCCATATTTTCCATGTTACAGACGATCATGCACGTATCGTTTTCGTCACGCATCACTTCATATTCGATTTCTTTCCAACCAAGCATGCTTTTTTCAATGAGTACCTGATGAATAGGACTTAAGGAAAGGCCTCGATCAACAATTTCAAGCAAGGCGTTGTCATCAGCTGCAAATCCACCGCCTTCACCACCCATTGTATAGGCTGGGCGAACCATGATCGGATAGCCAATTTCTCGAGCGAATGTTAACGCCTCTTCCCTTGTCACGGCAATTTTCGACTCAGGTACTGGTTCGCCAATATCAAGCATTAGCTGTCTAAACTTCTCGCGGTCTTCCCCATTTTGAATAGATTCAACAGAGGTACCAAGAAGTTCCACATTCAACTTCTCTAGAATCCCTTTTTCATATAGCTCTACGACAAGATTTAAACCTGTTTGACCACCAAGTGTGCCAATAATGCCATCAGGCTTTTCTTTTTTGAGGATTTCCTCTACATAAGGAAGCGTCATTGGTTCCATATAAACATGATCCGCGATCGATGAATCTGTCATAATGGTGGCTGGATTGCTATTGATTAAGACAACCTCAATCCCCTCTTCTTTTAGCGCCAGGCACGCCTGTGTACCTGCATAATCAAATTCCGCTGCCTGACCAATGACAATAGGGCCAGATCCTAAAATGACAACTTTTTTTAACTCTTTACGTAAAGGCATAGTGCTGGTCTCCTGTTCTCGTAATCTGGTTCATAAATGCATCGAATAAAAAAGCTGTATCTGAAGGTCCCGCGTGTGCTTCTGGATGAAATTGCACTGATTGAATGTTGTAATGTTGATGTTTTAATCCTTCAACGGTTCCATCATTTAAATTAACAAAAGTAAGCGCAAACCCTGTATCTTCTAAGGTCTCCTGTAAGACTTCATAACCATGGTTTTGGGAGGTGATAAACACTTTCCCCGTCTCCAAATGCTTCACCGGGTGATTCGACCCTCGATGTCCAAAAGGTAGCTTTCGAGTTGACGCCCCATGTGCAAGCGCGAGAAGCTGATGACCAAGACAAATCCCGAAAGTTGGATATTGTTCACTGATAAGCCGAATCGTCTCAAAAGTTGCAGATAATGCTTCAGGATCTCCAGGACCATTGCTTAACACCACTCCGTCTGGTTGTAGGTCAACAACTTCCTCTAAAGTTGTATTAAATGGCATGATTGTTACAGCACAACCAAGAGATTGAAGGGACGTAAGAATTGATTTCTTATACCCGTAGTCCATCAGCACAATATGTGGCCCTTCACCTGGATAATGTGTTTTTTCTTTTACTGATACATTTGGAACAAAAGATTTCTCTGATTTCCATTCAACGTTGTTATTAGGAAGTTCAGCCGTTATCTTTCCTTTCATTGTTCCATAATCCCGTAGCATTTTAACTAGGGCTCGTGTGTCTACACCTGTTAAAGAAGGAATTTCACTCTGTAATAGACCATTTGAGAAGGAACCTGTTGCTAAATAATGACTAGGTTCCTCACACTGCTCTCCTGTTACAACACCGTGAAGATGAAGGTGTTCACTTTCACTATCAAGATTATTTATTCCATAGTTACCGATTTGTGGGTAGCAAAAGACGATGATTTGCCCGGCATAAGAAGGATCCGATACAATCTCTTGATAACCAGTCATGCTTGTATTGAAAACAACTTCACCAGAAGCTTCTAAAGCCCCTATTAGATCGCCTTCAAACACTGCTCCGTTTTCTAATACAAGATAGCCCTTTTTCATGCCTTATCCTTCCCTTCAGCTGACTTGAAAACGTCGGTTAGCTTCTCCAAAAATTGCTCTACTTCCTTCTTACTTACATTAAGAGGTGGAAGAATGCGAATGACGTTAGGTCCTGCACTTAAAACAAGGACGTCTTTTTCTCTAAGCTTACTAACAAAAGGCGCGGCATCCGCCACTTCAATTCCTAGAAGTAAACCTAGTCCCCTCACTTCATTAATGGAATTGTGCTGCTCCGACAAACTTTTTATTTCATTTATTATCATGTCTCCCATTTCTTTTGCGTTGTTAAGTAAAGAAACGACCTCTTTTACCGTCGCAGTCGCAGCGGCAGAAGCAAGTGGGTTTCCACCAAATGTACTTCCATGAGTTCCTGGGCCAAATGTTGACGCTACGCTTTCCTTCGCAAGCATCGCACCAATAGGGAATCCTGAACCTAACCCTTTTGCAAGTGTCATAATATCAGGATCAAACCCATATTGCTCATGAGCAAATAGCGTACCAGTTCGGCCCATCCCTGTTTGCACTTCATCAACGACGATAAGAATATTGTTCGATTTACAAATCGACACAAGCTCCGAGATCCACTCCTGATCTGCTGGACGAACGCCTCCTTCTCCCTGGACGAGCTCTAACATGACGGCTGCTGGTTTTAGTTCCTCGATTTCTGATAAACGATCAAAATCATTGTAAGGAAAGTATTCAAAACCAGGAAGCATAGAGCCATATCCATCTTGAAGGCTTGGTTGAGCTGTAGCAGAAAGGGAACCTAGCGTTCTTCCATGGAAGGACTTCGTGAATGTTGCAATTGTTTCTTTGCCGCTCCATTTTCGAACGAGCTTAATCGCTGCTTCATTCGCTTCCGTACCACTATTACAGAAGAACACCTGGTCAAAACAACTTTCCGCCGTTAACAGGTCAGCGAGTTCCTTCTGTTTTGGGATATGGTATAAATTCGAACAATGCCAGAGGAGATCCAACTGATCTGTAACGTCTTTTTTGATCGCTTCTGGTTGATGACCGAGATTACACGTGGCAATTCCGGAAGTAAAATCAAGATACTTTGTTCCGTCTTCACTATATAGAAAGCTTCCTTCACCTTTAACGGCAGTAATAGGAAGTCGATTATATGTTTGCATGATACTTGTTTGTGACGTTTTAGTTATTGACATTCTCAAACTCCTTTCGAACAATTCGCGTTCCAACAGGTTCATGTGCGACTGCTTTTAGCAGGGCATTCTCTTCTCGTCCATCAAGAATAATGACAGAGGAGACTTTATCCGAAAGAGCGGCAATCGCTCCTTTCACTTTAGGGATCATTCCACCAATAATCGTGCCTTTTTCTATTAAACTTGTTATTTTTTGCTCATCTAGCGTTCTGAAAATAACTTTTTGCCCATCAATTGCTTCATACACACCCGGCGTATCGCTAACGAGAAAAATATCTGCATGCAGCGCTTGAGCGACAGCTGATGCTGCTTCATCCCCATTAATGTTAAGAGGTTCGAAAGATTCGTCCGTACTGATTGGTGAGATAATAGGTATGTACCCAGCTTGAGAGAGTTGTTCAATTAATGATTTATCTACATGGATGACTTCCCCAACACGGCCGAGTGATTCACTAGATTGTTTGCATGTAAACAGCTTTCCATCTACGCCACTAATGCCAATGGCTTTCGCTCCTGCACGGTGGATCTTCCTCACGATCTGCTTATTCACCTTACCGCTCAGTACCATTTCAACTGTATCGACCATCTCATCCGTTGTGACACGTAGTCCATCTACAAACGTTGTCTGAATCGATAGCTTATCAAGCATCCTTGAGATTTCAGGGCCTCCACCATGCACGAGTACGGGATGATAACCTTGTTTTTTCATTGCTACTAGATCAAGGTAAAATGAGTCTGGAAGCTGATTTAATATACTTCCACCACATTTAATAACAAAATACTTCTCATTATGTTCTGTAGGAGGCATTGATTCTGACATAGTCATAAGAAAGATCACACCCCCATGCTGTTGCTTCTTCATTTCCGTTATGCAAATCAATATAGATATGAATGTTCTCGTTTTCTAAATAGGTTTTTGCCTCTTCCTCACTAAATTCCGTTGTAATACCATAATCCACTACTTTAATGGGTCCAAGTGATATGGAAAGAGAATCTTCTTGAACGGATTCACCACTGTACCCAATAGCACAAACAATGCGTCCCCAGTTTGCATCGGTTCCATAAATGGCTGTTTTTACTAAACTAGAACCTACAACAGATTTTGCAATTGCTTTCGCCCCGTTTTCCGTTTTCGCACCTTTTACGTGAACTTCAACGAGTTTTGTAGCCCCTTCGCCATCTTTAGCGATTAATTTAGCTAGCTGCTGACAAACATACTCTAGCGAACTTAAGAACGTTTGCCACTCATGATGACTTTCTGATAACTCTTCATTCTCCGCCTGACCATTTGCTAGAAGAAGGACCATATCATTTGTACTCGTTTCACCGTCAATTGTGATCATGTTATAAGTCGTGTCAGTGACAGAGCTTAATGCGGACTGAAGAGCGTTATTTTCTACTTCTGCATCGGTCGTTACAAAAGCCAGCATCGTGGCCATGTTTGGCTTGATCATTCCTGATCCCTTTGCAGCCCCAGCAATGGTAATCTCTTTTCCATCAATCTGACACGTTACGGCTACTTGTTTTGTCAATGTATCTGTCGTAACGATCGCTTCAGCAAAATCGGTGCCACTCGTTTTTTCTGCATAGCTTGGAATGTGATGAATCCCTTTGCTAATAGCTTCCATGGGCAAATACTCCCCAATGACCCCAGTCGAGGTAACAGCCGTTTCCGTTTCTTTTAGACCCATCACAGCAGCGAATTGTTTACGCATTTCATATGCGTCCTCAAGTCCTTTCTTGCCTGTAAACGCGTTGGCGTTTCCTGAATTAACGATCAGACCTTGAAGTTTTCCATCTACTAAACTTTCTTTTGTCACTTTTAATGGCGGTGCCTGGAAAGTATTCATTGTAAAAACCCCTGCAGCGTTCGCTGGTACAACGGATTTAATCCAGCCAAGATCCTTACGCTTTCGTTTTAAACCTGCATGAAACCCACCAGCTTCAAATCCTTTAGGAGAAGTAACTGTGCCATATTTTACGATTGAAAAAAGTTCCTCACTTACAGTCGATGTTGCCAAAGCATTCAACCCTTTCCTTTAGTAGATTTATGGAAATACTGGAGATAAACTAAGTCCTGCTGTCTCAGGATAACCAAATCGTAGATTCATATTTTGTACCGCTTGACCAGCGGCACCTTTCATCAAATTGTCAATAACCGAGATAATCGTTAAGCGATTCGTTCTCGGATCTACAGAAAGACCAATATCACAGTAGTTAGAACCGGAAACACCTTTTGTTGAGGGGCATTTCCCTTCAGGCATCACGCGGATAAAAGGATGATCCTCATATATTGATTGGTAAAGATCAATCACTTCTGCTTCGGATAGATCATGAGATAGATTGACATACATGCTGCACATCATCCCTCTTGTAAGCGGGACGAGATGAGTAGAGAAAGATACATTTACATTTTCACCGATTTGATTCGATATGACTTGTTCTATTTCAGGGATATGCTGATGTTTGCCAAGTTTGTATGCTGATACATTTTCATTAACTTCAGAGTAATGGGCTGTAAGACTCGTTTTACGTCCTGCGCCTGAAAGCCCCGACTTTCCATCGATGATTAAAGACGATGGATCAGCCCATCCTTTTTGAATGACTGGAAGAATACCAAGTAGCGTGGCCGTCGGATAGCATCCAGGATTGGCAATTAAGTTTGCGGACTTGATGTCTTCTGAATAGTATTCCGATAATCCATATACCGCTTCTGCTAAAGCTCCTTCTGGTGGAGATGAATGGTTATACCATTTTTCGTATAAACCTCCATTCTTTAATCGGAAGTCTCCGGATAAATCGATCATTGGAACACCCTTATTTAGCAGTGAAGGAACAGATTGACTGCTCACCCCAGCTGGTGTTGCGAAGAAAATAACATCTGACTCTTCAGCAAGCTTCTCTGTATCAAGCGCTTCAAACTGACTTACTTGTATATTCGTAAGATGTGGGAAAACATCATGTACGTTCGTTCCAGCATTAGATGGAGATACAATTGTATTAATTTCTACTTCAGGGTGACTAAGCAATAAGCGAATTAATTCAAGGCCGCTATATCCGCTAGCACCGACTATACTTGCTTTCACTATTTCCACTCCCTCTTTCTTTGCTTATTGAATGATTATACATATATAAGTATATATATACAACAGGTTTTTTATTATTTTTTCAAATTTATGAATTTGCAACAAAGTATTAACAAGCGCAACTTGTTTATCATCCAAATAGCGAGTGTCTTAGTTAAGAAAATCAGTTCAAAAAAAGCATGCCCGTATGAAAGGCATGCTTAAAGTTATTTCTTATCAAATTCAAATGTTAGTTTTTTCTCATCCGCGCTCCATACAAGTGCGGCATCAAACGTTCCTTTTTTACTTTTCAACCCTTTGATTACATTAGATTTTCCGTCAGTTAGAATTTTTTTAGCGTTCGTTTGTGATATCGGTTTTCCAAGAATTCGTTTGGAGATTGTGAACGGGCAATTTGTCTTAGCATAACTACTACATCCAAATAATTTACCCTTATCCAGGACGTCAGAACCGCAAAGTGGGCACGTGCCAATCTTTTTTCCTAGTGATTTTTTGGATGGCTGTGCTTCTATCTTAATATCTTTTAAATCCCATGATGCAGAAGATTCAACCGCATCGGAGGTTAGCTTTGCTGCAAGTTTCTTCACAGACTCCATAAACGCTTGTGGAGACGCCTCGCCACTTCCAATTTGTTTTAGCCGCTGCTCCCATTTCGCTGTCATTTCAGGACTTGAAAGAACGGCATTTCCGATCGAATCGATCAATAGTATGCCTTTTTCCGTTGCGAATACCTGGTTTTTAACAACATCAATGTATTTACGATCTTTGAGCATTGTGATGATTCCCGCTCTAGTCGCTTCAGTCCCAAGTCCTTCTGTGTCTTTCAAGATCTTCTCAAGAGATTCATCATCTAGATGCTTACCGGCCGTCTTCATCATCGTAATAAGCTGTCCTTCAGTAAATCGCTTAGGCGGCTGTGTTTTGCCTTCTGTTACTTCTGCAGCTACAACTTTACCTTGTTCGTTCTTTTCAATAGGTGGTAACTCTTCATCCTTCTGGCTCGATGGGATAATTCGCTGCCATCCTTCCTGAATTCGCACCTGTCCTTTTGATTGGAATAGAGCTCTGTTATCAACGAGTGTGAGCACAGTTGTATAATCGACAATCGATGCCTCTTCATGCGCCGCTAGTAAACTTCGTGCGATCAAATCATATATTTTCGCTTCATCACCTGATAATTTATCCAGGTTTGGCACCTGGTCTGTTGGAATGATCGCATAGTGGTCACTTACTTTCGCAGCATTCACAAATCGCTTGTCCGTTAAGAGCGAGTCACGTTTTAGTGGAAAATACTCTTGATAAGAGCTCTGTTTCTGAAGCTTTGATAAAATCGAAGGGAATTCTGCCGCTTCATCCTTGGTGACAAAACTAGAATCACTTCTTGGATACGAAATGTTCCCCTTTGTGTAAAGCTTCTGAGCAATATCTAACGTTTTTTTCGGTGAAAATTTATAGCGTTTGTTGGCAGTAGACTGAAGAGATGATAGTTGATACAAGAAGGGAGCTTTGTACTGCTTCCGTTCTTTCTTAACCTCACTCGCTAAACAGTCCTTTTTTTCACAAAATTGAGCAATGGCTTGGGCCATCTCGGGCGACTCAAGTCTCGTTTGATCTTCATTGATCCATTTTCCAACAATAATTTTTCCATTGTAATCAAATGTGCCCTTCACTTCCCAAAACGGCTCTGATTTAAAGTTCCCAATCTCTTTCTCTCGTTGAACGACTAATGCTAGTGTAGGCGTTTGAACCCTTCCTGCAGAAAAAACATCCTGTAACCCTTTTTGTTTAAAAAGAAGTGTATACACGCGTGAGGCGTTAATCCCTACGACCCAATCTGCACAAGATCTTGCATAAGCCTCATAATAAAGATTACGCGTTTCCGTTTCTTCTAACAATGATTGAAATCCTTCTTTTACTGCACGTTCTGTTAATGAAGAAATCCAAAGCCGCTTCATTGGTTTCTTGCAACGAGCCTGATTCAAAATCGTACGGACGATGAGTTCACCCTCTCTCCCAGCATCTCCAGCATGGATAATTGAGCCAACATCTTTTTTATTGACTAGTTCTTTAATCACGTTAAACTGCTTCCATTTTCCTTTCGTTACCTGATATTGAAATTGGTTTGGAATCATAGGAAGTGTTTGAAGAGACCACTTCTTCCATGAAGATTCATAGGTTTCAGGCGAAACAAGTTCACATAAGTGGCCCACCGCCCATGTCATATAAGCTCCGTCAGGAAAGTCCGGGTTTGGTTTTATGTACAAATATCCTTGTTTTTTTTCAGTTGGGTAAGGCGCTGCAAGGCGCGTTCCCTGATCTGGCTTTTCGGCGATAATACAAACGGCCAATCGTAACATCCCTCTCTCTAAAAAATACGCTAGCTATTAGTATAGCGTACAAGTGATCGTATAGGATAGTGTTATCCTTCCTTAGAAGAAGTCCTCGTTTGCTTAAATTCAAAATGGTCTTGACGAAGGAGGATGTTTGACTTAGATGTGCTTGCTTTCACCTCTCGTTTTCGTAAGGTTTTGCGATTCGTTAATCCATATACAATGCTATTAATGGCCAGGATCGATAAGGCAAAAGCAAGGACTGGTGCAAGAACCATCCATGGAAATGATTGTGCATAAGGGAAATTTTGTGCAATTAGTCCGGCCCATTCATTCGACATGGAAAACGATTGTGTTGTCTCCTCCCCCGTTTTCATATCATAATCGATCACTCTTACATCAGTTCCGCCAATAAAAACGTTTAACAATCCAAGATGTGCGAATATAATGAGCACCTGTCCTATCTGTTGTACAAAAAGGATGAGGAGTTTTGGATACAAAAAAGGGGCCAGATGTTTTCTGAAAATATGAGAGTGGCTTCCACCCATTATTTTTGCACTATCTATGTATTTTTTTTTTGATAGGGCATCTAACTCATTTTGTATGTACAGAGCTAAAACAGGGATGCTGATCGCAATTAAAATAAGCATCGGAAAAATGATCTTCGTAGTCACATCATAGCTCCAGCTAAACGTTAAAACGACAGGTGCGATGAGGATATATGTAAAAATCGTAACCGGAGCATAGTGGAGCGCATTGGAAAGCCCATTAAATAATGTTCTTAAAGAAAGTGGCATTCGATAAAGCAGATAGCCTAACCCAAAAGAAAAGATCATTCTACAAAAAGCAATGATTAAGGATAGACCAATTGTGTATTTAGCACCTTCTATCAGTTTGAACACAAACGAATAACCGTCGAGATCACTTCCAAGTGGGAAGCGCAGTGAAGGAGAGAAAGGGGCTAAAGCCGCGACATTTCCACTTTTATCGTAAAGCATTTTCTCTGGTTGATCATACGAATCGTAAAAGCTATACACGTAGCTACTTACTAATAGACATAAGAGAAAGAAAACGCCGATTATAAATGGACCATTTCGCACAAGTGACGATTTATTCATTGTGCTCCCTCCTGTCTTGCCTTCCATCGTTCAATCAGCCACTCGAAAGTCGTAAAGAGAATAAAGGCTGGTAGAAAGATCATATACAGGGCAAGCGTCACCATTTCTGTATTTACGACACCATTTTTGTAAATGAACATCATTAGACCGTTCATGTCAAAAATAATTTCAAGCATAAGCAAGTTTGCAAGGGCAAATAGAAAGACTCCTTTAAAATGGTTATATAGCGAGATCATAGCATTACGAAACATATGAACAAGTAAAATGGTATACCGATTTAATCCCTTTCCTCTCGCAATTTCTACATAAAGCTGACCTTCTTCTTCTTCAAAAGAGAGCAACAAATATTTAAAAATGTAAACGGAAGGAAGCAAGGAAAGGATAAAAATTGGTAAAACGATTGCTTTTTCGTCAAAACCACTCGTTAGATTGAATAGCAGAAGGTCTGTCTGTTTATAAATCCAGATCACTCCTATCTGAGCAAGAAGAATAACGAAAATATCAGGTAACTATTCGATAATAAAGAAAAAGCCTTTTGCATATCCTCTTATTCTTTTTGGAAATACCATCGTCATAATCGTCAAAACAATCCCTATCAACAATGAGATCATTAATGAAGCGAGCAAATAAGACATAGAGAGCGAATAAGCTTTCCATAAGTCAGGAAATAGCGGAAAACTTCCGCCTCTTGCATAATATTGCATCGTCTGGCTGTTAAATACCAACTTTACGGTTTGGCCGATTTGATTAAGATAAGCTTCAATATTAAAGACGATGGAATCATGTAAAAACAACGTATTTGATAAAGTACCTTCATTAATCATCGCAAGAATTTCAAGCTGTTGTTTCATGTTAAAAAAGAGGTAAGGAAGAGATCCGATTAAGAGAATTCCCAGGGAAGTTAAAAGAAATTGAAAAGAAGACCGCCATATAAATGATTTAAACACTATTTAGATCCAATTAATTCGTAAACTGGAGAATTTCAATTTGATTACCAGAAGGATCTTTTATGACAAAGTAAAGTCCTGGTGGACATGGTTTTGGTTCTTCAAAAAGAATCGGTACATCTTTTTCCTTAAACTGATGAAAATCTCGATAAATATCGTTTGATTGAATGGCAAGCAGAACATTGTTGTTTTCAGAATGAAGTGGCTCTTCTTCAAGAACAATGGGGATAATTTCATGTTGGAGACTCACAATTTTCGGACCGTACTCTTTTGATACTTTGAAATCCAATATTTCCGTGTAAAACGCTAATGCTTCTTTCATGCTTGATACTTTAATAGTTATGACGCAAACATTATTTAACACTAAAAACCCCTCCTTTTATCATTCTTCTATAAAATTCCATAAAAAGAAGATTTACCCTCTTTTTAGCAAAAATTACATAAAAAAACTTCCAATCTCTGCTGAATAACAGCAGTAAATTGGAAGCTATTTCTACAAGAGTACGCTTCTTTCAATTTCTCTCATTTGAAAAAAATATCCCTTACACTTCATCAATTCTTTGTACGTACCACTTTCAACAATTTCACCTGAATCCATCACGATAATTTGATCCATCTTTTCAAGATTGTTCAGTCGATGACTGACCAAAAGAAGCGTATCTTCTTTGGCTCGATCAAATAAATGGTTAAGGATCAATCTTTCTGTCAAAAGATCTACCGAGGAAGTTGGCTCGTCTAATAACCAGACACGCTTTCCTTTTAGGAGAGCTCTTGCAATGGCAAGACGCTGCTGTTCCCCACCGGATAGGTTGGCGCCATTTTCATGGACTTCGTAATCAAGAGAAAGATGATGGAGTTGAACAATAGCAAGGATATTCGTTAACTGTTCGTCGGTTAATGTCTCTCCGGCGAGTTTCAAGTTGTCACGAATAGAGCCTGAGAAAAAATGGTTATGTTGAAGGACAACATTTGTTTCTGACCAAATTTGCTCCTGTGATAGCGTTTGAGTCGAATCACCATTCACTTCTAGTCCCCCGCTCTCATAGAACTTAAGGAAAAGTTGTAAAAGCGTTGACTTACCAGAACCACTAGGCCCAACGATCGCCGTTTTCCCCCCTACTGGTATATGAACGGATACATGTTTCAGTGCTTTTCTTTTTTCACCTGGATATGAGAAAGTTACATTTTTCGCTAATAGCGATAATGGTTTATCTTCTGGAAGCTTTACTGTTTGCTTTATGTTATTCGAAGTGACAGCTTGTACGTCTGAAAGTCTTTTGGATGCTACGATGCTATCTTGTAAATAAGCTGGCACGATCGCCATCGGCACCGCATTCTCAAACGACGTTAAGGAGATAAGGACAAGCATGGCGAGAAATACTCCATCCAATTCTCCAGTTGTCACAAGATAGGCACCCACCACGATGACACACCATGTGACAAATAAAGAGATAAATGAGTTAACCGCCTGATGAAAAACTTCCGCCTTACTTTCTTTACTTTCTGCCTTCAAAGTAGCGCTTGATTTTGCTTCCAACTCTTCTTTCCTCTTAGCGGTTTCTCTCATGATTTTCAAATCACGATAGCCATTGAAGAACTCAGCCGAATCAGCTGCAAATTCTCCTCTCAATGCACGAACGGCCTGATCTTTTTTTCGAATACGCCACGCGAAGTAACCAGGAATTATTATCCCAGTAAGAAAAACACCTAACAGCATTAAACTGGCAATTTTAATTGAAAAGAATAATGTAAACCAAATGGTAACAAGGAAAATAAGAATAAATACGATCGGTGGGTACAAGACACGCAAATAAAAATGCTGAAGCCGATCAATATCTCCTACGATTCGCCCTAGCAATTCTCCACTTCGGTGTTTCTGAGTTAAGCTCGCTGCAACTGGTTCAAGCTTTTTATAAAATGATACGCGCATGTTGCTTAAGATTGAAAATGTGGCGCGGTGAGAATAAATTCTTTCAAAGTAACGGCCTACTGCACGAGCAAGTCCGAAAAATTTCACGACAGCTGTTAAGATGGCTAATGCGAAAACAGGTAGCGACAATGCTGCCTTAGAAATTAAGTAGCCACTTGCAGCAAAAAGAGCAACAGCTGTTATACCAGCAATAAAGCCAAATAAGATGGAAAGAAGGATATCTTTTTTCTCGGTCAGCATTTCACGCCAAACAAATGCTAATTCTCTCATAAGGTTACCTCCTCTGTTTGAACATTTACCATCTCCCGGTATAATTCACTTGACTCATAAAGTGCTTTGTCAGTGCCTTCAGCCATCACCTTTCCTTGATCGAGCACAATGATATGGTCGGCTTTTCGAATGGTATGAAGTCGATGCGCTACTGTAATCATTGTAGCGTTTTGAGATAATGAATTCATCGCTGATTGAAGTACTTTCTCTGTATATAAATCAAGTCCGGTTGTTGGCTCATCAAACAAAATGACATTTGGCTTCTTTAAAAAAGCACGTGCCAGTGCCAGACGCTGTTTTTCTCCTCCAGATAAACCGCGACCCGATTCACCAATGATCGTTTCATAACCTTGTTCTAGTGTCGCAACAAATGCTGATATACCAGCTTTCACCGCTGCATCTTCAATTTCAGATTGGCTAGCATTCTTTGTTCCGATACGTATGTTATCAGCTATCGTCCCTGTAAATATATACGGATGCTGAGAGATATAGCTAACCTGTGAAAACCAACTACCTTCATTTAAACTTGTCATGGGATGATCATCGATCGTAATCTCACCTTGTTGTGGTGGTAACAACCCTGCAATCATATGCAAGAACGTTGACTTACCAGATCCGCTTCGCCCGATTACCGCCACCTGACGATAAGGTTCAATAGTTATATTTAGAGATGATAAAGAGAAACCACTGTCTTTATACTGATAAGAAACGTCTTTTAAAGCAATCTTTGGTGGAGTTTTTCTATTCTCAATAAACCGATCTCCCCATGTCACTTCCTCGCTCTCACGACCTAGTTCTTCACTTACCTTTTTCATTGCGCTCATACTCCCTCTCCCAGTATGAAATGCACTGCCTAGTTCTTTTAATGAAAGGTAGAATTCTGGAGCAAGGATAAGAAGAAAAAATGCCGTTGCAAAAGACATGCTGTTAAACACAATGAGACGAAGACCGATTTCAAGCGCAATAATGCCGATGCTTAGCATAGAAATTAACTCAAGCATTAAAGAGGAAACGAAAGCAACTTTTAATACTTCAATAGTAGCGTCACGGTAGTTTAAGCTACTTTCTTTAATAATGTTTCGGTATTTTTTTGACTGCCGAAACAAATTTAACGTAGTCAATCCCTGGATCGTATCTAAAAACCGTCCAGAAAAAACAGTCATTTGTTCAAGCTTCTCTTCAGATTTTTTCTGAGTACGTATCCCAATAATTATATAAAATATTGGAATGAATGGTGCTGTTACCATCATGATTAGGCCTGTTTCGAGATGCTGAGTAGAAACAGCAATTAAGATAAAAATTGGGATCACGGCTGTTTTGAACACTTGTGGAATGTATTTACTATAATAAGCATCGATCTCATCAACTGCATCAAGCAAGACGCTCACCTTCTGACCAGACTGGCCTTGATGAGACGTTAGTAGCGCTTCCCGCGAAAATTTGTCTAATAGTGCTTTACGGATTCTTTGTTTTACTGTAGCAGCCATCTTTACGCCCGCTCTGCCCATTAAGTAAGCTAAGAACGGTCGCAACATCAACACAAGTAGCAAACTAATAAGAAAAGTCACGTTTTCTTCAAAGACTGTTTTATTAACAAAAACGTTGTTTACAATTTCTACTGTAAGAAAGGCCTGTGCAATAATAGAAGCAGCTATTAAAAGAGCGCCTAAAATCATCAACAGGTGTGTAATTTTAAAACCTGAAGCATATGCTTTAAGCTCGTTCTTCACCGTATCGCCACCTTTATCTCAATCACAAACGCATGTTTGTGAAATAATTCACATTAAGTACTGTATTTATTGTACGACTTATCTGAGTGAGAATCAAATCCTTTGCTGTTCTCGATTTGACAATTAAATGAACGCGCTGTATCAATTATGATTTTCCCCTCTCCTTTTCGTGTTTGCTATAATATAAGAAGTGAATAATGAAATGGAGGATTCGCGTGGAACAGGAACCAGAGTATGGAAAGACACGGAAAGAGACGCATAACCAGAATAAAGCAAAAAAACTATTTACGCGCATAAGGTTGCCTGTACAGTCTTTTTTAAATGCGAGTTGGAAAGGCGCTTCCTATGGTGCCACATTAATCACAATGCTTCTAATCTTCGCCATCGGTTTTGATTTTCATACTGGACTCGGAAAATTAGTAGACGTTGTCCTTTTCTTTCTAATCGCTATTATTGGAACGTGGGTAGCCGTAAAAATGGGAGAATGGCTTATAAGTAGGGTTAAAAAACTTCCTACTCTTTTCATCGCTAGTTTAGGTATTTCCCTTACAATCACGATTTACACGTTAGATCAATTTCGCAGTCTTGAGAACATTCTCCCCCTTGCCTATCTCTTAGTTGCTATTGGCGTTATTACTGGAGTACTGTTTGGATACCCGCTAACAACTGGTTTGAAGAAACCACTTTCAATCATCGTGTTACTTTTAGGGGTTTTCGTAACAGGCATTTTTTGTTACTGGCTATTTACCCCTGGTACCTTGGATGAGCGCCTCGCCAACACCGTTGAGCCATTTTCCACCGTCAGTCAAAACCCATCGGAATATGGTTCGCTTGAAGTAAATACGTTTACATACGGAAGTGGAACTGATAAACAACGCGACGAATTCGGTAATGAAGTCGACCTCCAAACAAGGTCCGTTAACGCTTCAAGCATGATTGGAGAATGGTCAAAAGAACGGGAATGGTTTTGGGGGTTTAAAGATGCTAACGTTCCACTAAATGGCCGCGTATTTATGCCAAAAGGTGAGGGTCCTTTCCCACTCGTTCTTATCGTACATGGAAATCATAAAATGGAAGATTTTTCAGATGAAGGCTACAATTATTTAGGAGAGCTGCTTGCAAGTAGAGGGTTTTTAACCGTATCAGTTGATGAAAACTTCTTTAACTCCTCATGGTCAGGCGGTCTATCTGGAGATATTAATGGCCGAGCCTGGCTATTGTTAAAACACATTGAAGAAATTGAATCACTATCGACACAACAAGATACCCAATTTTTCAATAAAGTTGATATGGATCACATTGCGTTAATTGGTCACTCTCGCGGGGGGCAAGCAGCTATTCTTGCCACAAAATTTAATGAACTTGATCGCTACCCAAACAATGCTAACATGCGTTTTGACTTTAACTACAAGATTGAAACCGTCATTGCACTGGCTCCAACCGATTATCAAACTCTCTCTGATCGTAAAATTGAAGTTGATGATGTAAATTACTTATTACTTGGTGGTTCATATGATAGTGACTTATCTGAATTTGAAGGAGATCGCCAATATAACGGTATTCAATTAACAGGTAGCGAAAGTGCGATGAAATCGTCTCTTTATATTGATGGTGCTAATCATGGACAATTTAATACCACCTGGGGAGAAAATGATACGTACTTCCCTTTTACATTACTATTAAATAAACAGCCTTTACTTGAGGGCGATGAGCAGCGTCAGATTGCAAGGACTTACGTATCCGGTTTTCTTGAAGCAACTCTTCATGAGGATGAAAGCTATCAGCCAATGTTTGAGGATTACCGATATGCACTTGAGTGGCTACCTAAGACAACTTACATTAGTCAATACGAAGATCCGTCCTACCATATATTCAGTGACTTTGAGGAAGATGTGAACGTGCTAACTTCAACATCACCTTATATTGATATAGATGCCAATAGCTTTATTCAGTGGTATGAAGGGGAACTTGAATTTCGTAGAGATAAGGAAAGAGGAACTCACGGTGTGTTTTTGAAATGGGATCAATCCTATTCAAAAAATGCATCTTACTCACTAGATCTCACGAAACCGTTACAAGATCCATATCATTTCACACCGAATAGCGCACTAACATTTACTGCAGCAAACGTATCGGAAGCAGAAGATCAACAGCCGGTTGATTTCAGGGTAACTGTAACCTCAGCCAATGGTGAGTCATCCAGCGTATTGGTAAGTGATATTATGCCAATGCACGGGGCACTCCCTATTCAGCATACGAAAACAAAATTTTTTGAAGAACGACGTTACGGTGAACCTACCGAACCCGTCCTCCAAACGTTTAACATTCCGGTACACCTTTTTAAAAAGGAAAACAGCTTTGTGAAGCTAGATGAGATCGACTCCATCACGTTTGAGTTTAACGCCTCTTCAAAAGGAGAGATTTTTCTTGATCAAATCGGTGTAAACCAACCAAACTAAAAAAGCTTGTCCTCATA
>ENA-ORXC01000509-ORXC01000509.1-marine-metagenome-genome-assembly--contig:-NODE-509-length-27238-cov-3.568904_pt1 | contig 27238 bp, 27 predicted proteins | sample MGYA00237865_ERZ511478 | MGnify/ENA metagenome assembly ERZ511478
TTTTCAAGCAGAAGACGGCATACGAGATATTGGCGTGACTGGAGTTCAGACGTGTGCTCTTCCGATCTAGGATGCGTGGCCAGCGGTCCCCCCACCCCGTGCCACGCATCCTCCCCCCGCTCCTGATCCTCGGCCCGGCGGAACAGGGGCAGCACGTCGTCGTAGGACCACCCGGTATTGCCCCTCTGCCGCCAGCCGTCGTAATCCTCCGCCTGCCCGCGCACGTAGACCAGCCCGTTGATCGAACTGGACCCGCCCAGCACCTTGCCCCGGGGCTGCGCGATGCGCCGTCCGCCGAGTTCGGGTTCCGGTTGGGAGAGGTATCCCCAGTTGATCGCGGGGGCGTGGAACAGCTTCGCGTAGCCCAGCGGCACCTGAATCCACGGGTTCCGATCCGGGGGACCGGCCTCCAGCAGCAGCACGTCGTACCGACCGGACGCGCTCAACCGATTGGCGAGGACGCACCCTGCCGATCCCGCACCGATGATCACGAAATCCGCGTCCATCCGCATTTCTCCGGCCCATGGGGGCATCCTTCAAGGAAGGTTAGGGTTTTACGCTATACTCCGGATGTCAATTAACTAATCGTATATCGCTATGGTTGAAGGGAAAAATGCAATGATCGACGTCACTTCCGAGCGAGTGTTCCCGAACCGTCGCATCAGGCCCCGCTTCCAGTACCGCGAACCTTTCACGATCTACATCAAGGATCAGGTCTTTCGCGCCACGGCCATCAATATCTCGCTGAGCGGCATCAGCGGTGAATTGCGGTGCCTCGGCACCCTGCCGGAGCGGATATCGGGCGACATCTATCTCCAGAACTTCAAACCCATCGCGGGGCGGGTCAGTTGGTCGCATGGCCGGGAAATGGGCATCACCTTCGCCGAAGACCTTGCCAATCACCCCCAGATACGTGCTCTAATCGCCCGCATGGAGAATGGCGAGGAGGCCGTTCCGAGATTATCGGCATAGCGGGGATGGATCATGGCGACGGATACGGGCGATGCGGCGCGCGAGACACTCGATTTCGACGATCCGATGCAGAGGCCCCGCTTCACCGGCCTCGCCAGTTTCTTCCGCCTGCCCTATGACGAGAATTTCGAGACCGACCCCCCCGATATCGGCGTCATCGGCGTCCCCTACGACATGGGCGTCACCAACCGCCCCGGTCCCCGCCACGGCCCGCGCGAGGTGCGCAACCAGTCCAGCCTGATGCGCCGGGTCAACCAGGCGACGGGGGCCTCGCCGTTCGAGGCGTGCACCGTGCGCGATATCGGCGATGCGTGGGTGCGCAAGCCCTACGAACTCGAAGGCGCACACCGCGAGATCCAGGGGTATTTCGAGCGGATCAAGGGGGCCGGGATCGTGCCGCTGGCCTGCGGCGGCGACCACTCCGTCAGCCTGCCGATCCTGCGCGCGCTGGCCAAGGACGGCCCGGTCGGAATGATCCATATCGATGCCCATTGCGATACGGGCGACGATTACATGGGGTCGCGCTTCCACCACGGCGCCCCCTTCAAGATCGCCGTCGACGAGGGGCTGCTGGACCCCGGGCGCGTCGTGCAGATCGGCATTCGCGGCTCGCTCTACGATCCCGCCATGTGGCAGTTCAGCTATGACAGCGGCATGCGCGTGATGCCGATCGAGGAGGTCGAGGAAAAGGGCTGGCGGCACTGCATCGAGGAGGCGAAGGCCATCGTCGGGGATGCTCCGGCCTATGTCAGCTTCGATATCGACAGTCTCGACCCCTCCATCGCCCCCGGCACCGGCACACCCGAGGCGGGGGGCCTGACGATGCGCGAGGCGCAGGGGATGGTGCGCGCGCTGGCGGGGATGGACATCATGGGGGCCGACATGGTCGAGGTGTCGCCGCCCTACGACGTGGGGGGTGTCACGGCGCTGAACGGGGCCACGATCATGTTCGAACTGCTCTGCGTGATGGCAAAGGGCAGGGGCGCGGCATGACCCCCGAGGAACAGCTCGCCTGCGTCATCGACGAGATCCGCGCCTATCCCCAGCCGGTCGCCGCCGGTGACGTGCAGTTCGACGCCCTGATGCAGCGCAAGGCCGAACTGGAGGAACTGATCCAGCCCGGCGACGAGGACGAGAACGCATGTTCCTGAATGCCCTGCCGTTCGCGATCTCGTTCCTGTTCCTGCCGATTGCCGCCCTGGGGGCCGTGCATGGCGGTGTCTGGATGCTGCTCGCACCCCTCTACGCCTTCATCGCCGTGCCGGCGCTCGATTCGGTGATGGCGCTGAACGAATCGAGGCTGGCGAGCGAGACGCCGGAGGACGATCTGATCTGGCACCGCCTGCTGACCTGGGCCTGGGTGCCGGTGCAGGCCGCCCTGATCTACGGCCTGATCTGGATCGTCGCGGCGAGCGGGACGCTGGCCCCGTGGGAGGTGGTCACGATGGCCGTCGTGGTGGGCATCGCCTCGGGCGGGATCGGCATCACCTATGCCCACGAACTGATGCACCAGCAGAACCGGTTCGAGCGGATGCTGGCCGAGATGCTGATGTGCTCGACGCTCTACGGCCACTTCTGCATCGAGCATATCCACGGCCACCACATCAACGTCGCGACCCCCGACGATCCCGCCACCGCCCGCCGGGGCGAGACGGTCTATCGCTTCGTGCCCCGGGTGGTGAGGGAGACGGTTCTCGGCGCGTGGCATATCCAGTGCGAGCAACTGGCGAAGCGCGGATTGTCGCTGTGGTCCCGGCGCAATGCCTTCTGGCGCTATGCGGGGTGGAGCGGGGGGATGCTGGCCCTCGCCGCGCTGATCGGCGGATGGCAGGGGGTCGGCATCTTCGTGGTGCAGGCGGTGGTCGCGGTGATCCTGCTGGAACTGGTCGACTATATCGAGCATTACGGATTGCTGCGCCGCATGCGCCCGAACGGCCGCTACGAGCCGACCCGGCCGCATCATTCGTGGAACAGCGGGCATCAGGCGTCGAACTGGCTGCTGATCAACCTGCAACGCCACTCCGACCACCACTACAAGCCGCGCAAACGCTTTCCGACTCTGCAAAGCTATCCCGAGAGCGAGGCCCCGCAACTGCCCCACGGGTATCCGTGGATGGTGCTGCTGGCCCTGTTCCCGCCGCTGTACTTCCGGGTCATGGAGCCGAGGCTGGAGGCATGGCGGGCGCGATTCTATCCGGGGGAGGTGGTGTAGAATATCACCATATTACCCTGCCCCGGACCTGATCCGGGGCCTCTCTCCGCTGCGAACAGGCCCCGGATCAAGTCCGGGGCAGGGGGATTGTTACCCCTCGAACACGCTGGGCCGCGCCGTTTTCGCCTCCAGAAATCCCGGCGTCGGCAACCCTTTCGAGCGCAGGAATTCCGGGTTCCACAGCTTCGACTGATACCGCGTGCCGTAATCGCAAAGAATCGTCACGATGGTATGCCCCGGTCCCATCTCCCGCGCCATGCGCACCGCGCCGGCCACGTTGATCCCGGTGGAGAGGCCCATGCACAGCCCCTCATCCTCCAGCAAGTCGAACATGATCTCCAGCCCCTCGGCATCGGGGATGCAACAGTTGAAATCGGGGCGGAATCCTTCGAGGTTCGCCGTGATGCGGCCCTGTCCGATCCCCTCGGAAATCGACGATCCGGAGGAGGCGAGTTCGCCCGTCTTGTAATAGCTGTAGAGCGCCGCCCCTTCCGGGTCCGCGATCCCGACCTTCACGCCCTTGGGTTGCAGCCCCGCCGCGACCCCCGCGACCGTACCGCCGGACCCCGCCGCGCAGATGAAGCCGTCGACCCTGCCCCCCGTCTGCTCCCAGATTTCGGGGGCGGTCGAATCGATATGCGCCTGCCGGTTCGCGGTATTGTCGAATTGCTGCGCCCAGATCGCGCCGTTCGGCTCCGTCTCCGCCAACCTGGCCGCCAGCCGCCCGGAGTAATGCACGTAGTTGTCGGGGTTGCGATAGGGCAGGGCCGGCACCTCGATCAGTTCGGCCCCGATCAGGCGCAGGGTGTCCTTCTTCTCGTCGCTCTGGGTGTCGGGGATGACGATGACGGTCGAGAAACCCATCGCCCGGCCCACCAGCGTCAGGCCGATACCGGTATTCCCCGCCGTTCCCTCGACGATCACGCCGCCCGGTTTCAGCGTTCCGCGCGCCACGGCATCGCGGATGATCCACAGGGCCGCGCGGTCCTTGACCGACTGGCCGGGGTTCATGAATTCCGCCTTGCCGTAGATATCGCAGCCCGTCATCTCGGACGCCTTGCGCAGGCGGATCAGGGGGGTGTTGCCCACGGCATCGGGCATGTCGGTGCAGAGGCGCATGGAACGATCCTTTCCTGAATAGGGTTTCCGGAGTGGTAGAGCCGGAAATGAGGCCCGTAAACACTTCGTTGGACCGTTTCCGCCACAAAGCCGCAATAGGCTGCCGCCGAACGATATGGAGAAGATAGCGATGACCCTGATGACACGCCGCACCTTTGCCGTCGGTACTGCCGCCCTCGCGCTCGTCCCCGCGACGCCTGCCTTCGCGCAGAGTGCCTCGCGCCGGTTCCGCTTTCTGCGCGGCACCACCCCCATCGGCACCAGCGTCGTCACCGTCCGGCGCGATGCGGGCGGGATCACGGCCACGACCGATATCGATATCAAGGTCAAGGGCCTGGGCATCATCACGCTCTACCGCTACGCGCTTCAGGCCACGGAGACATACGATGCCGAGGGCAATCTGGTCTCGATCAGCGGCACCTGCGACGATGACGGCGATGCGCATTTCGTGAATGTCTCGCGCGCTGGCGGAGAGCTGGCGGTGAGCGGCTCCCACGGTGCCACCACCGCGCCCCTAGTGGCAGGGGCCGCGAGCTACTGGCGGCGGGAATCGCTGCAACGCTCGCCCTGGATCAGCACGCAGTCGGGCGAATTGCTCGCCGTCAGCGTCTCGCCGATCTCCAGTGCCGAGGCCCCGGCGGGCACCACCGCGTATCGCGCCACGAACGGCACCGATTTCACGATCGACCTGTTCTACGATGCCCGGGGCGAGTGGGTCGGCGGGGCATTTGACGCCAAGGGCGATCGCGCCATCATGGTACTCGAATCCGAAACCGGGGCGCTTCAGGTCTGACGCGAGCGCGCCACCCGACAGGAGCCTGACGATGAAAAGCGGTGCCGACTACATCCCCCGTCCCGGCCACGGGGCCGTCTGGCTGACGGGGGCGAGCGCGGGCATCGGCAAGGCGGTCACCGCCCGGCTGGTGGAGGACGGCTGGACCGTCTACATCACCGCCCGCAGCGAGGACAAGCTGAACGAGATGGCTGAAGGGTCGAACGGCCGCATCATCCCCGCCCCCGGCGACGTCACCGACCCGCAGGCGATGGAGCGCATCGTCGCCCGGATCGAGGCGGAGCACGGGCTGGCGCTGGCGATCCTGAACGCGGGGGTCTACATCCCCATGACCGCGCGCGAATTCAACGTCGCGGATGCGAAGAAGCATTTCGACGTGAACCTGCAAGGGGTCGTCAACGGCCTGGTTCCGGCGATGCAGGCGATGCTGGCGAAGAACCGAGGGTGCCTCGCGCTGGTATCTTCGGTCGCGGGGTATCGCGGCCTGCCTAAATCCGGGGCCTATGGCGCGACCAAAGCGGCGCTGATCAACATGGCCGAGGCGCTGGCCTACAACCTCTACCCCGAAGGCGTGCGCATCTCGCTGATCTGCCCCGGCTTCGTCGAGACGGACGCGACATCGGTGAACGATTTCGACATGCCGTTCCTGATGCAGACGAACGAGGCGGCGAACCGCATCGTGGACGGCCTCCAGACCACGAAATTCGAGATCACGTTTCCCCGCCGCTTCTCCTACCTGCTCAAGTCGTTCCGCCTGCTGCCCGCCAAATGGTACATTGCGCTGGGCCGCAAGGCGATGGGGATGGACAAGGATTGACGCCTGCCGGGCAAATTCCTTGCGGCACCGCACCCGAGTTTCTATACACGCCCCTGCAACACCGGGGGGCGGGCGCTCCCCGCGTTTTTGCGTGATGCCATAATGGGTCGGAGAAGAGGCGATGAGCCGTCGGCGGTTGGTCTATGAAGGCAAGGCGAAAACGATCTATGCGGGGCCGGAGCCGGGAACGCTCGTCCAGCATTTCAAGGATGACGCGACCGCGTTCAATGCGGAAAAGCACGCGATCATCGAGGGGAAGGGCGTTCTCAACAACTTCATCTCCGAATTCGTGATGACGCACCTGAACGGCGTCGGCATTCCCACGCATTTCATCCGCCGGATGAACATGCGCGAGCAGCTGATCCGCGAGGTCGAGATCATCCCGCTGGAGGTGGTCGTGCGCAATATCGCCGCCGGGTCGCTGGCGAAACGCCTCGGCATAGACGAGGGCACGCCGCTGCCCCGCCCCATCGTCGAATACTACTACAAGGACGACAAGCTGGGCGACCCGATGGTGGCGGAGGAGCATATCGCCGCCTTCAACTGGGCCAGCCCGCAGGATCTGGACGACATGGTCGCCATGGCCCTGCGCATCAACGACTTCCTCAGCGGGTTGTTCCTGGGCGTCGGGATCAAGCTGGTCGATTTCAAGATCGAGTGCGGCCACATCTACGACAACGAGATCCCCCGCGTGATCCTCGCCGACGAGATCAGCCCCGATTCGTGCCGCTTGTGGGACGTGAAGACGGGCCAGAAGTTCGACAAGGACGTGTTTCGCCAGGATTTGGGCAACCTCATGGACGGCTACACCGAAATCGCCACCCGTCTGGGCGTGATGCCCGAGAAGAGCGTGGTGCGGGGAACCGGGCCGAAGCTGGTTCACTAGGGAAGGGACTGCCATGAAGGCGCGCGTATTCGTGACTCTCAAGACCGGCGTGCTGGACCCCCAGGGCGCGGCCATCGGCACCGCGCTGGGCGGCATGGGCTTCGACGGGGTCGAGAGCGTGCGGCAGGGCAAGGTGTTCGAGGTCGATCTGGCCGGTGACGACCGCGATGCCGCGCAGGAGCAACTCGACGCCATGTGCCGCAAGCTGCTGGCGAATACCGTGATCGAGGATTACTCGGTCGAACTCGATTGATCGGAGTCGCGCCATGAAATCCGCCGTCATCGTCTTCCCCGGCTCGAACTGCGACCGCGACATGGCCGTGGCCCTGCGCGCGGCGACCGGCACCGCCCCCGCGATGGTGTGGCACAAGGATAGCCGGTTGCCCGAGGGGCTGGACCTGATCGCCATCCCCGGGGGCTTCTCGTTCGGCGACTACCTGCGCTGCGGGGCCATCGCCGCCCACTCCCCGATCATGCGCGAGGTCGCGGCGTTTGCCGGGCGGGGCGGGCATGTGCTGGGGGTCTGCAACGGTTTCCAGGTGCTGATCGAGACGGGGCTGCTGCCCGGCGTCCTGATGCGCAATACCACGCTGAAATTCGTCTGCCGCGACGTCCCCCTGCGGGTCGAGGAAGCGCGGAGCGCCTTCACCCGGGGCTACGCGCCGGGGCAGGACATCGTGCTGCCGGTCGCCCATCACGACGGTTGCTACGTCGCCGATGCGCAGACCCTCGCGCAACTGGATGGCGAGCAGCGGGTCGCGTTCCGCTATCGCGGGGCGGTGAACGGATCGGCGAACGATATCGCGGGCATCCTGTCCCCGAACCGCCGGGTACTGGGGATGATGCCCCATCCCGAACGGGCGGTGGATGCGCAGGTGCTGGGTACCGATGGTGCGCCAATGTTCCGGGGCTTGGCAGAAATGATGGTGGCGGCGTGAAAATGATGATGTCCTTCGTAATCTGCGCGACTCTGACGGCCTGCGCCACCGCCCCCGAACCGCGCGTGACGGCACTGCCCGCACAGCCGGGACCGCCGCCGATCACCCCGGTCGGTCTCGAAGACCTGCGCGGGACCGAAGCGCTGCTATTCCCCGATATCGACGTGCCGACCGCCATCGCCGGGGTCGAGGGATACGCCGCGCGCTGCCTTGCGGGGCAGAACCTGCGCCGGGTCAGCGAACCCGACGGCTTCGCGCTGATGGACGGGCCGGGCGAACCGTTCCTGCGCGTCGTCGTCGCCTCCGTCAGCGAATCGAGCGCGCTGGGCCTCGGCGGCACGGGTCTGACGCCTGCCCTGAAGGAAGCGGTCGCGGCCACGGTACAAGGGCGCCCCCGCTGCGCCCCATGACCGCCGCGACCACCGCCGCGCGCTTTTCCGTCGCGCCGATGATGGACTGGACCGACCGCCATTGCCGGTTCTTCCACCGCCTGCTGACCCGCCACGCGCTGCTCTATACCGAGATGCTGACCGCCCCGGCGGTGATCCATGGCGACCGCGAACGGTTGCTGGGCTTTTCGGCGCAGGAGCACCCGGTCGCCCTGCAACTCGGCGGCTCCGACCCCGCGCAACTGGCCGAGGCGGTGCGCATCGCCTGCGGATTCGGGTATGACGAGATCAATCTCAATGTCGGCTGCCCGTCGGACCGGGTGCAGAGCGGGGCCTTCGGGGCCTGTCTGATGCGCGAGCCTGCGCTGGTGGCCGAATGCGTCACGGCGATGGGTGCGGCCTCGCGCGCGGCGGGCGGGCCGGAGATCACGGTCAAGTGCCGCATCGGGGTGGACGATCAGGTGCCAGCCGTGGCCCTGCGCGACTTCCTGCGGATCGTGTCGGGGGCGGGGGTGTCGCGCTTCGCGATCCATGCGCGCATGGCGTGGTTGCAGGGATTGTCGCCCAAGGAAAACCGCACCGTCCCGCCTCTCGACTACGATCTGGTGCGGGAGATACGCGCCGAGAATCCGGGCCTGCACCTGTCGCTGAATGGCGGGATCGGCACGTCGGGCGAGGCGGCGGCGCATCTGGACGAGGGGTTCGCGGGCGTCATGATCGGACGCGCGGCGTATCAGGAGCCGTGGGCGATGCTGTCCGGCATCGACGAGCGCGTTTTCGGCACCGCCCCCCGCACGACCACCCAGCGCGAGGTCGTCGAAGCGATGGCGGACTACGCGGCGCAGTCGGACGCGCCGGTCAGGACCGTGGGGCGGCACATGCTGGGCATGTTCGCGGGGCAGCCCGGGGCAAAGGTCTGGCGGCGATACCTGTCGGAGACCATGCACCTGCCGGAGGCGGGACCGCAGACCCTGCTCGACGCGATGGAGGCGATGCAGCGCCGGCCCGCCCATGCCTGATCCTCTGGGCCGGTACCGCGAGGACGGCTGGACGGTCTTTCCCCGCGACCCGGCATTGACGGAATGGGCCACCGCCTGCGCGCCGCTCGCGCGGGGGATGCTGGCCGATCCGGCGCTGGCGGGGCAGTATCGCTGCGACGGCACCTGGTTCGCCGGGGTCAATGTGCTGGCCAACGAGGCGGACGGGGCCGTGCCGGGGCAGGTACCGCCCCTGTCCGGTGCGGCGGTGGATTTCACGCGCGGGGCGCTCGGGACGGGACCGTTCGACTGGGACCGGGGGCAGATATCGGTCGTCTTTCCGGGCTATCCGCGCCACGGGGCCGAGGATACCGAGGCGAGTTTCCGCTATCGCCGCGACCGCTGTGCCGCCCATGTCGACGGGCTGGAGCGGGCGATGCCTTCGCGGCGGCGCAGGCTGTCGGAAACGCACGGCTTTCTGCTCGGCATCCCGCTGGGCGATGCCGGGACGGACGAAGGGGCCTTCGTCGTCTGGCGCGGGTCGCACCGGATCATGCGGCGGGCCTTTGCGGGGGCGCTGGCGGGGCACGATCCGGCGACGTGGTTCGACGTCGATATCACCGAGGCGTATGTCGCGGCGCGCAGGCGATGCTTCGAGACTTGCGAGCCGGTACGGGTCGCGCCGGGGATCGGGGCCGCCTACGTAATGCATCCGCTGGCGCTGCACGGGGTCGCGCCGTGGGGGGCGGCATCGGCCCGGCCCCGCATGGTCGCGTATTTCAGGCCCGATGCGTTTGCGGGGGATGCGGTGCGATGGCTTGATTCCTAACGCCGCAGCGTCAGCGTGTTCCCCGTCACGTCGAAGCCGTCGAGGCGGTTGAGAAAGCTCATCCCCAGCAGCGGTTGCGCCAGCTTGCCTTGCTCCAGCACCATCGCGGCCACGTCGGTCAGCACGATATCGCCCACCTCCATGCGCGCGATGCGGATCGGGGCGGCGACGGCCATGCCGTTGGCGGTGCCGACCTGCACGGTGAAGTTCAGCGCGGCGGGGTCGTAGCCGAGGGCGTCGGCGGTGCGATAGGGCAGCACGACGCTGGATGCCCCGGTATCGATCAGGAAGGTCGCCGGTTCGCCGTTGATCAGCACCCGGGTCGAGAAATGCCCGTCGATGTTCCGGCGCAGGGTGACGATGCCCGTCCCCGTGGCCTGCGGCACGGTCGGCAGCAACTCGCCCTTGATGCGTAGATAGGCGGAGTTCAGGTCGTCGCGAAAGCTGTAGGCATAGATCAGCGCCACCAGCAGCGCGGCCCAGATCGCCAGATATTTCAGCGTCTTGCCCAGCGATGTCGAACGCCCGACGCCGAACAGCACCAGCGCCAGAAACGCCAGCATGTAGACGGCCTGCAACAGCTTGTCCGTATCGCCCAGCATGGCCGGATCGACCGAGTCGCATCCGGCGAGGGCCAGCGGCCACAGGAGTACGCGGCGCGTCATCGCTCGTCCTTCAGCCGCCCGGCCCGTCCGCCGCGCCGGGGCGGTTTGGCGTTCTCGACCAGGGAGGCGCGGGCGGGCAATTCGTCCATCACGCTGCGGCGGTCGGCGGGGGACAGGCGCGACCATGCCGCGATCTCCGCGCCCGAGCGGTAGCAGCCCATGCAGAGCCGCTCCGTCGGGTGCAGGACGCAGACATTCACGCAGGGCGATTCGATCTCGTCGCGACGCCAGACAACATCAGCCATGGTCAGGCCAGCATCGCGCGGCGCAGGGCGGCGACCTCGGCCTCGTCGGTGCCGAGAGCCTGCAACGCGGCGGCGGCGATGGCGCTGGAATCGAGACCCGCCTCGCGGTACATGGCGGCGGGGCTGTTCTGGTCGATGAAGGTGTCGGGCAGGCGCAGGCTGCGCACCCTCAGCCCCGCATCCAGCGCGCCCGCATCGGCCAGCAGGGTCAACACATGAGAGCCGAAACCGCCGATCGCCCCTTCCTCCACGATCACCAGCGCCTCGTGGTTCCTCGCCAGTCGCAGCACGAGGTCCATGTCGACGGGTTTGGCGAACCGCGCATCGGCCACGGTCGTCGGCAGGCCGCGCGCGTCCAGTTCCTCGGCGGCGAGAATCGCCTCGCCCAGCCGTCCGCCCAGCGACAGGATCGCGACCTTCGACCCCTCGCGGATGATGCGGCCCTTGCCGATCTCCAGCGCCTCGCCCCGGTCGGGCATGTCCACGCCCATCCCCTCGCCGCGCGGATAGCGGAAGGCGCTGGGGCGGTCGTCGAGTTCGAGGGCGGTGCGGACCATGTGCTTGAGGTCCGCCTCGTCGGCGGCGGCCATGCAGACGAAGCCGGGCAGGGCGGCGAGATAGCCGATGTCGAAGCTGCCCGCATGGGTCGGCCCGTCGGCCCCCACCAGCCCTGCGCGGTCGATGGCGAAACGCACCGGCAGGCGCTGGATCGCGACATCATGCACGATCTGGTCGTAGCCGCGTTGCAGGAAGGTCGAGTAGATCGCGCAGAACGGCTTCATCCCGGCGGCGGCCAGCGCGGCGGAGAAGGTGACGGCGTGCTGCTCCGCGATGCCCACGTCAAAGGTGCGCTCGGGGAATGCCTCGCCGAAGAGATCCAGCCCCGTGCCGGACGGCATGGCGGCGGTGACGGCGATGACCCCCTCGTCGTCCTGCGCTTCCTGCATCAGGGCCTCGGCGAAGACCTTGGTGAAGCTGGGCGCGTTGGATTTGGCCTTGGACTGCTTGCCGGTCACCACGTCGAATTTCGAGACGCCGTGATACTTGTCGGCGCTATCCTCGGCGGGGGCGTAGCCCTTGCCTTTCTGCGTCACGCAGTGGATCAGCACCGGCCCGTCATGCCGGTCGCGCACGTTGCGCAGCACGGGCAGCAGGTGGTCCATATTATGGCCGTCGATGGGACCGATATAGTAGAAGCCGAGTTCCTCGAACAGCGTGCCGCCGACGGCCATGCCCTTGGTGTATTCCTCCATCCTGGCGGCCCGCTTGCGGATGCCTTCCGGGAAGATGCTTGTCACCTGCTTCATCAGGTCGCGGAAGGTCTTGTAGGTGCCGCCCGACCACAGCTTGGCCAGATAGGCGCTCATCGCGCCGACGGGGGGGGCGATGGACATCTCGTTGTCGTTGAGGATCACGATCACCCGCGAGTTCAGACCCCCCGCATTGTTCATCGCTTCGTAGGCCATGCCCGCGCTCATCGACCCGTCGCCGATGACGGCGATGACGTTCTCCTTCGCGCCCTTCAGCTTGGCGGCGGTCGCGAACCCCACCCCGGCGGAGATCGACGTGGAGGAATGGGCCGCGCCGAAGGGGTCGTAGATGCTCTCGGCCCGCTTGGTGAAGCCCGCCAGCCCGCCGCCCTGCCGCAGGGTGCGGATTCGGTCGCGTCGCCCGGTCAGGATCTTGTGCGGATAGCACTGGTGGCCGACATCCCAGATCAGCTTGTCGATGGGCGTCGAGAAGACCGAGTGGATCGCGACGGTCAGTTCCACCACCCCGAGGCTGGCGCCCAGATGCCCGCCGGTGACGGAGACGGTCGAGACCGTTTCCTCGCGCAACTCGTCGGCGAGGGTCCGCAACTGCTCGTCGTTCAGGCGTTTCAGGTCGGCGGGGGAGGAAACCGTGTCGAGCAACGGGGTTTCGGGGCGCGGGGCAGCTTGGTCCGTCAAGGGTCTCGGCCTCCGTCAGCGCGCAGTTTCGCGCGGTTCACTTCGTTTCCGGCGGACGATAGCCCGAACGGCGCGCGATGCCAATGCGGCACCGTGCGATGTATCCTCTACGACTTGCGCCCGAGCGCATGGTCCGCCAGATCGTGAAGGGCGGCGGCGCGCGTGCCCAGCGGCGCGAGATGGGACCTGGCCTGTTCGGTCAGCATTCTTGCCCGGTCCCTCGCGCCCTCCAGCCCCAGCAGGTCGACGAAGGTGGCCTTGCCGGCGGCGGCGTCCTTGGCGACCGCCTTTCCTACCGCCTCGGCATCCCCCGTCGCATCGAGCAGGTCGTCGCAGATCTGGAATGCCAGCCCGAAATCCCGGGCGTAGTAGTCGACCGCCTTGCGGTTGCTGGCGGAGGCATGGCCCAGGATCGCGCCCATGGAACACGACGCCTCGATCAGCGCGCCGGTCTTCATGCGTTGCAGGCGGGAGGTGGCCTCCAGCGAGAGGGGCGCGCTCGCCTTCTCCGCCTCGATATCGATCATCTGCCCCCCGACCATCCCGCGCGGGCCGGACGCCCGGGCGAGGCAGGCGACGAGCTGGCAGCGGATGAAGGGGTTTTCGTGGGTCGCCTCGTCGACCAGGATCGAGAATGCCATCGTCTGCAGCGCATCCCCGGCCAGGATCGCGGTCGCCTCGTCGAATTGCCGATGCGTGGTCGGGCGGCCCCGGCGCAGGTCGTCGTCGTCCATGCTGGGCAGGTCGTCATGGACCAGCGAATAGGCGTGGATGCACTCGATCGCCGCGCCCACGCGCAGGGCATGCCCCCGGTCGGTGCCGAAGATCAGCGCGGTCTCGACGGCCAGAAAGGCGCGCAGCCGCTTGCCCCCCTCGGTCGCGTAGCGCATCGCCTCCAGCAGCCGCGCCTCGGCACAGCGCGCGCCGTCCGTCTCGACCCGGGGCAGCAGGGAAGCGAGGGTGGTGGCGGTATCCTCGGCATTGGTGGCGAGGCGGGCCTCGAACCCGGTCATTCGAAGCTGGCGGGTTCGGCGCGCTCGGCCTCGCCATCCGCCCCGGCCACGATCTTCTGCACCCGCATCTCGGCCTGGCGCAGCTTGCTCTCGCAATGCTTTTGCAGCGCCGCCCCGCGCTCGTAGATCGTGATCGATTCCTCCAGCGGCACGTCGCCGCCATCGAGCTGGTCGATGATCGTTTCCAGTTCCTTCATCGCCTGTTCGAACGTCATCTTGGCGATATCGGCGGGGGTCTTGGGTTCGGCCATCGTCAGTCCTTCGCGGCGGTCATGAGCATGGAGACATGGGCGGCGGTGCTGGCCCCCAGTGCCGTCAGGTCGTACCCGCCTTCCAGCAGCGAGACAAGTTTGCGGTCGCAATGGGTCGCGGCGGCCTCGCACAGGCGCTCCGTGATCCACGCGAAATCCACGGTGTCGAGTTGCAGGGATGCCAACGGGTCGGCCCTGTGCGCGTCGAATCCGGCGGAGACGACGATCAGTTGCGGGGCGAAGGCGTCGAGCGCGGGCAGGATAATGCGTTCGTAGGCGGCGCGAAAGTCGATGCTGCCGGTGCCGTGCTTCAGCGGCACGTTGACGATGTTCCCCACGCCCGTCTCGTGCGCATGGCCGGTGCCGGGAAAGATGCCGCCCTCGTGGGAGGAGGCGTAGAAGATGGTCGGATCGTCCTCCACCACATCCTGCGTGCCATTGCCGTGGTGGACATCGAAGTCGATCACCGCAACCCGCTCCAGCCCGTGATTGCGAACCGCGTGACGGGCCGCGATGGCGGCGGTGGAGAACAGGCAGAACCCCATCGCGCGGGTCTTCTCCGCATGGTGGCCCGGGGGGCGGTGGTCGCAGAAGGCGTTGACCGCCTCGCCCGCCAGCACTGCATCGACGGCGGCATTCGACCCGCCCACCGCGCGCAGGGCCGCTTCGACCGAACCGGGGGAGATCCACGTGTCGGGGTCCAGACCCTGCATCCCGGTGGCAGGGGCGGCATCGAGGATGCGCTTCACATAGGATGCCGGATGCGCCAGTTCGGCCACGTGCGCCTCGGCCAGCGGGTGCTCGCGCCGGTCGAGGGCGGTAAAGAGGTCGTCGTCCAGCGCCTTGCGCGTCGCGCGCATGCGGTCGGGCCGCTCGGGGTGGCCCTCCGGCACGGCATGGTCGAGGAAGGCGGGGTGCTGGTACAGAAGTGTGCTCATGGGCGGAGAATGTCTTTCCGGGCCGTACCTTGCAAGGGTTTGGTTGATGAAGTGTCGCGCCACGGGGCGACGGGGTTGCCAGCGACCCTTTCGGCAGCGTATAGGTTCAATCTTCGTTCACCATACGATGCCGCTATGCCCGATGTCATCCTTGAAGCGCGCCCGCGCCCGAAAGACCTGCCCGCAGGCTATCACCTCGCCCATTTCCGCGAGATGCTGGCCTTCGTCGAGCGGTTGTACGGCGGCATCCTCGGCGAGGTCGAGGTGCGGTGGATCGCGGATTTCCGGCGGCTGAACACCAATGCGCAATCCCTGTTCGTGCGCATGGCGAACCGCAAGGGGGCCGTCTTCCGCACCCTCCAGTTCGACTATGCGGATGTCGACGATGTGGAGCGGCGGCTGGGGGAATTGGCGGTTCTGGGCTTCGTTTCGCCGGTGCGGGAGAAGGATTTCGCGGCGGCGCTGGCGGTGTTGTCCAAGGACGACGTGCTCGACCTGCTGGCCGAGGGGCATGCGGATGACGGCGTGCGGAAAAGCTGGACGAAGCCGAACGTGATCGCGGCGGCGCGCGAGCGGCTGGGCTTTGCCGAGTGCTTCGACGGGCCGCGCGGGGTCGGACTGGTGGCGCAGCGGCGCAAACGCGCGCTGCGGTATCTGCTGTACCTCTATTTCGGTCGGGTCACCGACGGCCTCGCCAGCTTTGCCATGCGCGATCTGGGGCTGGTGAAGACCAACACCTTCCGCGCGGATTTCGAGGCGCGCTTCGGCGAGACGGCGGAGGCGGAGGATGCGTTCTTCTATGCCGAGCGAATCGCGTGGCTCGACCGGTGCGAGGCGGCGCAGGCCGATGCGATGGCGCGCGATGCCCCCGGCTGGCCCGTTCCGGCGGAGGCGGCACTGCCCCTGCGCGATACCCTGCTGCATGCGCTGGGGCGCTATCTGGAGAAATCGGGCGATGCGGCGGGCGCGCGGGCGCTCTACACCCTCGGGGCCTCGCCCGAATGCGGCGAGCGCGAAGTGCGGCTGACCTGGGCGGCGGGCGAGAAGGAGGCGGCGCGGGAGCGGCTGGAATCGATGATCGAATCCCCCGGCAGCGACGGCGAGGCATTGTTCGCGCAGGACTTTCTCGCCCGCAAGTTCGGCGGCAAGCGCACCAGCCTCATCACCGACATGCTGCGCGAGGCCCCGACGCTGGGCCTGGACGAATCGCACCGGGCCACGCCGGAGCGCGGGGCGGCGGCCCTGTTCGAGCGGCAGGGGTGGACGGCTGATCACGCCGAGAACACCCCCTGGCGCACCCTGTTCGGCCTGCTGTTCTGGGACATGATCTATGACGGCGACACCGCGCGCCTGCACAATGCCTTCGAGCGGATGCCCGGCGCGCTGCGCGACGGGTCGTTCTACACGGACAACCGCGCGGCGGTGGAGGCGCGGCTGGCATTGCTCGACACGCCCGACGCGGCGATGGCGGCGCTGCTGGCGACCGTGACCGAGCGGTACGGCACGCTGACCCCGCTGTTCCGCTGGTATCCCGACCTGATCGAGCGGCTGCGCCCGCTGCTGTACCATGCCCCGCGCGGCGGGCTGGCGGCGGTGATGCGCACGATCGCCGCCGATTACCGGGGGCGCAAGGACGGCTTCCCCGACCTGATGCTGCACAGGGGCGACGAGTTGCGCCTGGTCGAGATCAAGGCCGAGGGCGACCAGATCCGCCGCAATCAACTGGTGCAGCTCGAACTGCTGCGCGAGGCGGGTTTCGATGTCGCCATCAATCGCGTCGCCTGGATCGTGGACCCGGACCAGACCTACGTGGTGGTGGATATCGAGACGACCGGGGGCCGCGCGCCGTTCCATCGGGTCACGGAGATCGGCGCGGTCAAGATGCGCGGCGGGCAGATCGTGGATCGCTGGCAGTCCCTCGTGAACCCCGAACGCCCCATCCCCGCCACCATCACCCGCCTGACCGGCATCACGAACGAGATGGTGGCCGACGCGCCCCTGTTCGCCGAGATCGCCGACGATTTCGCCGCGTTCATGGAGGAGGGGGTCTTCGTCGCCCACAATGTCCGCTTCGATTACGGGTTCCTGTCGGCGGAATTCTCGCGGCTGGAAAAGCGGTTCCGGCACCCGACGCTCTGCACCTGCCAGTCGATGCGAAAGCTGTTCAAGGGCCTGCCTTCCTACGGCCTCGCCAATCTGTGCCGCCATTTCGGCGTGCCGCTCGAAAGCCATCACCGCGCCCTGTGCGATGCGGAGGCGGCGGCGGGATTGCTGATGAAGATCAACGAGCGGCGGACGGTCGGATAGGCCGGGCTACCGCGCCGGAAAGGCCACCCCCGTCGCCCGCTCGTACACATCGAGCGTCGCGGCCTGCATCTGCGCCATCGAGAATTGCCGCTGCACCCGCAGGCGCGCCAGCTTCGCGATGCGGTCGCAGGTCGTGCGGTCCAGATCGAGGAAGGCATTCATCGCCGTGGCCATGTTCCCGGCGCTGCCCGGTTCGACCAGCGCGCCGGTCATGCCGTCGTCCACCACCTCCGGCACGCCGCCGTGATTCGCGACGATGACGGGGCGGCCCATGGCCTGCGCCTCCACCGCGACGCGCCCGTGGGGTTCGGGAACGGTCGAGGCCACCACCGCGCAACTGGCCATGCGATAGGCGGCGGGCATGTCGTTGCACGGTCCCACGATCTTGATCACATCGGCGCAGCCCTTGTTCCGCGCGCGTTTCTCCAACTGGTCGGGATAGGGCGAGCCGTCGGGCGCATCGCCCACCATCAGGCCCAGGAAATCCGGCCCCCGCATTTCGCGCAGCACCGCGCAGGCATCGATAAAGGCGTCCTGCCCCTTGCCGGGTATCAAGGCGCCGGGCAGCAGGAAGGCGGGGCGCGTCTCGTCGGTCAGGCCCCAGCGGTCGGCGAGTTGCGCGATGCGGGTGCCGGGGACGGCGTCGGGGTCGAACACCGCCAGATCGATGCCGCGCGGGATGGTGACGATGCGGCCCTCCGGCACCCCGTGGCGGTCGCGCAGCACTTGGGCGGTATAGTCGGACACGGCGATCGTCGGGCTTCCCCTGGTCATCACCGCATCGTGCCGCCGTTGCAGCAGCAGGCCATCCGCGTGGATTCGGTGATAGGTGGTGACGAAGGCGGCCCCGGTGCGCCGGGCCGCGCGATAGCCGATCCACCCGGGGATGCGGTTGCTGGCATGGATCAGGTCGACCCCTTCGGCCCTGACCAGATCGGCGAGGCGGCGGGCCGTGCGGTGCAGGGCGACGGGGTTCTTCGATCGCATCGGCATCTCGATGAACTCCCCGCCCACCGACCCGAGCCGCGAGGCGAGCCGCCCCCCCGCCGAGGCGACCAGCGCCCGGCCCCCGGCCCGCACGACGGCGGCGGCGATTTCGAGAGTCCCCTGCTCGATATCGCCCCCGTCGAGGCGGGGGACGAGTTGCAGGATCACGGGGCGCTTGCCGGATCGGTCGAACGGGGGTAGCCCCGTGGTCGTGGTACCGGACACTGGATCGGAGGCTGACGCCATGGATGAAACCGCTCTGTACCGGACACCGGATGGCAGAAGTATCGCGTATCATCGTGGTACAGCGCAAGCGGCAAGCGCAGGGTCGGCGCGGCCGGGCCTCATTTTCCTGCCCGGGTTCCGGTCGGACATGCGCGGCAGCAAGGCGCTGTTCCTGCACGACTGGGCGGCGGCGCAGGGGCGGGCGTTCCTGCGGTTCGACTATACGGGGCATGGCGAATCGTCCGGCGATTTCGCCGACGGCTGCATCGGCGACTGGTTCCGCGATGCCTGCGACGTGCTGCGCGACCTGACGACCGGGCCGCAGGTGCTGGTCGGGTCGTCCATGGGCGGCTGGATCGCGCTGCTGGTCATGCGGGCGATGCCGGATCGGGTGGCGGGGCTGGTCGGCATCGCGGCGGCCCCCGATTTTACCGAGGAATCCATGTGGCACCGGTCGACGGCAGCCCAGCGCGCGGCCCTGCGTCGCGACGGGCGGATCGAGGAGCCGAGCGCCTATTCCGACGAACCGCACCTGATCACCCGCAAGCTGATCGAGGACGGGCGGCGGCATCTGGTGCTGCGCACGCCCCTGCCCGCGCCCTGCCCGGTGCGGCTGCTGCACGGGATGGACGACGGGGATGTGCCGTGGGAGACGGCGGCGCGGCTGGCGGCGCATATCGAGGGCGGCGACGTGCGCACGACCCTGATCCGGGGCGCGGACCACCGCCTGAGCACCCGGCGCGACCTCGCCCTGATCGCGGAGACGATCCATACGCTTCCCGATCCGGGGGCGGCATGACCCGTGGTGCAAGTGCGGGTCGTCGGGGAAATCCCCCTTCGCCAAAAACCCGCACCGCCCGCGAAACGCTGCCGAAGGACGACGCGCTGCCATCGTCCAACCGCCATTGACCCGTTGTCGACTCGCGGGCATTTAGGGACGAGGGACGCCAGAAAGGCGCACCGTCCGAAGAAACGGGGCGAAGATCGTGCTGCAGTATCTTGATTTCGAAAAGACCGTCGCCGAACTGGAAGGCAAGGCGACCGAACTCCGCGCCCTGGCCGGGCAGGACGGGGCCATGGATATCGAGGCGGAGGTCGCGCAACTTTCCGCCAAGGCGGAAAAGCACCTCAGCGATCTCTACACCAAACTGACCCCGTGGCAGAAGTGCCAGGTCGCCCGGCATCCCGCCCGTCCGCACACGGTGGATTACGTCGAGGCGCTGATCGACGATTTCATGCCGCTGTTCGGGGACCGGGGCTTTGCCGAGGATTCGGCGATCATCAGCGGGATGGGGCGGCTGAACGACCGGCCCGTGATGGTGCTGGGCCACGAGAAGGGCGCGGATACCGCCGCCCGGCTCAAGCGCAATTTCGGCATGTCCCGTCCCGAAGGATACCGCAAGGCTGTTCGATTGATGGACATGGCGGATCGTTTCGGGATTCCCGTCCTGACCTTCATCGACACGCCCGGCGCGTATCCCGGCAAGGGCGCGGAGGAGCGCGGGCAGGCCGAGGCCATCGCCCGATCCACCGAGAAATGCCTTGAAATCGGGGTTCCGCTGATCTCGACCGTCATCGGCGAGGGCGGGTCGGGCGGGGCCATCGCGCTGGCGACGGCGAACCGCATCATCATGCTGGAACATGCGATCTACTCTGTCATCTCGCCTGAGGGTTGCGCCTCCATCCTGTGGAAATCGCAGGACAAAGCGCAGGAGGCGGCGGCGGCCCTGCGCCTGACGGCCCAAGACTTGCTTTCCCTCTCCGTCGTGGATGCAATCGTGCCGGAGCCGAAAGGCGGGGCGCATCGCGATCCGCAGAAACTGTTCGATGATCTTCGCAAGAAACTGTCAGAGGCACTTGAAAACTTTGACGGAATGTCCCCTGATGCTATCAGGGCTGAACGGCGGGAGAAATTTCTCGCCATGGGACAGAAGAGACTCGACTGACGGTATCGCCCTGCGGTGCCGTTCGTGACCAGGACCGAGCCGCAAAGGAGGCCACCATGCCTATGGCGAAGAAAAGACTGAACACCGTTGCCCGGCTCGCCATGGGCACGGCGATGCTGACCGTGATTTCCGGGTGCGACAACCGCAGTATCGGAAACAGTTACAACGACTTGACCGGCCCGACGAGCGGTGGCGTTCCTGCCCAGCCCGTCCGTGCCCCCGTCCGTGCCTATGTGCCGGCCCCCGCGCCGACCACCACGGTAGTGATCGAGTCCGGATACGTCGCGCCCGGCGCGCCGACCTATGCCGAAACCTCGCAGGCGGCGAACGTGCAGACCTTCGAATCGGTCTATGGCGCGCCGGTCACGCAGATGGCCCCGACCACGCAGATCGACAGCGCCAGCTACACGATGCCGTCCTACGATGACGGAAGCGTGATCGCGCAGCCGCTCTCCGCCCCGACCTACACGCAGCCCGTCGCCCCGGCCTATACGCAGCAGGTCGTCGCCGCGACCCGGCAGCCGATCTACGACCCGGCCCCGATGGCGTCCGTGGCCATGCCCGCCGAAGCGATGGTCTACGGCGAGAGCCTGACGACGTCCTCCTATGCCGTCACGCCCCAGCCTGCCGTGACGACTACGACCGTCTATGCCGACACGACGGTTGCCGCGCCGATGATGGCCGCACCGGTCGCGACGGAGAGCTACACGCTCGAAAGCCTGCCTGTCTTCGGTACCGAGACGATGGCCTCCGACGTCATGGTGCCCGAGATGGCGGCGCCCGAGATGATGGTGCCCGAGATGATCGGCACTGAAACGATGGGCTTCGAAACGATGGATTTCGAGGCGACGGGCTTCGAGACGATGGCCCCCGAGGCCGCCCCGATGCCGGGAGTCGAAAGCGCGACACTGTCCTATGTCGAACCGCTGCCGATGACCGACGCGATGGCAACCGACGCGCCCGCAATGGCCATGGAATACACCCCTGCCATGAGCGAGCCGATGGCGTCGCCGATGGCATCGCCCATGACGACGCCGGGCTTCGTCGTATCGGACGCCCCCGTCGAGTATACCCCGATGCCCGCCCCGGCGGCAGCCCGGCCGATGATGCAGCCCGCACCGTCCTATTCCGGTGCTGTGGAGATCATCGGCAACGACGAGGCGGCGGCCACCTATGACGGTGCGCCCCAGCCCGCGCCCACCGGCGACGGCCTCGGCGATCGGTCTGGGGGCCAGTACCAGATCACCCCGATGGCGGATCTGACGGAGTATTTCCGGAATGACGCGCCGTCCTTCGTGACCGCCCCCGTCCAGATGGCGGCACTGCCCGCCCCCGAACTGATGACCTCGCCCCTGCCGCGTGCGAAGACCGTGCCGGTGGCGGCGGTTGCCCCGGTCGATCTCAGCCCGCTGACGGCCCCGGTTCCCCGCCCCCGCCCCAAGGTCGAGCGTGATTACGCGACCCTGGCCGCGCCCCTGCCCCAGCCGCGCCCGGACTATACCAGGCCGATGGCTGTGGCGACGACCTCCGGCGACTATATCTCGGTCGGCTCGCTGCCGGTTTCGCCGAGCCTGACGGCGCCGACGGTCCTGGACGAGGCGATCCTGCCTTCCGGCGATGCCACGGCAATGGCCGAACCTGCGCCCGAAGCGCCCGCGATCCAGGAAGCCAGTGTCCGGATGCCTGAACCCAAGGCCCCTGCCGTCAAGGAAGCGGCCAGCCTGAAGCCGCAGGCACCGACCGGCACGGCATTCTCCGAACTGTCCGGCACGTCCTGGCGTCTGACCGAAGTGGACGCGATGGCGGTCTCGGTGAATGCGGAACTGCATTTCGACGGGTCGAGCGGGTTCGCGGGCGGTCAAGGCCCCTGCAACAGCTATGGCGGCGAGTATTCGCATTCCGACGGACAGCGCTTCGCGATGGACAATATCTTCGCCACGCGCACGTCCTGCCCGGATATCGATCTGGAGACGGCCTATATCGAGGCGCTTAAGAAGGCCGGAGCCTATAAGACCACGCCGACCTTCTCCGACCTGACCCTTCTGGACAACGACGGAAACACGATCGCCCGCTTCAAGGCGTTCTGAGGATGTCGGGACGCCCCGATCCGTAGCGGGTCAGGGCGTTTCGGGTGCGTCTGTCCTGTAAGGCTCCAGCCCCAGACGCCCCAGCGGCCAGCCCATCGTTCCGGCGACCAGCGCCCCCAGCAGCGGCGGGGCGGGCCAGATACCGGAGAGCGGGCCGACGATGCGGTCCCTCAGGATGGGCAGCGCGCGGCTGTCCGATTGATAGACCGGCGTGAACAGGCGGCTCAGGGTCTGGAACATCCTGACATGACCCTGCCGCAACTGCGCATAGGTCGGGCCGATTTCGGCCCGGCCTTCCATCGTGACGGCCCGGGCGAGCGCCCAGGCATCCAGCAGCGCCATGTTCGCGCCCTGACCCAGTTGCGGACTGGTCGCGTGATAGCTGTCCCCGATATGCACGATCCCCTCGGCATGGGGCCGGGGCAGGATGCGATGGCGATAGCCGGCATAGGTCAGCGCGTCGCGATCGGTGATCCGGTCCAGCAACTCCCCCGTTTCCGGCCACAGCGCGGTGACCTCCGCCTTCCACTGCGCGAGGGGTGTTTCGCGCCATGCGCCATGGGCGTCGTGGCGCAGGCTCCAGAAGAACGCGGCCTTCTGCGGCGCACCCGCCGCCGCCGTGCCGACCGGCAGCACGCCCGCCATGCGCGAGGCGCGGTAATAGCGTTGTTCGAGGGCATGGGGCGCGAATGGGCCGTCCTGCGGCCAGTCGAGCGTCGCCCACAGCGCGCCATAGGCCAGATCGCGCCCCGGCATCCCGGCGCCGAGGGGCGAGCGGGTGCCGAGCGCGTCGACGATCAGGTCGAAGGGACCGGTGGGCGCGTAATCGGCGAAGGCCAGCGTGCCGTTCGCGGCCCCGCGCACGGTCATGCCGGACCGGATCGTGACATCCTCGCGCTGCACGGCGGCGTAGAGCAGGTCGAACAGCGCCGACCGCTGCACCGCCAGCCCGCGATACCCCGGGTCCAGCGCAGAATACGAGACATCCAGCACCACCGCATCCCCGGGGACCGAGCGCCCGAACAATCGGTCGATCCCGGCCCCGCGCGCCGTGATCGCATCCGCCAGGCCCAGGGCGTCGAGCACCGCCATGCCGGTCGGTTGCAGGATGAAGCCCGATCCGACGGGTTGCGGATGCTCGAATCGTTCGAAGAGGGTGACAGGATGCCCCTGCCGCGCGAGCAGCAGCGCGGCGGCCAATCCACCGATCCCCGCGCCGCATACCGCTATCGCCAGGCGTTCAGCCACGGCGCAGGCAATCGAGCCGGACGGTCGCCGCCGTGCCGATGGCGTACAGCCCCGCCTCGGTCCGTTCGCGGCCGGAGGTGCCGTCGATGGCGTGACGGGTGCGGGCCTTTTCGAGAAAACCGGTGACGACCCGGGCTTCGGTGACGACGGCGAGGTGCTTCATGATGGTGCCGGTCAGGCGGCTGGCGGCGACCGAATCGATCTTGGCCTTCAGCACCCCGATGACCCGGCCCCGGCTGTCGAGGACCGGCCCGCCCGAATGCCCGCGCCGTATGTCGCCCAGCACCCCGACCAGCCCGCGCTTGCGCGGGTCGCTCAACTCGTAGCTGACGAGGCCGGGGGTCAGGCGGGGGGTCAGGCGGATGCGGCCCTCGTGCGGAAAGCCGATCACGGCGACCGGCGCACTCTCCTGCGGCAGATGGGGGGCGAGGCGCAGGTAGGATCGGGTGCGGTAATCGGTGTCGAGAATGGCGAGGTCGTTCGCCTCGTCCATCGCCCGGACGCGCACGGTGATGCGGCGGGGCGAGTTCGGAATGCGCAGTTCCACCGCGTCGCAGGTCTTCACCACATGCGCGGCGCTGAGGATCGCGCCGTCCGGATTGATGGCGAAGCCGGTCCCCGCGCTGTGGAAGCGCATGGGCCGCGCGGCCTCGGCCCGGCGAATCGCGTCGCTGCGGGCCATGGTGCTGCGGCGGGTGCTCTTGTAGTCGGCGCGCAGGCGGGCGGCCTCCTGCAACGTGACTTCGCGCCCGGTACACCGCTTGCGGCGCAGGGGCTGCACGATGCCGCGCGCGGCGTCCCAGCAGTTCACGACTTCCATGCCCCGATCATCCGCGCGGGACGGGGACAGGGGCGAGGCCAGCAGGGCGGCGAGGAGGGGCAGGGTCCAGATCTTCATGCGCGCGACCATACGCGACAAGAGTGACGGAGGGGTTCACGCCTCGCCCCGCGAATCGGGGTCGATGCCCAGATCGCGCAGCCGCGCGCGTTCGGCCTCCGTCAACGGAGATGCGGGGGTCTGCGCGGCGGCATCGCGGCGCGTGACCTGCCGCCACGCGACGAGACATCCGCCCAGCAGCAGCAGCGGCCCGCCCAGCCACAGGGCCGCGCTGACGGGGGAGAATCGCGGCTTCAGCAGCACGTATTCGCCGAAGCGGTCGACGACGTAATCCAGTACCTCGTCGTTCGAATCCCCCGCCACGAGCCGCTCGCGCACGACGACCCGCAGATCCCTGGCTAGGTCGGCATCGGATTCGTCGATACTCTGGTTGCGGCAGACGAGGCAGCGCAACCCCTTGGACAGGTCGCGGGCGCGGGATTCCAGCGCCGGGTCGGCGAGGATTTCGGAGGGTTCGACCGCGCGGGCGGTGGAGAGCGGGGCGCAGAGGAGGGCGGCGAGGAGGAGGGCTTTTATCCCCGTACCGCTCCGCCCGGGGCAGGATAAGATAAACCGCCTCATTCCGCCGCCACCACATCCGCCTTGCCCGCCGGTTTCGCCCGGTTCGGCGCGCCGACGCGGTGGCGCCGGTCGGTCAGGCTGAGGATGCCGCCCAGCGTCATGATCAGCGCGCCGAGCCAGATCCAGTTCGCGAAGGGCTTCACATACGAGCGCACGGCCCAGCCGCCGCCCTCCTGCTTGTCGCCGATCACGATGTAGATGTCCTCGACCAGACTGGCGCGGATGCCCGCTTCGGTCGTCTGGGTGCGCTGGACCGGGTAGAACCGCTTTTCCGAGACCAGTTCGGCGATCTGCCTGCCGTCCCGGAAGATCGTGAACTGCCCGCCATCGATGCGATAGTTCGGTCCCTGGGTCCGCTCGACCCCGTCGAACCGGATGTCGTAGCCCGCCAGCGGGATCATGTCGCCGACCTGCGCCACGCGGATATCCTCGGTCGCCCAGGCGGTGATCCCGACGATGCCGAAGGCGCAGACGCCGACCCCGATATGCGCGATCGCCTGTCCCCATGCCGCGCGGGGCAGGCGGGCGAGGCGGCGCAGGCTTTCGGAGGCGGGAGCGCGGCCGATCCTGACCCGCTCGCCCAGATCGACCAGCACGCCGAAGATGGCCCAGAACGCGATGGCGATGCCCAGCGGCGCGAATAGCGGCCCGCCCGTGCGCCACATGGCGAACATCGCGCCGACGAGTAACGAGAGGGCGGCGGCGGTCCACAGCTTCCTCATGACCCGGGGCAGGTCGCCGCGCTTCCACGGCAGGGCCGCGCCGACGGGCATGGCGATGAGGATGGCGATCATCAGGGGCGAGAAGCCCATGTTGAAGAAGGGGGGGCCGACGCTGATCTTGTTGTCCGTCAGCGCTTCGACAAACAGGGGATAGAGCGTGCCGATGAAGACGACCGCCGTGGCCACCGACAGCAGCAGGTTGTTGAGGATCAGGCCGCTTTCCCGGCTGACCGGGGCGAACACGCCCTCGGGGGCCATCTGCGGCGCGCGCCATGCGTAGAGGGCGAGCGAGCCGCCCGTCGCGACGACCAGAATGCCGAGGATGAACACCCCGCGCTCCGGATCGTTGGCGAAGGCATGTACACTGGTCAGCAGGCCCGAGCGCACGATGAACGTGCCGAGCAGGCTGAGGGAGAACGCGAGGATGGCCAGCAGGATCGTCCAGCTCTTCAGCGTCGAGCGTTTCTCGACCACGACCGCCGAATGCAGCAGCGCGGCGGCGAGCAGCCACGGCATGAAGCTGGCATTCTCCACCGGGTCCCAGAACCACCAGCCGCCCCAGCCCAGCTCGTAATACGCCCAGTAACTGCCCAGCGCGATCCCGACCGTCAGGGTCGACCACGCCAGCAGCGTCCAGGGCCGCACCCAGCGCGCCCAGGCCGCATCCACGCGCCCCTCGATCAGGGCGGCGACGGCGAAGCTGAAGGGCATCGAGAGGCCGACATAGCCCATGTAGAGGAAGGGGGGATGCGCCGCGAGCGCCCAGTCCTGCAACAGCGGGTTCAGGCCGGTGCCGTCGATCGGCACGGGGTCCATCCGCTCGAACGGATTGGAAGTGAAGAGGATGAAAGCGAGGAACGCCACCGCCACCATCGCCTGCACCGACAGCGCCCGGGCGCGCAGGGCGGGGGGGATATTGCTGCCGAAGGCCGCGACCAGCGCGCCGTACAGCGCCAGAATCAGCACCCAGAGCAGCATCGACCCCTCGTGATTGCCCCAGACCCCGGCGATCTTGAACAGGTAGGGCTTGTCGCTGTGCGAGTTGGAATAGACCACCCGCAGCGAGAAATCCGAATTGATGAAGCCGTAGGTCAGCGCCGCGAACGCGAAGCCGATGAGCAGCAGGCTCATCATCGCGGCGGATTCGGCGAAGCGCATCGGCTCCGCATATCCCTTGTGCGCGCCCCAGAGGGGAATGATCGACTGGGCTATCGCGACCGCGAAGGCCAGCACGAGGGCGAAATGTCCGAGTTCTGCTACCATG
>ENA-ORXC01000511-ORXC01000511.1-marine-metagenome-genome-assembly--contig:-NODE-511-length-27128-cov-5.188200_pt1 | contig 27128 bp, 25 predicted proteins | sample MGYA00237865_ERZ511478 | MGnify/ENA metagenome assembly ERZ511478
CTGATATAATCTCCGAGCTTTATATTACAAGCCCAAATGGACTACTACTGTCTTTGTCTTTTGGATTACCCTTAGGGTTATAGAATGCTGTAGTTTTAATATCTGATCTATAATGTTGTCTTTCTAATTTTGATACTTCAATTGTGATAAAGTTAAACTCGGCTACTACTTTGCCAGTTATTTTGTAAACTGCTTTACCCTGTATAGGATATTTCTTAAGAGAAGGTGGGAAGTGTACAGTATCAATCCAATCTCCATTACGATCTAAGAAAGTCCCAAAGCACATGCGATTACCATTTGAGGTACCTGTATTCTTTGCCGTGACCAGATATCCATAGATCTCTAAGGTGTTATTAATGTAGCGATGCAAGTCCTTTGCTAAAAGTTTTATAGCGGGTATAGATTCAAGTAAGATGAATGGGTCGTACAGTGAAAGACTTAGAATTTCTATCTGATCGAATGCTTTTTCTACATCTGGGATATAAAATTCAGGTAACTTAAAATTTTGGATGGATACTTTAAACAGTTCTTTTTGATTGTTAATTGATGGTCTGGCATTGTTTTTATAATGTGCCTCCCATAATAATGATCGTTGATTATCTTTTATGCTCCTGAAAGCTTCTACTCTGATTAGAAGGTCTAGCTGCTCCAAACTTATAGGAACTCTTTTTAAGAAGTCATCTAGGGACTTAAAAGAGCCGTCTATCCTAGCGTTGATGATCATTATTATGTTTTTCTTTTCAAAGGTTTGTAAGTGCTGAAAGCCTAAGTAAATATTCTTTCCATAAATCGTTGTTTGAATATCGCTTGTATTAATACATGGCGGATGTACTGTTGCTCCTTTTTTTTTGGCTTCATGTACGTATGTTTCTGTTCTATAAAAACCTCCTCCGTTATTAATGGCGGCTACCATATATTCTAAAGGGAAGTAACATTTGAGATATAAACTTTGATAGGATTCTACTGCATAGGAAGCAGAGTGACCTTTCGCGAAAGCGTAACCAGCAAAACTCTCAATCTGTCGCCATACTTCGTTTACAACCTCTATGGATTCTCCTTTTGCAATACAGTTATTTTTAAACTTTTCTTTTACTTGTAAGAACTCTTCTCGTGATCTATACTTACCACTCATACCTCGTCTCAATACATCTGCCTCACCTAGATCTAAACCAGCATAATGATGAGCTACTTTAATTACATCTTCTTGATACACCATCACGCCGTAGGTGTCTGGCATGATACGTAATAATACAGGATGTCCTTCTCGTTCTGCTCGTTTAGGATCTTTGTGACGTAAAATATACTCTCGCATCATACCACTTTTTGAAACCCCTGGTCGAATGATAGAGCTTGCAGCTACAAGGGTTAAGTAATCGCGAACACCTAGTTTTTTTAATAACATGCGCATCGCAGGTGATTCTACATAGAAACAGCCTATACAGTCGGCTTGTGAAATCATTTCATTGATACGATCATCTGTAAAAAACTGTTTTGCGTTATGTATATCTGGAAGTGTAATCCCAGGATGATTCTGTTTTATTATTGCAACTGCATCTTTTATTTTTCCGAGTCCGCGTTGCCCAAGGATGTCAAATTTGTAAAGTCCTACATCTTCTGCAATATGCATGTCAAATTGAACTGTAGGAAATCCTTTAGGAGGTAGGTTTGTAGCAGAAAAGTAATGAATAGGTTTACTAGAAATCAATATGCCAGCAGCATGTATGCTCGTATAGTTAGGTCTGCCATGTAGAATTTGTGCATATTTTAGAATAAGTCTTTTTATATCATCAAGGTCATTAGTTCTAATACGTCCATCACTTAGCTTGTCAATTTCATATTTAGGAAGGCCAAAAACTTTTCCTAATTCTCTTACTGCTCCACTGTGTTTAAATGTCACATAAGAGCCTAGCAGTGCAACTTGATTATTCCCTTTAAATTCTTTAAAAATATAATCTGTTACATCCTCACGATCCCAAGTAGAAAAGTCAATATCGAAGTCTGGTGGTGTAGCTCGATATAGATTCATAAAACGCTCAAAATAAAGATCCAGTTCTATCGGATCTACATCTGTAATACGCAATAAATAAGCAACAATACTATTTGCACCACTACCTCTTCCTACATAATAATAATCTTTACTGCGCGCATATTCAATAATCTTCCAATTTATAAGGAAGAAAGCAACATAGTCTAGATGCTTTATAAGATCAAGTTCCTTTTTTAGTCGATCCTTGATTACATGATCTACGATGTCATAACGATGTTTGAGACCTTGTTCACAAAGCTCTAGAAGCTTCTTATAATCTGCTTCCGGACTCTCTAATAGTCTAGTTAAGTTCTGTGAAGGTTTGTCTTTGTTAAAATTGAAATCAATATCACATTCTTGTAATATTTTATTTGTGTGCTCTACTAGAAAGGGATATTCTTTAAATACTTCTGCTAGTTCTTGTTGTGAATACATGCGATCATTAACGTCTCCCTGATCTGTAATAGGTAAAGCACTAAGTAGGACGTTAGTATCTATAGCTCTTAGTAAACGATGTGTATTAAAATCTCGCTTATCGCGAAAGCTGACTGTGTGGAGAATAACTAGCTTCTTTGAAAGCGTATTAAGAGCGGAGAATTTGAGCTTATAAATATCTTTTGCACGTACACCAATGTATTCATTAGCGGTAAAGGATACTTTTCCTAATTCCATCACATTTTCAAAAGGATAAATAATAATCACATGTTCAAAGTGCGGAGCTATATCTGGGAATGATTTCTTGTTATGTAAATGTTCTGATAAGAAGTTATTAATTTCCAGAAACCCTTGATTATTCATTGCAAGAGCAACATAGCATTGTTTTGAGTTGTTTCTAAAATCTACTCCTATAATAGGTTTTATATTTTTTTCTTTTGCGCGACGTACAAAGTTTAAACAACCAGAAGTGTTATTAATATCAGTAAGCGGGAAATGAGTACAGCCTTCATGTATCGCTAGGTCTAGTAATTCCTCTTCAGAAATTGTTCCATACCGTAAACTATAATAAGAGTGATTATTTAAGTACATGACCTTATTCTTGGGTTTTAATAAATTAAAGAAGCAATACTTACTGATGTCTGTGAGCTAAGAGTATAGGAGGCTCGCCGTTAAATGGATTACCTTGATTTCCTATAGTTCTAGATCCTTCACCTATAGTATTTGCTCGTCGCACACTATGATCACCATATTTGTTTCTTAATGCATCCATTGCTTTGTAAAGATTTACGGTCTTGTTAGTATTCTCAAAAAGGTCTATTTGATAATGGCCTTCTGTAAGACCACCAAAGCGCACACCTACTAATCTAATAAGCATCCTACGATTATTAAGCTTATTAAAAAGTTCCATGACAGTGGGGATTAGAACATGATCTGCAGCTGTGTAGGGAACACGTAGCTGTTTTGAATATGTCTGAAAGTCTGAGTACCTTATTTTTACTGTTACAACAGAAGTGAGTTTGTTACCACGTCGTAGTTGGAAAGCTAGATTTTCTGCCATGGCGGTTATAGTAGTATGTAACTTAACCATGTCAATAGTATCTTGACCATAAGTGCGCTCACTAGAGATAGATTTACGTTCATGATATTCTACAATTGGGCTGTCATCAATACCATTACAACGCTCCCAGATGATGCGCCCATTTTTTCCAAAAACAGAAGTCATCATTTCTACAGGCATTTGCTGTACAAGATCTACCGTGCGCACGCCTAGATTACAAAATTGCATAAAAGTTTTTTGACCTACAGATGGTATTTTTTTTATAGATAATGGTCCTAGAAACACTTTCTCATAACCGGGATCAATTTTAATTTCGTTGTTGGGTTTTGCTTCTCCAGCAGCCACTTTTGAAACCGTTTTATTGGCAGACATTCCAAAGGAAATGGGTAAACCTGTTTCTCTCATAATACGCTGGCGTAGCTCTTTTGAATATTTATAGGCTCCAAAAAACTTATCCATTCCAGTGAGATCACCATAAAACTCATCTACACTTGCTTTTTCAAGTACTGGAAGTTCTTCTTGAAGAATTTGAGTCACTTCTTTAGACATTTTTGAATAAGTGCCTCCATTACCTCTTATGTAAATACCATTAGGACATAATTGTCTGGCAACTTTAATAGGCATTGCGCTATGCACACCATAGGTGCGAGCTTCATAGCTAGCAGCACTTACCACGCCGCGATCGCCAGTACCACCTACAATAATGGGCTTCCCCATAAGGCGACTATCTAACCTACGCTCACAAGAAACGAAGAAAGTATCAAGATCAAAATGAATAATTGTACGTTGCATAATATAGAATTAATCCAAAATTATGGAAATATTCCTATTTTATACAGGAGTTCTTTCTTTTTAGTTATTAACATTGGTTCTTTATGATTAATCGCGTTAACACTATTTAACAACCTTTCGGTTTTTGTTTTGGTTATCTTGATCCTCTTTAATTTTAATTTATTTTTGATGAAAATCACACGTCTTATAGCCCTCATAGCGCTGGTAATTATCACGTTCTCGTGTAAGCAAGAAGGTGGAGAGGATACCGCTTTCGCGAAAGCGGAAATCCCACAATTTAACGTTCCATTTGAAAAATTTACTTTAGATAATGGACTTACCGTAATCTTACATCAGGACGACTCAGACCCTGTAGTTGCAGTAGCTCTTACTGCACACGTAGGCTCTGCAAGGGAAATAGAAGGACGTACAGGTTTTGCTCATTTATTTGAACACCTATTATTTTTAGAATCTGAAAACTTAGGAAAAGGTGGGCTTGATGCTATGAGTGCACGTATAGGTGGATCTGGAGCAAACGGATCGACTAGTCGTGATCGCACAAACTATTTTCAAACAGTGCCAAAAGATGCACTTGAAAAAATGATTTGGGCAGAAGCAGATAAGCTTGGATATTTTATAAATACGGTTACAGATCCAGTTCTTGCCAAAGAAAAACAAGTGGTAAAGAATGAAAAACGACAGTCTGTAGATAACCGTCCTTATGGACATGCTCGTTATGTGGTAGGGAAGAACCTTTATCCAGAAAACCACCCTTACAACTGGCAGGTTATAGGATCGCTAGAAGATTTACAAAACGCAACATTACAAGATGTAAAGGATTTTTATAATCGCTGGTATACGCCTAACAATACTACGCTTACCATTGCTGGAGATTTTGATATTGCACAAACTAAGGAGTGGGTGGAAAAATATTTCGGCGAAATTCCAAGGGGAGAAGAAGTTCCAGCAATGGAAAAGCAACCTGTTACAGTAGCAAACACAAAGCGACTGTTTTATGAAGATAACTTTGCTAGACTGCCACAATTATCTATGACGTGGCCTACGGTGCCTAATTATGACAAAGATTCATATGCGCTTGAAGTTCTGGCTAGTTACCTCTCTAAAGGGAAGAATGCTCCTTTTAATAAGATTTTAATTGATGATAAGCAGCTTACAGCTGGAGTACAGATGTTCAATTTTGGTTCTGAAATCGCTGGAGAATTTGGTTTAAGCGTCAATGCATATCCTGGAAAAGATCTTGATGATGTGCTTGTAGGGATTAATGAAGCCTTTACAAAATTTGAACTAGAAGGAATCTCACAAAAAGATTTAGATAGAATTAAAGCGGGACAAGAAACTCAATTCTATAATGGCTTATCAAGTGTATTAGGAAAAGGATTCCAACTAGCGCAATATGAAATTTTTGCTGGAGATCCTGCTTATATTACAGAGGATGTAGATCGTATCCTTGCGGTGACTAAGGAAGATGTGCAACGTGTTTATGAGCAGTATATAAAAGGGCGCAATTATATTGCTACCAGTTTTGTGCCTATGGGACAAACAGCACTGGCACTTGAAGATTCTAAGCTTGCACAAGTAGTAGAAGAAAAAATAGTAGAAGGAGCAGAGGAAACCTTTGATGCTAGTATTACAGCAGCTTATGAGAGTACTCCTTCATCTTTTGATCGTAGTAAGGAGCCTAATTATGGCAACACTGCTGAAGTAGCTGTGCCCAATGTGTGGCAAGAAAAACTTTCTTCGGGAATAGAGGTGTATGGTATTGAAAATGCCGAAGTACCTCTAGTGCAATTCCAGATGAATATACGTGGAGGATTGCTGCTTGAGGATATTAATAAAATAGGGGTTTCTAGTTTACTAGCAGATTTACTTATGAAAGGTACTGCAACAAAAACAACTGCAGCGCTAGAAAACGAGATTGAAAGTCTAGGAGCAACTATTTATACCTATGCAGATAAAGAGAACCTATACATAGGAGGTAATACATTGTCAAAAAACTATGATAAGACTATAGCATTAGTACAAGAAATACTCTTAGAACCTAGGTGGGATGAGACAGAATTTGACTTATTAAAACAAAGCACACTAAGTCGCTTAGAGCAACAGCAAGCAAACCCTAATAGCATTGCTGCATTACAATTTGATAAATTGATTTATGGTGAGCGTAGTCTGCTAGCTCAAAATAATTTAGGAACTCCAACATCTGTAGCCGCAATAACAGTGGAAGATTTGAAAAGTTTTTATACTAATTTTATAGTTCCTAATGTTGCCAAAATGCAAGTGGTAGGAGCTGTAGGGAAAGAACAGGCAACCACAGTTCTTGCAGGTCTCAACGAGAACTGGAAGGCTAGAGAATTTACAATACCCGTAGTAGAAGTGCCTAAGGCGCCAGAGCAGTCTAATGTATACTTTTACGATGTGCCAGATGCAAAGCAGTCTGTATTAAGCTTCGGGTATCCAGCAATGGCAGAAACAGATAAGGATTTTTATCCAGCACAAATGATGAACTACCGTTTAGGCGGTGGTGGCTTTGCCTCACAACTCACACAAGAACTTAGAGAAGGAAAAGGATACACTTATGGAATACGTTCTAGGTTTACTGGCTCTACACTGCCTGGGGCATTTACTATCTCAAGTGGAGTGCGTTCTAATGTAACTTATGAATCTTCGGCTCTGGTAAAGGATATTTTAAAGAATTACGGAAAGAATTTTACACAACAAGATCTCGATGTTTCAAAGAGTTTCTTATTAAAAAGTCAAGCACGTGCGTTTGAAACTATGGGTGCAAAACTAAATATGCTAGATGATATTGCAAACTTAGGCATCTCTCCAGATTACATTAAGGAACGACAGGCTATTGTTGAAAATATGACGGTAGCAGAAATCAAGAAATTGTCTGATAAATATCTTAATCCGGATAAAATGATTTACTTAATAGTAGGTGATAAGAAAACACAGATGGATAAACTAGAGCAACTAGGGTACGGTACCCCAGTGCTTTTGAATGAGAGTAAAGAACCTGTAAAGAACTAGAAATTCAAATATCTTAATTATAAAAAGCGAACTCTTGATGGAGTTCGCTTTTTATGCTTTCGCGAAAGCGTAATTCAATATAAAACGTAAAATACAGCTACGCTAAGCTCTTCTTTTTACCCAAACATTAAGAAGCATCCCTATGACTAGAATTCCCATTCCTACAAGAGGAGCGGTGTCATAGTGTTCATTAAATAGAAAGTATCCTAAGATTAATGCATATACGAGTTCCATATATTTAATGGGAGCTACGGTAGCCGTGTCTGCAAGTTGGAAAGAACGCGTTAAGAAAACCTGGCCAAAAAGTCCAAACACCCCAATACCACTCACATAGTACCACTCAACGCCTACAGGCATACGCCACTGCTGTATAAAGAAAAGACTGCCTATAATAGAAACCACCATAAAGTAGTTGATAATGGTAAGAAAATGTTCTCGTGATCCTAGGTATCGCACGATGGTAAATACACCGCCTACAAGTATAGAAGACAAGATGATAAGGACAAAACTTAAGGTGTCAATTCTAAGATCTACTCCTTTTAAAACGAGCGCTCCTATTACAGAGATCACTAGTGCGACCCATTGCCAAGGTGTTACTTTTTCTTTTAAAAACCAAAGTGCAAATATGGCACTAAAGAGTGGGGCAGTATAACGCAAAGCAACTGCAGATCCTAGTGGTATGCGTTGTATAACAATAAAATAAAGAGCAAGAGATACAAAACTAAGCAGTCCTCTAGTACTTAACCAGAATACGTTGCTACCTATAACAGGGACGCGCTTAATAAGCATGTAGGGGAATATGAAAATAAATGTACCCACACATCTAAAGAATACGACTTGTAGCGGGTGAAAATCTTCAAGATATTTTGCCAGTAAGTTCATCCACGTAAACGCAAATGCAGCAATAAGCATATAAATAACACCTTTAATCAATAGCAGTTTTATAGCAAAGGTATTAGATAGTTTGCACAAATTGAAAATCACGCAAATTATTATTCAATGCTTTTGAATATACTATGAAATCATAATACTATTTTTACACTCTAATCAATTAATAGTTTTTTTTATGAAAAAAATAGTTGTAGTAATAGCACTTGTAGGTTTTACATTGTCCACAATTTCTTGTAGAGAAACTACAGAAAACAATATAGAAGCCACCGCAGAGACTGTAGGTGAGGATGTTGAGGAAGGACTGGATGAAGCGGGTGATACTATAGAAGATGCAGGTCAAGAGCTAGAAGAAGAAATAGAAGGTACAGACGATTATAATGGCGATGACGATCATAACTAGGATGTCACGTTATTAGTTTTAAAAAAAGCGAGCAGCAATGCTCGCTTTTTTTGTGCTTTATAATAGTGCGCTTTCGCGAAAGCGTACTAAGATTACCACTCGTTTACTCTATTACCATCTAGTTTTACAAAAATGAATAGTAAGATAGTGAAGCCCCATAATCCAGAGCCTCCATAGCTAAAAAATGGTAATGGTATTCCTACGGTGGGTAAGAGTCCTATAACCATCCCTATATTCACTACAAAGTGAATGAATAAAATACCTGCGAGACTGTATCCATAAATACGGGAGAAACCGTTTTTTTGTTTTTCTGATAGTTGGATGATTCTTAAAATGAGAAATATAAATAATATGATGACCACGGTACTACCTAAAAATCCCCACTCTTCACCTACGGTTGAAAAAATATAATCTGTATGCTGTTCTGGAACAAATTTACCTTTAGTTTGTGTTCCTTCCAGAAAACCTCTTCCTAGCCAGCCACCATTACCTATGGCAATCTCACTTTGTTGAGTGTTATACCCTATACTTTTTGCATCTACTTCTTTGCCTAAAACAATATTAAAACGATCGCGGTGTCGTTGTTCAAAAATGTTTTCAAAAATATAATTTACGGAGAAGCAAAATCCTGTAATAATGAGTATTGCTATAAAATGTTGTAGGTATTTTGGTTTTTGCTTTTCTGAGATATTTCCCTTGTATAACATTCCAATAAAAACACCAATAGATACAAGTAGAGTAGAAGTGATTATAAATTTTAGGCTATCAGAAATTGTACCTAACATTACAGTAAAGTTTTCTAGAATAACTATCACTGTTAGCGAGGTTATTAAAATTGCTGCTACTACATATATCTTAGATCTTTTATCTCTGTGTGTATGAACTGCTTTAGGAATAATAAGACCAATGCTTATAAATATAACGCCAATAACAACAGAAAGAGGCCCTGTGACCAAGGTGAGTATAAACAATGTAATTGTCGTTGCTCCTAGAATAAGATAACTAGCGGCAAGTCCCTCTCGATATAGCGGAAAGAAAAATGCAGCATAAACGAGTGCACTTCCAGGATCTGGTTGCGGTACAATAATAAGTGCCGGTAACGCTATAATAGCAAGCGCCTGCACTTGATCTTTTATCGTTTTTATATTAGTTTGTAAATCACTTAAGTATTTTGCTAGCGCTAGCGCTGTAGCAGCTTTTGCAAACTCACTAGGCTGTAAGCTCATAAATCCAAGATTATACCAGCTAGTAGCTCCTGATATAGTTTTACCAAAAACAAATAGTAATAACAGCGATAATAAAGACCCTATGTAAATGACACTAGAAAATCGCTCAAAGAATTTTGAATCTAAAAATAGAATAAATGTAATGATAAGAAATCCTAAAAATATCCATACCAGCTGTTTAAAGTATAAATTATTCATACTTACAAATGCTTGTGTATCCGGATCAAAAGCAGCAGAGTAGATATTTACCCAGCCTATGGCTACAAGCGCTAGATACAATACAATAAGCACCCAGTCAAAACTGCCTACATTCCTAGAAAATTTACTCATTATTTGCCTTGGTTATTTTCTAGTAGAAACTGGCCTACCATCTTTTTACCATCATTAATACGAAAAGGCTTACCGCTTAGTGGTTTTGCATATTCTTCTTCAAGCGTATGAGTGAGGATCCAGGTTTCTAGATCCTTGCGAGTTACCTCCCTATTAATGTATTTTTCTATCATGAGAGATGCTATACGTCCTCCATAACGAGATCCCCAATACCCATTTTCTACAAATATGGCGATCGCTATTTTTGGATTTTCCTTTGGAGCAAAAGCAACAAAGGTAGAGTGATCTGTAAGTTGAGTTGTCACGCCATTTATCTTCACATAATTTTCGGCAGTACCTGTCTTCCCTGAAATATCTATACCAGGAATTTTCAAGTTTGAAGCAGTACCATAATTATATACATCATTGAGCCCTTGTATTATGGGTTCAAAGTTTTTTGAATCTATTGTTGTATAATTTTTTGTTTTAAATTGAGTAGGTATTGTATCCTTGCCTTCTATATTTTTTATAATATGTGGTTTGTAAAACCATCCTCTATTTGCAATGGTTGCTGTAAAATGTGCCATTTGCATAGGTGTAAGAGCAACTTCTCCTTGTCCTATGGAGTTAGATAATGTAGCAGCGCTTCCCCATCTTCTGCTAGGATAATCATGGATTTTATTATAGTAAGACGCTCCTGGAATAAAACCTGGTCTTCCTATAGGTAAGTCATATCCCATAAAATCACCTAGTCCAAAACTTTTAAGGTGTCCCTGCCACGCATTTATTCCTTCTTGCGGAGTATCATACTTATTAAGTGTATTTAAGTAGGCCGTTCCAAAATAGGCATTACAAGAATAAGCAATACCAGTAATCATCTGTACAGGGCTATCGTGGTGGTGGCAACCAAAGGTTCTCCCTCTACCATATCGCATTCCTCCGTTACAATAGACGCGGTCGTTGAGAGTAACAGCTCCTTCTTGTAGTGCAATAAGGGCAGTAAGTGCTTTAAACGGTGACCCTGGGGCATACTCGCCTAGTAATGCTCTATCATACATAGGTTTTGCTATAGAGTCATTATCAAGTTTTGAATAATTTTTAGATCGTTCACGACCTACCATAAGTGCAGGGTCATAGTTAGGTGCTGTTACTAATGCTAGTATTTCACCAGTCGCGGGTTCAATAGCGACAATACCGCCACGCTTGCCTTGCATTAATTCTTCACCATATTTTTGAAGCTCAGAGTCTATGGTGAGGTAAATGTTTTTTCCTTGTTCTGGTTCTTGATCAAGGGTTCCTTCTTTGTAGGGTCCTATCACACGATTAAATCGATCTTTTTGAAGGTATTTAATTCCTTTTTTTCCTCTTAGTAGCTCTTCATATTTTTGTTCAACACCTTGTCTTCCTATTAAGTCACCACCTATGTAGTAGGGTTGTTTATCTATAATTCCTTGATGTACTTCTTGAATATATCCAAGGAAATTAGAACCAAAATCTATTTGATAGTCACGTAATGATCGCTTCTGGATAAAGAAGCCTTCAAACCTGCGCATTTGCTCGCCTAGGTATGCATATTCCTCTTGAGACATGGTAGGTACAATAACAGAAGGATGCCTAGGGGAGTATCTTGTAGCTTTGTTGATTTGCTTAAGGAGATGTTCTTTTGTGATATTTAATAATGAGCATAACTTGAGTGTATCAAAAGGCTTGATTTCTCTAGGTATTGCCATAAGGTCGTAGGATGGCTGGTTAGAAACTAGAAGTTCTCCATAGCGATCATAAATACGTCCACGTTGTGGGATTTCAAACTGTTTTTTTATAGCATTACTCTCAGATAAAACTGCTGCAGATGTGTCGTATACTTGTAGATAAAATAATCTAGCGATAAAAAGGACACCAGTAGTAAGTACGACAAAGAGGAGTAGTAATTTTCTCATGCGTTACGTTTGCTGAAAAGGATATTAATAGTCACACAAAGTATAATGGTAAAGATACTAGTGATTAACGTCTTATTCAATGTATAGAGTATGTTACTTATGTTAAAAACCTCGAGTAAAAACAGTACCAGGTGGTGAATAATAATCATGATGGCAATAAAAATAAATCGCTCATAAAAACTCACTTTAGATAATTTTATAGCATTATACTCATAGCTTACACCAAAAGAAAATCGTAACGCCACAGGTCTAAAGTATGCAAGAAATAGACAAGCAGCAGCATGAATACCACCACTATTGCCAAACATGTCCATGGTAAGACCAGTTAAAAAGGCAATTAAAATATACAAAGCTCTATTAGAAGTAAATGGGAACACTAGTAAAAAAAGTACGTAAGGATATGGATTAATATACCCAAAGAGGTTCACATTGTTGAAAATGTAAATTTGCAATATCATTAATGCTATAAATCGCACACTATTTATAAAAACGCTATTATTCATCTTGTTGCGTTTCTAGTGTTATGATTTCTTCTTTGTAGCTATTATCTATAATATATACATGACCTAGGTTTGTCATGTCATTAATGAGCTTTATAGAAAGAGTGTAAAAATTCTTACTTGGGTCTAATACAAACTCATCTATCGTACCTATAGGAATCCCTTTCGGGAAAATAGCCGATTTTCCACTAGTTTCTATCGTATCACCTATTTTTATGGGTGCTTGTTGCTGCATATCTATGACCTGTACAATATTAGGATCTTTACCATCCCATTGCATGGTTCCAAAATGTTCTGAGGCTCTTAGTTTTGCATTTGTAGTAAAGTTAGAGTTGAGTATTGATAATACGGTACTGTAACCAGCAGAGGTTTTATCTATAATACCTACAATCCCTTCACTTGTGATGACACCTTGATCTTTCTGAATGCCATTTTTAGCACCACCTAAGAGTGTTATAAAATTATCTGTCTTTGCGTAGTTATTACTTAGAACCTTTGCAGGGATATAAGAGAATTTACTTAAACTATCTAAAGGGATAGGGGAGTTAGTATTCGTAAGAAGTTCTAGATCTAGGTTGTCCTCGTTAGGCGATTTTAATCTTTCGCGCAAGCGAGCATTTTCTTCTAGTAACTGTCTATTATATGTTTTGAGTTTAAAATAATCCTGAACATTATTTACAGATCCATAAATCCCTCCAGAAAACCAATTTGCACTGTTTACAAATTTGCTACGATGATATGAATGTGATTGTATCGTAAAAACAAGCGATAGCATTAATAAAAATGCAAACAGTAGAAAGTACTTGTTCCTTATCAAGAAATTGATAATCTGGTGCATACCTTAAGAGTTTTCTATTTAATGAGAACACTCTTGTACTTCGCAATATTTTTAAGGCAAATTCCAGTACCTCTTACCACGGCTCTTAGGGGATCTTCTGCAATGTAAACAGGTAAGTCTGTTTTTTGAGAAAGACGCTTGTCAAGGCCACGTAACATAGATCCTCCACCTGCAAGGTAGATCCCAGTGTTATAAATATCGGCAGCTAGTTCTGGCGGAGTTTGTGATAAGGTTTCCATCACGGCATCCTCTATGCGTAAAATAGATTTATCAAGTGCCTTTGCAATCTCGCGATAGCTTATTTGCACTTGCTTAGGTTTACCTGAAAGAAGATCGCGTCCTTGAACGCTCATCTCCTCTGGCGGAACTTCAAGATCCTCTGTAGCAGCTCCTATCTGTATTTTTATCTTTTCGGCACTGCGCTCTCCTACATAGAGGTTGTGCTGGGTGCGCATGTAATAAATAATATCATTTGTAAATACATCACCAGCAATTTTTACAGACTTGTCACACACAATTCCTCCTAGAGCAATCACTGCAATCTCTGTAGTACCACCACCTATATCTACAATCATGTTACCCTTAGGTTGCATGATATCTACACCTATACCTATGGCGGCAGCCATAGGCTCGTGTATTAAGTAAACTTCTTTTCCATTTACACGCTCTGCACTTTCTTTTACCGCTCGCATCTCTACTTCTGTAATCCCAGAAGGAATACATATCACCATGCGCAATGCTGGAGGAAAGAATTTCTTTTTAAGCGCAGGAATTTCTTTAATGAACATGGCAATCATTTGTTCACTCGCATCAAAATCTGCAATTACACCATCTTTAAGCGGTCTAATTGTCTTGATGTTTTCGTGCGTTTTTCCCTGCATTTGAGCAGCTTCCTTACCTACAGCGATGATTTTTTTGGTCGTCCTATCCCTAGCAACTATGGAGGGGCTATCTACCACTACTTTGTCGTTGTGAATAATCAGTGTGTTTGCGGTACCGAGGTCAATTGCTATATCTTCGGTTAAAAAATCAAAAAATCCCATAGGGTTATTGTGGAGGTATTAAATGTTAGCAGTTACGCGTTTGTATAAATGTACAACTATTATAGGGCAAAATTACGCTTTCGCGAAAGCGAACTCCTATAAACTTGTATTAATGTTTAAAATGTCTTATTCCGGTCATTACCATGGAGATATTATGCGCATTACAGTAGTCAATAGTAAGTTGATCTTTAATAGATCCACCAGGTTGAATTACGGACGTGATACCCGCATTATCTGCAATCTCAACACAGTCTGGAAAAGGGAAAAATGCATCACTAGCCATTACAGATCCTTTAAGATCAAAACCAAATGAGGTTGCCTTTTCAATAGCCTGTCTCAAAGCATCAACCCTAGAAGTTTGACCCGTACCGCTGGCGCAAAGTTGCTTGTTTTTTGCTAGTACAATGGTATTAGATTTAGTATGCTTGCATATTTTTGAAGCAAACAGTAAATCTTCTAGCTCCTTATCTGTAGGAGTAGCGGTTGTTGCGTTTGTTAGATTTTCCTTCACATCTGTTTTGTTATCGCGACCTTGAACGAGTGTTCCGTTAAGGCAAGTGCGCACGGTTGTCTCAGGTAATACGATATTTTTGAGCGTAAGGACTATCCTGTTCTTCTTTCCTTTTAAAGTTTCTAGTGCATCTGCATCGTAAGACGGCGCTATGACTACCTCACAGAATAATTTATGGATTTCATTTGCAGTGTCATTATCTATGTTTCCATTTGCAATTAATACACCTCCAAAGGCAGATGTAGGATCTCCAGCCAGTGCATCTACATACGCTTGGTGCATCGTATCGCGCTGTGCAAAACCACATGCATTGTTGTGTTTAAGAATAGCAAACGTAGGTGCTTCACCTTGAAATTCTGAGATCAAGTTTACAGCAGCATCTACATCAAGCAGGTTATTGTATGATAATTCTTTACCGTGAAGCTTCTCAAAAATTTCATCAAAATCTCCAAAGAAAAATCCTTTTTGATGCGGATTTTCTCCATATCTAAGTGTTTTTCCTTCATTCTTACTATGCCTAAGTACTGGAATTTCTTGGTCTGTATTGAAGTAATTAAAAATTGCAGTATCGTAGTGAGAAGAAACTGCAAAACTTTTGGCAGCAAAACGTTTTCTCTCTGCAATAGTGGTACTTCCGTTACCTGCAGTGATAATGTTAAGAACCTCTGCATAGTCTTCCATAGAAGATACACAAAGCGTGTCTTTAAAATTCTTAGCTGCGGCACGTATAAGTGAGATACCACCTATATCTATTTTTTCTATGATATCTTGTTCTGGCGCGCCAGAAGCTACTGTTTTTTCAAAAGGGTATAAATCTACAATTACAAGATCAAGTTGTGGAATTGCAAATTCTTCCATTTCCTTTACATCTCCCTCGTGATCTTGACGATTTAAAATACCTCCAAAAACTTTAGGGTGTAGCGTTTTTACACGACCACCTAAGATAGATGGGTAAGAAGTAACCTCCTCAACGGGTACTACTGGGATTCCTAAATCTTTAATAAATTTCTCTGTTCCGCCAGTAGAGTAAAGGGTTACTCCTTGTTCGTGTAGCTTGTGAACTATAGGGGCTAAGCCGTCTTTATAAAATACTGAAATTAGTGCTGCGCCTATTTTTTTTGTTGTGCTCATTGTGAGAAAATTAATAGATTTTGGTTGATCCCAAACAAAAGGGTTTTAAAAGCTTCAAAAATAGGTATTTCAAGCCTTTTTTTTTGAGGTTTCTATCAACAAATTCACATGACTTTGTAACATTTTTTAGTGTGTGACGTCTTACTCGTATCTTTAGATAAAATCAATCAATGCTAATATATTTAAGAGCCTTAGGCGAGAGTTTTAGATTTGCTGTAAATGCATTGCGCAATAACAAGCTTCGTACGTTTCTTTCTTTGATGGGAGTAACGGTTGGTATCTTTTCAATAATTGGGGTTCTTGCAGCGGTAGATTCTCTAGAAAAAGATATTAAAGGAAGCCTTTCTTCTCTAGATCAAGAAAGTATGATTATCTGTCATATCTCCTTTGGACCTTCAGAAGTACCACGCTGGAAAAGAGAGCGTTTTCCACTAGTTACTTATGAAGATTACCAAAATCTACAGCGTAACCTGCCTGGTTTAGGTGCAATTAATTATACGATGTCTATTCCTTCACAAAAGATAAGTTATGATGGGAAAGTGGTAGAGAGTGTCCAAGTGGATAATGCAACCGAAGGGCTTTTTGAGATCGAAAAACTAGAGTTTGAAGCAGGACGTTTTTTTAATGAGCAAGAGTCTACAAATGGTGTTCCTGTTGCGATTATAGGGTCTGTATTACGTGATAATCTTTTTGGAGAAGGAGTAGACCCTGTAGGGAAACAAATAAAAACATTAAGCAGAAAGTTTACGATCATTGGCGTCCTCAAGAAGCAAGGCATTAACGCCTTTGGAGATTCTAAGGATGAGAAAATAGTAATTCCCGTAAATATCATAAGACGTATTTATGGTGATAATAATAGGTCTACATTTCCTACTATGACCATCGTACCTGCTCAAGGTGAGGATGCAGACGAATTCTACGCCATCGCCGAACAAAAAATGAGAGCTGGTAGGTCTATAAAAGCTGGGGAAACTAGTGATTTCTTTATCAATAGATTGAGCGGCTTTACAGATGCTATTGACGGGATTATAGGAGTGCTTACTACGGTAGGGTGGCTCATAGGTGGCTTTGCGCTTCTAGTAGGAGGTTTTGGGATTGCAAATATTATGTTCGTGAGTGTAAAAGAACGCACAAATCTTATAGGTATACAAAAAGCACTAGGTGCAAAACGCCGCTTTATCCTATTTCAATTTTTATTTGAGTCTGTATTGCTTTCTATTTTTGGCGGATTTATAGGACTCGTGATGGTCCAGCTCATAGTATGGCTGCTGGACGTCTCTAAGATTGCGGGAGACTTTGAGTTTGTATTGTCTTTTGATAATATTTTCTTAGGACTATTCACCACGTTTATTATAGGTATTATAGCGGGAATCATTCCTGCAATAGGAGCTTCAAGACTAGATCCTGTAGAAGCAATAAGAACAGGAATGTAAGAACGAGTTTTAAGATTATAAAAAAGCCTCAATGCTTAGTATCGCATTGAGGCTTTTTTAATTAACAAGGATGCCTTTCTATAGTAGCGCGGCAACTTGAACATTTACAAACTCAAGAAAATCTTCGTCATCTTTTGTAAATGGATCTATAGTGCCAGAATCGATATCTATCTGCCCTATATTCTTCCCGTCTTTAAATAAAGGAATAACAATCTCACTTTTTACAGTGATAGAGCATGCGATATAATTATCTTGTGCTTTTACATCTGGCACTACAAAGTTTGCATTAGATTCTGCTACCTGGCCACATATCCCTTTTCCAAAAGGAATTACTGTATGATCTGTAGGCTCTCCTGCAAACGCTTCTAGGTGTAGTGTACGTTTTTCATGATTTGCCATATAAAAACCTACCCAGTCGTAATAATCTATACGCTCGCGTAACAACTCACATATTGCCGTCATCTTGCTTGTAGCGTCCCCTTCTTTTTTATCCGCAATGCGGCTTACTTCTATTTTTAAATCTTCAAAAGCCATTTTTCTTGTATTTTAGACGTAAAAACACGTCTCTTGCTTAAACTAGTTTACAAATATAAGTCCGTACTTCGATTTCTTGTTATCTTCATAGGAAGTTATTTGGTTTTTGTAGTCATCTACCAACTATTTTTAACTTACGGAGCTAGTAGTCGCTATTTTCCAGACATTATTACACATACCGTGGCAAAACAAAGCCAGTCTGTCATAACAGCTTTAGGTTATAATATGCAAGTAGTACCAAGTAAATGGGAGCCCGCCATGAATCTCACTATGAATGGAAAAACACTGGCTAGAGTAGTGGAAGGCTGCAATGCAGTAAGCGTGATGTTATTGTTTATCTCCTTTATGCTAGCATTTTTTGGTGATTTGAAGCGTACTCTTCTATTCATTTTTGGAGGAGTAGTACTCATTTATGCAATGAATGTATTGCGCATTGCACTACTCACTATAGGTATATATGAATATCCACAATATGCAGATGTACTGCACGGTACCGTCTTTCCAGCGGTTATCTATGGTACTGTTTTTTTACTATGGATAGGTTGGATCAACTCTTATAAAACACCTGTAAAGGATGAGTAAAGCAGTTCGGATACTTATAGGGGCGATGTTTTTACTGGGATTATTATATGTACGCTTTCGCGAAAGCGAACTATTTTACGATCCACTCATACGTTATTTTCATGGTGATTATCAGAATACATCGTTACCCGAACTAGCGCAAGGGAAGTTCTTTGTAAATCTACTTTTACGATACTTCATTAACATGCTACTGTCTCTCGGGATATTATGGGCTGTATTTACAGATAAAAGTATTTTAAAATTTACTAGCATATTTTATTTGGTAGTTTTTGTGCTGTTATTACCACCATTTTATTACTTACTGTCTCGTCATAATCCATCAGAATACTTACCCTTGTTTTATGTGCGTAGATTTTTAATACAACCACTGTTAATTTTTCTATTATTACCTGCATTCTTCTATTATCGCAAGGTGAATAAATAGGGTATTTGTATTTTTGTGACTTAATTCCTCTTAAGATGAAATATACTTTATTAGTGATCTCAATGCTGGCAATTCTATCGTGTAAGCAACACGACAGTCCAAATGTGCAGACGGCACCTACTCAACTAGGAACAGAGGAAGTAGCTACACAAAACGGTGATTTAAACGAGACAACTTCCATTGAAGATGTGACTTTTAAAACAGAAGAGGCGTCGCAAATTCACAAGGCATACTTGAGTTTAAAAGGTGCACTTGTAAATACGGATGCTCTTGAAGCTGCACAAAAAGCAATAACCTTTAAAGAAATAATTGAATCACACACGGTAAGCGATATCACAACAAACTTACGTGCAGATCTTAATACGATAGCATTGCAAAAAGACGCAGCAGCGCAACGTGTAGCTTTTGAAAATATTTCAAAAAACGTAGAGGTATATTTATCTAGTGAACTTGCTTCTGGGATTATGTACAAGCAGTACTGTCCTATGGCTTTTGAAGGTAAGGGCGCTTACTGGTTATCTAACTCTCCAGAAATACGTAACCCTTATTACGGAGACAAGATGTTGAAGTGTGGTGTAGTAGATAAAGAAATTAAATAGTAATTTTTTTAAGTCCATACCCGATAATTTTTTCCGTTGAAATCTATTTTTGCCTTTATTATATTTTTTTTCTTTGCACTACGTCCTGCCATAAACGTGGGATATGTGCTATATTATGAGCTCAATATAGATTACATTATAGAAACGTATTGTATTAATAAAGACAAGCCCGCCTTGCAATGTAATGGGAAATGTTTTCTTTCTAAGCAGCTTACGCTAGATGCAAACCAAGAAGAAATCCCTCAAGAACAGCAATTACAAATAATAGAGGCTTTCTATCCATTATTTTATCAAAATGAAATGCTGGTAGATATATCATCTACCATAACTATACGTGCCGATAATAATTTCTCATATTATTTAGGAAGCATTGAAATCTTCCAAGAAAGTATAGATCCACCACCTCAAAGATGTTGAATTTTTCATAACAGACAAGGCGCTATCTAAACGGCTATTCTTGTCATTTGTAAGCATACTTAATAGTATGCTCACCTTACTATACATACTATTTAAAATTCAATAAATGAAAAAATTATATATAGCATTACTCGCTGCAGTAGTAGCTACAACAGCATACGCACAAGAAGAAGGGTTGTCACAATCATGGTCAAGTAACCGTCCAGACGGTCATGCTCCTATTTCTGTTATGGGCGACCATACCCACAAAAAGGGACAATTCATGTTTTCATATAGATACATGAATATGCAAATGAATGACCTCAAAAGAGGTAATGACGATGTAAGCTTTGAGAGTGTATTGCTTCCTAATGGAGGAGAATACATGGTTACTCCTACAGACATGCCTATGAATATGCACATGCTGGGAGGTATGTATGCCGTGTCAGATAAAGTAACACTTGCAGCGATGCTAGGCTATATGTCTATGGATATGGATCACCTTACAGCTATGGGAGGTACATTTACTACAGCATCTAGTGGTATTACAGATCTCAAATTATCTGCTCTATATACGTTATTTAATAAAAATAGACAGCAATTACATGGTAAAGTAGGAGTGTCATTACCTACAGGAAGTATTGATGAGATGGATGTGACTCCTGCATCTATGGGCAATGAAGTAATACTACCTTACCCTATGCAAATAGGAAGCGGTACCGTAGATGCATTGCTTGGAGCAACATACCTATGGCAAACGGAGAACCTCTCTGGTGGGAATCAAATAAATGGAGTAATTCGAACTGGAACTAATGATCGTGATTACAGGCTAGGTAATGTATACAGTCTTGATAATTGGATTGCATATAAAACGGCAGACTGGATTAGTTTTTCTGCGCGTGTGAGAGGAAGTGTAGTTTCAAAAATAGATGGAGCAAATCCAGCTTTGAATCCGCTTATGGTGATTACAGCAGATACTAGAAACTCTGGTGGTACATATATAGACGGAGGATTAGGTTTCAACCTTTATGCATATAAAGGTGCTTTAAAGAATGTGCGTTTAGGTGTTGAGGTAGCTACTCCTTTATTACAAGATGTAAATGGAGTACAGCTTAAGCGCAAGGAGACTTTGACCATTGGATTGCAATATTCATTGTAATTATTAATGCTTAATCACTCATTATTATGACTATACAGGCATAGTAATTGTTATTTAAAAGCCAACTAACATCATTGTTATTTGGCTTTTATTTATTTTTGAATCAATGAAAAATTATTCACATAAAATCACATCCTTGTTTTTAGCACTATTAGTGCTAGGATCTACGATGTCTTTTAGTGTAGATAAGCACTTTTGTGGTGATCATTTAATTGATGTTGCGATTTTTGGTAAAGCCGCTCCTTGTGAGATGATGCAAGCTTTAGATGCAAAATATGGTTCTGATACGTTTAAAAAGATGGATTGCTGTAAGAATGAGCAAACCGTTTTTGAAGGACAAGATGCGCTTAAAATTCAGTTAGATCATCTTACTACAGATCAAATACTATTTTTAAAAGCTTTTACTCACAGTTATACATATCTCTTTAGCGAGACAGATGATCACACCATTTCTCTTACGAGTCATCCTCCTCCTTTGATAATTGAAGATTATCAAGTTGCTTACAATCAATATTTAATTTAATACCTGTTTCTACAGGTATCTTATCGTGCAATAACATTGCGCATTTGGGATTCCGCTATGGTTGTTATACCATAGAAATATAAGGTAGTTGCTCTTTGAGAAACTACATTTTTATTACTAATTACCCATTCTTTGGGTATAACGAGAATCACAATGAAAAATATATGTGTCTTATTATTGGTGACATTCGCTTTCGCGAAAGCGCACTCACAAGGACCACCACTTACCGCAGATAAACCTATCATGTTAGGCGGCGGAAGTTTTACAGCAAAAACACTTACCGAAATACGCGTCTCCGAAGATGGAACCGCAACTCGCGTACCTCTTATGCTGCATTATTTGCCTACAGCAAACACGCTCGTGGCAGTACATGTACCTTACGTATACTACGATTATGACGATTTTCGCGGAAGCGGAAGTACGCTAGGTGATATAAACATCGTAGGTAAATATCAATTTTACAGAAAAGACGGTACAGGAAAAACATTCCGCATGGTTGCAAAGACATTGCAAACACTTCCCACTGGTGAAGCGCTTAATGTAGATGGTATAAGTACGGGTAAGTATTCTGGATATTATGGAGTGGTAGCAGGTTATGAGTCACTTAAATATGGGATATCTAATGAGGCGGGTTATAGCTGGATGCCAGATGGATCTCTAGATAAGCTAGTGTACAAACTAGGATTTGGTTTGCCATTACTTACCCCTACGTATCCAGTAAATCAGCTCAATTTATATTTTGAATATTCTAGCGAGTGGTTTATAGAGCGTGATACATTTGAGTTACTATATGCTCAAGGAATTCAATATGCAAGAAAACAGTGGACCTGGGAAACAGGAATCCAGTTTCCGCTTAGTCAAAACACACCCGAGGCAATGGAAAGAAAATACTCTATTTACCTAGGAACAAGATTTATACTTTAATAACCTCTCTCAAGAGAGTACTAAACATGATACGAATGAAAACAGTAATATCAATACTAGTAATAGCTTTGTTTACCACAATGGGCGCACAAGCGCAAAAGGAAATGGATCAATTTGAGGTACAAGTAGATGGCTTAGGTTGTCCATTTTGTGCATACGGACTAGAGAAAAAGTTTAAAGAGTTTAAAGGAATTAAGAAAGTTGCCATTGATATTGAAACTGGTGATTTTAGTTTTTCTTATCCAGCAGAAAAAGCACTGTCTATGGATGCTGTTGTAAAGCAAGTAGAAAAAGCAGGTTATACACCTATTACCTCAAAAATCACCAGAGCAACTGGTGATATCGAACTTTCTGAGTCTAATACGACCGTACTTTCTAAAGAGGGTGTGCTGAAAACTCAAAAAATGCTTGTAGCAGGTAAATGCGGGATGTGTGAAGCCCGTATTTTAAAGGTTACAACTGGTATTGAAGGAGTAACAAATGCCGCTTGGAATCAAAGTAACCAGATGCTAGAAGTAAGTTTTGATAATAGCCAGACAACCACAGACGCCATACAAAAGAAAATTGCTAGGGCAGGCCATGATACAAAAGCATATAAAGCTACTGCTGGTGCTTATGATAACTTGCCAGCTTGTTGTAAATATGAGCGTCTAGTACAATAATGTCTTTAGCCCCTAAGGTAAAGACGGGAGAGGTAGTTATCCTTTTAAAACGATACTGCCTCTCTTCTTTTTTAAATAAAATATATTATTATGAAAAATGTATACATTATACTTCTTGCGGCGCTCTCTGTATATAGCTGTAAAGAGGAACCGAAAACTCAAATTGCTTGGGTTCATACTAAAACAATCCACCTAGAAGGCATCAACCCGATAGGGATTGCCCAGCATGAAAATGGTCTATGGTTAAGCGATGGAGATCACAATAGAGTAGTTCAAGTAAATGTTAATGGAGAGATACAGCAATCTATAGATTCACTAGATAGGCCTATGCATATAGCTACAAATGCCGGTGTCTTGTTTATACCACAATATGGGAATGATGAGGTGCTTTCTGTATCTGGAACCATAAGAAAAGCGATCGCATTGAGCGACAGTCTGGATGCTCCCGCAGGAATAGATGTAAGAGGCAATGCTGTAGCAATAGCAGATTTTTATAATAACCGTATTCTTTATACGCTAGATGGTAAGAGATGGTCTTCTTTTGGAAAAGAGGGAAAAGAAGATGGAGATTTTTACTATCCCACAGACGTGCAAATCACTAATGATGCTATATGGGTTGCAGATGCTTATAATAATAGAGTGCAGAAATTTGATAACAATGGGAATCATTTAAAAACCATAGGCGAAGATCAAAAGATGAATGCTGCCACAGGTATTTATGTAGCTGCTACAGAGGTATTTTCGACAGATTTTGAAAATAATAGGGTGTTAGTGTTTGATCATGATGGAAACCTAAAACAAGAAATTAAAGATGATGTGATGAAACCTACAGATATCTTATTAGTAGGGAAGGAGCTCTATATTACTAATTATAAGGGAAAATCACTGAGCATCTATGAGCAAAAAGAAGTGCCTATGGATGCACATCTAAAAGAAGCGCATCATGACGACCACGATCATTAATAGGTGTTATGAAACATAAATATACAATTAAAGGAATGACCTGTAATGGTTGCAGGGCAGGGGTAGAAAAAAAGCTATCCGAAATTGATGGTATTACAAATGTGATTGTGTCTTTAGAAAACGAAGAAGCAATTCTTACCATGGATTCTCATATAGCAACAAGTGTATTACAAGAGGCATTGCCAGAAAAGTATAGTTTGACACCTAAAAAAACTATAAGAAAGGCTAGTGAAACGTCACAAAATAGTACTGGGGTGTTTGCAAATAGTGAGTCAGCTGCGCAAGTAGTTGAAGTGTCAAAATTGCAACAACTCAAACCGTTGCTTTTAATATTGTTTTACATTACTGTAGCTGCCATACTTCTTAATTATAGGGGTGCAAACTGGCGATCTGGAATGTTAGATTTTATGGGGCTTTTTTATATTGTTTTTAGCTTCTTTAAAATGCTAGATCTTAAAGGTTTTTCAACAAGCTTTGAGATGTACGATCCGCTGGCGGGTGTTTTTCCAGTTTATGGCAAAGTGTACCCGTTTATTGAAACTGTACTAGGACTTATGTTTTTAATGCGTTTTCGAGTAGAAATAGCACTCATAACAACCATTGTAATTCTTGGTATCACAACGGTGGGCGTGACAAAAACGCTGCTTAGTAAAAAAGATATTCAATGCGCGTGTCTGGGTACAGCTTTAAAACTACCCATGACTGAAGCAACTTTTATTGAGAATGCTATTATGATTATAATGGCAATTATTATGCTCGTAAAATTTATATGAAATTAAAGTGTACCACTGCCCAGATTTGCACCATAGTAGTAGTGTTCTTTTATATTATTTGGGAATATAATATTCAAGTATACCTAGTTGATGAGAATCTTGATTATGGAGTTGAAATTCGGTATGATTTAGTTTTCATCGTACCAATACTAGTAGTTCTGATTGCAGTTTCTGTCTAGCAATATTTCAAAAAGAACTAAGTACGCTTTCGCGAAAGCGTAACAACAACCCACAAAAAAACCTCTGCCGAAAGGCAGAGGTTTTTTATGAAGTATACCCCAAGGTAACTCAATTAAAGTCTGTCGCATTGCGACTTACATCATTCCTGGCATTCCGCCACCTCCCATAGGAGGCATTGCAGGTGCATCTTCTTTAATATCTGTAAGGGCACACTCAGTAGTAAGAATCATTCCTGAAACAGATGCAGCATTCTCAAGCGCTACACGTGTTACCTTCTTAGGGTCGATAATACCAGCTTTAAGCATGTCTGTGTATTCGCCATTTTTAGCATTAAAACCAAAGTCTTTTTTACCTTCCATAACTTTAGAAATCACAACAGCTCCTTCACCACCAGCGTTAGAAACGATAGTGCGTATAGGTGCTTCAATAGCGCGATTTACAATCTGTACTCCAGTTGCCTCATCTGCATTTTCTGTTTTGATTTTTTCAAGAGCTTTCTTTGCGCGCACAAGTGCAACACCACCTCCAGCAACAATTCCTTCCTCTACAGCCGCGCGAGTTGCATGTAATGCGTCATCTACACGATCTTTCTTTTCTTTCATCTCTACTTCAGAAGCAGCGCCTACATATAGTACAGCAACACCTCCGGCAAGTTTAGCTAGACGTTCTTGAAGTTTTTCCTTATCGTAATCTGATGTAGTAGTCTCAATTTGAGCTTTGATCTGACCTACACGAGCTTTGATTATTTTTGAATCTCCAGCACCGTTCACAATCGTAGTGTTGTCCTTATCTATAGATACAGTCTCTGCCGTACCTAGCATATCAAGAGTAGTATTTTCTAGTGTAAATCCTCTCTCTTCTGAAATTACAGTACCTCCAGTAAGAATTGCGATGTCTTCTAGCATAGCCTTACGACGATCTCCAAAACCTGGTGCTTTTACAGCAGCAATTTTAAGAGCTCCACGTAGTTTATTTACTACTAATGTTGCTAGTGCTTCTCCATCTACGTCCTCAGCAATGATAAGAAGTGGCTTTCCAGTTTGAGCAACAGGCTCAAGTACAGGTAGCAAATCTTTCATGTTTGAAATCTTCTTGTCAAATAGTAAGATGTATGGTTGCTCAAGTTCTGCACTCATTTTCTCACTATTAGTCACAAAGTAAGGAGAAAGGAATCCGCGGTCAAACTGCATACCTTCTACAACATCTACATACGTTTCTGTTCCTTTTGCTTCTTCTACGGTGATAACACCTTCTTTTCCTACTTTACCAAATGCTTGAGCAATAAGGTCACCTATTACATCATCATTATTTGCAGAGATAGATGCAACTTGCTTGATTTTATCAGAAGAGTTACCCACTTTAGTAGTTTGCTTCTCGAGATCTGCAACAATAGCTTCTACCGCTTTATCAATACCACGCTTAAGGTCCATTGGGTTTGCTCCTGCAGCAACGTTTTTAAGGCCTTCAGTTACGATTGCCTGCGCAAGCACTGTAGCGGTAGTTGTACCATCTCCAGCAAGATCGTTAGTCTTAGAAGCTACTTCTTTTACCATTTGAGCTCCCATGTTTTCTAGAGCATCATCTAGTTCTATTTCTTTTGCAACGGTTACACCATCCTTAGTCACCTGTGGTGCTCCAAATGATTTTGATATAATCACATTGCGACCTTTAGGTCCTAAAGTAACTTTTACTGCATTTGCAAGTTTATCTACGCCACGTTTTAAACCGTCGCGTGCTTCTATATTAAATGTTATGTCTTTTGCCATTTTGTTTTGCTTTCGCGAAAAGCTTTATGCTGTATGCAATAAGCTTTAAGCTGTTATTTTAATTTTTGTTTTAAAGAATAA
>ENA-ORXC01000513-ORXC01000513.1-marine-metagenome-genome-assembly--contig:-NODE-513-length-27023-cov-3.508832_pt1 | contig 27023 bp, 20 predicted proteins | sample MGYA00237865_ERZ511478 | MGnify/ENA metagenome assembly ERZ511478
CTTAGTAGCGGCCATAACGTTTCTTCTTTCGTACGCTTAAAAATAAGATAAAGCATACCAACGCCACCCAGCAACAGTCCTGAGCGAACAAACAATTCATTTACCGTCCCTGCAAGCAAGAGAAGTAACGATAATCCATAAAGGCTGACACCTGTCCAAAAGGCCATCTCTTCCAATACTTTCATGCCTTTTTTTCGCCAATAATAGTGAACGCCGAGGATTAAGATTGCTGCGATTGCGCTATGAAAAGGCGCACCAAAAGCAGTTTCATAAAAATCGTTTCTCGCAAATGGGGGATATAGCGAAAGTAATGCAAGTCCCCACGTAATCGGATTCAGTAGCGCTCCAGTATCGCGAAGCCATTCCCACTTCCCTTTTTGATAGATTGATAAATACAAAAAGCCGAGTACGAGTAATAAGCTACTTTCCAGCCACCATCGACCGCTAACGAGTCCAAGTAAAAGGGCCAAAAGGATGGGTCCAAACGAAATAGCGAGTGCACCCGTCTGCATTTTTTTCGTTACTTCCCAATTATTCCAGTAGTAGCCGCCTGCATATAAGAGGATCCCTGTTGCAAACATGTGGACCATCACCGTTTCGGTTGAGGGTTCCGTGTACAATAAGCTCATCGAATAAAGTCCAGCTGCAGCAAGAAATAGTGGCGCCAAAAACCCAAAGATCCGATAACGCGTTACATTTGCCAGAGCGATATAATTGATACTAATGAACACATAACCGAGTACAAGAAGCCATGACGGATCATCATAACGTAAAAATAATCCTTTATACGTAATAAAGATAAAGGCGCAGAGCGATACGGCACCACTCGTTAGCTGAAACGCTTTTTTCATATACTGATTTTGAAGACGATCGACCGACTGTAGTCCAATAAAGATAAACCCTACAAGCGCATACAGCATAACGTCTGCCGACTCAAGGACAGAATGCTCGATTAGCTGATAGATTCCATATACGAGCAAAAGCGTAAACACAAAATGATATTCTTTTTGTTTGCCAATATAGATCATGGCAAGATACAGAAATGCCGTCACAATGACATTGAAACTATAAAAAACTTCGCTTTCGTAAAAGAACAAAAGAAGCAAGGTTGAGAGTATGAGATTCCCCTGCGCATAAATCGGAAGTTCTTTCGTGAAAAGAACGAGGTGCTCATACTTCTTTGCACGTGCATAAAAGAGCAGTAACAGTCCATTAAATATCACAATTCCAAGATAAAACAAATCCACTGTCGGCTGAAACACTTGAATAAAGAAAGCCACGCCGATGCTCAACGTCACAAATGAAAACCAAACAAATAACCGCGATTGCTGACGCTTCGCTTGGATGAAATAAAGCGGTAAACAAAGGAAGACACCAATCAAACCAAGTACTTCATTTCCCGCGCCGCTGACGGATAGCCATCCACCAAAGAGCTGAAAGTATCCTGCTGAAAAAACAACGATGGGGAGAAAAAGACTTCCTAGTACTAAAAATGAAAAAGCCGTTTTTTCGATACGGAGCTTATGACCACTCAGCCAGCTGATTCCAAAAAACACAGCTGCAATTCCTCCAATAAGAGCGGTCTTCATAATCGATGTCATTACATCCCACGTACTTGTAGCAAGAACAAGTGCCCCCAGTAGCAAAAACACAACGCCAATAATTAAGATCCACGTTAAATTTCGATCCCTAAGCTCCTGCGTGGATTTCACTTTCTTCTCTTTTACTGGCGCCACCTTAGCGGGAACCTTTTCTGGTGGAGTAAGTACTTGCTCGTTCTCTTCCAATGCTTCAACCACTTCAATCGAAGGATGAACCATTTTTTCATAAGCGCTAGACACGCTCTCGTATGTTTGATCAGTTATGTAATCTTTTAGCCTGAGCCGCTTTAGTTCAGAGCGAAACACCTCTTCCCTTTCTTTCTCATTCATGTTTCTCACCCCCTGTTATTAACAACATTTTCCTTATTCTCTTCTTCCTCTTAGTTTACTCATACTCGTTTCTCCCTTGCAATATGATTTCTGTAATCTGCTGTTTCTTCGTAAAAAAGCGATTGTCCGCCTGTGGTGGACAATCGCTTTGTTTTGTCTTTGGAGGGGGTCAGGTTCCGACCTGACCCCACAAATAACCTTTTTGCTCTAATAATTGTTCATGCGTGCCTTTTTCAATAATCTTTCCTTGATCAAGGGCGATAATTTGATCGGCTCGTTGGATCGTATTTAAACGGTGGGCGATAATAAAGCTCGTTCTACCTTCCATTAACGACCAGAGCGCTTTTTGGATTTGAATTTCCGTTCGCGTATCAATGCTACTTGTTGCTTCGTCGAGAATCAAAATCGCAGGATCGGCAAGCACCGCTCTAGCAATGGAAAGAAGCTGTCTTTGACCGTAACTAATCCCTCCACCGTCTTGATTCAGCACTGTATCATACCCTTCTGATAACCGTGAAATAAAAGTGTGCGCATTGGCTACTCGCGCTGCTTCTTCTACTTCTTCATCCGTTGCATCCAGGCGTCCATAGCGAATGTTTTCGCGAACGGTTCCGTTAAACAAAAAGGTATCTTGAAGAACAAAACCCATGTTTTGTCTCAGACTTTCCCGCTTCACTTTCGTAACGTCGTGATCATCCACTTCGATTGTGCCTCCATTCAGTTCGTAGAAGCGCATGAGCAGGTTCACGATCGTTGTTTTCCCTGCTCCGGTTGGGCCAATAATCGCAACCGATTCACCTGCTTTTGCTTCAAAAGAGAGATTCGTAAGCGTTGCACCATCTTTTTCATAACCAAACGATACGTTCCGAAATGCCACTTTCCCTTTCACCTGTTGGAGTGAAACCGCATCCCCTTCATCCGGCCGCTCTTCTTTTTCATCCAAAATGTTAAAGACGCGCTCCGCCCCAGCTACAGCGGATAATATCGTATTAAATTGGTTTGCCAGATCATTCAGCGGTCTTGTGAAAAGACGCGAATACTGAATAAACGCTACAATGACACCGATTGAAACCAAACCTTTAAGTGACAGCAAACCACCAGCCGCCGCAATCAGCAAGAAACTGACGTTATTCAGTACGTTCATCAATTTCGGAATAAATCCTGAATACGTCATTGCCCAGAATCCCGATGCTCGTAGCGCTTCATTTTTTTCATCCAATTGCGTTAAGACACGTTTTTCTTGAGAAAAAGATTTAATAATTTGCTGTCCTGATAGCGTCTCCTCAATGACGCTATTCATTTCTCCAAGGTTTCGCTGCTGTTCTTTAAAATAATGCCCAGTTCGATTCGTAATCCACTTCATCCCGAGAAACATAAGGGGAATGATTGTGAACGTGATTAACGTTAAAAGCGGACTTAACCACAACATCAGCCCTACTGTACCAATCAGAGTAAGGACACTAGAGAAGATCTGGATGACCGAACTATTTAACGTCCGACTAACATTTTCAATATCGTTTGTTAGTCGGCTCATAAGTTCCCCATGCGTTTTCTTATCAAAAAAAGGAATGGGCAGACGATGAAGATGATGAAACAAATCTTTTCTCATGCGATAAACCGTTTTCTGTGCAATGCCGATCATCCAGAAGTTCTGAAAAAAGGTGGCTGCTGATTGCAACACATAGACGGCGACAAGCAAACCAAGAATCAACGGCAGACCTTCTAACTTACCTGGCACAAGATAGTTATCAATCGCTACGCTTGTTAAATAAGGACCAAGCAAACTAAATCCTGAACTAAACACGACCATCACAATGACAAGAAAAAGCCAGCCTTTTTGGATGGATAAATAGCGCCAAATTCGTGCAATCGTTCCCTTCAAATCATCCGGTCGTTTTCGTTTAGAGGGTTTTTTGTTTGAGCTCATGGGCCGCCTCCTCTCCGTACTGAGAAACGTAGATCTCGCGATAAACATCACTTTTTTCAAGAAGATAATCATGGGTTCCTTCTCCGATAATCGCCCCATCCTCGAGGAGAATGATCTTATCCGCTTCTTTAATCGAACTGATTTTCTGAGCAATTAATAAAATCATACTTTCCTGATCCTTGAGTGCTTGTTGCAACTTTGCCTCAGTATTCAGATCAAGCGCACTTGTACTGTCATCGAGAATTAATATTTCCGGATTTCGAATGAGAGCTCTGGCAATGGATAAACGCTGTTTCTGGCCTCCAGAAAGGTTGATTCCTTTTTGTCCAAGAACCGTATCGTACTGATTTGGAAGCGTCAGAATAAACGAATGAATTTGAGCTGCCTTAGCCGCTGTTTCCACTTCTTCTCTGCTTGCATCCTCTTTCCCCCAGCGAATATTATCACCAATGGTGCCACTAAAAAGAACCACTTCCTGCGGCACAACGCCAATTCGACTTCTGAGTTCATCCAGGTGAATGGCTGTTTCGTTAACACCATTGAACAAAACGTTTCCTTCAGTCGGTTCATACAACCTTGGAATTAACTGAATCATCGAAGATTTTCCAGATCCCGTGGCCCCCATGACCCCAATCAGCTGACCTTTTTCTGCTGTGAAACTAAGATCTCTGAGAACATCTTCTTCTGAATTAGGATAGCGGAAGCTTACATGCTGAAATTCAAGCTTTTCTAATGCAGCTGGCTTAACCCCTGATTCTTTTTCAACATACGTTTCTGTCTGCAACACTTCCTGCATCCGATAAGCAGAAGCTCTTGCTCGTGAGAGAAGCATAAGAATAAACGAAAACATTGTAAGCGCCACTGTAATCCGCGTCCCATATGTAATGATCGCTGAAATTTCACCAACCTTCGCTGTGCCAGCAACAACTTTCACGCCCCCAAACCAGAGCACGGCAACGATCGCAACATTCATAAGAATTAACAGAACCGGTGTAGCAAGTTCAATTAACCGAAGTGACGTTACCGTTTGACTCATTAAGTTTTCATTGACCTGCTTAAATCTCTTCTGCTCATGCTTACTTCGAAGGTAGGCTTTAATTAGTCTCACGCCAACTAAATTTTCTCTCATCACGCCGTTAACTCTGTCTAACTTTTCCTGAACTGAGCTGAAAAGTGGTACGCCTTTTTTCATAACAAAATAAAGAAAGACAATGACGAGTGGAATCGCAGCGGTTAATAGCAGAGCGAGCTGAACATCCACAACAAAAGCCATAACGACACCACCAACGACAAGCAATGGGGCACGGACCATAATTCGAAGGCCCATAAAAACGACAAGTTGCACCTGATTGACATCGTTCGTTAGCCTCGTTAACAGAGATGATGTTGGAAAGCGATTAAAGTCTGCAAAAGCAAACGACTGTACTTTTTCAAAAAGCGCTTTTCGTAAATCAAATCCAAAATGCTGACTGACGTAAGAAGCAAGATAGGTGTTAATAATCGAGGCGACAAAAGAAATAACGGTAAGAACGATCATCCAAATCCCTAATTCAGTAATCACACTGAGGTTTTCTTTTGCAATTCCTTTATCAATAATATCTGCCATAAACAGTGGCAACCAAAGCTCAACGGCCAATTCAACAAGCATTAAAAGGGCCGCTACAACCGCCGCCACTTTGTAAGGTTTCATAAAGGTTACTACTTTTCGCATGGCATCCTCCCTCATTGTCCTTCCTTTTCTCTTATTTTTACATTATACAGGATATTTAGGGGCTCGAACAAAAATGAGCTTTTTCACAAAAAGGTTAAAAACAACAAAAGCCAGCTCACATCCTGAGCTGGCTACAACCTATGCTTTTTCGCTTTTTGAAACGATCATTTCAAGATCGCCTTCTAATTTACATGCTTTCATGGTTGCCGGGATGATCAGATGATCGCCCTGCTTGACAGCATGCGAAGATTCGCTAGATGCAATCACGCCTTCTCCACTTAGCACACTTACAAGCAAATAACCGTGGTCTTCCTGAAGAGAATACTCCCCATCAAGTTCCCACTTGTATACTGTGAAATACTCCGAAGATACTAGCTCTACCTGCTTCAAACCGTCTTCTTCTGTCACAACAGGTGAAAACGGTGGATCTTCATGTGGGATGGTTGATACGTCAATCGAACGTTCAATATGAAGATCGCGTATGTTTCCGGTTGCGTCGGTTCGATCATAATCATACACGCGGTACGTTGTATCTGAACTTTGCTGCGTTTCAAGAATCATCGTTCCTGCACCGATTGCATGGATGGTTCCACTTGGTACAAAATAAAATTCACCGGGTTCAATTGAAATGCGGCGCAGCAAGTTATCCCAATCCCCAGCTGCAATCATCTCTTTGAAAGATTCTTTTGACTGAGCGTGATGGCCAAAGATTAGTTCAGAGCCAGGGTTACAATCAATAATATACCAGCATTCTGTTTTTCCGTAAGCCTCTCCCTCGACTTCTCTCGCATACGAATCATCAGGGTGAACTTGAACAGAAAGATCATGATCAGCATCAAGAATTTTAACTAAAAGTGGAAAGTGCTCGCCCTCTTCATGACCAAAGAGTTCACGATGACTTTCCCAAACTTCATTTAATTTCTTTCCAGCAAGCGGACCATTCCGCACCTCACTTGCGCCATTTTGGTGAGCCGAAATCCCCCAGCATTCACCAGTCGTTTCAGTTGGAATCGTATATCCAAAAACATCTCGTAGCTTCGTTCCACCCCAAAGACGATCCTTAAATTCAGGTTTTAAAAAAAGTGGTTCGTGTTGATACATGTATCTTCCTCCTACTCTCTTTTTAGCTTCTCATCATCAAATTTTTGCCGTCCATGCATCGCCGCCCCAATAATGCCAGCTTTATCATGGAGCTGCACGGGTTCGATCGCGATTTTCCCACGAAGTCCTTCATACACATAGGCATCGACTTTTTTTCGTAACATCGGCAAAATCATGTCTTTTGCCTGCATCACGCCGCCACCGAGAATAAAGACAGACGGATCAACAGTATGAACAAGATTCGCAATCCCGATGGCCAGTGCATCCACTGCTTCTTCTATAATCGCGAGCGCTTCCTCATTTTCTTCTTCAGCAAGTTGAAACACATCTTCTGCTCCTAAAGTTTTGCCTAGTCGCGCCTTTCCTTCTCGGGCAATTGACGTACCTGAAGCAAGCGCTTCAAGGGATCCAGCGTTCATATTCGCATGCTTCTGACCACCAGGCTGGATAATCATATTACCAATCTCCGCGCTATAGCCATGTTCGCCTTGCATCAGGCGATTACTTTGCACGTAGCCGCCGCCAACGCCGGTGCTAACTGTTATGTAAAAAGTGCTTTCTCTATCCTTTCCCCCGCCATATAATGCTTCACCGAGCGCAGCGGCATCAGCATCATTGACGAGATATGCGGGGATGCCGATTGCTTCTTCAACCATTGCGGTAATAGGTACATCTTTCCATCCAGGGAGATTAGGTGGGGACACCACGATTCCATCAAATGGATTTAAAGGTCCTGGTGAACCAATCCCAATGGAAACCGCTGAATACGCTTTTTTCACTTCTTTTATTAAATTGGTCATTCGCTCAATAATCAATTCGTAACCTTGATCGGCTTCTGTGGCTATTTGTTTCACTTGCAGAATCCGTCCGTTCTCATCGACAATCCCAACACGAAGATTTGTACCGCCAAGGTCTACTCCGATATACACGTTTTCCATTTTTCTACCTCCCTATCATTCTTTCTTATATCCTACCACGAATCCTTTTGTTAGAAGGAGTTGAACAAAAAAAGTGATAGAATCTACAAGTTTTCTTATGAAAGAACAAATAAAATCTAAAGCGATTATTGTCATTTTTAAGAAAATTCTTCCTAATCATCCAACCCTTTGCTAAACTAAGTTTGCTACTCCTGCATACACTTTCACACCATCAAGCCCACGCACAAGATCTTCCTTCACTTTACCAGTCTGTTCGAAAGATTCGACTAATAGCGGGCAAAGTGAAAGGTTGATTCCCGTTTTTTCAGCTACTTCTTTACTCCATGCTTTTTCTCGTATGTTTAATAGGAGCGTACCAGCTGCATCTGAGTAGTCCATATGTAGGTCGCCTGTTAATTTGAAGCGCACACATAATCTTTTGGCAGTAGAAAGACTTCCGCTTCTTTGTAAACATCAGGTTCATTTTCCTTGACCCATAATAATTTTGAAAGAGTCATGCCTTCAAGGGATGGATTTTTCGTAATTTCATAGAGTCTCTTTTCTCCGACTCGTTCCTCAATCGTTCGACACGGTTTCGTAGAACGCGTATCATTCCATAATATCGCTCGGCGAAGCGGCTTCTTGTTTGCATCCAGTAAAACCAGCCCGTGCATTTGCCCTGAAAAGCTAATACCTTCAACTGTAGAAGAAGGAAGTTGAAACATTAAATCCCGAAGTGCAGCAATCGTCTCATTGACCCAGTCCCTCAGGATCTTGTTCACTATAGCCAAACTTCGGATTATAGAGTGGATAGCTACTTGAAGATTCAGCACATATTTGCCCCTTTTGATTAGCAGCAATTACTTTCACTGCACTTGTTCCAAGATCAATTCCAATCACATAACTCAAATGAATAATCTCCTTTCAATTCAAATTTCCATAAAATATGTAGAATGACGAGTCAAAATCACCACATCGGCTCGTCATAATCAGTAACATGATAAAAGAACGGTAAAATGCCGATCGTAACAATCGCCATCGCGACCTCAACTGGCAAAATAATGGAGAGCGAAACGTCAAATGCAAGCATCGGTAGCCAGAGTATCGCCACAATACTCGGAATAACAGCCAGGTTATTCCTTGTCCTGTGAGTAGGGTACTGTTTACTTCCACAAGACGGACAGCAATCGTATTTTTTAAAATTAACGACGGCGCTAAAGGTTTCTTTCCATGTCCATTTTGTTTGACATTGCTGACAGGTAGCCATCTTTGATCCCCCCTACTCTTTATACGAATAGCGCTTATAATGGGTTTCAAATTGGAAAAAAGCTGACCGAATGGGCTCAGCTTTTTGAGAATAATATTAGTTTTGTACATCCTCTTCTAGAGCGTGAATCATAATTTTAATGGCATCTCGAATACTCGTAAACGGAAAACCGGTGTGTGCCGAATGATGAAGCGTCATCTCAAAAGTAGGTGGCACATGAACAAATCCTGCAGGAATCGTAAGGTCTTTATGTTCAAGCGCATACAGCACGCTATACATGACGTTATTACAAAGGTAGGTTCCAGCCGTATTGGAAATTTCGGCAGGAATGCCATTTTGCATGAGCGCATCCGTCATCTTTTTAATAGGAAGCGTGGAAAAATAAGCGGCTGGACCTCCCTCAACAATCGGTTGGTCTTCAGGGGCGTGTCCCGCGTTATCTTCTACACTATCATTCACGTTAATCGCAATACGTTCTGGTGTAATTTTCGTCCGATCCGCAGCGAGCCCAAGCATGATCACTGCAACCGGATCACACTGTTCAACATACTCAATCAGCATTTCTGCCGCTCGTTCATAATCGACAGGCAGCACGCGTGAAATAATTTCATACCCACCAATCGTTTCTTCATCCAATTCCATGACAATCTGCTCGGTTGGGTTATGACGATGCTCAAGAAAAGGTTCAAATCCAGTTAATAATAAAGGTTTCACTCCACTCTCCCCTTTCGCTTTAAACCAGTCCTGGTGAAGATACAAAGCTTCTACATTACCTTTCTATAACCTTATTTCAAGAGATTTAACCTAGAAATTTTAGTAATTTTTTACCATCATCACAACAAGTGATATTGAAAAGTTCTTTACGTTCTAAAAAGGGATTTATTATAAAATCACGAACCTCTGTCGTATAGAGCTTATCTAAACAAAAGGAGGCAACACCGTATGTCTTTTTCAAAACTTGTTTTCACGCCACTCAGCTACACAGGTTGGGGATCACTAGAACAGCTCTTACCTGAAGTTGAGAAGCACTCGCCCAAGCGTATCCTTGTTGTTACTGATCCTGTTTTAAACGATATCGGTATCGTTGACCGAATTCGTATACCGCTGGAAGAGACCGGATATACTGTCGACATTTATACCGACATTGTTCCAGAGCCGCCGCTCGCTATTGGTGAAAAGCTCGTAAGTTATACGAAAGAAAATGAGTATGATCTCGTGATCGGACTTGGTGGGGGAAGTGCGTTAGATCTCGCCAAGTTAACGGCAGTTCTTTCCGCGCATGAAGGCTCTGCTGCTGATTATCTCAATTTATCAGGAAGCCGAGAGATTACAAAAAAAGGCCTCCCTAAAATTCTAATTCCCACAACGGCAGGGACTGGTTCAGAAGTAACCAATATTGCCGTGCTATCACTTGAAAGCTCAAAAGATGTGGTTACACACGACTATCTTCTCGCAGATGCCGCGATTGTTGACCCAGAACTCACTATTTCTGTTCCAGCAAAAGTTACGGCGGCAACAGGTGTTGATGCTCTTACCCATGCCATTGAAGCCTATGTTTCTGTGAATGCAAGTCCAACGACGGACGGACTCGCCTTGCAAGCAATCAGGTTAATTAGCCGCTCCATTAGACACGCTGTTTCAAATGGAGAAGATCGCGAAGCACGAATCGATATGAGCAATGGGAGCTATATGGCAGGTCTTGCCTTTTTTAATGCAGGTGTAGCAGGTGTACATGCACTCGCCTATCCTCTTGGTGGCCAGTTTCATATAGCTCATGGGGATTCCAATGCGGTGTTACTTCCATATGTGATGGGGTATATTCGAAAAAGCTGTACAAAGCGAATGGGAGACATTTTGAACGCGCTCGGCGGTAATTCTCAATTTCTTTCAGAAGAGGAAGCTTCCTATGAATGCGTGCGCCAATTAGAAAGACTTGTTCAAGATGTCGGCATTCCAAGTAAACTTAGCGGGTTTGATATTCCAAGTTCAGCACTTGAATCACTCACTGAAGACGGTTTGAAACAGAAAAGACTTCTGGCCAGAAGCCCGCTTCCTCTTTACGAAGCCGATATTCGCGCGATTTATCAATCTGCTTTTAATGGAGAAGTTGTCGAAGCATCACTTGCGAATGTTCCGCACCCTTAAAATCAATCATGAAAGCCCGCTTAAGTAGCGGGCTTTTATGATTGATAGCTCTCTTGTTAGGGAACACCACTTAAAACGGAAACAGGTGGTGTCATAGTTGGGTTATTTCTTATTACTTATTCTTTCTCTTGCGATCATGATCTTTCTTATAAGAGTTCCGCTAACCGATCGCTTCCCTCCAGCAATTCGCAAAATGGGCGTGATCTTCCTTGCGTTAATCTCGCTTGTATTTCTTGCCTTATTAATTGCTTCGTTTATAGGTTGATCAAAAAGGCGACAGTGTCCGCTTGGGGTGGACACTGTCGCCTTTTTGTTTGTTAGAGGGGTCAGGTTCGAACCTGACCCCCGCTACGCTATCACTTTAATATACTACAGCATTCGTTAAATCAACGTAATCCACTTCTTCTCGGCTGTCAATCAACCATTTCCCTCCGCTTTTCACAAGTTTATAGTGAAAACCACTTGAGGTAACTTCCGTCTTTACGTTGCTTTCTCCTTGCTCATGATTCGCTGAATCCATCGTAACGAGAACATCGATTTCTGCTTTCTTTCCAGATGAATCGATAAATAGGCTGTCGAGATCAAAGGCTGCCTCCACAACCTCTCCAGTAAAAGCAGCATTATTTTCTCTGACAGACTGAAAGCGTTCGTCAAAATACGATTGAAGCTCTGGGGTTAGGTTTGAAAAGTAATCTGTTTCAAGATTTTCATAGGCATAGACCCAGTCAGTTAAGTACGTATTAACAGCGGAAATGATCAAATTTGTTTCATCTTGATCCTGCACCACTTCTGGCTGATCAGCAGCTACTTCCTTCTCGATCACGACAGGCTCTGGTTCGCGATAGTCGATCGAAAAGAACGGAGCTTCTCCTTCAAAATGAACGGAAGGGCTTTTCACAACGCCTGCTTCAAACGTTTTCTCTGCATGCATAACAACAGATCCGTCCGTTGGATAAGGACCGATTTCTCCGGTATCACCTACCGCGATGCCAGTGTCTTTTCCATTTATAAATAAGCGAGCATCTTCATAGTTCGAATCTGGCATCACAAACGCGCCATTAACAGGCAAATCAACCTGCACGGTTTCCTCAGATGGAACGAGTTCAATCTCTGCTTCTCCACGCATCGTGTACCCTTCATTTTCTAATTTTGTTTCAAAATGATAGCTCCCTGGCAGAAATGGTCCGATTTTTTTACCATCTTCTCCAATCGTTCCGCTTTCTTCTTTATTAATGAAGAGCGTTGTTTTATTGAATTGCGTTCCTACCTCTACATAGATCGGGGAAGAAGCGATCACATAATCCTTAAATAGATAAAATGCTTTTCCGTCTTCCATTAACGTCATTTGAAGCAGCAAGCTTTCGTTCGGTTTGATAAGTGTATGATCGCTTAAGGCTCTTGCCTGTCTCTCCAAATCTTGAATAAGAAGCGTTCGTTGGTCAGGATGATCTTTTAAAAGCGAAACAAAACTCGCAAGTTCAGCTTCCTGTGAAAGCAATGGATTTGTGTCAGGAATGAACTTCCCGATCGCCTCGTAATCCTCTTCCAAAAGCGCATCGCGAAACTGCTCCACTGTTCGCTCAGGAGAGGTGATCCATTTTAACGTTACAAAACTACCAATCAGAACAAGGAGAATCCCTCCAACGATTCCTCCCCATAAAAGCCATCTCGATTTCTTTAATGGCGTTTCCCTCGTTCTCGCTACTTTCTGTCCGCACTTAACGCAAAACGCTCCAGCCTCTCTCCTCTTACACTGATTACACCAATTCATCTTCCCACCTCCGCCCATTATTTCAAATCATATGGGAGAGATTTCTAATTATGACTGCTATTCCAAATCGATTTTTAACATGATTTAGAACTTTTATCATATCTATGAAAAGGTCGAGAAAAGCACTCGTTCGCCTCTATCCTATAAAGAGCGAACAGAAGCAAGGAGGAGATGGGACATGTCAGATCTACAAACGAAAATAGGCGGAGGCTTATCAAAACTTCAAGATGGCCTAAACCAAGGAAAAACGAAACTCCAAACAGCACAGGAAGTTTCACAGTTAAAGAAGCATGCAAGTGATGCTGCTTCAAACCGCATGAAAGTTATCAATCAGCTTGGAGAGCTTACTTATCGACTCCTGCGTAAAGGAGAAATCCAGCATTCTGATTTAACAGAACAAGTTGAGCGCCTTCTTCCATACGACCTGGAACTTTATCAAGCGAATCGTGCCCTCAGCCAAATGAAAAAAGAATCAAGTGAACACATTTGCGAATGTGGAGCCCCCATTCAAGTAGAGGATACGTTTTGTGGAAGCTGTGGAAACAAAGTCCTGATAGCAGACCCCCCTCAAGCCCTCGCAACGCAACCGTGTGAAATGTGTAAGGAAGAAGTACCTGAGTCTGCTCAATTCTGCGGTTGTTGCGGTTTGAAAAACGGCTAGGAGGTGTTGATCATCACGTACTGTACAACATGTGGCAACGAGGTTAGCGACAATTACTGTCCTTTTGATGGGACTTTTCAGCTTCATGCAGAGACTCCAAGCATTACTTCGGGCGCCAAACCAAAATTTTGTTCAGATTGCGGTACAGAGAATAGCAATCACGAGCAATATTGTTTGCAGTGTGGTTCTTTTCAACTTCCCCTCGTCCCTTTTAAAGCGGAACGCACCCAAGAAAAGGTGGCGACGTCTCATACGATTCCCGATCTCAGCAGTATCAATAAAAGATTGGCCATACTCTGCGCCTTTCTTGCCTTTCTTGCGGTTGGCATCATGTCTTTCGTGGTATCAGAAGGGTTTCAGCAGCAAGCCGCTTCCTTTCAACAAACCCTAAATGAGCTCGAGGTTGGGCCGACAGAAGTCGTAAACGATTTTTATGATAACTACGGTATTGAAAACCCGCCATTAACCGATCCCTTTGTTGGAATGACCGATTATTGGATGGCAGCTCATCTCCTTAATTCAACACTTTCCTTCAATTTAACAGAAGCTGGTGAGCGATTTGGAGGAGACCTCGAGCTTCAGTCTGGCATGCTAATCCTGCTTTTACTGCCCCTTATTTCGCTTCTGATTGCGGGATACTTGTATGGGCGTAGAGCTTCAGGAACGTTTCAACACTATTGGGCATCTTCGCTTTTAATCGGACTTGTTTATGGTGTGCTAACGGCACTGATCGCTCTAATAGCAGGATTCCAATTCGATGCTTCAGCACAAGATAGCGGTATGGTTGCAAGTTTGGCGATCGAAAACAACTATCCGTTCATAAAAGCTTTCTTTGCTGCATTTTTCCTAGGGACAATCTTTTCGTTTATTGGTAGTTTGTATGGAAGTGGTACGATGAAACAACTAACTTCTTCTCCACTAAAAGAAGGCATCAGAACGATCACATTCGGAATCGCGCTCTCCTCTGCCGTGATTATTCTGTTACTCTATCGTTTCATGTCTGACGCCAACCCTTTTCTTAGCTTTGATGATATTCCTGTAACCTATTTCCTAATCATCGCGTTTCAAGGCGGCTTTCTTCTATGGAATGCGCTCAACCTTTCTTCTCTTACGTTAGATATGAACATACTAGATGAGAAACTGCAGGTGATGTATTCTGCTCTTGGCGGGATAAAAATGGAAACAAATGATCCTTTTTCAATGTTTAGCTTCCTATCAAGTAATCCAGGTAACTTAAAACTCTATATGATCATCGGGTTGCTCATCCCAATTGGTTTATTCCTATGGGCAGGATACAGGCTACATCAAGGAGGCGTAATTCAGCTTCATCGGATTGTGGTATTCGGTTTGCTATATGCTTTTATGATGTCTTTATTAACTGCTGGTTTAAATACTGGATTCACATTTAAATTAGATTTCTCAGCTCGAGAATTTCAAGACATGACAGACGTACCATTTCTTTTTATTGGTTCCTCCGCCATCGCGACATTCTTCAAATGCTTGATCTTCTCAACACTTCTCGCGATTTGCGGCGCTTATTGGAAGAAACGAAAAGCGGAGTGAATGAGCGTCCGCTGTGGATGGACTTTTGAGGTTTTTTGTTTGCGAAGGGGGTCAGGCTCGAGCCTGACCCCCTTCAATCCCTTTCACTTTCCCCCTTCACTTTCATCTACCTCTCCAACACCGCATTCCGCACATACGTAACGCCTTCTACCTCAACTTCCTGGTACACCCATTCCCCCGTGTACGTCATAAATTCGAGGCCTTCTTCTGTGAGAAGAACCGTATCTTCTGACTTTACACCAGGCAATGAAGGATTCCATGCATAGGCTTGATTTACGACAATCTTGTTTGGTGTGTCTGGATTCGCGAGGAATTCGCGCGAGTTAAATCCAGTTAATCCACCCTGATGGAGAAGTTTCCAGTCATCCGGGAAGCCTTGCTCCGCATATTCTGCAATACCCGATTGAATCACTTCCCCGGCCGTGGCTCCAACTTTTGTAGCATGATTCATCACGCTATCAATCCTTGCAACCGCATCGCTATGGTGACGCAATTCGTCTGGCAATTCGCCAAAATACACGAGTCGCGTAACGTTCGCAACAAGACCCGCTTCTTCTGCACAAATCACAATCATCGCATGACGCTCAAGCTTCTTCTCAGTTGGAATCGGGTGGCGATAGCGATAGATCCGCTCATCTGTCGCAACGAGAAGCACCTGAATCGACATCCCACCTGCAAGTACTTTCGCAGCAAGATGCGCTTCAATTTCTTTCTCTGTTTGACCTGGCTCAATTTCGCGGCACGTCTCTTCTACCGCTTTAGCCGCTTTCTGACACAAATTTCGATAGCGGTCACGCTCATCAACCGACAAGATCGAGCGATACTTTCCAAGCTCTTCATCAACCACATCCCAGTCCGCATAAGGCATATCAACTGCCATCTGCAGTCCAGATGTTACCGATTCAATTAAATCCTCAGCTGGTTTGTACCAATCATCAGACAGCACTTCAAAAGAAAACGACAGATCGGCACATTCCTCTTCCACAATACGGCGCTCTTCCATTTTCGACGTAACAAGATACGCCTGCTCACGCGTGATAATCCAGTCAGCCACGCCTGCTTCCATCGTCTGAACGATGTAATTCGTATTCCCTCCTGTGATCCAAGAGAAATTATTCCGCCTTCTAAGTAAGACGCCATCATAACCCTGTTCTTCTAAAAATAACCGTACCTTCTCAATACTCATGACTGATCTCCATACCCTTCAGGATGATTTTGATGCCAGCTCCACGCGTGCGCAACAATTTGCGAAAGCTCTGGATAGACAGGCTTCCACCCAAGTTCATTCATCGCTTTTGACGACGAAGCAATTAATGTCGCTGGATCTCCAGCGCGACGCGGCGCTACTTCTGCCTCAATCGGCTTCTCTGTCACGCTACGACAAGTATCAATCACTTCTTTCACCGTAAATCCTTTGCCATTGCCAAGGTTATAAATGCCGCTCTCATTCGTTTCTTTCATCTTTTTCAACGCAAGATAGTGAGCCTGCGCAAGGTCTAGCACATGAATATAATCACGGACACAAGTGCCATCTTTCGTATCATAATCATCACCAAAAATCGATACTTTCTCGCGCTGACCAAGCGCCGCCTGAAGGACGATTGGAATGAGATGCGATTCTGGTTGATGATCTTCCCCAATTTTCCCTTCTGGATCTGCACCAGCTGCATTAAAGTAGCGAAGCGAAGTGGATTTTAAGCCATAAGCATCGTCACACCAGCGCAGCATCTTTTCAATCGCAAGTTTCGTCTCTCCATACGGATTCGTTGGGTTTGTCACATCATCTTCTTCAATCGGCGTTCTCTCTGGATTTCCATATGTTGCCGCCGTCGATGAGAACACGATGTATTTTACATCATGTTCAATGAGTTTTGATACAAGCGCCTGTGACCCCGCTACGTTATTTCGATAGTATTCAAGCGGATTTGTCACGCTCTCGCCAACAAGTGAGCTTGCAGCAAAGTGAATCACAGAATCAATGTCGTGATCCGCGAAGATTTGATCGATCACTTTTCCGTCTGTTAAATCTCCTTTGTACAAAGGAGCATTAAGCACAGCTTTTTCATGTCCTTTTGTTAGATTATCAAGCACGACAACATCTTCATTCTGCTCTTGTAAATACATAACCGTATGGCTCCCGATATATCCGGCACCACCAGTGACTAAAATCGCCATGTTTTCCCCTCCAATTAAAGTATTAATCGTCGAATCCTATCGATATTTCCCGGAAAATACTAATTAAGCTTTAACACATATGAACCAAGCGGTGCAATTGTCATTTCTCCACGATATTCATCGTGTGAAACCGCATCGATCCACTGGCCCTCTGGAAGTGTGAGCGTACCATCATAATCAGTCGAATGGTTTACAACGGATAAAAATATCGCTCCATCTTCTCCAGTACGCGTAACAGCTTCCACGTTTTCACTTGAACGAATCGTCGTTACATCAGTTGCTTTGAAAACTTCTGCATAAAGAGCGTCCATCATCTCTTCTTCAAGAGCCGATCCGATGTAGTAAACCGTTCCTTTTCCATACTTGTTTTTCGTAATAGCCGCGGTTTTTTCATAGAAACAATCGCGATATTCAGCAAGCACTTCTGCTGTTGTTGGTTCAACGAGATCGCACCAAATGGAAGCGACAGAATTCACACCTTTAAGCGCTCCCTGAACCCCTTCAACCTCATTGTTTTGATCAAGCTGAAGCGATTCATATTCATTAATTTCAACACCCGCGAGCTCACGTAGTGCGCCTGGAAGCGTATCTTCTACGACAAAATTGTTCTGTTCTTTCACCCCTGCGCGATAAGAAAGAATCACGGTGCCACCTTGCTCCGCAAAGCGTGAGATTTTCTCATTCACTGCTGGATCGGTTAGGAAATAAACCGGTACAACAAGCACTTTATATCCATCAAGATTGCTTTCTTTTGTTACGATGTCCGTCATCGCATTCATGCGATGAGCAGGACTGTAAAAGCGAAGGAACTCTTGCTTGTATTCAAACGCATTGCTTTGCGGCTGAATGCCCCACGCCCAGGCGTTTTCAACATCATAATAAACCGCTACATCCGCACGATATTTCGATGCAATCCACTCATCTCCAAACACGCTCAGGGAATCGATCACTTCTTTTACTTCATTGTATTTGCGCTTTGGTTTTCCATCATGGTCCAGAACACCGTGACAAAACTCTTCCGTTCCAAAACGAGCGGCGCGCCAGCGGAAGTACACAATCGCTTCAGCACCGCGAGCAATTGCCTGATACGTCCAAAGCTTAATATGACCCGGTCGTGGCAAGTAACCGATGCGGCTCCACCCTTGCGCTCCTGAAAGTTCTTCCATTACCCAAAAGCCTTTCCCATCTTTTGAAGAGCGACAAAGATCATGCTGATGCGCAATCGCAGCTGGTGCAATTGGCTCAGGTAACCCGCCCCATACCGGGTAGTTATCGAACGAAATAAAATCGAGTTCTTTTGACATATCCCACTGATTAATCGCTTGATCGGTATAAACAAAGTTATGCGTAATCCACTGATCAGAGCAAATATGCTTTCGAAGAAGATCGGTTTGAAGCTTATTGTAAGATGTATACGCATCCGCACAGAAACGATCAAAATCGAGAAGCAAGCTTGGATTATGCTCTTGGAACACTTTACGAGGCACAGGAATTTGGGACCACGATGTATAGGTTTGACTCCAGAAGACCGTGCCCCACGCTTCGTTTAACGCATCTAACGTTTCAAATTTTTGCTGTAGCCAAATTTGAAATGCCTGCTGATCGACATCGCCATAACTACGATCTGATTTTTCATGACCGTATTCATTGTCTACTTGCCAACCGATAATCCCTTCATGCTGTCCGTATCGCTTTGCCATTTCTTCTACAATTTTCGCTGAAAACTGACGGTACACTTCGCTATTTACTGTATAGTGACGTCTTGCTCCAAAGGAGATAACCGTTCCATTCGGATCGACAGGTAAAATTTCCGGGTATTTTTCACACATCCAAGCAGGTGGTGTTGCTGTCGGTGTTCCAAGCACCACTTTGATCCCGTTCTTCGTCATCAACTCAATCGCTTCATCATAAAGCGCGAAATCATATGTGCCTTCCTCAGGCTCCATCAGCTGCCAACCAAATTCAGCGATGCGCACAACATTCACACCAAGTTCTTTCATTAATCTAACATCTTCATTCCAGCGCTCTTTCGGCCACTGTTCCGGGTAATAATCGACACCTACATACATTGTGTTAGCTCCTTTTGCAGTATATTGAATTTAATGTGAAAAGAAGCTCGCCAGAATCGGCAAGCTCTTATTTGTTTAAATAGGTGTTAAGCGCATCTGTAAATCGGTCAAAAGCTTCTTGACCGGATACGGTTCGTTTAAAGACACCAGCATGACTTAAAATATCAGAGAAGATCAGTCCAATCTCATCACGCAACCGCACCTGTACATTGGAAGAGTTCAGATCTGGATATTTTTTAAGAAGGGTTTTCGCCCATTCAACATGCTTGTTAATCCGTTCATCGCTTTCGATTTGGTTTAGCGGATTTTCACCGCTGAGGAATTCACCAAGTAAATGAAGTTCTTCTTGTAGTCGACCTGGAAGCACGGCAAGTCCCATCACTTCAATTAAACCGATGTTTTCTTTCTTAATATGATGCACTTCCGCATGTGGATGAAAAAGTCCCATCGGATGCTCTTTTGTTGTGCGATTGTTTCGCAGCACAAGATCAAGTTCATAGAAGTCGCCATTCCGACGAGCGATCGGTGTGATTGTGTTATGCGGCTCTTCCTCTGTAAACGCAAGAACCTCAGCACGCTCATCGCTATATCCCTTCCAGAACTGAAGGATCGCATCGGCAACTTCACCAAGCTCTTCGCGATCGGTGCTTTGGAGACGTAATACCGACATCGGCCATTTCACAACACCAGCTGTGACATTCGGATAAGCTGACAAGACAACTGAGCGCTCCATCTCTGCTTTTGCCATTGGGAAGTCATGTTTTCCTCCCTGAAAATGATCATGACTTAAAATCGAACCGCCAACGATTGGCAGATCTGAGTTTGAGCCAATAAAATAGTGTGGAAACTTACCAACGAATTCAAGCAGGCGATCAAACGTGCCGCGCGAAATTTTCATTGGTTCATGTTCACCATATAAGACAATCGCATGTTCGTTGTAGTAAACATATGGAGAATACTGCAAATACCACTGCTTCTCTTCAAGCGTGACAGGAATCATCCGAAGGTTTTGCCGGGCGGGATGATTGATTCGCCCCGCGTAGCCTACGTTCTCTTTACAAAGCAAGCATTCAGGATAGCCGCTTGACTTCATCGTTTTCGCAGCCGCAATGGCTTTCGGATCCTTTTCTGGTTTGGAAAGGTTAATGGTGATTTCCATCTCTCCATATTCTGTTTTCGTTAGCCATTCCTCATTTTTCGCAATGCGATCCGTACGAATGTAGTGCACATCTTTTGAATAGTGATAAAAGTTAGCCGTTGCTGCTTCAGGGCCATCATGTTTATAAGTGGTTTCAAATTTCTCAATCACGCCTGATGGTCTCTCTGTTAAGCAACCCATGATTTTCGTATCCAACAAATCACGATAAGTCACCGTATTTTCAACGAGTTTTCCGTTTTCATAAGCCCACTCTAAAATTTCATCTAAAATTGTAACGGGGCTGTCAGGGATATGCGAAGGAACAACGCTTGGATCGCTCTCTTCAAGTTGTAGTACTTCAAGAATTTGATTTCGAACATATGATAAATCCCACTCATGAATCAGGTGCTTATTCAACCCATATTGGAGGAGACGGTTAATCTCTTTGTCGATGCTTCTCATGGTTTCTCTCCACTCCTCTCCAGAATCACAGCGCTTCTGAAAGCTGATTGATTTCTCTTGCTCCTGCACCTATTTCCACAACGTAAAATTCAGGTGTTAAACCCGTTTTCTCTTTATAGGTTTTCGCAACATTTGTTTGGAACGAATCCAAAAATTGATTTTCCACAATGCTAATTGTACAGCCGCCAAACCCTGCTCCTGTCATACGCGAGCCGATGACACCTTCTTCTGCCCACGCAGCTTCAACTAAAGCATCAAGCTCAAGACCCGTTACTTCATAATCATCACGCAAGGAAACGTGCGACTCATTCATTAATTGACCGAATGCGTCAAATTCGCCAGCTTTTAGCCTTTTGGCTGCTTCAATCGTACGAACGTTTTCATAAACCGCATGCTTCGCTCGTTTCTGATCAATCGGATTTGTAATGTGCTGCTTATTTGCTTCAAATGTTTCAACTGTCAGATCACCAAGTGACTCAATCTGAAGATGCTCCTGAAGCTGACGCAATGCACGTTCACATTCAGAACGGCGCTCATTATATTTTGAATCCGCTAGCCCTCTTCGTTTATTTGTATTCGAGATAACAAGCGAAGCATTTTCAAGAACAACCGGGCTGTAGGTATATTCAAGCGTGTTGCAATCAAGAAGGACAGCCGCGTCTTCTTTCCCCATCCCAATCGCAAATTGGTCCATAATCCCACAGTTGACGCCAACAAACTCATTTTCCGCACGCTGACTCATTTTAACCATTTCAACCATCTCAAGATGAAGGTCATTTAATTCATTTAATAAGACTGCCGTCGCTAGTTCGATGGATGCCGAAGAAGATAATCCGGCTCCATTTGGAATATTGCCATAGTAAAGCACGTCAAATCCGCTCACCGCATATCCTGATTCTTTCATAATTGAGACAACGCCTTTTGGATAGTTCGCCCAGTCATCTTTCTCATCATAGATGAGCTCTTTCAGATCGACGGTTATGACGCCCTGATCTTCAAAATTCATGGAATAAAAACGAACGAAGGAATCTTCTCGTTTTCTTGCAACGGCATAAGTCCCAATACTAAGCGAGCACGGAAAAACGTGGCCCCCATTATAATCCGTATGTTCGCCAATTAAATTGACGCGCCCTGGCGAGAAGAAGCTTCTAATCTCGCCACCTTCTCCATACACCTTACGAAAATGTGCATTTAGCGATTTCATTTTTTTCACCCGGCCTCGTTTATTTACTGCTTTTTCGCAGTTTCAATTTTGTCGACATCGTTACTTTTTTAGCTACTTTTCTTCTCAGAAGACGCTCCATTAAGAGTCCCACTGCCGTTTCACCCATTAATTCGGTATAAACTTTTACAGTACTTAAAGCGGGATAAACGTATTTTGAAACGCTAATGTCGTTTACGCCAATTAAGCTAACGCGATCTGGAACAGCTACTCCATTTTCATGAAGAGCGCGGAGACATCCAATCGCCATCGTGTCATTCCCTACAAAGAATGCGGTAGGAAGCTCTTCACCAAGCTCTTCAATCGCTCGATTCATAAGTGAATAGCCGTCATCCACCGTAAAGGAACCCGTAAATACGTACGACTCATCATCTCGTTCTTTCATATATTGTTTAAACGTGATCTCACGTTCATCCACAATTTCAGCACTAGCATCCCGAAACGTTTCTCTTCCACCAATGTAACCAATTCGCTCATGACCTTTACTCGTAAAATAGTCGAGTACTTTTTTTGTTGCCTTTTCAAAGTCAACGACAACTGCATCGTAACGTTCGTTATCTGGATCATAGTCAACAAAAACGATATTTGGCGTTACTTTATTTAATGAAGCAATTTCTTCGCTACTAAACTTACCAACGGCAATCATGCCCTGAATGTTTTCCTTTTCTAGCTCATCATAGTTATCTTTAAAAATTTTCACGAGTTCAAGTCGCTCTTCCTGACAGCGTTGTTCTACGCCAAGTCGAATCGACATGTAATACAGGTCATTCAACTCTTCCTTTTCCGTATACCAGTGAATGATTGCGATTTTTGGTGTAAGTGACTTCTTTCCGCGCTTCTTACTGTAAGAGAGCTCTTCCGCCACTTCAAAAATCCGCTTTTTCGTATCATCTGAAACAGATAACGTTTCATCATAGTTGAGGACGCGTGAAACGGTCGATGTCGAACATTTCACTTTTTGTGCGATGTCCTTAATCGTTGCCATGGCCATCATCCTTTTTTTATTCTGCTTTTAAGTAAAACACCTTCGATTGAAAGTCCCCACCGCGCTCAGCTTGCTCGCCGTTCGCTCCGTTAAATTCAATTGGAAGCGGCAGACCGTGCAACATCAGTTCATCTCCGAAATAAACTACTCCATCAACATCGTAAGCGCGATCTTTTGCTAAGCCTCTCACTTTCAAAAATTGATTCGTACGTGGGTTTGGCGTGCTTGATGCTTTATACCAGCCTACAAGTGCTTCTTTTTGGTCGGCTGACACGATCATCCACGCCGTTTCATTGCTTTCAAACGGGCTTTGCAACCGGATAAACTCTCCATCACGAACCAAGTGACGAAGTGACTGATATCGTTTAATTTGGGCTTTCACAATTTCTTTCTCTTCATCAGAAAGGCTAGAAGGATCCAACTCATACCCAAACGTCCCAAAGTACGCCACATCCGCTCTCATAGAAAGAGGTGTTTCTCGAAGCGTTTGGTGATTCGGAACGGCTGAGACATGAGAGCCCATACTATAAATCGGATAAGCCATGGATGTGCCGTACTGAATTTTCAACCGCTCCACTGCATCTGTATCATCACTTGCCCAAGCTTGTGGTGCATAGTAGAGAAGAGCCGGATCAAAACGTCCACCGCCGCCAGCACACGATTCAAACAATACATTTGGAAACTCTGATGTTAAGCGTTCATAAAGATCATAGACACCTAAAATGTAGCGATGGAAAAACTCACCCTGGTGCTCTAAACCTGCAGAGTAGGCCTCCGTAATGTTTCGATTCATATCCCACTTTATATAATCCAGGTTTGTCGCCTCAATGATCGCCTTCATTCGATCAAAAATAGAATCAACCACTTCCGCTCGCGTATAATCAAGAACCCGCTGATTGCGCCCTAGGGTAAAGTGTTCACCAGGAATACCTACTGCCCATTCCGGGTGCTCTCTGAATAAATTGCTATCAGGACTAATCATTTCCGGCTCAAACCATAATCCAAATTGAAGTCCAGTGCTCTTTACTTTTTCAGCAAGAGAAGCAATGCCATCTGGTAACTTTTCTAAGTCAACCGTCCAGTCCCCAAGAGACGAGCGGTCGTTGTTCCTTTTTCCAAACCAACCATCATCAAGAACAAAGAGTTCTACTCCCAGTTCTTTTGCTTCCTTCGCAAAATGAATCAACTTCTCTTCATTAAAATCAAAATATGTCGCTTCCCAGTTATTAATCAGGACAGGACGTTCGTTGTTCTTCCACTGCTCGCGAATAAGCTGATGACGATACAGGCGATGGAGCGTTTGGCTCATTCCGTTCATCCCTTGATCTGAATAAGCCATAATGGCTTCAGGGGTTTGGAATGTTTCGCCCGGACTAAGATTCCATTGAAAACCCAATGGATGAATTCCCAATTGCACGCGCGTCACATCGTAGTGATCGACTTCTGCTTGCGCAAGAAAATTCCCGCTGTATACGAACTGAAAACCAAGTACTTCTCCCGTATGCTCTGTCGCATCTGGAGTTTTTAAAGCAAGAAACGGGTTATGGTGATGAGAACTTGCTCCTCGTATGCTCGAAATCGACTGGATTCCTTGCTCTAACTTTCTCGTCTTCACATGACGTTCGCGTGCCCATGTACCTGAGAGGTGCACCATTTCCATATCAGCATGAGGCAAATCAACAGACAGCGACATCATTCGATCAATGGAAATTTCAACATCCGTTTTGTTTATCAGGCGAGCGTTTCGAGCAATCACCGCTTCATTTTCAAAAATCGTATAGCTAAGTTCGAGCTCTACCTGCTGATACGAATCTTCCAACACAACGAGGAGCGTCTCTGCTTCGTCTGCATTCGCGTACGTTGCCGGCAAATCTTTTAAACGAGGTTTTCCTTTCACCACTTCATGGGATTTGTACACAAAGTTCGCAATCGGCTTCTGGCCGGATACCATAAAGGCAGGTTCTCTAAAATCCCCTTTTCCATAGACAGGATACTCCTGTTGAATCGTTTCAAGCGAAAAAGCTGCATCGTCCTCATACGTATGACAGCTAGCCGGTGTTGGGTTGTTTGTTCTCTGAAAATGACGATAATCGCGCTCACGAAGCGCTTTTCCGAAATACAAATGACCTAACTGCCCATTTTTTAAAACGTGAAAGATGTAGCTGATTTTTCCATTTGTAAGATGAAACTGCTGTTGATTAACGAGAATGCTCATTGCCATCGATCCTTTATCCAAGTTTAGGTTCGTTCATTAATGTAATGCTACTTGCCGTATTCCCCTCTAATTCGAGAACGACAATTTCATTTTCACCTTCGTTCAATAGTGGTCCAGGTAAGTAAAGACGCTGCTGAGGACCCATCGTTTGCCAGTAGCGACCAAGGTTAAATCCATTGATATACACGTTACCTTTTGTAAACCCTTCCAAATCCACAAATGTATCATAGCATTGATCAACCGTGAAAGTGCCCTTCAGATACTTAGGATAACGCTCGCCTGCTGTATACGTCTTAGGTAGGCGATCTCCTTCAATTTTCATCATTTCCCAGTCGAACCAATATTGATTGTTTAACCAGAGGTTCTGCACAATCCCTTTCTGATCAGACAAGTGCTTGCCGTAATTCACTCGACCCAGGTTTTCAACAAGAATTTCAAATGTGTTTTCCTCATCCGGGAAAGGAATCATCACCGATTTCGTCTCATCATTTACGGAAACTGTTGCTTCCTGTTTTCCATTCACATAAAGAAAAGCTCTGTCACGAATTGGCGTTGTATCAAGCTCTAAGGTTCCCGTCTCATGAATCGTTGTACGATAAAGCGTATACCCAAAGTTCTGGTCAAGCTTTTCCATGCTAAGCGGTGTCACATACTCTACTTTCGTTCCTACATCTTGAAGGACGTCGAATAGGCTGACACTCTCCGTTAGCTGCACTTCACCATAGCTTTTCGTCTCAACTTTCGAAACACCTTCAATCGAAACGTCTGCTACGCTTTTCAACACATCTGCCATGGCAAGATATTTGTCTGTGACATCTCCCCATTCTGTTAAAAGAGAATCATAGTCATAGCTCGTAATCGTTGGGGCATATTTCTCATAGTGATTCGCTCCATTATAGAACCCAAAATTCGTGCCACCATGGAACATATAGAAGTTAACTGAAGCCCCCATGTCCATCAGTTTCCGGAATACCTCAGCTGCTTCCTTTGCGTCACGCGTATGATGTTCACCGCTCCAATGATCAAACCAGCCAATCCAGAATTCCGCCGCCATTTTAGGTGAATCAGGCTTCATCGCTTCAAGAGCTGCAAAGGCTTCTTCTGGTCTTGAGCCAAAATTCAGGGTCGTAACGACGTTTTCCATTGAACCTTGCTTAATGAAATCTGGTCCGTCTGAAGTGAAGTAAAACGTATCAATGCCATGCTTCTCATATTGTTCTTTATGGAAAGCAAGATAATTTTGATCATTGCCATAAGCGCCATATTCATTTTCAATTTGAAACGCGATGACCGGACCACCATTTTTTTGTAAAAATGGCTTCAGTCGCGGAAGAAGTTCATTGAAATAATCTTCTACGTGGTTTAGAAAAGCAGGATGACTACAGCGAAGTGCCATATCATCCTGTTTTAGTAACCATGAGGGGAGACCCCCCATTTCCCACTCTGCGCAAATATAAGGAGACGGCCTTAGAATGACGTAGAGTCCGACTTCTTGTGCTTCAGCTATGAACCGCTCCACGTCAGCCATTCCTTCAAAATGAAACTGACCTTTCCTCGGTTCATGAAAGTTCCATGGAATATACGTTTCTACTGTATTCAACCCGAGGGCCTTCAGCTTTTGAAGGCGATCTCTCCAATACTCAGGGACAACCCTGAAATAATGGAGACCTCCTGAAAGGATTTGAAAAGGTTCGTCGTTTAGATAAAATTGGTTCTTTCTCGCTTCCAGCATAACAGCCTCCTCCTATTTCAAGGCGCTTCCG
>ENA-ORXC01000517-ORXC01000517.1-marine-metagenome-genome-assembly--contig:-NODE-517-length-26874-cov-3.721685_pt1 | contig 26874 bp, 24 predicted proteins | sample MGYA00237865_ERZ511478 | MGnify/ENA metagenome assembly ERZ511478
ATTGCGACGGGAGGGTGCGCCGCTCCGCACCCCCCCCGAAGCGGCACCGCCCTCCGTGCCGCACGCGACCCTCAGGCCCCCGGTTGCGGAGGCCGCCGATATCGCCCCGCGCCAGACCCGGCCTGCGCGGCAGGGGGTGGGGCGCGAGATGGAGGCCCGGGCGGCTCCGGCGGCAGGGCCTGCCGATTTCGTGGAGACGGTCCCGCTCACCGCCGCGACCCCTGCGCCGGTCGCGCCCGCATCCCCGGCGCCTGCAACGACCCCGGCCTTCGCCCCCGCCATTCCGGGCGCTCCGGTCCCGCCGCTTTCCATCCCCGAATCGGTCATGGCCGACGCCACCCCTGACCTCGTCACCGATCCGGATACCGGGCTGGTCACGAGGACCGGCGAGGCGAGCACGGATCTGCGCACACCGGCCCCGACCCCCCGGCTCGCGACCGCCGACGGGGCCGATGTGCTCCAGGAAATCGTGCGCGCCACCCTCGTCAGCAAGGGGCCGACGACCATCGAACTCAGCCTCGACCCCGCCGAACTCGGCAAGCTGGATATCGAGATGAGTTTCAAGGATGACCGCGTGTCGATCCTGATCCGGGGCGACCGCGACGATTCCCTCGACCTGATGCGGCGCTCGCAGGACGATCTGGCGCGCATGCTGCGACAGGCGGGTCTCGATCTGGATACGCTCAACTTCTCGCAGGGCCGATCCGGGCAGCAGGAGCAGGGCAACCGGTTCCTGACCCTCGCCACCGACGGGATTCTCGATACCGAGGGCGGCGACCTGCAGGCGGGTGCGCCCGTCGCGCGCGCCACCGCGCGCCTCGATATCCGGATCTGACCGCTACCCCCCCCTCTTTTTCCCCCTCCAGAAGGAGTTGCCCCGATGGCCAGTCCCCTCTCGTCGCTCACGACAGCCGCCGCCACGACCGACACATCGGCTGCCCGGCTGGAAGCGGAGATTGCGGAAGCGCGCGAAAGCTCCGTTTCCGATTTCAACGACTTCCTGACCCTGCTGACCTCGCAGTTGAAGAATCAGGACCCGCTGCAACCCCTCGATTCGACCCAGTTCGTCGAACAGCTCGCCAGCTTTTCCGCCGTCGAGCAGCAGGTCGGCACGAACGAGAAGCTCTCGCGCCTCGTCGCCCAGGGCAATGCGCAGGAAATCGGGCAACTCGGCGGGTGGATCGGCCAGACGGTCGATGCGCGCGGGGCGCTCTATTCGCTGGGGTCGGACGGGCTGGCGGTCGATGTTCCCGAACAGACCGGCGCGATATCGGTCGAAGCGATCATCGTCGACTCGGATGGCGACGCGGTGGCCCGCGTTCCGGTCGCGGATGCGTCGGTGCCGTTCGTCTGGTCGGGCGAGAAGGCCAACGGCCAGACGGCCTCGCCCGGTCTCTACGGCGTGTCCTTCGCCTATGATTTCGAGAACAGTGCCAGCACCCGGGTCGATGCCAGCGCCTCCGGCAAGGTGACCGAGGCGCGGATCGACGATGACGGGCCGCTGCTGATTCTGGATAACGGCGCGCGGATCAGGCCGTCGGATGTCGCCGCATTGCGCCTGGCGGATGTTGCGGGGGCGGAGGGGTAGACTGAGATTTAGCAGCCTGTCGCCTTTGCCCTTCTTCTCGCGGTTGCCCGGCGAGCGCTGTTTGTGTCATGCGCTGAGTTTGGCGATGCGCTTGCGGTTCCCTGCGAGGGTCGGGAGTGTCCATTCGAGTTTCCCGCCCCCTTCAACAGCCCCGATTCCGAGGTCAGCAGCAGCACCTGCCCGAACCCAATCGCACAGATCCGGCGGGAGCAAAAAGACGCTGGCGGCGCTCGCAGGGGCGGAAACTCTTCATGCAAAAAGCATAGCAGGGCATTCGCAAATCCGACAGGCTGCCTAGGAAAAGCGCGCCTTCAGCTCCGCCACGATCTCGGGCGAGAGCATCCGTGTTCTCGTCTGCTTCAGCAGCACGAGCAGCTTGGCCGTCTCCTCCAGTTCCTCCGCCGCATAGACCGCCGAGAGCAGGTCCTTCGCGCTGACCACCGGGCCGTGGTTCTGCAACAGGACGGCGGCGCAGTCACCGTTCAGCCCCCGGATCAGGTCGCCCGCCGCCGCATCGCCGGGATGCACGTAGGGGACCATCTTCACCGTGCCCACGCGCATCACGACATAAGGGGTCAGCGGGGGGATGCAGTCTTCCGAGTCGGTTTTCTCCAGACAGGACAGCGCGGTGGCGAACGTGGAGTGCAGGTGCACGACCGCGCCGGTGCCGGGGCGCGTCTCGTAGAAGGCGCGGTGCAGGAAGACTTCCTTGGATGGCTTGTCGCCGTCCACATGCGCCCAATCCGCATCCAGCCGTGACAACCGATCCGGATCGAGGAACCCGAGCGACGAATTCGTCGGGGTCATCAGGAATCCGCCACCCGGCAGGGCGGCGGAGATATTGCCCGCGCTGCCCACCGAATACCCCCGGTCGAACAGCGATCCGGCAAGGCGCACCATCGTGTCGCGCAGCGTCGTCTCGGGGGCGGCCTCATCCATTCTTCGCCCCTCCCAACACGTCGAGCGCCTTGGCGAAGAAGTCGGGCGCGCCGAAATTGCCGGATTTCAGGGCCAGCGCGATCGGGTCGTCGCCCCCCGAAACCAGCGCCGGAACCCCGGGATCAATCTCCGCCCCCAGTGTCAGCGCGCCGAGATCGAGGGCCGAGACCACCGCCCCCGACGTCTCGCCCCCCGCCACCACCAGCCGCCGGACGCCCCCCGCCAGCAAGAGCCGCGCCGCATCCCCGAACAGGGTGTCGAGCGTGTCGGACACATGCTCGCGCCCGTGCCGGTCCTGCAACGCGCGCACCTGGTCGGGGGTGGAGGACGAATAGGCGAGGGGGGCCTGTCCCGGTCGCGCCAGCAGGAAGTCGGCGACGGCGGCGGCGGTCGTCTCGCCCCCCATCACCGCGTCGACATCGATGGCCAGCACCGGATGCGATTTCGCGTGCAGGTCCACCTGTCCCCGGGTCGCACCCGAGCAACTGCCCGCCAGAATCGCCTCCGGCCCGTCGATGCGCGGGGCCGACACGCGACCGGGCGAGGCGACGCCCCGGGCGTAGAAATTCTGCGGCAGGCCCAGCGCGATGCCCGATCCGCCGGTCAGCAGGGGCGCGTTCTCGACTGCCTTGCCGATGGTCATCAGGTCGGCATCCGAAACCGCATCCACGATCACCAGCGTCTCGGGCGCATCCACCAGCGCCGCCAGTACCGACTGCGCCCCCGTCCGCACCGTGTCGGCATCGACCAGACCGACCGGGCCGCGCGTCTGCCGGGTCAGCCAGCGGCGCAGGTCCGGGTCGGTCATCGGGTTGACGGGGTGGTTCTCCAGTCCGGATTCGCTCAGAAGGCGGTCGTTCACGAACAGGTGCCCGCGATAGACGGTGCGTCCGACGGTCGGAAAGGCGGGGCAGACGACGACGCCCGTGACCCCCAGCGCGCCCGCCAGCGCCTCGGCCACCGGGCCGATATTGCCGTCGGGCGTGGAATCGAAGGTCGAGCAGTACTTGAACACGATCTGCGTGCATCCCTGCGCGCGCAGCCAGTCGAGGGCGGCCAGCGACTGCGCCACGGCCTCGGCGGCGGGGATCGAGCGGCTCTTGAGCGCGATGACGCCCGCCACGATCCCCTCGGGCGCATCGCCCTGCGGGGTGCCGTGGAACTGCGCGGTGCGCAGCCCCCCCTTCGCGAGGGTATTGCCGATATCGCTGGCGCCGGTGAAATCGTCGGCGATCACTCCCAATAGCATGGCAAGCCCTTCTCAACCCGTTTCGTTGAGGTGCAGGATGCACCGCGCGGAGGGTAACGCAACAGCAATCTGCCGAAGCGCGAGGCCGGTCGCCCGTCGCGTCCCTGCGGGCGGGCGCGGGGCGTCGTTACCGGACCAGCAACGGGGCGGCTGCGGTGTCGCCGCCCCGGAAGCCGGGCGGAACGGGTACATCCGTCGCATCGTAATCCGTATTCAGCACCAGGGTCGGGGATTGCCTCATTTCGAGCGACCCGACCACGACGATCGTGAAGGCCGCCTCGCCGGATACCGGCATCGTCGTGTCCACCGTCATGTGATCCGTCGGCAGGTGGATCGTGCCGATCAGGGAGCGGACATTCGAACTCGTGATCGAGAATTTCCGGCCCGTAAAGCATCTGCCTTCCGTATCGTCGTCGTCGTCATCCTCGCAAACCGGGCGGGAGGCCATCAGGATCCCGGCCATCGGGCCGGTCACCGGCGCGCTCAGCTCGATCTCGCCTTCGTCCATGAACTTGAAAAACGCCTTCTCGTCGTCGAAATACAGCCCGACATTCTTTCCGGCCAGCTTTCCGGTATCGTGGACATGCAACTCGCCTTCCCTGAAGACGTAGATCCCGTCGTTCAGCCAGACATCCGCCCCGTTCTTGATATCGGTCTTCCCGCAATAGGTTCCCGGCTCCAGCGTATGGGTGCCGCCGTCGAGCGTCAGTGCGTCGTGGTCGCATGCCGCATCGAAGGGGGGCGCGGTGCGCGATACCAGCGGGTCCTCGATCATGGGGCAATCCGTGGCCGGCAGGGTGGCGAAGTTGCTGGCCGATCCCGAATATCCGCCCGACGAGCAGACGAACGGCGCATCGATCCGCGCGCTGCCCGTGACCGTGACCGAATCGGTCCGATCGGAATTGCTGTAGATCTCGCAATCGCCGCCGATCAATTGCGAGGCGTTCTCCATTTCGATGCCCGGATCGTCGGCATTGGCACCCATCGCGATGAAGCAGACGTTCTGGCCGCCGAAGGTGCGCGCGGTCGCCTCGACGGTGAACGGGTTCTCGCCGAAGGCCCCCATCTCGCCGAACAGGCTGCCGTAGCGCGCGGTCACGCCGACCCGCACCTGGTCTTCTTCGATCAGTTCGGCGCGGGTCGACAGATCGGCATAATCGTCACCGAGCGTGATTCCGACGAGGGAGGCGGCGATGGCGGTCAGGGTCTCGTTCTTCTCCCCGTCCGCCAGCACGAAACTCAACTGCCGTGCCGAGGCGAGGGCGGCGGCATCGGCGGCCCGCTGCATGGCGGCGATCTGCTGGCTGGCACGCATGTGATCGACGCCGAAGAGCGTGACGCCCGCGATGGCCGGAAGCAACAGGGCGGATATCGCCGCGACGCTACCGCGCCGGTCGAGTATGAATCTTCTTGCAAAAGCGACGAAACGGCCTGCCAATCTCAAGAAACGCACCATCTGTTCACGTCGAACACCCCCCGCAGGATCGTGAATCCCACTGTCTCCGGTCAGCCTTTAGAAAAGATCAAGATCGACCGTAAGTGTATAGAATTGTAAACATATCGCACCACCAGCCCCTCCTTGCTCCTATGACGAGACGACGCCATGATCCCCCGACTGATGATCCAGGGCTGCGGCTCGAACGTGGGAAAGTCGATGCTCGTCGCGGGTCTTGCCCGGGCCTATGCGAATCGCGGGCTGTCCGTCGTTCCCTTCAAGCCGCAGAACATGTCCAACAATGCCGCCGTTACCGATGACGGGGGGGAAATCGGGCGGGCGCAGGCGTTGCAGGCCCTCGCCGCCCGGGTGCCGACCAGCGTGCACATGAACCCCGTGCTGCTGAAGCCCGAGACCGAGCGCGGGGCGCAGGTGGTGGTGCAGGGCGCGCGATTGTGCCATGCGACCGGGCGCGACTACACGGCGCTGAAGCCCAGGCTTCTCAAGGCGGTATGCGAATCCTTTCAGCGCGTCTCCCAAGGGGCCGACCTTGTGCTGGTCGAGGGGGCGGGCAGTCCGGCGGAGATCAACCTGCGCCCGGGCGATATCGCCAATATGGGGTTCGCCGAGGCGACGGAGACCCCCGTGATCGTCGTCGGGGATATCGACCGGGGCGGGGTGATCGCGCAGGTGGTGGGGACGCAGGCGGTGCTGGACCCCGCCGATGCCGCGCGCATAAAGGGTTTCATCATCAACAAGTTCCGGGGCGATGTTTCATTGTTCGACGACGGATACCGGATGATCGGGGAGCGTACCGGCTGGCCCGGCTTCGGCGTCGTCCCGTGGTTCGCCGATGCGGGGCGGCTGCCCGCCGAGGATGCCTCCGACCTGCGCGCGCCGGTCCATCGCGGTCCGGTCAGGATCGCGTGCCTGCAACTGTCGCGCATCGCCAATTTCGACGACCTCGACCCGCTGCGCAGCGAGCCGGGCTGTACCGTCGAGATGATCGCCCCCGGTCAGCCGGTCCCCGGCGATGCCGCGCTCGTCATCATCCCCGGCACCAAGTCGACCCGGGGGGATCTGGCGTATCTGCGCGCGCAGGGGTGGGATATCGACCTGCTCGCCCATCGCCGCCGGGGCGGGATGATCCTGGGGGTGTGCGGCGGGTACCAGATGCTGGGGCGCACCATCGACGACCCGCAGGGGATCGAGGGACCGGCGGGGGCGTCCGACGGTCTCGGGCTGCTGGATATCGAAACCGTCATGACGCCCCGCAAATCCCTGACGAAGAGGACCGCGCGCCACCCCGCCAGCGAAACCGCCCTGACCGGCTACGAAATCCACATCGGCGCGACCACCGGCCCGGACCGCGCCCGCCCGCTGTTCGAGGTGGAGGGCGCGCCGGAGGGGGCGGTTTCGGCCGATGGCGGGGTGTTCGGCACCTATCTGCACGGCATGTTCTCGGCCGATGCGTTTCGCGCGGCCTTTTTGCATCGACTTGGCGTGCAGGCGGGGGCGGGGGACTATGCGGGGGGGGTCGATTCCACGCTCGACACCCTCGCCGCGCATCTCGAAACCCATCTCGATCTGGACACGATGCTTTCACTCGCGCGTGAGGCCCGTTGACAGCGCCCCCCTTCGTCCCATTCCTCTAGCCCGATGCAATACGATCCTTCCTCCCCCTTCGGCCTCGGCGATTCCCGCGCTACGCCCCGGGTCATCGGCCAGATCGGCCAGACGCTGGATGGCCGCGTGGCGACCCTCACCGGCAACTCGCTGTACATCAACGGCACCTGCGCATTGCAGCATCTGCACCGCCTGCGCGCGGGGGTGGATGCCGTGCTGGTGGGGGTCGGCACCATCGCCGCCGACGACCCGCGCCTGACCGTGCGCCTGTGCGACGGCCTCTCTCCGGTGCGGGTGGTCATCGACCCCGCCAACCGCATCGCCCCGGATGCCCGATGCCTGACGGACGGGGCCGCCCGGACCCTGCTGCTCAACCGGGAAGGGAGCGGGGAAGCGGGCGAGAACCGGATGATCATCCCCGCCTCCCCCGATGGCACTCTCGCCCCGGGGGCCATCCTTGCCGCCTTGGCCCTGCGCGGGTTTCGCCGGATACTGGTCGAGGGGGGGCCGACGACCCTGTCGCATTTCCTGCGGGCCGGGGCGCTCGACGAGCTGCATGTGATGGTCGCCCCCAAGATATTCGGCTCGGGGCGCGAGGGCATCACGCTGCCCCCCATCGATTCGCTCGACGAGGCCCTGCACCCCGCGACCCGCACCTATCTGTTCGAGGATGGCGACGTGCTGTTCCAGTGCGACCTGTCGCAGGACCGCGCGCAGGGCTGACTTCCTCGGCCCGCCGTTTTCCGCTATGCTGATCCGGCCATTACCGAGGGGAATGCACCATGACCGCCGAACGCTACACCTTCATCCAGAAGGCCCTGCACTGGACCATCGCGCTGGCCGTCATCGGGGCGCTGGCGGGCGGGACGCTGATCGACTGGCTGGAGAACGGCGCATTCAAGAATCAGGTCTATGCCCTGCACAAGGCGACCGGCATCCTGATCCTCGGGCTGATGCTGCTGCGCGTGGTCGCGCGCTTCGTCTTCGGCACGCCGCCCCTGCCCGCCGGTATTCCGGGGTGGCAGCGCACGGCGGCGGCAGGCTCGCACTTCCTGCTCTACGCGCTGATCCTGATCATGCCGGTCATCGGCTGGGCCGCGACCAGCGCGTTTCCGGCCCCGATTCCGTTCTACGGCCTGTTCGACGTGCCGCCCCTGATCGGCAAGGACCGGGAGTTGTCGAAGCAGTTGTTCGAAATCCACGCGATCATGGGCAAGGTCATCATCGCCCTGATCGCCGTGCACATCGCCGCCGCCCTGCACCACGCCGTCGTCAGGAAGGACGGCGTGTTCCGGCGGATGTGGTTCTAGGCGCAAGCGCCCCTCAGATCGGCGTCGACCTGTTCTGGTCGCCGCGATCCACGCGCAGGCCGATCACGTCGCCGACCTGCTGGCCCCCGCGCGCGGTCGTCTTGCCCGTCAGCACGTTCACCCCGTCCATCGCGTAGTAGATGTAGGTCGCGGTGCGCGCCTCGTTCATCGTGTAATCCGAGAATTGCGGATAGCTGAGCGCCGTGCGCGCGCGGTCGCAGGACAGCGGCTCCGTCCGCGTCATCTTGCCGTTCGCTTCGCGGGTCAGGCGGCACTCGACCCGGATCGTGCTGATGCGGCCCTGCACCTCGTAATAGTCCGGTTCGGACGCCCCCCCGAGGCCCAGCGATGCCGCGACCGCCCCCAGCCCGCCGATTCCCGCCGAGATAGGCTGCGTGCCGCCGATTGCCGAGGACGCGCCGCCCCCGAATATCCCGGCAATGCCGCCGTTCTGGCTCAGGTAGTACTGACCGCCCCCCAGAATGGCCCCCATGACGAGCATGCGTGAAATGATGGTGCCGATGATCTTTCCGAAAAATCCGCTCATGATGTCCCCCTGCGGTCGAATTCGCAGACAACCATAGGCGGATCGCCTTTTTCCGGCGTTTAGGCGGTCGTCGAAAATACGCGCAAATTGATCTATACGTCGAGCGGCTTTGCCTTTCCGCGCCGGGGCGGTATGAACCCCTGACGCCCCACTCCTCCCGCGAACGAGACCGATACCATGGCCCTGGACAAGACCTTCGACGCCGCCACCGCCGAACCCCGCCTCTATGCCGAATGGGAGGCGCAGGGATGCTTCGCGGCGGGTGCGAACAAGTCGCGCGACGAGACGTTCACCATCGTGATCCCCCCGCCCAACGTCACCGGCTCGCTGCACATGGGCCACGCGCTCAACAACACGTTGCAGGATATCCTGGTCCGCTGGCACCGGATGCGCGGGTTCGACACGCTGTGGCAACCCGGCACCGACCACGCGGGCATCGCCACGCAGATGGTCGTGGAGCGGCAGTTGAGCGAGCAGGGCATCAAGCGCACCGATATGTCGCGCGAGGATTTTGTCGCCAAGGTCTGGGAATGGAAGGAGGAATCGGGCGGCACCATCGTCAACCAGCTCAAGCGCCTGGGCGCGAGCTGCGACTGGTCGCGCGAGCGGTTCACCATGGACGAAGGGCAGATGAGCGATGCCGTCCGCAAGGTCTTCGTCGACCTCTACGACAAGGGGCTGATCTACAAGGGAAAACGCCTCGTCAACTGGGACCCGCATTTCGAGACGGCCATTTCCGACCTCGAAGTCGAGAATATCGAGACGCCGGGCCACATGTGGCATTTCAAGTATCCGCTGGCGGGCGGTGAAACCTACGAATACGTCGAGAAGGACGAGGACGGGACCGAAACCCTGCGCGAGACGCGCGACTACATCGCCATCGCCACGACCCGGCCAGAGACGATGCTGGGCGACGGGGCCATCGCGGTTCACCCGACCGATGAGCGATATCTGCCAATCGTCGGAAAGCTTTGCGAAATTCCTGTCGGACCTAAGGAGCATCGCCGCCTCATTCCCATCATCACCGACGAGTATCCCGACAAGGATTTCGGCTCCGGCGCGGTCAAGATCACCGGCGCGCACGACTTCAACGATTATCAGGTCGCCAGGCGCAACAAGATTCCCCTCTACACCCTGATGGACACGAAGGGGCGGATGCGGGCCGATGGCCACGACTACGCGCAGAGCGCGGAAAAGGCGGCGGAATTCGCGACCAACTGGATCGCGATGTACGAACAGACCGAGAGCCGCTTCCAGTCCATCGCCGACCACCCCATGCCCGACGTGACCGAGATCAACCTCGTCCCGGAGGCGTATCGCGGCCTCGACCGCTACGAAGCGCGCACGCGGATCGTCGCGGATATCACCGGCGAGGGGCTGGCGGTCATGATCCTCAACCCCGATTACGACCCCGAGGGCGATGCGCCGGATATGGTTCCGCTGATCGACGCCAAACCGATCATGCAACCCTTCGGCGACCGCTCCAACGTCGTCATCGAGCCGATGCTCACCGACCAGTGGTTCGTCGATGCCGAGACGCTGGCCAAGCCCGCGCGGGAGGCGGTGGTCAACGGCGATACGGCTTTCGTCCCGAAGAACTGGGAGAAGACGTATTTCAACTGGCTCGACAATATCGAACCATGGTGCATCTCGCGCCAGTTGTGGTGGGGGCATCAGGTTCCGGTGTGGTACGACGCCGACGAGAACGCCTATTGCGCGCTGACCGAAGCCGAAGCCCGCGAGAAGGCGGGGGGCAAGGAACTGACGCAGGACCCCGACGTCCTCGACACGTGGTTCTCCTCCGCCCTCTGGCCCTTCTCCACCCTCGGCTGGCCGGAGGAGACGCCCGAACTCGCGCGCTACTACAAGACCGACGTGCTCGTCACCGGCTTCGATATCATCTTCTTCTGGGTCGCGCGGATGATGATGATGGGGCTGGAATTCAAGGGCGAGGTGCCGTTCCACTCCGTCTACATCAACTCCATCGTCGTGGACGGCAACGGCGAGAAGATGTCGAAATCCAAGGGCAATGTCATCGACCCGCTGGGCCTCGTCAACACCTACGGCGCCGACGCCCTGCGCTACACGCTCGCCTCGCAGGAGGTGCAGGGTCGCCGTCAGTCGCGCATGTCCGAAAGCGCGGTCGAGGCCGCCCGCAACTTCGGCACGAAACTGTGGAACGCCGCCCGCTTCGCCGAATTCAACGGCTGCGAGCGCGACCCCGGTTTCGACCCGGCGGCGGCGCAGGAAACCGTCAACCGCTGGATCATCGGCGAGACGGCACGCACGCTGGAGGCGACCGATGCGGCGCTCGCCGCCTACCGCTTCAACGACGCGGCGAGCGGCCTCTACCAGCACGTCTATTTCCTCTGCGACTGGTATGTCGAGTTCTCGAAACCGCTCCTGACCGGCGAGGACGGCCCGGCGAAGGACGAGACCAAGGCGACCGTCGTCTGGGCGATCGACCAGTGCCTGATCATGCTCGCCCCCGTCATGCCCTTCATCACCGAGGAGTTGTGGCGGCAGACGGGCGGGCAGGGTACGCTGATGGTCCATGACTGGCCGACCTACACCGTCGATGCGCTGGCCGATGCCGGGGCGGAAGCCGAAATGCGCTGGACGATCTCGCTGATCGAGGCGATCCGCTCCGTCCGCGCCGAGATGAACGTCCCGGCGGGGGCCAAGGTCGACATGCTGCTGACTGATTTCGACCACGAGGCCGCCCAGCGCCTGCTGCGCCAGGGCGCTCTCATCCGCCGCCTCGCCCGCCTGTCCGAAACGGCGGTCGGGACCGAGGCCCCGGCAGGCTCGATCGTCACGGCGGTCGAGGGGGCGACCGTGAATCTGCCCATCGCCGACCTGATCGACGTGAAGGCCGAAGGCGCGCGCCTGCGCAAGAAACTCGACAAGCTGTCCAAGGAAGCGGGCGGGCTGGAGAAGAAACTCGGCAATCCGGGCTTCCTCGCCAAGGCCCCGGAGGAGGAGGTCGCGAAACAGCGCGCCCGGCTGGAGGCGGCGACGGTCGAGAAGACCAAGCTGGAGGCCGCCGTGGCGCGGTTGGAGGCGATGGGTTAGCCGCCCGCTCGACGGTCGGGAGAAGAAAGCGCCGGACACGATTGTCGCTCGTGTTCGGCCAACGGCACCCTACTTCACGGGGAACCGCCCGCGCTTTTCACACCTCAACCGATGGACTCCCATGACCCGCAAAGAAAGCCTCGCCCTGACCTTCCTGATCTGGGTCTGCGTCTACCCCTGCGTCCTGACGATTTCCTACGGCTTCGAATGGCTGGAGATCGACTGGCCGAAATGGGCCGTCATCCTCGTGTCGACCGCCTGTACCGTGCCGTTGATCGAATGGCTCGTCGCGCCCCGCGTCGAAAAGCTGATCGCGGCGGCGCGGGACGATACCCGGGCCGAACTGCTACAGGATCAGGCCGAGGAGGCGGACGGACCCGCCCGTTGATCGCGCAACACCATCGCCTGCCCGAAATCGGCACCCGAGACAAAAAAATACCCCGCCTGAGCGGGGTATCGTATGACACGAAACGGGCGGGCTTCAGCCTGCGTCGGTGATTTCCTTGCCGGTCTTCTGGTCGACCATCTTCATGCCGAGGCGCACCTTGCCACGATCGTCGAAGCCCATCAGCTTGACCCAGATCACGTCGCCTTCCTTGACGTGGTCCTTGGGGTTCGCGCCGCGCTCGTTGGTCATCTGGCTGATATGGACGAGGCCGTCCTTGGGACCGAAGAAGTTCACGAACGCGCCGAAGTCGAGAACCTTCACGACCTTGCCTTCGTAGATTTCACCCACTTCCGGCTCGGCGGCGATGGCCATGATCATCTTCTTGGCTTTGGCGATGCTGCCGGCATCGGGCGAGGCGATCTTGATGATGCCCTCGTCGTTGATGTCGACCTTCGCACCCGATTCCTCGACGATGCCGCGAATGACCTTGCCGCCCGACCCGATGACTTCGCGGATCTTGTCGGTCGCGATCTGCAGCGTTTCGATACGCGGGGCGTAGTCGGAGAACTCCTCGCGGCCCGCGCTGAGCGCCTTGCCCATCTCGGTCAGGATCGTGTTGCGACCCTCATGCGCCTGGCTCAACGCCTGCTTCATGATGTCTTCGGTGATGCCGGTCACCTTGATGTCCATCTGGAGCGAGGTGATGCCCTGGTCCGTGCCCGCGACCTTGAAATCCATGTCGCCGAGGTGATCCTCGTCGCCGAGGATGTCGGTCAGGACCGCGAACTCGCCGGATTTTTCGAGGATCAGACCCATCGCCACACCGGCCACGGGGCGGGACAGCGGAACGCCGGCATCCATCATCGACAGCGACCCGCCGCAGACGGAGGCCATCGAGGAGGAGCCGTTGGATTCGGTGATCTCCGACACGATGCGGATGGTATAGGGGAAATCGGTCGCGGCGGGGAGGACGGCGTGCAGGGCGCGCCAGGCGAGCTTGCCGTGGCCGATTTCGCGCCGACCGGGGGGGCCGAAACGTCCCGCCTCGCCAACGGAGTAGGGCGGGAAGTTGTAATGCAGCATGAACCGCTCGCGGACATCGCCATCCAGCTTGTCGATGCGCTGTTCGTCATCGCCGGTGCCCAGCGTGGTGACGCAGAGCGCCTGCGTCTCGCCGCGTGTGAAGAGCGCGGAGCCGTGGGTGCGGGGCAGCAGGCCGACATGACATTCGATGCCGCGCACAGTCGTCAGGTCGCGGCCATCGATACGCTTGCCGGTCTTGACGATATCGCCGCGCACGATCTCTTTTTCCAGCGATTTGAACACGTTGGAGACGGCGGTTCCGTCTTCCTTGTCCTCGTCGGAGAGGCCGTCGATCAGCGTCTGCTTGGCGGCGGCGACCTTGCCGGTGCGCTCCTGCTTGTCGAGGGTCGAGAAGGCGTCGCGCAGGGGCGCTTCGGCGATGCCGCGCGCCTTTTCCATCAGGGCCGAATTGTCCTCGGCCTCGACGGCGAACGGCTCCTTGGCGCAGGCTTCGGCCAGATTGATGATGCAGTCGATGACGGGCTGGATCGACTTGTGGCCGAACATGACCGCGCCGAGCATCTCGTCTTCCGACAGTTCCTTGGCCTCGGATTCGACCATCATCACGGCATCTTTCGTACCGGCCATGATGAGGTCGAGCTTGCTGTCTTCCAGTTCGTCCTTGGTCGGGTTCAGAACGTATTCACCATTGGTGAAGCCGACCCGGCACCCGCCGATGGGGCCGAGGAACGGCGCGCCGGAGATGGTCAGCGCAGCCGACGCCGCGATCATCGCCAGCATGTCGGGGGCGTGTTCGAGGTCGTGGCTGAGGACGGTGCAGATCACCTGCGTCTCGTTGCGGAACCCGTCGGCGAAGAGGGGGCGCAGCGGGCGGTCGATCAGGCGCGACGTCAGCGTCTCGTGGTCGGAGGGGCGCGCCTCGCGCTTGAGGTAGCCGCCGGGGATCTTGCCCGCCGCGTAGAATTTCTCTTGATAATGGATCGTCAGCGGGAAGAAATCGATGCCGGGTTTGGGCTTCTTCTGGAAGGTGACGGCGGCGAGGACGGTGGTTTCGCCCAGCGTGGCGAGCACGGCACCGTCGGCCTGGCGCGCGATGCGGCCGGATTCGAGGATCAGCGTTTCGTCCCCGAGCGGGACTTCCTTACGGACTATATCGAACATGTGATTTTCCTTGCATGGAGGTTCGGGCCCTTCCCGAACCTGCCCCGCGCCGCGTCGGGCGCAGGGTGTCCCCGCGTGTGTCTTCCATGCGGGGAGGCCCTCGTGATGTCGCGCCGACGCCGGGCCATGTCGGCGGCGCGGAAAGACCGAAAAGCGCGCCTTCGATCAGGCGCGCGAATCGGTGTTACTTGCGGATGCCGAGGGTCTTGAGCAGGCTCTGATAGCGCGCTTCGTCCTTCGCGCGGGCATAGTCGAGCAGCTTGCGGCGCTGGCTGACCATCTTCAGCAGGCCACGGCGCGAGTGATTGTCGTGCTTGTGGTACTTAAAGTGTTCGGTCAGATTGGTGATGCGCTCGGTCAGGATCGCGACCTGGACTTCGGGCGACCCGGTGTCGCCTTCCTTGATCCCGTATTCCTTGATGAGTTCGGCTTTTCGTTCCGGCGTGATCGACATCGGGGTCTCCTGATATGAAAGGTGTAAACGCCCGCAGCGGGCATGTCGCGCGGCAATGACCGGGATGTCGTCCAGCCATGTCAGCGACAATCGCGCATCCCTATCCACAACGCCGCGCCAGTGCAAGGCACCATTTGCCGCGATGCGCCCCGGATCAGGGATCGATCTTGCGCGCCTCGTCCGGCAGCATGATCGGCACGCCGTCGCGGATGGGATAGGCGAGGCCCGCGCGCTCGCTGATCAGTTCCTGCGCCTTGCGGTCGTAGCGGAGCGGGGTGCGCGACATGGGGCAGATCAGGGCTTCGAGCAGTTTAGGGTCGATGTCGGAGCCGGGTCGCGGGGTATCGGCGCTCATTGCAGGCCTCCCGCGCCTTCGTCGCCCGCCGCGTCGATGGTCAGCAGGGTATCGAGCGTCTTGCGCCGGGCGCTGAGATCCTCGGCTTCCAGCAGGGCCTGCTTTTCCTGTTCGGTGAACGGGCAGATCATGCACAGGGCGTTGACGATGGTTTCCTCGCTCGCCTTGCCGAAGGCATCCCAGTCGGTTTCCAGCGATTTGGCCTGAAAATACCGGTCCACCAGCGCGAGAAATCCCTCGCGGTCGAAATCCTCGCCATCCTCGCGCGGGGTCTTGGTGTCGAGCACGAAATCGGACCATTCCACCTGGGCCTGGCGATAGGGCGAGAACCCCTCGATTTCCTGCGCCATGCGAAAGCGCGATACGCCGCTGAGGCCGATGAGATACCGCCCGTCATCCGTCTCTGACAGTGTCGTGATCCGCCCGGCACAGCCGACGTCGAACAGGCTCTTGCAGCCCCGTTTCTCGGCATCGCCGGTGGGCTGGATCATGCCGATCAGGCGCTGGTCCGTCTTCATGGCATCGTCGATCATCACCAGATAGCGCGGCTCGAAGATATTCAGCGGCAGGCGGCCCCGGGGCAACAGCAACGCGCCGGGCAAGGGAAAGATCGGGATGACCGACGGGGCATCGTTGATCGAGAAGCGGGTTCCCATGCCGGTCACGCGAACAGGATGGAGGAGAGCTTGCGCCGCCCCTTGAGCGTGAGCGGGTCGGTCGGTCCCAGCGCCTCGAACACCTTGAACAACTGCTGACGTCCGGCATCCTCGTTCCACTCGCGGTCCCGGCGGATCAGGTCGAGCAGGTGGTCGATTCCCTCCTCCTGCTTACCTTGGGCGACGAGGGCCATGGCCAGATCGTGCCGCGCCTGGTGGTCGTTCGGGTCCGCGTCGAGGGCGGCTTGCAGCTTGGCATGATCCTCCGCCGATCCGGCCTGCCCGGACAGTGCGATCATCGAGCGGACCTGCACGATCAGCGGATCGTCGGCCTTGTCGGCGGGGGCGTAGCCCAGCGTTTCCTCCGCCCGTTCCAGATCGCCGGACGTGGCGTAGCACTTGGCGAGACCGGTTATCGCGCGCAGGTTCTCGGGCGCGGCCCCCATGACCTGCCCGTAAATCTGCGCGGCTTCGGCGGCGGCCCCCTCGGCGAGTTTCTCGTCGGCGATATCCAGCGCCTCGTCGATCTGCGATTCGGCATCCGACGGCCCGGCGGCGTTGGTCAGGCCGGTAATGAAGCGGTCGATCTCGCTCGGCGTCTGCGCGCCCATGAAGGCGTCGACGGGCTGGCCGCCCGCAAAGCCGAAGACCGCCGGAATCGACTGCACCTGCAACTGTCCGGCAATCTGCTGATGCTTGTCGATATCGATGCGCACCATGCGCACCTTGCCGTTCGTCTTGGCCACCGCCGCTTCGAGTTGCGGGCCGAGTGTCTTGCAGGGTCCGCACCATGCCGCGGTGAACTGCACGACCACCGGGGTGGTCTGCGACGCCTCGATCACATCGGTCATGAATCCGGCATCCGTGCCGTCCATCACCGCAGCAGTCGCCTGCGTATTCCGTTGTCCGCCACCGAGTTCGAGCATTGCATCATCCCGTCTGGCTGGAGCCTCAGGACTCCGGCCCGTCAAATTCGACCTGTATCGCCTGATGCCCGCACGCCGCGACGAACCGCATCAGGTCATTGGGGGAGATAGCGGTCGTGGCCTCGTTGTGTAGGGGATGGCAGTGAATAACATCATGTTTCAGCAAGCCGGCATCGATGGCGAAGGTCACGCGCGGCGCATCTCCCCGGTCGTTGATCAGCGAAAAGGTCGTGACGGCCCCGGGGGTTATCCCCAGAACTTCCAGCAACAGATCAGGCTTGCCGAAGCTGACCCGTGCGGCCCCGATTGATTTTTCCAGCGCCTTGAGATCGACCTTGCGCGATTCGTCGCAGGTCACGAGGAAAAGCCGCCCCTTCTTGTCCTTCAGGAACAGATTCTTGGTATGGCCCCCGGGCAGATCGCCGCGCAGGTCGCGACTGTCCTCGACCGTGAACAGGGGAGGGTGGGTGACGGTCCGTGTCTCGATCCCGAGGCTTTCGAGGAAGACGAACAGGTCTTCGGGGGATGCGGGGGCGGTCATGGTCAGGTCTCCATCGCGCGAATGGCGTTATGGCGGATCAGCAGGTTGCGCGCGGCCTGGGCGTGCAGGTTCTCGACAATGCGGCCATCCAGAACGGCGATTCCCTCGCCCTTTTCCTGTGCTTCCTCGAATGCCCTGATCTGCGCCTTAGCATGTTCGACCGTCGTATCGTCGGGTGCGAAGACGGTATTGCAGACCTCGATCTGGGAGGGATGGATCAGCGTCTTGCCGTCAAAGCCGAGATTGCGGCTCTGGGTGCACCGCTCGGCGAACCCCTCGGAATCGCGAAAGGCGTTGTAGACCCCGTCGATCGCGACCATCCCGTAGGAGCGCGCGACCAGCAGGCAATGGGCGAGCGAGGGGATCAGCGGCGCGCGGTCCTTGACCCGCCGGGCGCGCAAGTCTTCGGCCAGGTCGTTGGTTCCCATCACGAATGCCGTCAGGCGCGTGCTGGCCGTGGCCACCCTTTCGGCATGCAGCACCCCCAGCGGCGTCTCCATCATCGCCCATATCTGGGTGGAGGCAGGCGCGCCGTGCCGGTCCATCAGCGCCTCGGTCTCCCCGATCATCGCCGCCGATTGCGCCTTGGGGATCAGGATGGCGTCGGGGGCGGCGGCACAGGCGGCGCGCAGGTCGTCCATCCCGTGATCGGTATCCAGGCCATTGATCCGGATGACGATTTCACGCTTACCGTAGCCACCCGCCTGCACCGCATTCGACACCAGATCGCGCGCCGCGACCTTTTCGGTCGGGGCGACCGCATCCTCCAGATCGAGGATCAGTACATCGGCGGCCAATCCCTTCGCCTTTTCCAGCGCGCGGGCATTGGAGCCGGGCATGTAGAGGACGCTGCGCCGTGGCCGGAACGGATCGAACATTTTGAAACCCCAAGTGAAACCCCGTTTTCGGCATTTCCCTTAGCGTATATGGCAGTGCAGCGAAAGCCCGATGCGGAAACAGGGCAGGGTGCCGGACATCCGATCCCCGCCCTCGATACCGCGCTAGGGGCGCAAATGCTCGCCGAGGCTTGTGAAAATCGCGCTGTAGAGATCGCGCTTGAAGGGAACGATCTTCTCGATCAGGGCGTCGGGGGTCATCCAGCGCCATTCACAGAATTCCGCGTGGTCCGTCGCGATATTCACGTCGGCATCCGTGCCGAGAAAGCGCATCGCGAACCAGATCTGCTCCTGCCCCCGGAACTTGCCGCCCCACAGCGTACCCAGCAATTCCTCGGGCAGGTCGTAGCGCAGCCAGTCGGGGGTCTGGCCGTCGACGCGCACTTTGTCGGGCGATACGCCGGTTTCCTCCGTCAGTTCGCGCAGGGCGGCCTCCTCGGGCAGTTCGCCGTAGTCGATTCCGCCCTGCGGCATCTGCCAGGCATCCACGGGATTGTCGATCCGCTTTCCGGCAAAGACGGTGCCGTCCTCGCGAAAGAGGACCACGCCCGCGCCGGAGCGGTAGCGCAGGCCGGTATCGCCCTTGTGCGTCCTGTCGGTCATGGCCGCTATCCCGTGCCGTCGAGTTGTGTGACCGGAACGAAGACGATGCCGCGCGACTCGGCCGCCGCGATCCACCGCTCCAGTGCCGTGATGCTTTCGCGATACGCGCTGGCGACGCCGATTGCAACGCCTTCGCGCCGGGCCGTGCGCTCCAGCAGGGACAGGCGTTCGAGCATACCGGCACCATTCCGCTCCGCATCGACCGCGACTAATCCGGCGGCATAGGCGACCCCATGCGATTTCGCCAACGCGCCGAGGCGGCTATGGCCGTTCGGCTGGTTCTCGAAGATGAACAGCCCGCGATCCGCAATCGCCTTCACGACGGGGGAGACCGCCTGCTCCGACCGGTTGAAGCGTGCGCCGAGATAGCTCGAAATGCCCGAAGCGTCGGGGAAGCGGGATAGCGCGGTATCGAGGCGGTTTATATTGTCCGTGGGGGTATTCGCGGCGCGCAGGGTCAGCGGTTCGCCGGGGTCGCGCCGGGGATTGATCGGCTCCATCGGGATTTCGACCAGGATCGTATGACCATCCCGGCGCGCCGCCTTCGCGAGGGCCGAGGTCCGGTCGCCGATGGGCGCGAAGGCGAGGGTGACTCCGCCGGGCAGGGCGGAGATCGCGTGCCGCGTCGCGCCTTCGTTGATGCCGGCGGCGGTGACGATCAGGGCGATGCGCGGGGCGTCCGGGTCCGTCTTCGGGGGGGGAACCTGAACCTGCGGCGCGTGGGGTGCCGTGACCCGGGGCAGGTCGGCCTCGGTCGAGGCGAGCAGCATCGGCAGGGGTTTCGTCTCGATCGTCGTCACGGTTCGCTGCCGAACCGAGCGGGTCGGTTTGCGGCGGGGTTCGGGAATTCGGGCCACTTGTACCGGCGGGATCGGGGCCGCTGTCGCTGCCGCCGGAGCCGGGATCGGGGCCGGAGGGGCGGATCGCGGCTGTGCCGGTGCCATCGCGAGGATCACCTCCCGCATGTCGGGTGCGGAATCCGCGGCTGCGCCGGACAGTTGCGCGGGGAGGACGATGCGGGGCGGACGGGGTGCCTGTTCCACCGCTGCGGATTGCGGTTCGGGCGGCGGCGGAGCGGGAGGGATCGGGTCCGGTGCTTCCGCCGCGAGAATTCGGTCGACGGGTCGGACGGACGAGACGAAAGCGTGCTTCGCTGCCACCGTCCCGTCCACCGGATGCGGGGCCGAGAGGAGCGGAATCGCGATGGCCGCCCCTATCAGTATCAGCAGCACGGCGTGGACGGGGCGCAAGTGGCGCAGGAAGAAAGCACGGGTCACGCGGGTCACCTCGATGTCGGGGCTGGGCTTTCGCCCACAAGACCCGCCCGCCCTTGCAAATCCGTGAATCCGCACAGAAAAACACCCGCCGAAGGGGCGGGTGTCTCGTCGCGTTCAGTCGCGGCGGGGCAGGTGCGCCCTTATTCGTCTTCGTTCAGCGACGAATAGACCGACAAGCCCTGCAACAGATCCAGCGCGTAGGAGAGCTGGTAATCCTCCTCGCGCAGTTCCAGGCGGCGCTGGTGCAGTGCCTCCTGATCGGCGCGGGTCTTCTTGTCCTCGTCGGTCAGGCTGTCATTGCTCAGGCTGCCGCGCATCTGCGATTCGGAGTAGCTGCGGCGCGAGGATTTCTCCTCCCCCTCCTTCAGTTCGACCTGTTCGACGATGATGTCCGGCTCGATCCCCAGCGCCTGGATCGAGCGGCCCGACGGGGTGTAGTACCGCGCGGTCGTCAGGCGAATCGCGCCCTTCGAGGCGAGCGGCATGATCGTCTGGACCGATCCCTTGCCGAAGGTCTTCTCGCCCACGACGATGCCGCGACGGTGATCCTGGATCGCCCCCGCGACGATCTCGGACGCGGACGCCGACCCGCCATTGACCAGCACGACGACCGGCTTGCCATCGGCCAGATCGCCTTTCTGGGCATTATAACGGTCGGCATTGCGCTGCTCGCGGCCCCGGGTCGAGACGATCTCGCCCTGGTCGAGGAAGGCGTCGGAGACGGCCACGGCCTGGGTCAGCAGACCGCCGGGATTGTTGCGCAGGTCGACGATGTAGCCGCTGACGGCATTCGCGCCCAGCTCGTCCTTGATCTCGGCGATGGACTCGGCGAGGTTCTGGAACGTCTTCTCGGAGAATTTCGAGATGCGCAGCACGCCCACATCGCCTTCGATCCGGTGGCGGACGGCCTTGATCTCGATGACCGCGCGCGTCAGTGTCATTTCGATCGGCTCTTCCTCGCCTTCGCGGGCGATGGTCAGTTCGATATCGGTATTGACCAGACCGCGCATCAGGTCGACCGCCTCGCCGATGGTCATGCCCAGCACCGACTCGCCGTCGATATGGGTGATGAAGTCGTTCGCCTTGACCCCGGCCTTGGCGGCGGGGGTATCGTCGATGGGCGAGACGACCTTCACGAAGCCGTCCTCCATCGTCACCTCGATCCCGAGACCGCCGAACTCGCCCTTGGTGTCGTCCTGCATGTCGGTGAAGTTGTCGGGGTTCAGATAGCTGGAATGGGGGTCGAGCGAGGTGAGCATGCCGTTGATGGCCGCCTCGATCAGCTCCTTCTCGTCCACTTCCTCGACATAGGCCGAGCGCGTGCGCTCGAACACGTCGCCGAACAGGTCGAGATATTCGTAGGTCGATGCCGCATGAGCGGGCGATGCGAGGCGCGGTGCCCCGAATTGTGCCGTCAGCGCGATACCGGCAACGGCGCCGAAGAGCGCGGCAGTCAGGGTCTTGTTCATGGAGATTCAACCTTTCGGATCGTTTGGGCCCCCGACGGGCCAAACCACACGCCGGGGTCAATGGGCTTGCCGCGCAGGCGCATCTGCAGGTAGAGCGACGCGATCGCGTTGGTGGAGAACGCGGATTGATCGGCGAGGAACTCCTCGCTTTCGGAAATGGGACCAGTCAGGGTTCCGATAGGTTCGCCGCGCTGGACGACATCCCCCTTCTGGCGGATCAGTTCGGACATCCCGGCGAGGACGATCTGGGTCTCCTCGCCGACATCGATGACGGCCACGAGGCCGAAACTGTTGACCGGCCCGGCATAGGACAGCGTGCCGTGCCAGGGCGCATAGACCAGGGCGTAGGGCTTGGCGTCGAACACCATCCCGAGCGCCTCGTTTCCGGTCGCCGCCTGGTCGAATTCCTGCGCGACCTCGCCGCCGGTGACGGGCCACAGAAAGCGGCCCCGCGCCTCGGTCAGTGGGCGGGGCGGGGGCAGCATGCGCTGCGCGGGCAGAACCTGTGCCTGCCGCACGGGCTTGGGAGGGGGCGTGGGGGAACGCTGGGTCAGGCGTTGCAGGCGTCTGGCGCGCTCGGTCAGGTCCTCGGCTTCCTGCTTCAGGGCCTCGGCGCGCTCCATCGTCTCGCGCTGCAGTTCCTTGCGCTTGCCGACCAGCACCCAGAGTTCGCGCTCGCGTTCGCGCAGGGCCTCGATCGATTCCTTCGTCGCCTCGCGCGCACCTTCGGTCTGGAGGCGCAGATCCTCGATCCGGGCGACCCGCTCCAGCGTGGCCCGGGCGTCGCGCTCCAGGGCACCGCGCAGACCGGCGAGCGCACTCGCGCCGCGCGCCGCCTGCAACGGGTCGCCGCCATAGGCGACGAGTTCGGGGGCGTTGGATTTCGACAGCGCGACCATGGCGGAGAAGGCGGCGGCGTTCTGGCGGCGGCGCACGCGCAGGGCCTCCGTCGCGCCCGCCTCCTCGTTGGCCAGCGAGACGAGTTTCGCGCGGGATTCGGAGACGCGGGCTTCGAGGTCGATGATTTCCTTCTCGATCTCGGTGATCCGCTTCTCGTCGCGTTCGGTCGCGGCGGCGGCGGCGACGGCCTTCTTCTCCATTTCGGCGGCCCGCTGGGCGCTGATGCGGGAGTTGCGCTTGAGCTTTTCGGCCTGGGCCGGGTCGACATAGACGCCGCCATCCTGCGCCGGGGCGAGGGTCGCAAAACCGGTCGCGCCCATGGTGGCGCAAAGGGCCGCGATCAGGAGGGTACGCATCATGCCGCCCCCTCCGCCAGCAGCGACCGCCCCGTCATCGCGGCGGGTTGCGCGATGCCGAGCAAGGCGAGCAGGGTGGGCGCGACATCGGCCAGTCGCCCGTCGCGCAGCGCACTCGCCCCGCCGCCGACCAGCCAGACCGGCACCCGGTTGAGGGTATGGGCCGTGTGCGGCCCGCCCGTTTCCGGGTCGATCATCATCTCGCAATTGCCGTGATCCGCACAGATCAGCATGGCACCCCCCACTTCCTCGATCGCCGCGACCGCTTGCCCCAGGCCGGAATCCACGGCCTCGACGGCCGCGATTGCCGCCTGCAGGTCGCCGGTGTGGCCGACCATGTCCGGGTTTGCGTAATTTGTCACGATCAAGTCTGTGTCACCCGCGCGAATGGCGGAAACAAGGCGCTCCGTCACCGCCGCTTCGGACATTGCGGGAGCGAGGTCGTAGGTGGCGACCTTGGGGCTGGGGGCCATGTGCCGCGCTTCGCCGGGTTCGGGGGTCTCGACCCCGCCGTTGAAGAAGAACGTCACATGCGGATATTTCTCGGTCTCGGCGAGGCGCAACTGGCGCAGGCCCGCCCGGGCGACGACCTGCCCGAGGGTATCGTCGATCTTCTGGTCGGGGAAAACGGCGGTCATGTAGGCGTTGTGGGCTTGGGAATACTCGACCATGCCGGTCACATCCGCAAACGCGAGGGCAGGCCGCGCGAAGGCGTCGAAATCGGGCGCGGCGAAGGCGGCGAGGATTTCGCGGGACCGGTCGGTGCGGAAATTGACGCAGAACAGCCCGTCGCCGGAGGCCATGCCGGAATAATCGCCGATGACGGTCGGCGCGATGAATTCGTCGGTTTCGCCCCGGTCATAGGCGGCGGCGATGGCGGTTTCGGCAGTTTCGGCGCGTTCGCCCCTGCCTTCGGCCATCGCGCGGAAGGCCTGTTCGACGCGCTCCCACCGGTTGTCCCGGTCCATGGCGAAGAAGCGGCCCGAGACGGTGGCGATCTCGATCCCCGGCATGTCCCCCAGATCGGCGCGCAGGGCGGCGAGGTATTCCGCGATGCTGCGCGGCGGCACATCGCGCCCGTCGCCGATCAGGTGCAGGCGGACGCCGATGCCTTCACCGGCTATCAGCCGCGCGATATGGGCGAGGTGGCGCTGATGGGCGTGCACGCCGCCGGGGGAGACCAGCCCGAACAGGTGACAGACTCCGCCGCTTGCCTTCAGCGCATCGATATGCCCGCGCACGGCCTCGCGCGTGTCGAAGGAGCGGTCGGCGAGGGCGGCGTCGATCTTCGGCAGGTCCATCATCACGACCCGGCCCGCGCCGATATTCATGTGGCCGACTTCGGAATTGCCCATCTGCCCCGGCGGCAATCCGACATCGGGGCCGTGGGTCAGCAGGGTCGCCATCGGGTACCCGGCGGTCAGGCGGTCGAGCGTGGGGGTATCGGCGAGGGCCACGGCATTCCCGTCGCGCTCGGCCCGCAGACCGAGACCGTCGAGAATCACGAGGGCCACCGGCCCTGTTGCCGTCCTGTCACTCACTGCCACTCACCCTTCTGCTCGTTTTTCGGACATCGTATCGTCGCGGCGCGGGCGCGTCCAGCGGATGCGACCCCGGCCCGCACAGGGTTAACGGATCGGAAATTAAGAAATCGTCACCCGCCGCGATGATAAGGGTGGTTCGCGGCGATGGCGAGGGCGCGGTAGAGTTGCTCCGCCAGCATCGCCCGCACGAGCATGTGAGGCCAGGTCATCGTGCCGAAAGAGAGCAGGCGGCTCGCGCGGTCGCGCACGGCGTCGGTGTGACCATCCGCCCCGCCGATGGCAAAGGCGACCCCCGGCGCACCGTCGTCCCGGGTGGTGGTCATCAGGTCGGAGAAGGCGGCGCTGTCCATCGTCCTGCCCCGCTCGTCGAGGGCGATCAGGGTGTGGCCGGACGGCAGCCGGTCGAGCAACCGGGCGCTTTCCGCCTCGCGCCCGGCTCCCTTCGCGTCGATTTCGGCGATGTCGAGCGCGGCAAAGCCCATCCCGCGACCCAGCGCGTCGAACCGGGTGCGGTAGTCGTCGGTCAGCAGGCGTTCGGGGCCGGGTTTTGCCCGCCCCACCGCGAGGATCGAAACCCTCATCTCCCCGCGATCACCCGTTCAGCATGTGGCCGTCGGCCTCGGTCCACATGCGTTCGAGGTTGTAGAACTCGCGCACTTCGGGGCGGAAGATGTGGATAATCACATCGCTCGCATCGATCAGCGCCCAGTCGCCTTGCTTGACCCCTTCGAGGCGGGGAATCACATGGCCGTCGCGCTTGAGTTTCTCGACGAGTTTTTCGGACATGCTCACGACCTGCCGCGTCGAGGTGCCCGTCGCGATGACCATGTGGTCGGCAATCGGGGACTTTCCGGCGAGGTCGATGGACAGCACGTCGTCCGCCTTGGCATCCTCCAGCGTGTCGAGGACCAGGGCGAGCATATCATCGGGCGAAAGGCGGGTTTCGCCCCCGGTCGGACCGGTCGTGGCCCCGGAATGGGCGGTCAGGTCCGTCGATGCGCCCGGCGCACCGTTCTGGGTGTTTGAAATCAGGTCAGCCTCCTTGGGATCGGTGCCTGCGGGACAGCCCCGCATCCAACGACCGTACCAAGGTAATACACGCGCGGCCCGTTCGCAAGACTCGGTATGTCGCCCGTGCCGTCTCCCCAACATACGGGGACATCCGAGACGGTACCGGAGGGTGCCGATTGCACGCGCGGATTTTCCGATTGTTTTCGTTCATGATTTGTTTCATCAAGGCACGTAAGCCGGAGGCCATGATGCACGATCCCCAGTTTCGCTACCTCTATCTCGACATGAACAGTTACTTTGCCAGCGTCGAGCAGCAGGAGGACCCCTCCCTGCGCGGGCGGCCCGTCGGAATCGTGACGGTGGCCCGCCCTGGCGCGGCCTGCATCGCGGCCAGTTACGAGGCGAAATGCCACGGCATCGGCGTGGGGACGCGGACGGAGGAGGCGCGGGCGATCTGCCCCGACATCGTCTTTCGCCCCGCGCGCCACGATCTGTATGTCGACTACCACCACCGGATACGCGAGGCGGTGGAGAGCGTGCATCCGGTCGACGGCACCCATTCGGTCGACGAGTTCTCCTGCCGTCTCGGCGGACGCGACCGCCCGCACGCGGCGGCCATGGCGCTGGCGGAGGCGGTCCGCGACAGCGTGACCGCGCGGGCGGGCGTGGCGATGCGATGCTCGATCGGGCTGGGGCCGAGCCGGTTGCTGGCCAAGACCGCCGGAGAGATGCACAAGCCCGCCGGGCTGGACTGGCTGTCACCCGAAGTGATGCCCGGGAAACTGGCGGGGTTCGGGCTGCGCGACCTGCCGGGGATCGGGCGCAATATGGAGCAGCGCCTGATCGCCGCCGGAATCCGCAGCATCCCCGATCTGTGGGCGATGCAGCCGAAACACGCGCGGCGGGTCTGGAACGGGGTCGGGGGCGAGCGGTTCCTGCGCGCGCTGCACGGCGAGGATATCCCCGACCCGACCACGAGCACCCATTCGCTGGGCCATTCGCAGATCCTCTCCGGCCCCAACCGCAATCCGGACGGGGCGCGGCTGGTGGCGTCGGCGGCGCTGCCGCCGGCCACGGACCCGCCGACCGCCGGGGCGGTGGGGGTGGCCCTCCACCCCGCCGGCGCGGCGGTGGCGGCAACCGCCGGCCCGGGCGGCGTGGCGCTCTACGACGTGCCCGCCCGCGTGCGCGTCGTGACGCTGCCCGGCTGCCACACGCCCGCCGGCGGCGGCGGCGGCGGCGGCGGCGGCGGCGGCGCGCGGGCGGTTGCGTGGCACCCCGACGGCTCCCTCGCCGCCACCGTTGGGGACGATGGGGCCGTGCGGTTGGCCGACGCGCGGTCCGGGCGGGTCGTCCTCTCCTTCCCCGCCGCGCACGCGGGCGCCGCAACGGCCGTCGCGTGGTCCCCCTCGGGGGTGGCCCTCGCGAGTGGCGGCGCCGACCACGCGGTGCGGGTGTGGGACGTGCGGTCGCGGGCGCCCGTGACGGCGCTGCCGGCGCACGATGGGGTGGTGGCGGCGCTGC
>ENA-ORXC01000519-ORXC01000519.1-marine-metagenome-genome-assembly--contig:-NODE-519-length-26824-cov-4.381949_pt1 | contig 26824 bp, 20 predicted proteins | sample MGYA00237865_ERZ511478 | MGnify/ENA metagenome assembly ERZ511478
TGCTAGAAGCAACTACATACATGAAACCTACGTTCACCATATCAATAAAAAAATCCGAACGAATTTGATTCTTCATCAAGAATCTCGATTCATCGTTCGGATTTTTCTTTAACTAAACTACTTTTGTCTCAGCCTCTTTTTATTTAACAATGATAACAGGACATTCTGCGGATTGAGCAACTTCGTGACTTACACTTCCTAAAAATGTCTCTTTAACAAAGCCCTTTCCTCGGCTTCCTATTACAATGATGTCTTGTTGATTATCACGTGCGTATTCGATAATTTTCTTTGAAGCGGTGCCTTCTAAACCATATGCCTCATATGGAATACCTGATTGAGTTAAATGATTGTGAGCTTCAGATAAAATATCACGGTTTTCTTCTTCTATCAGTGCGTCTAAGTCAACGCTAAAAACAGGCTGCTGCAAGTGAATTCTTTCCTTAATATGTACAATTGTCAGCTTATTAGCATTTACGCTTTTAGCTAGTTTACTTGCATGTTGAAGAGCACGAATAGAAGGTGCGGAGCCATCAAAGGCGACTAAAATTTTGTTATACATATAAAGAACCCTCTCTCTTTTTGTTCTTTCGTGATGTATTACTATCTAGATGCTGTAGATGATAAAGCAAAAAATAATAAAGTAAGAGACTTCTTGATTTTTGCTTTATCATCCATACTATACTTTTACCGCTTTCAGAAAAAACAAAACATTTATCCGTTTTTTTCCATATAAAAAGCCTTTGCTCACTAGAAGCAAAGGCTGATTGTTTATGTTAGTAGGTTATTTAACAAACTTCTTTTAACTCTTCAGTTAAACGTAAAAAAGTTTCTTTATCTCTTTTTTCTAAAGACTGATCGATTTGCAGTAAAAGCTGTGCTTTTTTAAAGTCACGAAGAGATTTGTTTAGCACTAATTGAGCTGCTGTCGCGTCTGATACTTTTACTTCTTCTCGTGTCATTTTGCGGGACGTATAGTTTTCCATTACAAGTCAACTCCTCATCCTTTTCGCTATTATATAAGAAATCATATAATTATTCAAATATTTTTTCTTATTTTTCATTTTAAATTTGACCCCCAAAAACCGAGATTAACACATAACGAAATCAATTCAATCAAAAGACAAACAAATTGGATACATGAGCTGAACCGCTTGTGACACCGCTGTTGATTTCCGTGCAAGGCTTCGCTTTCCGCGGGCGGCCGGTGGGCCTCCTCGTCGCTTGCACTCCAATTAACCGCTAGAAGCACCTACCCACGTAAACGAAACCTACGTTCATCACAATAACAAAAAACCCGAACGAGTTGGATCCTTTATCAAGAATCTCGATTCATCGTTCGGATTTTCTTTCAACTAAAATACTTTTGTCTCAGCCTCTTGTTATCACAACCACTCTGGTCGTGAAGAACCTCGAGGAACCAGAACCGTCTTATATTCCCCTGGAGTTTCCGACATTTCGATTTGTTCTGTAAGCCCTTGGTACAGTCCTAAAGGTGTTTGGGCTGTAAAGAGATCCGGTGCAATGTACTCATGCTTCTCTGACGAACCAGCTGTTTGATGCGCATAGGTCTTGTCATAGATGCCCATCGATAAAATCCATAAAGATACGCGATCTAATGATACACGCACGCGGTAGCTGCCTCCTTCTTTTGCTCTTCTTTCTAGTGCCATTAAAGCACCGACTTCAAGCAGCCAAGAAACTGCATAATCGTTTACCACTACAATAGGAGGCAGCTTAGGATTTTCTAGCGACCCTTCTAATGCCATGACTCCCGTTACACTTCCCGCTGTTTGGTCAAATCCATTTCTTTTCGCCCAATCTCCTTGCGTTCCATGCAGGTTAACGGTGCAGTGGATGATGCCTGGTTTTAGTTCGGCACACTCTTCAGCTGTTAGACCGTATCTCTCTAGAAATCCGTATCGACGGTTCGCAAAAAAGATATCGGCTCCTTGTAGCAGTTCAACCATTTTTTCTTTTCCTTTTTTTTCACCGATATCCAGCGTTGAAGAACGCATTCCGACATTAGACGTAGCGTAAATCGTATCATGCTCCCAGTCCGTTGGCTTCCAAATATTTAAGACGTCGGCACCGTGTAAGGCGAGAGCTCGACCAACTCCTGCTCCTGCAATAACATGACCAAGACCTAATGCTCGAATACCGTCTAGCGGCGTTTTAGGATTCTTTGAAAAAGGAATCGGCTCACTTTCTCCAATCTTTTCAATTTCAATTAAAGGAAGCTGCGCTACTTCTTCATACACGGGTTCTTTCATAAACTCTTCAATTGTCCGCACAACAGGCATGATAACTCCTCGCTCCGCTGCAGCTTTCTCTAATTCTTCTGCATTCCAACCGCGAATTGCTTTTGCTACTGCATCAGGGTCTTCAATACAATTTAACAGCTTTAACGTTTCATGCTTAGAGCGTGGATACGGATTCAGAGGCATTACCCATTTGTCATCTTTTGTTTGATAAAAGCGAAAGCCTAATGGATTATAAGGATCACTGGCTTTACTTGGTGCATATCCGTTAAGCTTTTCCCATTTTTTATCGTAAAAAGGTGATAATCTTCGGATGGCTTTTCGCAAATCCATGTGAATATCTTGACCTTTTCCGCCTCGTATTCTCCAAATTTTTGAGACAGCTACTGATTTAGCAACTAGTGCAATAGCTGCTGCTGAAGCCAGGCGCAGCGTACTAGGAACAATCGGATCTTCTCCGTAAAACGTAATCTTTCCTCCGCTGTCTTTTGCTGATAAGCCGACTCCTTGAAGCACATTTTCCAGCTCTTGATAAATATCAAAATCACTATTATCCGTTAAACGGTTTTCACTTGCTTTCATAATAGATTTTGTTAGCTGATCTTTCGTAATGTTGCTCACGTATAGTCCCTTCTTCCCTAACATAATTTCTTCATTATGTCCCCGTTTTCTGAGGTTATGCCCGCGTCGAATTAAATTAAAACATTCTAAACATAACCTTTACGTCAACGTTAATATTATCTTAAAATGAATATATCATATATCACTTATGCGAACAAATAATTTGTTTCATAGACAAACGAAAGCGCTCTATGTTACTGTACATAAAGCGCTTTTGTCCTTCTTCATATTTTCTTTTTTGACCTACTTGTCGATTGGCTTTTTTAATGCATGCAGATTTTCTTCCGCTGAAAGCATGACTTGGTTCATAATATCTTCTGCATCTTTAATGGCTTGGTTATAAAAATGAGGACCAATATGTTCTTTAATAAACTCTAATACATTTTCCGCTGCAAATTCACTGATTTCTTCATCTCGTTCGTTATAAAAAAACGTTTGAATTTCACTCAGCATTTTATCTTTATCTTCTTTTGAAAAATTAATAAACATAACTAAAACTCCTCTTTACATTGATATCTTTCTACCTGACATCATAGCAAGAGGAGCTGAGAAAATGCAGTCTTTTTTTCTCGTTGTTTTTGTGTACAATGCTTATGCTAATTTTTAATTAGCTAGACACCTTCATAGCCGGTTTTTCTTTTATGCGGCTTGAGCGCTTTTTCATATTTTGTAAAATTTCTAGATATCTCTTTTCCGTTAATTCATATTTTGCCAGTGGGACAAGTGATAACAAGCAAAGAATACCTGGAATGATCGTAAAGATTAAAGCAATCCAAATGAGCGTGCTGTGTGACTGAATTTGATTTGGCACGTACCCTACTGCTGAAAGGATGTACCCTCCTACTGCTCCACCCAGTGCTGAAGCAACCTTTGTTTTAAAAATATTCGTAGAAAACACCATTCCTTCGGCTCGGTTCCCCGTTTTCCACTCGCCGTATTCTACACAGTCAGCAAGCATAGATGTTTGAGCAATGTTGCTAACTCCACCTCCGAAAGAAGCTAAAAAGCTTAAAATCATTACCGGCATAACGTGAAAACCGGTTACAAACATTGTAAGAGTGGCTACGGCATTTAGCGCAATTCCCCCTATTGCTGCGCGTTTCTTTCCAAATTTATTTGAAATGAAAGGAGACGCAATCGCTCCTACAATTTGTGCTGTAAAAAATAAGGTTAAATAAAGAGACGCGATATTCTCTGCATTTAAATTGTATTTAAAATAGTAAATAGAAAACGTAGTTCGAATCGTTAAAATCGTTTCAACTAAAAGCATCGAGAAAATTAGATAACGCAGCGGTTTATTTTGAATAAATAAGTTCCAAACTGCTTTTGGCGTCTGCTTTTCCTGTCTTTTTACGGTATAGTTTTCTTTTACTCCTGAAAATGTAATAATCATTGTAATCATTAAGATACACGCATAAATAAGACTAAGCATAAACCAGTTTCCAAAATAATGAGCTAGTGGAAGAGTTAATAAACTAGCAAATAAAGACCCTACTGCTGCAATGGTTCTAGGAAAGGCCACTACTTTATTTCGTTCTTTTACATCTTGTGTAATCGTTGCTGAAAGCGACCAATAGGGAATGTCCATAATAGCAAAGCTTGTTCCCCACGCGATATAGGTGATATAAGCATAAATTAATTTTCCTGTATGAGAAAGATCAGGACTAATAAAACACGCGACTGTAGCAACAGCTGCAAAAAATCCTCCTATTAAAAGATAAGGCCTAAACTTACCAAATCTCGTTTCTGTATTATCAACAATCATTCCGATAATAATGTCTGCAATCCCATCCCATATTCTCGCAATAAGAAATAAAGTTCCTACAGCTGCGGCATTTAATCCTACGCTGTCCGTATAAAAAATCATTAAATATGTACTTGTTAATGCATAAATAATATTGTTTCCAAAGCTTCCCATTCCGTATGATAATACGGTTTTCAGAGAAACTTTTGACTGTACCCCCATGCTCATATACCCTAACTCCCTTCTCCTATAAAACGCTTTCATATTATATTATGAGTGACTAGAATCTCATTGCTTTATGAGATTCTAGTCTCCTGTTGCTACTATATGTTTTCTACAATACGACTTTCATAAGGCTGAAGAACATTACCTTTAAACACTTTTACTTCTTGCGTATGATTCATTAGAAAGTAGTAGCTCTTCTCTCCCAGCTTTCGAGGATATACTTCAACTCCTTCTTCACTTTCTGTATGGTCAATATGCTGTTGTTTCACAATATCAAGCGCAATTTTTTCGAAAGTCTGTTCCTCAATTCCACAGCCTACATAATAAACCGTTCCACGGCCAAACTGATTTTTTGTTACAGCCGCTTGATTATAAAATGGATCATCATACTCATACAGCACTTCAGCTGTTACAGGCGTGATAATGTCTCTCCACACGGATGCACTTGCTTGTTCTCCTTCATACGGTCCTTTTCCTTTAATCGATGCTTTTTGGGTAGAAGACAGTGCTTCCACTTCATGAATTTCAATTCCTGTTATTTCTTTTACATATCCCGGCAGCGTCTGTTTAAAGTGAATATTATTTTGTTTGTCTTTAATGCCGGTTCTAAACGTAAAAACGATGACGCCTCCGTTTTCAGTAAATTCAGTAAATCCTTTACCTAGTTCTTCATCAATGATTTGCAAAGCCGGAACCACCAGTACTTTATAGCTTGAAAAATCTCTCGCAGCAGGAATAACATCAATAGGTGTATTCAACTTATAAAACGGTGTATACCCTCGAAGAAGCTCTTGCGTAAAGTCAAACCCTTCACTTTGCTGCTGAAAGCGCCACGACCATATATTTTCATAATCATATAAAACGGCAACATCAGACTTAATATCACACTCAAGTACATGTTCGTACTTAACGATTTCACTAAATAACGACTGTACTTCTTTGTAGCGTTTTCCATAGTGATTATCGTGACCTACAATTCCGTAGCAGTATTGCTCGGCTCCTCTTGTCATCCCGCGCCAACGGAAATACAGCATATTCGTGCATCCATGAGCAAAAGCTTGATAAGACCACATTTTTGCCTGATTAGGTCGCGGTAGATAACCGATGATATCATGACCTTGAGCACCCATTAATTCCTCTACAATCCAGAAGTTTTTATGTAACAAGCCTCTATTAAAATCATGTCCTAATGCAATATGAGCCGGGGTAATTGGCTCTGTTTGACCGCCCCATACCGGATAATTATCATAGGATACAAAGTCCATTACTTCTAGGTTTTCTTCATGATCGAACCATTTATCAAAAAAGCCTCCTGATACGTTCGTTGTCAACAGCTGGTGATCACCTTTATATTTCTTCACAATTGCTGTTTGTTCGTGAGCATATCTGTTTAACGAAAAAGAGCGAAAGCGGGCCCAGTCTAGCTTTAACGAAGGGCTGTGTGTCGTAATTGTTTTTACAGGCATAGGCACTTCGGTAAAGTAGTTATACGTTTGTCCCCAGAAAATAGTGCCATACTTCTCATTTAACTCATTAATATCTTCATATTTTCTTTCCAAAAACTGCTGAAACTCTTTATGGCATTGTTCGCAGTAACACATATCACTGCCTTCATGACCAAATTCATTGTCAACCTGCCATGCTACGATTGCTTCTTCTGAGCCGTAGTGCCTTACGAGTTGTTCTGTAATCTGAGCGCTATACTGCCGGTAAAGAGGAGAATTAAAACAATATTGACGTCTTCCTCCAAACGCCCTGACCGCCCCATTTTCATCTTTTGATAAAATAGAAGGATGCTGCTTCGCAAGCCAAGCCGGAAAAGTGGCAGTAGGCGTACCAAACATAACATCAATATTCTGTTTTTTAAGCTTATTGATAACGCTATCAAAAAATGAAAAGTCATATTGCCCTTCTTTAGGCTCCATAAGGTGCCAAGCGAACTCCCCTATTCTCACCATGTTTGATCCTAACTCTTTAATACCTTGGATATCTTCTTCTATCATATTCTCTGGCCAATGTTCAGGGTAATAATCGACGCCGATGTACATTTTTCTCTACTCCTATCTATTTCTTTATTTCATTAAATGAACGTTTTGCTGTTACTTGTTGAGGTATTCTTGGAAACGGTGATCAAAAGCAAAAAAATCACATTCCCTTTCTTCATAAATAATTCTCTATTCAACTTTTAAGATACATACTTCCTAATCTTTTAAAACGCTTACAAGTTTATTTTATGAACTTTATTCAAAATATTCAATGGTAAAATTTCAAATAAAAACATCCCTTTTTTGCTCTTTATTAAAATAAAGAATAAAACGCTTACAAATACAAATGTTTTTATAATTCTTTTATGTACCTCCCCTTGCACCTTCCATATCCACATTTAGGTAATAAATTGCTCAGAAAACAATCACCAAGAGTGATATCTTTCACACATGTGATCTATCGATTAGTAAGAGTCATTTGACTCATGTATAAAATAGTAAAAATTACAGAGCATTTTTTTACCATTATTAATACATTAAACCTACGTTCACCATCACAACATAAAAAGACCGCACAATTAATCAATAATCTCGATTAATTGTGCGGATACTTTTTGGGCTAAGATACTTTTGTTCCGCCTTTTACTTGCAGCTTCCATTTATACAAAGCTCTTCAAACACAGGATCCTTTACATTTTCCATCAATAATGGTGTTGCAACATGCTGGAAATTAGAATGACGAATCGTTAGGTTTGTGACGGGAGAACGTTCATAGGCTCGAATCCATAAGCCGTATTTGCCTCCGTTGCTTTGCAAATTCTTATGAAGACTTTTTTACATAGGGCTTATACAAGGTTAATAAGGCGAAGGGCTGTCTTTGATGCTATAATTAGCTTCGTATGCAAAAGAAAAAAGTATCACTACAAGCTTTTAAATCATACATAATCGCTGTACCTTATTTTCGCATCATTTAAAATAAAGGAATTTTAAAGAGAAAAGTGAATAGTATAAACATGCACTTTATTTACTATCTCTTTTTAAATTTTATATATTCATTGTTTTTAAAGGAGAGGATATCATGCCAGGAGCCACAAGCATGGTCGTAATCGGGATTACTGCCTTAATTGTATTTGGACCAAGTAAATTGCCGGACATAGGACGAGCATTTGGACATTCCCTGCGAGAATTTAAAAATGCAGCAGAAGGAATTATACAGGATGACGACAAAAAAACTCCAGAGGATACTACTGAAGATAAAGAGGAAAAATCCTAATTTTTATGTGAATGATAGTTATACAGACTAAAAAGCCCACTTTTCACGTGCAGTGGGTTTCTTTTTTGATGTATGATAGTAAAAAATAGTAAAGAAAGAGGGTAACTTTTTGTTTAAATCGAAACTGCATTTTTGGACATTAGAACTATTAATGATTGCTTTACTGATTTATATTTGTAAACATATTTCGTTTGTTTTTCTACCAATCGGTGTGTTTATCTCCACTTTGTTTTTCCCAATTCTTGTAGCTGGTTTTCTTTTCTTTTTATTCGAACCAATTGTGTCATTTCTCACAAGAAAAAAAGTGCCAAAAACACTGGCCATTTTACTATTATACGTTGTTTTTATCGGCGTAATTGCTTCTATTGTGGGCGGTGTGGGACCTACTTTATCTAAGCAATTAACTGATTTGGCTAAGAATATTCCGTCTTACATTGTAGAAACGAGAGAGTACATAAATGATTTATCTAACTCAAGATGGTTTAACTGGCTCGTTGAACAAAAATATGTGTCGCTCGATCATATTGAAGAGTCACTTTTAAACTACGCGTCTACTTTACCTACGAATCTCACAAACAGTATTTCATCTGTTTTAAGCGTCGTAACGAATATTACACTTACGGTTGTAACCGTTCCTTTCATTCTTTTTTATATGCTTAAAGACAGCCATAAACTTCGTAAAAATACGCTGCGTATGGTTCCTGCTTCTTACCGAAAAGAAACGTTGCGTACAATGAAAGAAACAACGAATACGCTAGCTACTTATATTCAAGGTCAAATGCTCGTTTGTTTGTTTGTCGGTATTAGTACGTTCATTGGTTACCTCATCATTGGGTTGCCCTATGCATTAATACTTGCACTAATAGGAGCTCTTACTAATATTATCCCGTACGTCGGCCCTTTTATTGGCGTAGCTCCTGCTTTAATCGTAGGTTTATTATACTCTCCTACAAAAGCGATATTAGTGATTATCGTCGTCGTAATCGTTCAACAGCTCGATGGGAACATTATTTCTCCGCTGGTAATTGGAAAGAAATTAAACACTCATCCTTTAACGATTATTATTTTATTGCTTGTTGCGGGTAATATTGCAGGAATACTCGGAATGATCTTAGCGATTCCGGCTTATGCTGTAACAAAAACAATTGTGATAAATATTGTAAGAATGGTTCAATTCAGAAACAAATCTGTCAAGCTGTAAAATGCAAAGGCAATACAATAAAAGGACCTTCTCTTGAAGGTTCTTTTATTGTTCCATAGGTTCAGCATTCACACACCATAAGATGATTTCCATCTGGATCTTTAAATGTAAACCAGTGATCGTGTTCAATTCCTGTCGTTAGCTCTACTTTTTTCTGTTTCATATATTCATAAGCTTCTTTGATATCGTTTGTATTCAAGTGAAAAGCCGGCGTTTCAAAAAGCGTATTTTTTGAATAAGTTTTACTATCTAATACAATTCCTGTTCCATTCATAGGTAGCACATATAAATGATCATATAAAATGTATCCATCTGCCGGCAAACCTAGCACATCACAATACCAGTCTCGTGCTTTTTGTATATCTTTTACAGGAATAAAAATCGTGCCTACTTCATTTAATATAGGGTTCATTTATGACCTCCAGGATATGTTTAGTAGTTTTAGAAAGTATTCTCTTTTAACCGATGATATCCTTTTATTTTAAATTGCTTGCTATTCATCCAGTAAACTCCGCAGCAGAATTAGTAGTCTTGCGAACAGAGTTCTCCTCCTTACATAAGCTACGCAGCAAATGTATATACTTCATGACCAAATTTGGATTACGAAAAAAGAAAATAAGAAAATCTCCCCCTTCGCCTGCTTTGCACGTGTATAATGAAAAATAGACTATAGATAGTAGCCGTCTTTTGTTTGTGGCATCGAACTTTCGTGCATTACAATAGATTTAACGCTACTATTCAACTAAGAATTAAAATGACTAACTTAAGATTAAGGAGGTTAGATGTGTATGGATTATTCATCTTTACTCATACGCGAAGTCATTGATAGAGTATCTAAATTACGCCTCTTATCTGTTTATAACGAAAGTATAAAAGGTGATTTAGAGAGCACCATCCTCCCTCTTTATCAGCAGCACTTTGAAAATAAAGATGTAAACGAAGCGTTGAGGATTTTAAAAAAAGACTTTCTCAATCGCACGAAACGCAGATGGTTAGATGCTGCTATACGCGACTATGAGCAAAAAAAGCCCAAGAAGAATAAAGAGCTGATTGGGGAATACAGAGCGCTAACAGCTTATTATAAAACAAACGGAAAAGAACTCTTTTGCAAACAGTTTGAAAACATACCGTCTCCGGAAGAAGTCATTAATAAACGAATTGATATTCTACGTGAATGGAGTCAAGAAGATAGCTTCTTCTTAACGGATTATCCTTATATTCATCAAAAAACCAAGACCCAGCGAGAAAAAGCAATCCATACGGATATATCTATTATTATTGGGCTGACTATACTGGACCCAAGCTTCCAAAACGGAAATCATAGTATTATTGAGAGCCCTTTTTCAACTGTAGAGAATCCTTTTTTCTCTAATTCAAGAGCAAAGCTTCTCGTCGAGCAACCCCTATTAGAGAAGGAAGGAAAAGAATATTTCTTAAGTACTTATAACTCTGAAGACGGGACAGATTACGAATTGTTAATAGAAAAAGAATACGCTGAAGAAAATGGAAATAAAATTAGTGATTTAGATCGGTTTGATTATAAAGTGTTTTTAGAGATCATGAGCCAACGCGACGAGTTGTTCGCTACACAAAAAATTATTAACGTAAAAATTGGTGACCTTGTGAAAGCACTTTATAAAACAGACAGTAAGCGCAACTATCAGATGATAGAAGAAAGAATTACAAAAATGAAGCACTACAGCATGACAAAAGTACAGCATAATAAGAAAATTGCCTATGGTATTTTTGACTTTGTGGATATTACTACGATGCCCAACGGAACGCGAATTGCTGAAATTCACGTCAATGAAGTGATATATAGAGACTATATTCAACGCCAAACGGTGCGTATTTACAAAAATAAAGTAGAAAAATTAAGTTTAGACGCCGCTTACCATTTGCTATTCGTTATGCAAAAAGAGCGTCTCATTTGCTATGAAACAAAATCTTCATACAATGTCACAAGAGATTATTTATATTTTTCAACAAGAGTCCGCTTTCGAAAAAGACGCAAAAAAGAAAACCTTGTCGAAATTGAAACAGCCTTAGATGAGCTAGTCGAACAAAAACTAGCTGTCCAATCTTATAAAAGAGTGGGCCAAGTGTTTCAGATCACCTTTATTCCTGTGGGAGAAAGTGAAGTAAAAGACTTATTAGCCGGTGATTACGAATATGCTCCCCTTTCTATTTATCAAAACGTAACAAGTTCTATAGGCTAAAAAAGAATGCCCTTATAATCTTTATAAGGGCATTCTTTTTATCTATGTACTATTATTCACTGCATTTTTTGCTCCACATTTCCGTGCAAAAGTGTTTTTTTGCTCCAATTCTCCATGTAAACATACTATTTCCCCTGATAATATAACTATTAAACTTCACCTTCCTCATCATTTTGTGAACTTTTCGTGTCCGAAAGAAGTGTTACAACTACTTTTTGCTCCAGATTTCCGTGCAAATGTGTCGTTTTTCTTTTTATACTGCATTTACTATAAGTTTGGCTCCAATCTTCCGTGCAAATATGCCACTTTTACATAATTTTTCTTGGGACAGCGACTTTCCCCCTCCGTTTTCTGCATTTTTGGCTCCAAATCTCCGTGCAAAAGTGTTTTTTGCTCCAGATTTCCGTGCAAATATGCCACTTTTTAAAAAAAACGCGATTTTTTCTGCAAATGTTCATTTATTCTCTGTAAAAATGTGAACTTTCTGTGTCTAAAAAAGAGCATTTTTTTGTGTTTTGTTCCTATTTTCCGTGCAAATGTGTCACTTTGTTGCCCAAATCTTTATTTTTATCATTTTTGCTCCTATTCTCCGTGCAAATATGTCATTTTTACATCAAAATTTTTTTGAATTTGTCGCATTTTGTGTATTTCATCCGTCATAATACGACATTTGTCTTAAGAATGCTGTTTTATCAACGTTTATGAAATATAACGCTATTTTTGCTCCACATCTCCGTGCAAATATGTCACCTTGTAAATAGATGTCTCGCCCCTTGGTATCACTAGTCTTTTAAAAAAATGCACCATTTTCCCGTGCAAATATGTCATTTTACAGCCTATATGACTGTGTCTATACTGTAAAAGACGACGTATATAGTTTTGGAAAGGAGGTAACTACATGAGTATACAAAAGCTGGCACTAAAACGGCACACCCTTGTAGCAAATAAACTGCTGATTGTCATGAGTGGTTTAAATAGAGAGACGAAACGAGAGAACAGCTATTACTATGAAAAACATTCATTTGGTCTAGCGAAAAACTTTGTAGACATAAAGTGGACAGGTTCTCTGATGAAGCAAATTTTAGCTTACGTAGCCAAATGTAACAGCCAAGGTCATATTTCAATTATTTCTGAGCAAGAACTGGCTAATACAATCCAATGTTCCGTTCGGACCGTTCAAAATAATAATAAGCTTTTAGAAGACTATGACATCATTCGCTGGGATCGTTTATGGGGAGACTATATTCAAGTTTCTTTAAACAACTATTTAGAGGATTTTTTAGATTTACATATAAAAGAAGCGGCTGATGCTCAAAACATATCATATACTCCGGAAATGCTTGATAAAGATCACAATACATTTACTTCAAAAGGTGGTTACACTTCTGTTTCAATGGAAGTGATTTATCAATTGCTGGCTATCAAAAATATTAACATGCTGCGTCTGGCTTTACGTGCTTTGTATGTATACGAATCTGATGTAAACGTAAAGAAAGATTCAGAAGCCCTTTTATCTTACACCGAGGTAAAACACATTCTTCCGAAATACATTGGCTATAAAGCTGCTATTAAAGAAATGGCTAGTAAATTGAGTAAAATTTTCCGTATCGATGTGCTAGAAAAAGATGATTGTGTCAAAACATTATTAGAAGAAAAGCAGCCAAGAAAATCAATTATTGAAAAAATCAAGGATGGTTTTATTTTAAGCTTCAATTTAACTGGTGCTCATGATAGTAAAAAACAAAAAGAAATCGAAAAAATCCGTGGAGAACATGCATTTGCTCAGTTTAAGAATTTCTTTAAATCTTTTGGCCATTATTCCATTAAAAAAGAAGATATTCATTCCATTGTACATGAGTTCGGTTTAGATATAATCGAAAAATCATTAACGTCCGTTCAGCGTTACTTACAACAAACTTACATAGAAGAAAGTATGGATGCATTTCGCCCTCTTGTGCATGAAATGGAGTCAAACTTCTTTACGTATATCCGCAAAATTGCCAACGGGTATTATCAGGCAAAAATTAACGCTCTATAATACTCTTTTTTGTTATGCCTTTTTTTACTCACCTCTACTTTATTTCCCTCCCATTCTTTCTTTCTCTTTAACTTACTAAAATATATTTGTCTATTAACTATAATAAATCCCTTTAAATGATAATGATTTTCATTTTCGTGAAAAAAATCAATTAAATGAACAAAAAATACAATAAATAAACGTTATTTTCCGATCGATTGCGTAGAAAATATGGCTGTTATAAAAAAATCCTATATTTTTTCGTGAAAATTCTTGTTGTTAACTGCAGTTTTTTTGATTCCTTAATACCCCTTAAACTCAGTCAGCAGAAAGCTTTTACCAATATAAGTTTTAACAATGTTTATAATCTCTTTAATTTCTTTTTAATCTCTTATAAATGTATAGTAATTTCTTTAAAATAAAGAGCAGCGAATAAATATCGTTCATATATCTGAATGCATTAAATTAAAATATATAACTCACTGAAAAAAGCGATCCTATAAAATGGAAACTCTCTTTCTTACTTCATGTATCTGTATCACTTCATAAAAAAACACACAAAACAAATTCTTTACATCTGCTTTGTGTGTTTTTTTTATTTAGTAGGATTATATTGTTTAAGAACTTTATCACGTACATATTTAAGATGATGATACATTTTCTTGAATGCATCATCTGGGTCATGATTAGCTAACGCATTATAAATAGCGGTATGATGTTCTACAGTAAGTGCTGGTTCTCTAAAGGTAATTTCGCTATCTGTTTTTTCATGAGTGAAAAGCAGGGAATTAATCATACCTTCTACCACTGGATTATCCGCGCTAACAGCAATAATTCGATGGAATTCCTTATCCGCTGCACCGTAATTGTTATCTTTGCTCTTTTTTATTTCCTCGATCGTTTCTTTTAACTGGCTTAATTGATCATCGTTTATTTTTTCCGCCGCCATGGTTACTAGGCCCAGTTCTAGTGCCATGCGCGCCTCCACTACTGCAGGTAAATTATCGATTGATAACGCTAACATAACGGAAAAAGGATGTGCTCCTATTTTGTTATTAAAATACGTACCTCCACGAGTTTTTCGTGTAATTACACCAAGTACTTCTAATGCACTCAAGGCTTCTCTCAATACAGGGCGACTTACATTCAGTACGTCTAATAACTCCATTTCAGTTGGCAGTTTGTCTCCTGGCTTTAATTGCCCGCTGACCAATAACTGAATAATACGGTCGACTACTTGTTTTGCCAGCGTATTACGATTAACGGATTCAAATGACACTTTTTTAGTCGAACCACTCATCTTCATCCACCCTTTTCTGAATATTGTTTATTTGTAAGACTAATTATATCATATAGAATTTTTTTATGTATTACCAACCACTACTTCTTAACTATTCTTATTTCTTATCTACATAAGATTATGTATTAAACTGCTCGTTATTATAAAAACAGAAGCTCGAACAAAGACGTAGAATTGTTCGAGCTAAAAGCACCCTGTAATTATTTTTGAAAAAATTTTTAACGTACCAGACAAGGACGTTTATTATCAAAGCTCCAATTTTTAATTAAATACTGCATAGCTTTTGAATCATCACGTGCTCCTAATTGCATTTTCTTATATAGCTGATGTGCTTGCTCGATTCGTTCTAAATCCACCTCTATGCCAAGTCCTGGTTTTTTAGGTACTGCTACTCTTCCTCCCTCAATTTTAAAAGGATCTTTTGTCAATCGCTGACCATCTTGCCAAATCCAATGCGTATCAATAGCCGTTATTTTTCCAGGAGCGGCAGCAGCCACATGAGTAAACATGGCCAGTGAAATGTCAAAATGATTATTTGAATGTGATCCCCATGTAAGACCCCAATCATGACACATTTGAGCTACACGAACTGAGCCTTGCATCGTCCAAAAATGGGGATCTGCTAGAGGAATATCTACAGCGTTTAACTGGATAGCATGCCCCATTTGACGCCAGTCTGTAGCAATCATATTCGTAGCAGTTGGCAGTCCAGTTGCTCTGCGAAATTCCGCCATTGTTTCTCTTGCTGAATATCCATTTTCGCTTCCGCAAGGGTCCTCTGCATAGGCCAATATATGATGTTTATTTTTACATAGTTGAATAGCTTCTTCCAAAGACCAAGCTCCGTTGGGGTCTAAGGTAATGCGAGCTTCAGGGAATTTTGCAGCTAATGCTGCTACCGCTTCTATTTCTTGCTCACCTTGAAGTACACCGCCTTTTAATTTAAAATCATTAAATCCATACTGCTGATGAGCTGCCTGTGCAAGTTTTACAATTGCTTCAGGAGTCAGAGCTTCTTCATGACGAAGTCGGAACCACTCCACTTTTTCATTTTCACCACTTAGATAGTCCAAGTCGGTTTTTTTGCGATTTCCAATATAAAATAAATAACCTAGCATTTCCACGTATTCTCTTTGTTGTCCTTCTCCTAATAATGCTGCAACTGGTACATCAAGAAATTTTCCTACTAAATCTAATAACGCCGCCTCCAACGCTGTAACAGCATGAATAGTCGTCCGTAAATCGAATGTTTGAAGGCCCCGCCCTGCCATATCTCGATCTTCAAATTTTTTACGTACTGTATTTAAGATGTTATTATAATTTCCGATTGATTCACCTACTACAAATGTTTTCGCATCTTCAAGGGTTTGACGAATGTTTTCACCTCCAGGTACCTCTCCCACCCCTGTGCTTCCGGTACTGTCTTTTAAAATAACAATATTTCGAGTAAAAAAGGGACTGTGAGCTCCGCTGAGATTAAGCAGCATACTATCATACCCAGCCACTGGTATGACCTGCATATCTATAATTTGAGGCGTAGACGATTTTTTTTCGTTTTGAATTTCACTATTTGTAAGGACATAATTGTTCATGATTTCCACTCCTAATTTAGGTTTTGATGTATCCGCTTACATATTAAACGTACTTTCATCCTTTGCGGGGATATTCTTTAGTTCTACTCGTTTAATCTCTCCCACTAAAAGAAGATAGCAGAGAATAGCTACAAGAGCGTTAGCGCCCACAAAAATCAATGCTCCATTAAAAGAGCCTGTTGCATTGACAATGTACCCAATAATGATAGGTGTTGTAATAGAAGCAATGTTTCCAAATGTGTTAAAAAGCCCGCCGCTTAAACCCGCTATTTCTTTAGGGGAAGTGTCAGCCACAACAGCCCACCCTAATGCTCCAAAGCCTTTTCCAAAAAAAGCAAGTGACATAATTACTACAACAATCCATTCAGCATCTACATAATTGCAAGCAACCATGCTACAGGAAAGCAACATGCCAATAACGATAGGTGTTTTACGTGCAAACGTTAATGAACGACCTCTCTTTAAAAAGAAATCAGATACAATTCCCCCTAACACCCCTCCTAAAAACCCGCATATAGCAGGTAGAGAAGCAATAAATCCAGCTTCCAAAATTGACATTCCGCGTGCTTGAACTAAATAAACAGGAAACCATGTTAAAAAGAAATAAGTGAGCGTCGTAATACAATATTGTCCAATATAAACCCCTAATAACATTCTGCTCTTAAGAAGTTGTTTAATTTGATTCCATCCCGGGCCGGTATTTTTCTTTGTTTCTATTTTTTTATCATCCATATCAATGAGCCCGCCGCCCTGCTGGATATAATTTACTTCTTCTTTTGTAATGCGAGGATGTTTGCTTGGACTATAGATCACTTTCATCCAAACAGCAGCTAAGATTACCCCTAAGACACCCATAATAATAAATACAAAATGCCAGCCGAACCTGTGAGTGAGCCATGCCATAATAGGCGAAAATAATACTAGTGCAAAATACTGAGCCGAATTAAAAATTGCAGAGGCTGTCCCACGTTCAGATTTTGGAAACCAGGCCGCTACAATACGGCTATTTCCTGGAAAAGAAGGGGCTTCAGCTAACCCAACCATAAAACGAAGCGTAAATAAGATAATTATAGCAGCACCGCCACTAAAAAAGCCGATAAATCCTTGAAAAAAGGTAAAAATAGACCAAAAAAATACACTGCATGCAATGATTGTCTTTGATCCGAATTTGTCTAAAAACCACCCTCCAGGAAGCTGACCAATTACATAAGCCCATCCAAATGCTGAAAAAACATACCCCATTGAAACTGAATTTAAGCCTAATTCTTTTTGAACAGAGTCTCCTACAATGGACAGCGTCGCTCTATCTGCATAATTAATCGTTGTCAAAACGAAAAGCATAAATACGACAAACCAGCGTACATGGCTTTTTTTGCTGCTTCCCGCTTCCAATTTTGGTTTAGCTTGCATAATCACCTATTCCATCCCCCTCTTATTGTTTTGTTCTTTTCCTATGTTTATCTCTCTTAAAAAGAAGGAATTTTCCTCCTTTTCAAGAGAATAAAAGGTTCATAATACAATAAAAGTATTTAACTTTTTATAAAAACAGTTTTAATAGCAGTGAAAAACTCCTTAGCAGCCTCCCCTTGTTCTCTAGAATGAGAACTTGATTGTTTCATGCCTCCAAACGGTGCCTGAAGTTCAACGCCTGCGCTTTCCGAGTTAATTCGAATAAGTCCAGCATCCATTTCATTAATAAATGAAAGCATATGAGAAATATTTGTAGTGAAAATAGAAGCGCTTAGCCCATATTGAACATCGTTAGCTAGTGCTAATGCTTCCTCAATAGATTCTACTTTCATCAGCGCTATGACAGGACCAAAAATTTCTTCTTGTGAAATCGTCATATTCGATTCTACGTTTTCAAAAATAGTAGGTTCTACGTAAAATCCATTTTCGTATTCCCCGTCAGTTAACTGACGTCCTCCGTATAAAAGAGTTGCACCTTCACTTTTTCCTTTTTCAATATATGACAATACGGTCTGCAACTGATTTTCGCTTGCGCATGGCCCCATCCACGTTTCCCCGTTTAACCCTTCTCCAACGGTAATTTCTTTTGTTTTTGCTAATAGCTTTTGTTTGAATTTTTCATATACCTCGTGCTGAACAATTACCCGACTCGTCGCAGTACATTTTTGACCTGTCGAACGGAATGCCCCGCTGATTGTACCTTCTACTGCTAAATCTAAATCTGCATCCGCCGCTACAATTACAGGGTTCTTCCCCCCCATTTCTAACTGATATTTAGCTCCTCGAACGAAAGCCTTTTGACCAATTTGTTTACCTACTCGATCGGAACCTGTAAATGTAATCGCATTAATTTCTGGATGTTCAGCAATAGCTTGACCAATGATCGACCCTGAGCCAGTAATCATGTTTACTACACCCGCTGGAATTTTTGCTTCTTCAAAACATTCAATAATCTTAGCACACGTAATAGCTGTTTCGGTAGCTGGTTTAATTATGATAGTGTTTCCGTAGACAAGTGCCGGAGCTATTTTCCATATAGGAATAGCAATAGGAAAGTTCCATGGGGTGATAACTCCAACAACGCCTAGCGGCACCCGAGATGTAAACATCAATGCTTCAGCATCGGTAGAAGGAATTACATCTCCCATTTTTCTCATACCTTCTCCCGCATAGTATCGAAGAATAGCTATTCCGCGAGCTGTTTCTCCTTTTGTTTCAGACAAGGTTTTTCCCATTTCACGGGTAGCACATTCCGCAATTTCATCTAGTCTATTTTCCATAATATCCGCAGCTTTGTGAAGGTACTGTCCGCGAGCTGCGCCTGACAATCGCTTCCATTTTTCTTGAGCTTGTTTAGCTGCTTTTACCGCTATATTTAAATCTTCAAGAGTTGATTTTTGTACATATCCTACAGCCTCTTTCTTATTGGCTGGGTTTAGACTTTCCATCATCTCTTGAGACGATGATGGCACGCCTTTTCCGTTAATAAAATTTAAGTATTGTTTGTTTTGAACACTAATTGTCATATGAACTCTCCTTTTTATAAAGCGTTTACATTTTATTGGTTAAGATAAAACTTGTTTAGAGGATTTAGGATATTGATCAAATGCTCGTGTTAAAACCTTTTCGAGCTGTGCGTAATGTTCTTTATCTACTGAAACAATAGGAGGCCTTACTGTATCTGTAACAGGTAAACCTATAATTTCCATCCCTGCTTTAATCAATGAAACAGCATATCCTTTTTTCTGCTTGCGAATATCGTTAATTGGAAGAATTATATTTTGGTAGAGTTCACTTAGTAACTCTTGATCGTGACTTAATAAAGCGTTGTAAAACATTCTTGATATGTGCGGAATATAGTTAGAAATTGCTGACGAATAAGAATCAAATCCAATTGGAGCGTATGCTGGCATCGTTACTTCAGCCATTGGCATTCCGTTTAGCCAGCCTAGTCGCTTTCGTAAAGACTGGGTTAATTCTATATTTAATTCCATATTTCCATATCCGTCTTTTAATCCTACTAATTGGTTTAATTCTGTAAGTTTTTCTAAAGTTGGCAACTGTAAAATGGCATTGTCTCTTTGATAAACAATTGCGTTTAAATGTGTATGCTCAATGATTGCTTTTAGATAGTTGTAAAGGCCTTCTTGTTCACCTTCAATTAAGTATGGAGGTAAAATTAAATAGCCGTCTGCCTGTTTTTCCTCTGAAATACGAGCCCATTCTAAAGCTGTAGAAAGATTACCGCCCACACCTGTATAAACGGGAACTTTTCCGTTGACGACAGATATAGCTACTTCTAACATTGCTGTATATTCTTTTGTATTTAAGGATTGAAATTCGCCTGAACCGCAAGCTATGAAGATAGCCTCTAACCCTTCGTCTAATAAAAATTGAATATTTGTTTCTAAAGCTTTTTCATCTAATTTCCCTTGGTTATTAAGGGGAGCAACGGGGAAACCTAAAATTCCTGTAGGTGCTTTTCTATTCATATTCACATGCATATCCTCCTATAAATTTTCAGATAATTTTTACATTTTTATTGTAAGACAAATTAAATTGTTTGTCAATAAAATAAATAAACTTAAATCATTAAATAAAGGATTTTAAAATAGAAACAAAACACACCTCTAACAAAGAGGTGTGTTTTGTTTCTATTTATACGCTTTTTTTATTTCAATTTCATAGTTTCTCAACTTACGGTAAAGTGTACTTCGATCAATTCCCAACAATTTAGCTGCTTGAGATATATTGGAATGGGTTTCCCTTAGAGTAAGCAAAATTTGCTCTTTTTCAGATTGAAGATGATTGTTAGTTTCCGCTTCTTCACCGAGGTAATTTGTTTCAAAAACATTTTCATTTAGCTGCTCTTTCATATCCTGAGCCGAAACTACATTATTTTTACTGATTACTACTAATCTTTCAATAAAATGCATTAATTCTCTTACATTTCCTTTCCATTCATAGGTAGTTAATTGTGAATAAGCTTTTTCTGTAATTTCTATATTTTTCTTTTTATAGAGATTAGTGTAATAGACTAAAAAATGATGAGCAAGATAACGAATATCACTTTTTCTTTTACGGAGCGGTGGAATATTTATAGTTAAGACCTTAAGCCTATAAAGTAAATCCTCTCGAAATTCGCCTTTTTCTACGACTTTTAATAAATTTTTGTTAGTTGCTGCAATAACTCTTACATCTACAGGAATATATTTATTATCACCTAAGCGCATAACCTGTTTTTCTTGTAAAACTCTCAGTAAGCGCGATTGTCCATATGTATCCATCTCAGAGATTTCATCCAGAAAAATCGTTCCTCGATGCGCCATTTCAAACAAACCTTGCTTTCCTTTTCTGGTCGCCCCAGTAAAGGCCCCTTCTACATATCCAAATAACTCACTTTCCAGTAAATTAGGCGGAATGGCGGCACAATTAACAGCAACAAAAGGACCGTTTTTCCGCAAACTTTCTGCATGAATACTCTGAGCAAATAACTCTTTCCCAGTGCCAGACTCCCCATAAATTAGAACGGTTGCATCTACCGAAGACACTGTCTGTCCAATCCGTTTGGCTTCACAAATATGCTTAGAATGTCCTAAAATATCAGAAAATGTGTAGCGTGTCTCGAACTTTCTTGACAGTACTTCCCCTCTAATTTTAGCTTCCATTTCTTGAATACTTGTAATATCTTGAAAAGTTATCATTGCTCCAATAATGTCTTTCTCCACTTTAATTGGAGCAATATTAAATATTAAACTTTTATTTTTGATTTTTTTGATTATACCTAGATGCTCTTCTCCTTCAAAACAATTTTTAATAGGCAAAAAAGGCATAGCAGCATCGATCTGCTTTCCTAGCACTTCTTGCCTTTTTAATTCTAGTAAATGCTCGGCAGCATGATTAAATACTTCTACTTTTTTATTTCTATTAATACTAATAATTCCTTGTATAGAATAATCAATAAGGGCTTTAACTGTTTGGGAACGCTCTTTTTCAATTTTTCTTCCTAAAGAAATCTTTTTAGCTTCTAAAAATGCTGTTCTAACAGCGGAGTTTCCAGATTCAATAGGAATTGCCTTAAAGCCTTTCCCAAGCGATAAAGTAGTTGTTTTCATTCCGCCAATAACAATATCTGTTTCTACTGAAGAAAGTTGCTCAATACAAGTTGGAATATCTTCAACTGAATTAAGAGGATAAATAGAAAGGTTGATACCCAAAATATCTGCTAAAATTTCCACATCATTTTTCATATTCTGAAACGCGAGCATGGCCACTTTAGGATTCTCTAAGCCTGTTGCCTTCTTGCTTTTATAAAAGGCTTGAGCTAAATCTTGTCCTGTAATTGGAATTTCAACTAGAGGAATTCTGCTTACAGAATCAGTAATTAACCTTGCAGTCCCTCCTCTGCAAACGATAACATCACAACTGGATTCTAATTTATTGGCAAGTTTTACGGCGCGACTTAACCTTGCAAGATAGATTTCAACCTCTCCTTGTAATCCTAACTCTTGAATTACTCTTCTCCCTTGTAAAAACAGTTGTTTATCTGGAGCAATAAAAGCAATTTTTGACATATTCGTTCCCTCCTTATTAGTTAGAATATTCTAGTTATTATAACGTATTGACACAACAATTGTTGCTTTATGTACAACAATTGTTGTATATTTCATCACTTTTACTCGATATAAAGGCTTTTTTTACCCGTTAAAGCACTTGGCATGCTTATTGCAATAAATAAAGATGAACATGTTTAGAAAGAAATTAAAAGCGATTAAGGAGAGATGAATCATGTCTTTGCAAATCAATCAAACGGAAAAACCCCTTTATATCAAAGTAAATGAAAACGATAATGTTGCTACTATTGTAAACTCAAAAGGATTGCCGAAAGGAACTGTGTTTCCATCTAGGTTAGAGTTAAAAGAATATATCCCTCAAGGGCATAAAGTTTCATTAAAAAACTTTGAGAAAGATGACAAAATTATTCGCTATGGAGAAATTATCGGAACTGCTTCCTCACCAATTTCTCAAGGAACTTGGGTAAAAGAATCATATGTTACCCTGCCTGATCCTCCTATTTTAGAAAAGTTGCCTTTGGAAACTAAAGTTTTTGCCCCTTTACCTCCTTTAGAAGGTTACACATTTGAAGGCTATAAAAATACAAATGGAAGTGTTGGAACAAAAAATATACTTGGAATTGCGACAAGTGTTCAATGTGTAGCAGGAGTACTTGATTATGCGGTTAAAAAAATTAAAACAGAGCTTCTTCCTTCTTATCCAAATGTAGAGGATGTAGTAGCTTTAACTCATAATTATGGCTGCGGAGTTGCTATTAATGCACCGGACGCCGTCATTCCGATTCGTACATTACAAAATCTTTCTACCCATCCAAATTTCGGGGGTGAAGTTTTAGTAGTTGGCTTAGGGTGTGAAAAGCTTCTTCCTGAACGTTTGATTCCCCAGGAGGATTCAGGAAATATAACACGTTTGCAGGACCAGACAGGCTTTAAGCAAATGGTTGCTACAATCATAGAGATGGCAGAGGGAAAATTAATTAAGCTAAATAACAGGACGCGCGTAACCTGCCCCCTATCTGATTTAACGGTAGGTTTACAATGTGGAGGAAGCGATGCCTTTTCCGGTGTTACCGCCAATCCAGCAGTTGGATATGCGGCAGATTTACTAGTAAGAGCAGGCGCTACTGTTTTATTTTCTGAAGTCACTGAAGTTCGAGATGCTATTCATTTGTTAACGCCACGAACAATTAATGAAGAAGTCGGTCAATCTCTAATTAATGAAATGAAGTGGTATGATCAATATTTAAAAAGAGGCGAAGCTGATAGAAGTGCAAATCCTTCACCTGGAAATAAAAAAGGCGGACTTGTAAACGTAGTAGAAAAAGCACTTGGCTCTATAGCTAAAGCAGGAACAACTCCAATCGTCGAAGTTTTATCGCCTGGAGAAAAACCGACTAAAAAAGGCTTAATCTATGCAGCAACTCCGGCGAGTGATTTTGTATGCGGAACATTACAGTTAGCTTCTGGGATGAACATGCATATTTTCACAACAGGGAGAGGAACTCCATATGGCCTGGCAATGGCACCTGTTCTTAAAGTATCTACTAGAAGTTCATTAACTGAGCAATGGGATGATTTAATAGATTTAGATGCAGGAAGAATAGCAGAAGGAGAGGCAACCATTGAGGAGGTGGGTTGGGAGCTCTTTCACTTAATTATAGAAATTGCAAGCGGCCATAAGAAAACGTGGAGTGATTATTGGGGGCTGCATAATGATTTATGTCTGTTTAATCCTGCTCCTTTAACTTAACAAGATAACGAGAACCTGTTTCTAAACTGGTTCTCGTTGTTTTATGACGCGTTGAGTAACTAATTGGAGTTTAAATGACCTCTGTCTGCTGCTTCTGGCGGTGTTTCCATCCAGCCATTTTCCATCATAATATCCGCAGCCTCCTTTACAAACTTTGAGATATTTGTCATTGATTTTCCATATAACAGCGCCAAATCATGTCTTCCATTGACGGCTACTGAATTTCCAAAAGCCCTCATTTTCATTGAGAACATATCCATTTTGTGAAACAGCATCAATTTATCCGAAAACGGTGAAAAAGTCGAAGTAGTAATTAAATGATCAAGAAAGGATGGCGCTGGTAAATTATCTAGATGAAGCTTTTCAACATAGCGTTCTACCGCTTTGTTTGTCAGATCTTCGCCTTTTACAAATAATGCACGGATTTTTTCACTTTTAACAACTTGACTAAATGCCAAAATTAAGGCTTTGCTTGTCACATTATTCTCGATGTTATCATACAGATGAGCAATTTCTAATGCATGCAAAGGTCGAACATCTCCTATAACCCCCCCTAAATAATGAGTAGTAGCGATGTTCACTTTTTCTGGTGCGGGAATAATTGGCGGCTTAATAATAAATCCTGTATCCATTAAGATTGCCTTTATTTGCTCCATCAGTTCCATTGTCGCTTTCATACAATACGTTAAAAATGTCTTTACATCTTCTCTATACACTAGGGGCAGTGCGATACTATAAATGCTTAAGCCCGCTTTAGCAGCATATTTTAAATAGTGCACGTAAAATTCATCTTCAAACAGCTTTGGAGTGCCTAGGTTCACGTCTTCTTGCGTAAATCCATACGGAATTGGCACATTCTCTTTTGTGAAAATGTCTTTTACGTTAGTTTGAAATTCTTCTGTTAAACCTTTTGCATGTTGTAACAGCTTTTTTATATCCGGATCTTCAACGTGTTCAAGAAAATAACTTAAAATATACGAAGACATACTGTTGCCCATATAGGTTGCCCAAAGTTTACCCATTTCGGGGGCTGTTAATTTCTCTTTCACGCTTGTTTTTTTTTGAACCTATTTTAGTTGGTTTGATTGTTTCTATCTATAATCTCCTAATTCGATTTGTTCTTAGGTTGGTCTTTTCTATTTTATCTATTCTTCCACTTATGATTTAACATTATTAGGTGAGGTAGGGAGGTTTTCAGTATTTTAATCTACAGTTGGACCTATTCACTGTTTGTTTCCGTGCTTAACCTGTACGTTGACCTTCACATTTATTGAGTCTTGTGTTAAAGGAATTGCCCCGTTGCTTTGAACAGCTTTCCATTTACGCAGTTCTTTTTTATAAAGAACATGAGAAAGCCTGTAAACATCGCTGTTTATACTTAAGCCTTGCGCGTACGTTTCAATAATTTGTTTCTTAATTTTCTGTTCAGCTTCTTTTTTTATAGTCGATAGTTTTTCGTACTGCGGCATAACTAAAATCGTTGCTTTTGCACGAACTTTTATATTAAATGTTAAATTACTACCTTTTATCACAGGTTCAATTTTCACTTTTTTCTTATCTACCACAAGATCAATATCGGAATGATCAGGCAGCCTTATCCGTAAACCAGCTCGTACAAATTCATCCGTTATCCATCTCAGCCCTTTGATTTTATTCTCAGAAAAAATTCCTTTTAATTCAGACGATGTAATAGCCACTGCTCCGTTTACTTGAATAGCTGTTTCTCTTTTTTGATCCGTTGTTAAATGCTCTTTAGTCTGAACGAGAGGAATATTTACTTCATGACTTGGTTCATTAAGATGGATAATGAGCTCTCTTAAATCGATGGGTGGAATAAACGAGTTTTGCTTAAAAATCACCTTAGGATCGCTCAAGCGAGAAAGAGCGTTCGATACTTCGAACATCGGCGTAGCTAACAACGTTTTTTTCAAAGGGCTTTTCGTAGCATACATCCAGATGTTGTATCTCGTTTCCCGATAACGATCTAAAAAATCCACTGCCGATTTGACAGCGCCATGCTTTAACGCATCATCCGTTAGAACAAGGAAAGCTAAGTGCCCAAAAAAGATTCTGCGCTGAGAAATTTGATAATATCTAAAAATAGCTTCATCAATGGTTTTCCCTGTTGCATAACCAACTTCTACTTTGACTTGACCCGCGCCAGCACCGCTTGCCTCGGATTTTGCTAATAAACTTAAATTGATGGTCTGCAGGTAAAGAACGTAACGATTATCTTTAAAATCTACCCCCATTCCCTGTGCGTATACCATTTGTTCCGGTTCATTCGTATCCCAGCACCCCGAAAGAAACAATAAAAAAGAGCTCATAGCAAGGATAAGTAAGTTCCTTATGGTTCTTTTCACTAACTTCCTCCTTCTTCGCGGGTGGAATCGCTTGGATTAAGCATACTAGCTCTTGTAGCTTTTTTACTTTCAGGCAGGCGGAAGAGAGATTTTAAAATATTTTTTGCGTCTAGTCGGGTTGCTAATTCGAAATATGGCACACCAAACGTTCGAATGTTTGTAATATAGATCATGACTAAAAAAATGGAAATAAAAAAGCCAAAAAAACCTAAAATGCTGACACAGATAATAC
>ENA-ORXC01000523-ORXC01000523.1-marine-metagenome-genome-assembly--contig:-NODE-523-length-26619-cov-7.490280_pt1 | contig 26619 bp, 23 predicted proteins | sample MGYA00237865_ERZ511478 | MGnify/ENA metagenome assembly ERZ511478
ACAATGGCAAGGAGGTCACACCTGTTCCCATGCCGAACACAGAAGTTAAGCTCCTTAGCGCCGATGGTAGTCGGACTAACGTTCCGCTAGAGTAGGACGTTGCCAGGCAAATAGAGAGACCGTAAGGTCTCTTTTTTTATGTCTAAAAATGTAGTAATTTAAATCATCAATGAAGAGCGGGGCCCCAACAAAGAGAATTTTGGTAAAAAATTCAACAAGCAATGCAAGTTGGGGTAAAGGAACGCTACGAGCTTAGTCGAGCTAAGTGAGTAAGAGAGAGACGAAAAAGAAGAAGAATGCGAGCGTTTATCTCGAGTTGAGAAAGCTCCTTAGCGCCGATGGTAGCAGACTAACGTTCTAAAGCAAAACAGCGATTTATAATCGCATTGTTTTACTTACTTAATAGCTTTAGCTATTAAGTACAACTATATATGCCAGGCAAATAGAGAGACCGTAAGGTCTCTTTTTTTTATACATAAAAAGTGAAGTGCTTTAAATCATCAATGAAGAGCGGGGCTCCAACAAAGAGAATTTTGGTAGAAAATTCAACAAGCAATGCAAGTTGGGGTAAAGGAACGCTACGATCTTAGTCAAGCTAAGTGAGTAAGAGAGAGACGAAAAAGAAGAAAAATGCGAATGATTGACTCAAATCAAGTTTAGCTCAGCAGTTTAAATAGTTCTAATAAAATTTTATTAACCATTTTTCATAAAGAATAAAGACTAAATTTTAAATAAAATAAAATCGGAGTTAAATGGGAACTATCCCACTTAACTCCGATTAGTTTTTACACTAGTTAAATTAATAAAGAGTATAGCATTTTATTTTCATTAATATATATATTTGAAGGATCAAATATACTTACTTTTTCTTTTAAATGTTGTAAATCTGCGTGATCCTTAAGTTGAATACCAATAATAACTGTACCAGTATTTTGAGATGATTTTTTTAAATACTCAAATTTGGTAATGTCATCTTGAGGGCCGAGCACATCATTAACAAATTCTCTTAGAGCTCCTGGTCTTTGAGGGAAATTAAGGATAAAATAATGTTTCATTTCTTCATATAAAAGTGATCGTTCTTCAATTTCTTTCATACGATTGATATCATTGTTACCACCACTAACTATACAAACTACAGTTTTTCCTTTAATTTGTTGACGATAGTTTTCTAAAGCAGCAACACTTAATGCACCCGCGGGTTCTGCTATAATAGCTTGCTTAGAGTACATATCAAGTATTGTTGAACATACAGCGCCTTCATCTACTTGAACATAGTCATGTACTTTAGATTTAGCTATTTCAAATGTTAAGTCACCAACTCTAGCTACTGATGCACCATCTACAAATTTATCAATTTCTTTCAATGTAACTACTTTATTATTAACGACAACAGATTCATACATACTACTAGCCCCAGCAGGTTCTACGCCAATAATATTGGTCTTAGGAGAATAATCATGGAAATAAGTACTAATACCTGAGATTAGTCCTCCACCTCCTATAGCTGCGAATAAATAATCAAACTCAATATTTTCATCTTGAGATTGATGTATAATTTCTTTAGCTAGGGTACCTTGACCAGCAATTGTATAAACATTGTTAAATGGATCGATAAATGTCATATCATGTTGTTTAGTATAATCTAATGCTTCAGCTAGACAATCATCAAAGGTATCACCAGTTAATTTTATTTCTACATTTCCGTTTCCAAAAAACTGAACTTGATTAATTTTTTGTAGGGGAGTAGTTACTGGCATAAAAATGACAGCATTTAAATCTAACTTTTTTGCAGTGTAAGCAACACCTTGAGCATGATTGCCTGCACTAGCACATGTAATACCCTTATTTTGAATTTCTTCAGATAATACGGAGATAGCATTATAGGCACCTCTTAGTTTGAATGAACGTACCCATTGTAAGTCTTCTCTTTTCAAATATACTTTACAATCATATTTTTGAGATAAATAATGATCTAATTGTAAAGGAGTCTTTTTTACTGTATCTTTAAGACGTAAAAAAGCTTTATCGATATCTTTTGTTGAAACTGTTGTTTTTAATGTCATAATAGTCCCACCCTAATGTGCTTTTTCATATTTTTCAATTAAATCTTCATACTGTAATGTTATATCTATATCATCTAATCCATGAATGAGTTTATTTTTCCAAGTTTCATCTATATCAAAATGGAAAGTTTTCTCCGGCGATGAAACTGTTTGATTTGGTAAGTCAACTGTAATTTCTTTAAAGCTTGCTAAATGCTCTCGAGAAGTTTTATCTAATTTAATAGGTAACATAGCATTTTTTGTACAATTCATGTAAAAAATATCACTATAGCTTCCTGCAATAATAATACTGAATCCATAATCTTTTAATGCCCAAGCAGCGTGTTCTCTACTGGAACCACAACCAAAATTATCTCCAGTTATAAGAATACTTGCGCCTTTATATTCTGGCTTATTTGGATTAAATTCTGGATTATCAGTTCCATCTGGTAAATAACGCCATTCATCAAATGCAAAAGGACCAAAACCTGTTTTAGATATACGTTTTAAATGAGCTTTTGGAATGATTTGATCAGTATCGATATTGTCATAGAACAATGGCACGATTTTACCTGTATAAGTGGTAATTGGTTTTATATCCATTTATATAACCACCTTTCTAACATCTACAAATTTTCCGTTAATTGCTGCTGCTGCAGCCATTGCAGGAGAAACTAGGTGTGTTCTGGCCCCTTTACCTTGTCGTCCTTCAAAATTTCTATTACTTGTAGATGCGCAATGAACACCTTCTGGAACTTGGTCTGGATTCATTCCTAAACACATTGAACATCCAGGTTCACGCCATTCAAATCCTGCATCTTTAAAAATTTTATCTAGACCCATCGATTCAGCTTCTTTTTTTACAGTACGTGAACCAGGTACGACAATAGAAGTGATATTTGGATGTACTTGTTTTCCTTTTACAATATGACTAGCTTCAATTAAATCTGATATTCTAGCATTTGTACATGACCCTAAAAAGACATATCCTAATTCAATATCTTCGGCTTTTTGACCTGGCTTTAGCCCCATGTATTGATATGCGCGTTCATCATTAGAATCTTTAATAGCAGGGAATGGCGTACTAAAGCTAACACCCATTTCTGGGTTGGTACCCCAAGTGACTTGCGGTTCAAGATTTGTAACATCAATATTAATAATTTTGTCGAAATAGGCATCTTCGTCAGAATAAAGTTGTTTCCATTGTGGTATCATTTCATCTATATTTTTAGCGAATTGACGTCCTCTTACATATTCAAATGTAATATCATCTGGTTGCATCATCCCATATTTTGCACCTGCTTCAATAGCCATATTACAAATAGTCATTCTAGCTTCCATTGATAAACTTTTGATTGTTTCACCGGTGAATTCTAGAGCATATCCAGTACCAAAATCTACACCATATTGATTAATAAGATAGAGGATAATGTCTTTTGCATATACTCCATTAGGTAACTTTCCTGAAATATCAATTTTTAAATTTTTGGGTTTTGTTTGCCATAACGTTTGAGTAGCAAAAACGTGTTCAACTTCACTTGTTCCAATACCAAATGCAATTGCTCCAAAAGCACCATGTGTGGCTGTATGAGAATCACCACAAACAATCGTCTTACCTGGTTGAGTTAGACCAGTTTCAGGGCCGACCATATGTACGATTCCTTGTTCATCTGACCCCATATCAAATATATGAACACCGAAATCTTCTGCGTTTTTTTGGAGGGTAGTTATTTGTTTGTTTGCAATTTCATCTTTGATATTAAAAATATCAATAGTAGGTACATTATGATCTAAAGTAGCAAATGTTAAATCTGGACGACGTAGTTTTCTTTTTTGTAATCTTAATCCTTCAAAAGCTTGAGGCGAAGTAACTTCATGTATAAGATGTAAATCTATATATAATAATTGAGGGTCACCTACATTTCCATGTAAGACATGTTTATCCCATACTTTATCAAATAGTGTTTGTCCCATAAGATGACGCCTCCCTTAAGTGTAATCTTCTTTTAGTAGTTTAATGATTTCGGAAGTACGATATGTTCCTCCTAAATCTGACGTACATTTTCCTTCTCTAATAAATTGATAAATTTTATGTTCTAACTCATTAGCTGCTGCAACTTCATTAAAACTTTCCCTTAAGCACATAGCTAAAGATAGTAACATTCCAAATGGATTAGCAATATCTTTTCCTGCTATATCAGGTGCTGATCCATGAATAGGTTCGTAAAGTCTAGTTCCATCTTTACCAAAACTTGCTGATGGAGATAATCCTAGCGAACCAGGAATAACTGAAGCTTCGTCACTTAAAATATCGCCGAATAAGTTTTCAGTTACGATAACGTCGAATTGTGTTGGTCGCGTAATCAAATGCATACTACATGCATCAACAAGTAAATGTTCTACTTCTACGTCAGGATAATCTTTCTTAACTTCATCAACAGTTTTTCTCCAAAGTTTACTAGAAGAAAGCACATTTTCTTTATCTACAGATGTTAATTTCTTATGACGTTGTTGTGCTAACTCAAATGCAACTCTTACAATTTGTTCGATTTCATCACGGGTATAAGTTAAAGAATCTAAAGCATGATGTTCTGAGAGTTCTCTTGGTTCTCCAAAATACAGTCCGCCAGTGAGTTCTCGTACAATAACTAAGTCTGTGCCCTCAACTCGATCTTGTTTAAGTGGAGAGAGGTGACTTGTTCCATTTGTAACAATAGTGGGGCGAATATTAGCATATAAATTAAGTGATTTTCTAAGTTTTAATAATCCTTGTTCAGGCCGTAAATTTGGATTACTCCATTTCGGACCACCAATAGCTCCCAATAATATTGCATCAGCATTTTGACAAGCTTTTAACGTCTCATCAGTTAGGGGAGTGCCATAGTTATCTATAGCTGCTCCTCCAAAATGATGTGTATCTATATGATAATCAAATTGATATTTCTGACTAATTTTCTCTAAGATACCTAGATTTCCATTTAGTATTTCTGGTCCTATGCCGTCTCCAGGTAAAGCAACAATGTTATAGGTCATGATTGGATACCTTCTTTCTCTTTTGTTTCAGCAACATATTTTGCATGGGCTTCAACATAAGCTTTGCAAGAAGCTTTTAAAATATCATGGTCAATTCCTATACCACTAACTTCTTTATTTTCGATGATAAGGTTAACATGAACTTCAGCTTGTGCATCAGTACCTTCAGTGACAGAGTCTATTCGATAATCAATCAATTCTGTTTCACGTTTAAATATTCTATCAACAGCATTATAAATAGCGACAATGGAGCCAGTACCAATGCTTGAATCTTGATAAATATTATTGTCTTTATCTTTAATAACAACTACTGCACTTTGAAGACCATTTGATACAAACTGAAGTTGTAAAGTTTCAAGTTGGAAAATGGCACTTTGTTCATGTTCTGAACCTTGAATTAAAGCATGAATATCACGGTCAGATACAGCTTTTTTCTTATCAGCAATTGCTTTAAATTGCTTAAACAAATTGACTTGATCTTCAGAAGTAATGTCATAACCTAATGCTTTTAGTTTTTCAGCAAAGGCATGCTTTCCTGATAATTTGCCCAGTGGTAATTCAGTTGTACTGACACCTACTAATTGTGGCGTCATAATTTCATAAGTTTCGCGATGTTTTAGAACACCATCTTGATGAATACCAGATTCATGACTAAAGGCATTTTGGCCAACTATGGCTTTATTTCTTGGAACACGAATACCAGCATATCGTGAAATCAAATCAGAAGTATTTTTAGTTTGTTGTAAATTAATTTGTGATTCTAAACCATAATGATCTTTACGAACATATAAAGCTAAAGCAACTTCCTCAAGTGCCGCATTACCAGCTCGTTCTCCTATACCATTTACTGTACCTTCAATGCGTCTTGCACCACCTTCGATTGCAGCAAGACTATTTGCGACAGCCATACCTAAATCATCATGACAATGAGCGCTATAAATGATTTCTTTATCAGATTGAACGGATTCAGTTAATGTTTTAAAAATTTGTCCATATTCAGAAGGGTAACTAAAACCAACAGTATCAGGGATATTGATGATAGTTGCACCAGCATCTACAGCAGTTTGTACGCTTTTTATTAAAAATGAAATATCAGTTCTCGTTGCATCTTCTGGTGAAAACTGAACAACTTCAAAATATTTTTTAGCATATGAAACATGTTCTTTTATTGATGCTAAAACTTCTTCTTGTGTCATTTTTAATTTATGTTCTAAGTGAATAGGAGATGTAGCAATAAAAACATGGACACGAGGTTTATTAGCTAACTTTGTTGCTTCATAAACTGCGTCAATATCTGATTTCTTACATCTAGCTAAGCCACATACTGCTGTTTTTGTTAAAGCTTTAGATATCGCTTCTACCGATTTGAAACTTCCTGTACTTGAAGCGGGAAAGCCGGCTTCAATAACGTCGACTCCCCATTTTTCAAGTTGTTTCGCTATCTTTAAACGTTCGTCAAAAGTAAAATTGACTCCCGGTGTTTGTTCACCATCTCTAAGCGTTGTATCAAATATTTGAATATGGCTACTCATTTTAATCCACTCCTTAATCCATTACTTTTCAATTCGTTTCGATTTAATAAATGGCATCATATCACGTAGATCACGGCCAACTTTTTCAATTGGATGACCAGCTTGTTCTTCACGCATTCTATAAAATTCTTTGAAACCATTTTTATTGTCTTCAACGAAACTGTTAGCAAATTTACCGTTTTGAATATCTGTTAATACAGCTTTCATATTTTCTTTAACATCTGGCGTAATCACACGTGGACCAGATACATAATCACCGTATTCGGCTGTATTTGAAATTGAATAACGAACATTGTCCATTCCGCCTTCATACATCAAATCAACAATCAATTTCATTTCATGTAATACTTCAAAATATGCAAGTTCAGGTTGATATCCAGCTTCCACTAGTGTTTCAAAACCACTTTGAATTAATTTATGAACACCGCCACAAAGTACAGCTTGCTCACCAAATAAATCAGTTTCAGTTTCTTCTTTAAATGTAGTTTCAATAACTCCAGCACGTGTAGATCCTATACCTTTTGCATAACTTAATGCGATATCTCTAGCATGGCCAGTTGCATCCTGTTGTACTCCAAATAAGGAAGGGACAGCGCTACCTTCTTCAAATGTACGTCTTACTAAATGACCAGGGCCTTTTGGTGCTACTAAGAATACATCAACATCTTCGGGTGGTTGAATAACACCAAAATGAATATTGAAACCATGTGCGAAAGCTAGGGCATTTCCAGATTCTAAATTTGGTGAAATTTCATTTTTATAAACATCACCTTGAATTTCATCAGGGATGAGTACCATAACCACATCTGCTTGTTTAGTTGCTTCATCTACAGGTAATACTTCAAAGCCGTTCTCTTTAGCTTTATCAAAAGAACGTCCAGGGCGGATACCAATAACAACATCATATCCATTGTCTTTTAAGTTTTGTGCATGTGCATGACCTTGTGAGCCATAACCAATTACTGCAATTTTTTTACCTGCTAGTGCGTCTGTTTTTACTGTTTCGTCATAATATACTTTAGTCATAATAAATTCCTCCAAAATAATTTAAAAATTTGAAATATTCCGAAATTTTAAGGCGATTAACTAGTGATGATAGCAGCTCGTTTAAGATACTGTTTTTAATGAACACTAGCGCATCAAAGGTTAATCATAATTTATGCTGAATGTTGCTCTACACTTAAAACATTAATTTGTTGTTTAAGCTTATTTATTAAAATATTTAATAACTCTTCGTCATCAATATTAACAATGAGTTCCATATCTGAAACGTTAGGGTCATCATTACGTTTTTTAACGTGTAATTCTTCGATATTATACTGTAATCTAACAAATGCACTTGTAATTCTATTTAATGTACTTACTTGATTCATTACTTCTAACTTTAAATGTCTTCTCATTAGTATCCCTCCATTTCGTGATTTGCTTTACCACTTGGAATCATTGGATTTACTGGCTCGATAGGAGAGATACGCACTTCGATAAGTGCCGGACCATTATAGTTGAAAGCTTCATCGAGTGTTTCTTTAAGTTGATTAGGTTTATCAATTAAGAATCCTTTAACTCCATATGCTTCGGATAGTTTCATAAAATCAGGTTGATCATTAAATACGGAATGGGAAAAACGTTGATTAAAGAATTTATCTTGCCACTGTTTAACCATACCTAACGTACCATTATTAATTAAGACTATTTTAATATTTAAGCCGTATTCAGGCAGTAAAGCCATCTCTTGATTAGTCATTTGGAAACCACCATCACCAACGAAACAAACAACAGTTTTATCAGGTCTGGCTAGTTGGGCGCCAATTGCAGATGGAATACCGAATCCCATTGTACCTAGACCACCACTAGTAACCCATTGACTGTGACTTTTGAATGGATAAAATTGAGCTGCCCACATTTGATGTTGACCTACGTCAGTAGTCACAATTGCGTCGCCATTCGTAATATGTCCAATATATTCGATAGCTTCTTGAGGTTTGCAAAATGAGTCATTGTTATCTTTTTCATATTTGAAAGGGTAACTTGATTTGTTAGTTTCACAAGTTTGCAACCAGTCATCATGATTTGGTACTTGAACATTAGCGTTTTCTAATTGTTCTAATACATTTTTACAATCTGCAACGATACCTAAATCTGTATCTATCACTTTATTTAATTCAGAAGGATCAATATCTACATGAACGATTTTTGCATTTGGTGCAAATGCATCAGGTTTACTGGCAAGTCTATCGTCGAAACGACTACCTAAATTAATTAATAAATCACACTCTGTTAATGCCATATTACTTGCATATGAACCATGCATACCTCCCATACCTAAAAATAGGGGATGATCGTATGGTACTGCACCTAAACCTAATAATGTTGTGACAGTAGGGATTTTATGTTGAGTTACAAAATTTGTTAATAGTTCATTAGATTTTGAATGATTAATTCCAGCTCCAGCTAAGACTAGAGGCTTTTTAGAGCTATTTAAATAAGATACTAATGTTTCAATATCATTTGAATCAGCTACTGTGTTGACTTGATATCCAGGTAAATCAACAGTTTCAGATAATTCTACATTAGTCGACAAAATACCCATATCTTTTGGAAAATCAATGACTACTGGTCCTTTTCTACCAGTATTTGCGACATGAAAAGCCTCATGAACAATTCTAGGAATGTCTTCTACTTTTTTTACTTGATAGTTTTGTTTAGTAATAGGGGTAGTCATTGATAATAAATCAGCTTCTTGGAATGCGTCTTTACCGATACCAGGTGTAGCGACTTGTCCCGTAAATACAACTAAAGGTAAAGAATCACTATGAGCATCCGTGATTCCTGTTATAGCATTGGTTGCTCCAGGACCACTAGTAACGACGACGACACCTGTTTTACCTGAAACGCGTGCATATCCTTCGGCAGCATGTGTTGCACCTTGTTCGTGCCTTGCTAAAATATGTTTAATTTTACCATCGTAAAATGTGTCATATAAAGGTAGTACTGCACCACCAGGATATCCAAAAATAAATTCTACATCTTCATTTTGTAACGCTTCAACTAACAATTCAGATCCTGGTCTCATTTCATTTAGTGTTTGGTTTTTCAAGTATTCAGGTTTACTAGATTCTGCCACTTTCATAGTGTCGATAGGTTGGTTTGATTCTGAAGTATTGTGTTCTGGCATGTCACTTAATTTAGTCATGAAAATCAACTCCTAATTTTAGATAAGGTTTTCGGGTACTTGCATGATTCCACCCGTATTAGCACTAGTTACTAATGAAGTATAACGTGCAAGATATCCTGTTTTAACCTTTGCTTTAAATGGTTCTAGTTGTTCTCTACGGCGGTATAATTCTTCTTCAGGTTGATCAACGTTTAAAGTTCGGTTAGTTAAATCAATTGTGATTTCGTCTCCGTCTCTGATTAATCCAATTGGCCCACCTGAAGCTGCTTCTGGAGAAATATGTCCTACAGCAATACCTCTTGTTGCACCTGAAAATCTTCCATCGGTAATTAATGCAACGTCTTTACCTAAACCTCTCCCAACAATTGAAGAAGTTGGAGCTAACATTTCTGGCATTCCAGGACCACCTTTAGGCCCTTCGTATCTGATAACTACAACATGACCTTCGCGAACAGTATGGTTATCAATTGCTTCAACAGCTTCATCATGTGAATTGAAACAAATTGCTTTTCCAGTAAATGTTTTAATAGATGGGTCTACCCCTCCAACTTTGATAACTGCACCTTTTGGAGCTAAATTACCGAATAAGATAGATAAACCGCCTTCTTTGTCATAAGGTTTTTCTAGTGAGTGTATAACATCAAAATTTTTAATTTCTTTACCGTCATTATTTTCTCTTAATGTTTTTCCGGTTACTGTAATTCTATCTGGGTGTAAAGTGCCTTCTTTCTTCATTAGTTCATTGATAATTGCTGGAACTCCACCAGCTTCATGAACGTCATGCATAGAGTATGATGAACTTGGAGCAATTTTAGATAAATAAGGTGTTTGCTTTGCTACTTCATTAATTCGTTCTAAATCGTATTCAATTCCAGCTTCATTAGCAATTGCAAGTGTATGAAGTACTGTATTAGTTGAACCACCCATTGCCATATCTAATGCGAAAGCATCATCAATAGCTTCTTTAGTTACGATATCTCTTGGCTTGATGTCGTTTTTAATATTTTCTACTAATCTAAATGCAGCTTCACGAATCATTTCTCTACGCTGATCACTAACTGCTAGGGCAGTGCCATTATATGGTAAAGCTAACCCAAGGACTTCCATTAAACAGTTCATTGAATTGGCTGTAAACATTCCAGCGCATGAACCGCAAGTAGGGCAGGCATTTTGTTCCATATCTAGAAATTCTTCTTTAGAAATAGAACCTTCTTTGAAAGCACCAACAGCTTCAAACATTGATGATAAAGTTAATGCTTTACCTTGGGCAGATAAACCGGCTTTCATTGGACCACCTGAACAGAAGATAGCTGGTACATTTGTTCTAACTGCTGCTAGTAGCATACCAGGTGTGATTTTGTCACAGTTTGGAATATAGAAAACGCCGTCAAACCAATGAGCATTGATGACTGTTTCTGCTGCATCAGCAATGATTTCTCTAGAAGGAAGAGAATACCTCATTCCAATGTGTCCCATAGCAATACCATCATCTACGCCAATAGTATTAAATTCAAAAGGAATAGCGCCTGCTTCTCTAATAGCTTCTTTAGCAATGTCTGCTAGTTCTCTTAAATGTACGTGGCCTGGAACGATATCGATATATGAATTACAAATAGCAACGAATGGTTTGTTCATATCAGTTGGATTTTGAAGTGCGCCCGTTGCGTGTAAAAGACTTCTTGCTGGAGCTTGGTGATCTCCTTTTTTGATCATGTCGCTTCGCATAATTAATTCCCCCGTGTATTCTTTTAGAAAAATAAAAAACGCCCCAAAATTTTTTGGGACGTTCAATAAGTCCCATTCAATTACAAATAGGACTTAAACATTTAGTAAAAGGATTAATTACTAAAGTTCCAGCCCTTGAGAGTATAATAAAATAATATTGTTTGAAGTTGTCGTTGAATATTGATATGTGCGATTAGTCATTTTATTATACTCCCTTCACTGAATGGTAATTTATTCTAAATAGTTTGAATTGTTTTAAAATTTATAAACTTAATTTACTACATAGAGAAAAGCGTGTCAATAATATTTTAGAATTTTCTTACAATTCATTTTAAAAAATTGTTAATCATATTAACGAAGAAATTAGAGTCAAAATTTGTTACACTAAATAAGTTAATAAAATTCTTGGAAAATGAAAAACATTAATAGGAGAATGGTCTATGATTAATATTAAAGACAAAGATGAAATGAAACAATTTGCTAACCAGTTAGTTGAGTTAATTGAACCAAACGACTTAATTTTATTGAATGGAGATTTAGGTGCTGGAAAAACGACACTTACACAATTTATTGGTCAAGCTATGGGTGTTACACGTACGATTAATTCACCAACTTTTAATATTATTAAATCTTATAAAGGTACAAACTTAAAGTTGCATCATATGGATTGCTATCGATTGGAAGATTCAGAAGAAGATTTAGGATTTGATGAATATTTTGAAGATGAGGCTCTTACAGTGATTGAGTGGAGTCAATTTATCAAAGATTTACTACCAAAAGAAGCTTTAGTTATTAATATAAAAGTTATAGATGAAAGCCAACGTCAAATTACACTTGAAGCTGAAGGCAATCATTATATTGCTATGAAGGAGGCACTTGAACAATGAAATTATTGTTGATAGACACTTCCAATCAACCTTTATCAGTTGCCATTACAAACAATAATGAAACAATTGCTGAAATTAATAATAATTCCAAAGTAAATCATTCAGTGCAGCTCATGCCTGAAATCCAACGTTTGTTTGAACAAAGTGGTATTTCAAAACATGATTTAGATGGAATTGTTGTTGCAGAAGGACCAGGATCATATACTGGTTTAAGAATTGGTGTGACTACTGCAAAAACACTTGCTTACGCATTAAATTGTAAATTGTACGGTGTATCTTCATTAAAATCACTAGCAGCTTGTATAAAAGAAGATTATCGACTTTTAGTACCAATATTTGATGCAAGACGTGAGGCAGTATATACGGGTATTTACCAAAGACAAAGCGATGGAACATTAGAAACTATTTTAGAAGATCAATACATTTCTATTGAAGATTTAAAATCAAAATTACATGAATTTAATCAAAAATATCTATTTATAGGACAAGATACTTCTAAGTTATCTCATTTATTAGAAGGGGAATGTATAGATCAGTTACCACAAGCATCTGTGATGAGTGAACTTATTAGTCAACCTGCTGATATTCATAGTTTTGTTCCAAAATATCATAAAATAACTGAGGCAGAGAGAAATTGGATAAACCAACAAAAGAACAGTTAAATATAAGAAAAATGAGTATAGATGACGTTCCGTCGGTGTTTGACATAGAAAGAAATAGTTTTAACGATAGTTCATGGACAATTGATGCATTTTATCATGAAATTGAAAAGAATGAGTTTGCAAATTATTTTGTCATAGAATTTGATAATACTATCATAGGATATTTAGGGTTATGGATAGTGATTGATCAAGCACAAATTACTACTATTGCAATTACTGAAAAATTTAGAGGTTATGGTTTAGGGCAACTTCTATTAAAATATGTTATGAATTATGCAAGTCACAAATGTGAAATGATGAGTTTAGAAGTAAGAATAGATAATATAGTAGCGCAACATGTTTATCAAAATCTAGGATTTCAATATGGTGGTAAACGAAAAAATTATTATGGAGAAGGGCAGGATGCATTAGTGATGTGGGTGAATTTAAGTGAATAATAATCAAACTTTGATATTAGCAATAGAGACAAGTTGTGATGAGACAAGTGTAAGTATTATAAAAAATGGAACAGAGATATTATCGAATACGGTTTTAAGTCAAATAGAGAGTCATAAACGTTTCGGTGGAGTTGTGCCTGAAATTGCAAGTAGACATCATGTTGAAGGGATTACAACAACGATTGATGAATCTTTACAAACGGCTAATGTATCTATGAAAGATATCGATGCTATAGCTGTAACTCAAGGACCAGGTCTTATTGGAGCATTACTTATTGGCATTAATGCTGCAAAAGCTTTAGCGTTTGCATATGATATCCCACTAATACCTGTTCACCATATTGCTGGACATATATATGCTAATCATTTAGAAACACCGCTCACATTTCCACTCATAGCCTTAATTGTTTCAGGTGGCCATACAGAATTAGTTTATATGAAAGATCATTTAAATTTTAAAGTAATAGGTGAAACAAGAGATGATGCAGTAGGTGAAGCATATGATAAAGTAGCTCGCACAATTGATTTACCTTATCCTGGTGGACCTCAAGTTGATCAATTAGCAGCTAAAGGCCAAGACACTTATCAATTTCCTAGAGTTTGGTTAGAAAAAGATAGCTATGATTTTAGTTTTAGTGGATTGAAAAGTGCAGTCATTAATCAATTGCATAACCAACGTCAAAAGGGACAAGATATAATTCCAGAAAATGTAGCAACAAGTTTTCAAAATAGTGTTGTAGAAGTAATAACTACTAAAGCTATTCATGCATGTAAAGCTTATAATGTTGATCGACTAATTGTTGCTGGTGGCGTAGCCAGTAATCGTGGCTTGAGAGAAAGTATAGCCAGTCAGTGTGAACAAAATAATATTCAATTAACAATACCAGCACCAAAATTATGTACTGATAATGCAGCAATGATTGGTGCTGCAGGTCACTATTTATATTTAGCTGGTAAACGTGGTGATATGGCTATGAATGGCCAAAATAATATTGATATAGAAGATTTTACAATAGAATCTACTTTATAAAACAAAAGTCAGTAGTGAGAGAAAAATAATTCTCAAACTACTGACTTATTTTATTGATTCTCAACTTGTTGTTTAGCACGCTTATATATATCGTTAGGAAATTGAGTCAGTCTCAATAACTCTATTGCATTTCTAGTATTTGCCTTACCTGGTTTAATTTTAAAATCGAAATCAATAGAATCATTCTTAATAGACTCATTAAAGTGATAATTAATGAAACTTGGACTTAATAATGATGATAGTTCAATATCATGTGTTGCCGCTAGAACATAGTAGTTCGGTATATTATTTAAATAGGTTAATACCGATTCAGAAGCGGCAATTCTTTCTGTTGTGTTTGTGCCTTTAAATATTTCATCTATAAAACAATATATTTGTTTATCAGTTGAAATATTAAATAAACGTCTAATGGATTTAAGTTCAGCCATAAAATAACTATCTCCAGATAGAACATCATCTGCATTAGCCATCGATGTGAATACTAAGCCAGGTACATATTTAAATTGAGAGGCTGTAGCAGTCTCTATTGATTGGGCTAAAATTAAATTAAGTGCCACTGCTTTCATAAAGGTAGATTTACCAGAAGCATTCGAACCAGTTAATAAAATATTTTGATTAATAGATAAATCATTCGGTACAGCATCTGTAATTAATGGATGCGTTAAATCTTCAAAATCACATAAATAATGTTGTGTATCTTGTGATTGTATTATTTCAGGTTCGCAATGTTCATCTAAAGTTTCTTGATATAAAGAAATAGCATAGTGATTATCTAACTGACCAATATAATCATAACAATTTAATACTTCTTCTAAATATTTATAATAACTATTTTGTATAATGTGAAAGATTGTATAATCTAGCATGAAAACAGTTTTAATTAATAAAATAAAGGCAGATGCAAAATCGCCACCTTCTATTTTTACTAATAAGCCACTTAAATAGCGAGCACTTTTAAAATGATTAAAGTTTACATTTAAATCTGGTGTTCCTTCAATTTCAGTTAATTTCTTACTTTGACTTAAAATATTTGCAGTATAAAAAATAGTTTTCAAATCTTGCTCATAAGTCTTTTTTAAACTCACAGATAAAATAATATTAAAAACACAAGCTAATACGAGTACCATAATTCCATTAGATGTATTAATAAACGTATAGACTAAAGCGATAATTGGTAATAATGGTGCAAACATAAATAAGATGTTGCCCTTAATTGGTTTTAATTGATCGGGGAAGTGAGGATACACACTTTTACCAATTTGTGCTAAATGGAAAGCAACTTGATTTCTAAATGAACGATTATGCTTAAAATAACGTTTTAATTCTTTATTATTTGCTTTAAACATACCACGTAAAGTAGCATATAATCTCATTTCACCAATGGCTGTAAAGTTAAAATTCATAGATTGAAATAATGCATCCATATTTAAATCTGACCAAGTTTTATTATCTATAAGCGAATTTTCATCATAATTAGAACGATATGTTTGATATTGATAATCATATCTGGCATTAGGTCGAATAAAATTTTCTAATTTTTGACGATTTGGCCATAATTGATTAATTTTTGTAACGAGTTGTTTTTTATTAAAAATCGCAGAAATGATACTCACTATTGTAGTTAATAAAACAACACCTAACACAAATAACAGAAATATGCGGACATCATCCATAAAAAAGCTCCTTTATGTATTATTAAGGTAATTATTTCATATCATTATTTAAGAAACAATGAAGTATGTAATGATTGTATTAATTTAATGTCAATAGGGAACATGCGTACTTATCAACAAATAGTGCACAACTTGTGGATAAGTAGTGTTATTTACTGTGGATATTAGCTAATTTTTTCTGAATAACTTAAAAAATGAGTAACATATTACTTGTGGATAACTAGGATAACTCTGTGGATAGCTATGAATAAGGGGACTTTTAATGTTAATAAATATCAATTCAATAATTAGAAAAAAGACACTAAAATGTAGAAAATCCACATTTTAATGTCTGATAGTAAAAAGGATATTTATAATTTTTCTTGTAATTCTTCCCATTCAATCATAGCCTGTTCTAATTCTTGTTCGGTATTAGATTTTAGTTCAGCTAGTTCATTTGCTTTAACAGGATTACTATATACTTCAGGTTGCATCAATTCATTATCAATAGACTCAATTTTAGTTTCACAACTTTCAATTATCTGCTCTCGTTGCTCAATTTCACGTTCAATTTTGCGTTGTTCTCGACGACGTTGTTTTTGATCATCGTATGAATTTGTCATTGTTTGGTTATTATTTTGTTGATGAACGGACTGGGATTCTTTATCCTCTTGGGCTTTTAAAGCGGCTGCTTCTTCTGTTTTATCAATATAGTATTGATAGTTACCTAGATACATTTTGCCACCATCATGATCTAAATCAAATACTTTATTAGCTAGTTGATTAATGAAATATCTGTCATGAGAAACAAAGATGATAGTCCCTTCAAAATGCTCTAGCGCTTGTTCTAACATTTCTTTTGAATCTATATCTAAGTGGTTGGTAGGCTCATCTAAAATTAAAACATTATCACGTTGTAACATTAATAAAGCAAGTTGAAGTCTTGCTTTTTCGCCACCTGATAAATCATTTATAATTTTTTTGACATCATCTTGAACGAATAAGAATCTACCTAATACGGCACGAATATCTTTTTCATTCATATTTGGATATTGATCCCAAACATAATCTAAAATAGTTTTATTTGATTTAAACTCAGCTTGTTTTTGATCATAGTAACCCATATTTAAATTAGCACCATATGTGATGTCACCTGCCAATTTGGATTGACGATTGGCAATTGTTTTAATTAAAGTCGTTTTACCAACACCATTAGGTCCAATAATGGCAATATGGTCTCCTTTTGAAACCTCCATTGTGATAGGTTGGGTAATAGGCGTTTGATCATAACCAATTTCTAATTGTTTGATATGCATAACATCATTACCAGTATTTCTATCAAAACCAAATTGAATATTAGCACTTCTAGCATCAATCATAGGCTTGTCGATGCGTTGCATTTTTTCTAATGTTTTACGACGACTTTTTGCCATTCCACTTGTAGATGCACGTGTAATATTTTTTTCAACAAACGTTTCAAGTCGTTTAATTTCTTCTTGTTGTTTTTCATATTCTTGCATACGTTTTTCATAATATTTATCTCTTTGTTGTATAAATTGTTCATAGTTACCTATATAGCGTTTTACTTCACCTAGGGCTACATCATAAACTTGAGTAATGATTTTATCTAAGAAATATCTGTCATGACTGATAATGACGATTGCGCCTTTAAAGTATCTTAAATAATCTTCTAACCATTTTGTTGTTTCTAAATCAAGGTGGTTAGTAGGTTCATCTAGTAATAATAAATCAGGTTCATTAAGTAACATTTGTGCAAGTGATAATCTTGTTTTTTGACCACCACTAAAATCATTAATAGGCTTATTAAAATCTTCTTCATTAAAATTCAAACCGTGAAGGACTGTTTTAATTTTACTATCATATTGATAGGCTTCAAGTTGTTCAAATTGATTAGATAGAGATTCATATTTTTCCATATGTAATTGATAATCTTGTGTATCGTAATCTCCAGCATGCTGAGCTAACCAATCAGTTTCTTGTTTAATAAGAGATTCCATATTTTTAATATGTTCAAATGGTTTCGACATCTCTTCATAAACAGTGGCATTAGAGTCTAATGTCATTTGTTGGGTTAAATAGCCGATTTTAAGATTTTTAATTTTTGAAATATGGCCACTATCATAATCTTCAGTACCTGCTATAATTTTCATAAGCGTTGACTTACCAGCACCGTTTCGGCCAACTACACCTATGCGTTCACCAGTTTTAACTTCAAAATCAACGTTAGTAAAGATATCTTCACCATCGAACGATTTAGATATGTCATTAAGTTGTAAAAGTATCATCCGACTTCACCTTTCTAAATATGCGATATCATTATAAACTATACATATAGTTTGATATGTTTAAATATTTGTTTATCATATTAATATTTATTTTACAGTATTAAGCTGTGTCTTGAAACTAGGATATTTATTTTTAAATTTTATTAATGTATAATTAGCAAGTATTCATTGTAAACAATTATTTGAAATTTTATTGTCGCAAACATATTTGCGTTGATTTAATAATAATTGTACCAGTTATAGCGTCGAAGGGAGACTTATAAAATGGCAAGTAACGTTAAAATTCCTCGAGCAACTTTAAAACGTTTACCATTATATTATAGATTTGTAAGTAATTTAAAAAGTAAAGGAATCGATCGTGTTAATTCTAAAACGATTAGTGAAGCATTACAAATAGATTCAGCTACGATTCGTAGGGATTTTTCATATTTTGGAGAATTAGGTAAAAAAGGATACGGTTATAATATTGATAGTTTAATTGAATTCTTCAAAAAGGAAATTAACGGAAGTAATGATATTAAAATTGCTATAGTCGGCGTAGGTAATTTAGGTCGAGCGCTATTAACGTATAACTTTTCTATACATGATGAAATGTCTATTACTGAAGCATTTGATGTAGATAAAAATGTTATAGGCGAACAAGTAGGAAAAGTAGTAATTAAAGATAGCAGAACTATTAAGGAAACACTAAAAAGCTTGGATATTGATGTAGTTATTTTAACTACACCTGAACATGTAGCACAAACTGTAGTAGATGAACTTGTTGAATCTGGTGTTAAAGGAATCATGAATTTCACGCCAGCAAGAGTTAACACCCCTAAAGATGTACAAGTGCATCATATTGATTTAGGTATTGAATTACAATCATTGTTATTCTTTATGAGAAATTATGATTAATAAAAATATGATTTAGGAGGCTGTGAAATGACTAATAAACCAATATTAGAAGTGGGATGTACTTATAAAGCACATCTACCTTCATTAATATACATACCTGGTAAGTTAGTTTTGTCAGAGCAAACGATAGTATTTAAATCATATTATACAAATCATAATCCACTCAATTTAGAAATTAATGTAAAGCAAATGATTCGTTATGAAGTCAGAAAAGGCTTATTAGGTTATAAATTACTTATATATTATAGAAATGAATGGTTTAAATTTAGTCATTTGAAAGCTAATGAATTAAAAGAGCTTGTTCAACAAATAGATGATCTGCAATCATAATAGCTAGTTCACATCTTATCAATAGATAGGGTGTGTTTTTTTATGAGCTTTGAACAAAAAGAATTAATTTAATAATGAAATATTAAATTATAATCTTGAAAAAAAACACTTAATTGGATATAATACCTAGTAAACTTATCGGAAAAGAGTGATAAAATGATTTGGATGATAATTAGTGGTTTAATTGTTGGACTTTTGTTAGGTTTCGTTATGCAAAGAACCCGATTTTGTTTAGCCGGTGGATTTAGAGATATGTATGTACAAAAGAGTAATAAAATGTTTTACGCTTTACTCATAGCAATCTCAGTACAAAGTATTGGTTTACTCATATTAACTAGCTTAGGATTACTTACTGTGCCATCCCATACTTTTCCAGTAATTGGTACAGTAATAGGTTCCTTTGTATTTGGAATTGGAATTGTATTAGCCGGAGGATGTGCTACAGGAACATATTATCGTGCAGGAGAAGGTTTAATTGGTAGCTGGATAGCACTTATTTTATATGCATTAACAAGTGCAATTACTAAAACAGGTATTCTTTCACCAGTATTAAATTTCATTAATAAGCCTACAAATGTAAATGCGAGTATGTCCGAAACATTACACATTCCACATTGGATTTTAATTGTAATATTGGCTATCATTACAATTTATTTTGTTACTAAAACGCTTAGAAAACCTAAAGTTGCAGTACCAAAATTAAAACAAAAATATACAGGCTTAAGACATTATCTATTTGAAAAAAGATATCACCCATTTGCAGCTGCAATCGCAGTAGGATTAATCGCATTATTAGCATGGCCAATGAGTAGTTCAACAGGTAGAAATCATGGCTTAGGTATTACTACACCATCTTCAAATATCGTAAACTTTCTAATAAGTGGTAATACAAAATTCGTAGATTGGGGAGTATTGCTGGTTATTGGTATATTCTTAGGATCTTATATTGCCGCAAAAGGTTCTAAAGAATTTAAATGGCGTTTATCAGATAAAAAAACAATTAGAAATAGTGCCTTAGGTGGTGCGTTTATGGGCTTTGGTGCGTCTGTCGCTGGTGGATGTTCAATTGGTAATGGTCTAGTTGAAACAGCAACAATGAGTTGGCAAGGTTGGATAGCACTTGGCTCTATGATTATAGGTGTTTGGTTTATGAGTTATTTTATTTTTGTTAAACCTATGAAACAATTACAAAAATCTACAACTAAACAGCCTAAAACGACATTACAACAGCATACACAAACAACTTAAGGAGGAAATAACATGGTATATGAATTAGGTACAGTAGGAATGGTGTGTCCTTTCCCATTAATAGAAGCACAAAAGAAAATGACTGAATTAGATTCAGGTGATGAATTGAAAATTGATTTTGATTGTACTCAAGCAACAGAAGCAATTCCAAATTGGGCTGCTGAAAATGGTTACCCTGTAACTAATTATGAACAGCTAGGCGATGCTTCATGGACGATTACAGTTCAAAAAGCTTAATTAAATAGATTTCAAAAGGAACGAGTATCCAATGAAAGATGCTTGTTCCTTTTTTCTATTTTATATTGGAATTTAATTTTATAGGTCATATTTTCTAACATGCTATGAAAGGAAATATGACCGATTTTTGCTATTTCTTTGAAAGTATTAGTAATATATTTTCAAAGGAGTGATCATATGAATTTAAATGATACAATGTTTTTATTTTTATGTACTTTATTAGTTTGGTTAATGACACCGGGATTAAGTTTATTTTACGGTGGTTTAGTACAATCTAAAAATGTATTAAATACAGTAATGCAAAGTATGTCAGCTATTATTATTGTTACTTTTGCATGGGCAATAATAGGGTTCAGCTTAAGTTTTAGTAAAGGCAATGATTGGATTGGTGGTTTAGAATACTTGGGACTAAATCATGTTGGATTCGAAATTTCAAATTCAATTGATGCACATATACCTTTATCATTGTTTATGTTATTTCAAATGATGTTTTGTACCATTTCTGTATCTATATTATCAGGTTCAGTAGCTGAAAAAATGAAATTTATTCCATATCTTATATTTGTATTTATATGGGTGATTTTAGTATATAGTCCAGTAGCTCATTGGGTTTGGGGAAAAGGCTGGATTAGTCAATTAGGTGCTTTAGATTTTGCAGGAGGGACTGTTGTACATATTACCTCAGGCGTATCAGGTTTAGTATTAGGAATAATGATTGGCATTGGAAAGAAACAAGAAAAGCCAACACCTCATAATTTACTCATTACATTAATAGGCGGGATTTTAGTCTGGATTGGTTGGTATGGATTTAATGTGGGTAGTGCTTTTACATATGATAAAATTGCTGCTGTTGCATTTGTTAATACAGTTATAGCAGCAAGCGCAGGTGCATTTGGCTGGTTACTAATTGAATATAAATTGAAAAAAACAACAAGTTTATTAGGATTATTATCTGGAAGTCTATCTGGTTTAGTTACAATAACACCAGCAGCAGGCTATGTTAGCTATTTAAGTAGTATGTTTATTGCGATAATAGGTGGCATTATTTGCTATATTGTAATTAATTATATTAAAGTCAAACTCAAATATAATGATGCATTAGATGCCTTTGGAATTCATGGTATAGGTGGTATTTTGGGTGCTATTTGTACAAGCATATTTCAATCACATCAAGTGAATGATTCAATACAAAATGGATTTATTTATAGTGGAGACTTTAAAATTTTAGGTATACAAATATTATCCGTAATAACAGTGATTGCCTTTAGTGGCATCATGACGTTTTTAATAGCTAAAATAATCAGAATATTCACACCATTAGCGACGACACCTACTGAAGATCGAACAGGTTTAGATCAATTAGTACATGGAGAAAATGCTTATTTTTATGGAGAATTAAATAAATTTAACAGACATATTAAAAATTAGAAAAGGATTATCTTAATATTAAGTAGAAGTAAAAAACACTTTCTATTTGGTTAGTAAGATATTGATGGGAACTCACTTATCATATTTAAATTAATAGAATAAATAGGTATTTAAAGCGATTACATATGTGATAAAATAGAACTAAGTTTTCCAAAATATGATAGGTGAGTAATTTATATGAAAAATATATCAGATATAGCGAAGTTAGCAGGCGTATCTAAAAGTACTGTTTCAAGATATTTAAATGATGGATCTGTTAGTAAGAAAACACGGTTAAAACTAAGTAAAATCATTAATGAGCACGATTATCAACCCAATCAATTTGCACAAAGTTTGAGAGCGACACAGACACATTTAATTGGAGCTATTATTCCAAGAATGAATTCATATGCTGTAGATGAAACCATTAAAGGTATCGTTTCGCAATGTCATCAACACCATTATCAATTATTATTGAACTATACTGGGTTACAGATTGAAGCGGAAATAGATGCTATAGAAACATTATCACGCAGTAAAGTAGATGCAATCATATTAATGGCAACTGATATTACGGAGAGTCATTTAGAAGTTATTGATAAAGCTGATGTACCTATCATTATAGTGGGACAAAATTATCCAGGCTTACATAGTATTACTCATGACGATTATCAAGCTGGTTTATCTGTAGGAAATTGGATTGGCCAAAGACAACCTGATCATGTCCACTTCTTTAGTGTCACTGAAAATGATATCGCTGTAGGTGTTCAACGTAAAAATGGGTTGTTAGATGGATTGGCAAAGTATCAAATCAAACCAAGTATTTTTGAAACGTCATTCAAATATGAAAATGCTTTAGTAGATGTACAACAATACTTATCTCAAATAGATAAAGTTGACGTACTTGTTGGTGCTACAGATGCGATTGCATTAGCAATTCATAAATATAGCTTTAATTCTGAAAGAAATTGTAAACCTACTATCATTCATGGATTTGGTGGGGACCCGATGACACAAATTGTTTCACCTTCAATTCGTACGATTCAATTTAATTATTTTGAAGCTGGTAAACGTGCAATGACTGAAGTAAGACAATTAATAAAAAATGAAAAAACTGAAGAATCAGTGGTTATTCCAGTGAAATTATAAATTTTATTTAATTCATATGGAACCGATACCAGTAAAAATGATAAAATATTAATGTCATTTAAAGTAAACGATATCGAATAAAACTAACAATTAATATTAATATATTTAGGAGGATATGAATGAAGGAATGGACTAGAGAAGAGCGTTATCAACGTATGGAAGATATTGATAGCGACAAGTTATTGGAATTAAAACAACAAACACAATTATCTCCATATAGACAAACTTATCATATTCAACCAGAGATGGGATTATTAAATGATCCAAATGGTTTAATATATTTTAATGGAAAATATTATATTTCTCACCAATGGTTTCCGCTAGGTTCAGTTCACGGATTGAAGTATTGGTATAATTATACGAGTGAAGACTTAGTACACTTTCAGCCTGAAGGTGTCATATTAAGCCCAGATACAAAATATGATAGCCATGGTGTATATAGTGGTAGTGCCTTTGAATACCAAGGACATCTTTATTATATGTATACAGGTAATCATCGTGATCATGATTGGCAAAGACAAGCAACACAAATGATAGCTAGACTTAAAGATGACGGAACTGTAGAAAAGTTTCCTAAACCAGTCATTAGCCACCAACCTGAAGGATATACAAGTCATTTTAGAGATCCTAAAGTATTTAGTCATAATGATAAATATTACGCAATTATAGGCGCACAGACAAATGACGAATTTGGTAAATTATTACTATATCAAACTACAGACATAGTGAATTGGCACTATCTCGGCGAAATCAAAACAAAATTAAATCAATTTGGATATATGTGGGAATGCCCAGATTATTTCGAGTTAGATGGACATGATGTCATAATGTTTTGTCCACAAGGCATTGAAAGTGAAGAAGATAAATATCAAAATATTTATCAATCAGGTTATTTAATTGGAGATTTAAACTTTGAAACACTTAACTTTGATCACGAAGCATTTTTAGAATTAGATAAGGGCTTTGATTTTTATGCACCACAAACATTTTTAGATGAAAATGGACAACGTATTTTAATTGGTTGGATGGGATTACCAGATACTACATACCCAACAGACGAAGAAGGTTGGGCACACTGTCTAACACTTCCTAGAGTATTAAATATTGAAAATGGTAAATTAAAACAACGTCCTATTAAAAGCTTAGAAAAGTTACGCTACAACAAAGAAACAGCTTTAGGATATGCTAATAAATTCACAACTAAATTACATCCATATGAAGGTAAGCAGTATGAATTGATTATAGATATTTTAGAAAATGATGCTTCAGAAATTTATTTCGAATTAAGAACATCTAAAAATCAATCAACTGTGATTTCATATAATAAGCAAATGAATACTTTAACGCTTGATCGTACCGAAAGTGGTTTGTTACCTGGTAATGTTGAGGGTACGACTCGTAGTACGAAGCTAGATTCATCACTATCACAATTACGTATTTACGTTGATACCTCAAGTATTGAGATTTTCTGTAATGATGGTGAACGTGTATTAACTTCAAGAATATTCCCAGATAATAACGCAACAGGCATTAAAACATCTACAGAATCAGGACAAGTATATTTACAATTTACTAAATATGATTTGAAAGGTGACAATCAATGAGACGTTTATTCGCAATAGGAGAAGCATTAATTGATTTTATGCCAACTGTGACAAATAAAGCATTAAAGGATGTTGAACAATTTTCACGTCAAGTTGGAGGGGCACCATGTAATGTTGCATGTACTGTACAAAAGCTTGGTGGACATGCAGAAATGATAACTCAATTAGGCAATGATGCGTTCGGTGATATTATCCTTGAAACAATTGATGACATTGGTGTAGGTACTCAATATATTGAGAGAACAAATGAGGCTAATACAGCACTTGCATTTGTAAGTTTAAAAGAAGATGGTCAAAGAGATTTCTCATTTTACCGTAAGCCATCTGCAGATATGTTATATGATGCAGATAATATCGATAAAATACAAATTACTAAAGAAGACGTACTACATTTTTGCTCAGTAGATTTAGTGGAAAGCCCAATGAAAAAAGCACATTTAGCATTAGTTGAAAAATTTGAACAGGAACAAGGTACAATTATTTTTGATCCTAATGTAAGGCTTCCATTGTGGGATAATGAAGATGATTGCCGAAATGCAATTTTAGAGTTTATACCGAAAGCACATATTATTAAAGTTTCAGACGAAGAAATTGAATTTATAACTGGCAAACAAAATGAGTCAGAAGCAATTAACTCGTTGTTTAAAGGAAATGTTGAAGCAGTTATTTATACGAAAGGGCCAAATGGTGCATCTATTTATTTAAAAGATGGAACTGAAAAACATCAAAAAGGCGTGAATGTTAAAGCGATTGATACGACTGGAGCAGGTGATGCATTTATTGGAGCAGTCATTAGTAAAATTTTAGAACAACAAGCAATTGATATTCCAAAATTGTTCAAAAATTACGGTGACGAAATTTTAAAATTTAGTAATAATGTGGCTGCACAAGTAACAACGAAATATGGTGCTATTGAAAGTATTCCAACATTAGCTGATATAGAAAATCAATTATAGAATATACAAAAAAACCATCCGTATAGTGATTACGGATGGTTTTATCATTTAATAAAATAGAAAAGGTGTACTAGATTTTTTTAACATTTCGAACAGATGCATAACAATGTTCTTTGTTTTTGAAATAGACAATACGTTCTTTTGAATCAATTGATTCTATGTTTCTTCGATTAACTACAAAACTATTGTGGCACCTAAAGAAGCGGTCATCTAATTGACTTAATTCTTTAAGATTACCATAAAATTCGATTTGTCTATTATCTAAATGTGCAATTAAACGATGTGATTTACTAGATGATTCGAAAAACAT
>ENA-ORXC01000524-ORXC01000524.1-marine-metagenome-genome-assembly--contig:-NODE-524-length-26617-cov-3.587943_pt1 | contig 26617 bp, 26 predicted proteins | sample MGYA00237865_ERZ511478 | MGnify/ENA metagenome assembly ERZ511478
GGTGAGCATGGGGTTGGAATAGAGAAAAAAGAAGAAATGCGATTTATTTTTAGTGACGAAGAACTTGAAGCTCAAACCTCCATCAGAGACGTATTTAATCCTCATAACTTATTGAACCAAGGAAAGCTTTTCCCAACTCCAAGCAGATGTATGGATATTAAAAAGGTGGTCAATGAAACTTCACTTACAAAATCAACATAAAGGAGCTATTAATATGAAATTTTGTAGATTTAATTACAAGGATAAGATTCAATTTGGTGTAATCGAAAAGAATAGTGTCACGATAATTGAAGGAAACCCACTTACGAATTGGTCCTATACAAGTGAGAAAGTCTCATTAGATGACATAGAGCTACTTGCTCCAATCGAACCAAAGAACATTATAGGAATCGGGGCGAACTACGTTGATAATAAACAATCACTCCCTAATCAAATCCCTGAAATGCCAGTGTTTTTCTTCAAGCCAGCAACCTCGGTGATTGGACCTAGTGAACCGGTTATCCTTCCAGATCAACTGCAAGAAATAAAATTCGAGTCTGAACTTGCGGTAATAATTGGGAAAGAAACTAAGAATATCGACAAAGAAAATGCACTTGAATACGTTTTTGGCTACACTGTCGGAAACGATGTAACAGCGCCTCAATTTTTCCATGAAAATGGTCACTGGACGCTTGGAAAATCTTTCGACACATTTACGCCGCTTGGACCCATCATTGAAACAGAATTAGACCCTTATGACATTCACGTAACAGCGAAGGTAAACGGGGAAGTGAAGCAAAACAGTCCAACAGAGTGGATGATTGTTCCAATAAAAGAAATGATTGCTTATCTTTCAACGGTTATGACATTACATCCTGGTGACGTGATCCTTACAGGAAGTCCTACAGGAGCGCATTTTGTAAAAGACGAAGATACCGTTGAATGCTTCATCGAAGAAATTGGTTCTCTAACGAATACGTTCAAGCATGCCGCTTCTCGTGTTCACGTCACCCAGAAATAATCTGGGGGATTCCCCCAGATAGTGCTTAAACTAGCTTAAGATTTTACTGTCTTCAAACAGATTACATACAACCTTACGAGAATAGACAGCATTGATTGAAGAAAGGAGAAATAGGTTCCATTATCAACAAATATAACTATTGGAGGATGAGCAATGAGTACAGGATTATTAGCAGTTCTGTCGTTACTCCCAATTGCTGCAGTAGGTATTTTTCTTGTAGGGTTACGTTGGCCAGCAAGTAAGGCGATGCCAGTCTCCTATATCGTCGCGGTTGTACTAGCTCTATTCGTATGGAAAGTTCCGGGCGCTACCGTTGCAGCAGCATCGGTAAATGGGTTAGTTGTTGCCGCTACTTTGCTATATATTATCTTTGGAGCCATTCTACTCTTGAATACACTTCAAGAAAGTGGTGGTATAAAAACGATTCGAGAGGGCTTTATTGGGATATCACCTGACCGCCGTATTCAAGTCATCATCATCGCATGGCTATTTGGTTCATTCATTGAAGGATCTGCTGGTTTCGGCACCCCGGCAGCAGTAGCTGTGCCACTTCTTGTTGGTCTCGGATTTCCTGCTATGGCAGCCGTTATTGCAGGTATGGTGATCCAGAGCACTCCTGTTTCTTTTGGTGCAGTTGGAACGCCGATTCTTGTCGGTGTTCAATCTGGTCTTGCTGCTGACGCAAGCATCACGAATGATTTCCTTGCTCTTGTAACGATGGTAGGAGGGCGGGTCGCGATTCTTCATGCTATCGTAGGTACACTCATCCCTTTATTTGTTGTCGCCCTTATGACTCGTTTCTTTGGTAAAAATAAATCCTTTCGGGAAGGCATTAAAGTCTGGAAATTCGCTTTGTTTGCTGCTTTCGCCATGACGATTCCATACGTTATTGTCGCAAATATTTTAGGTCCAGAATTTCCATCAATGATAGGGGGATTAGTTGGACTCGCTATTGTGGTCACAGCAGCGAAAAAAGGATTCCTCATGCCACCTCCAGAAGAGCAGTGGGATTTTGATGATAAAGCAAACTGGGATCCTTCCTGGTCAGGAAGCATTGAAATAAAAGATATTGCTCATAAAAGTGGACATATGTCGATGGTCCGCGCGTGGACACCATATATTCTAGTTGGTTTACTTCTCGTAGCAACTAGATTGAAAGCGCTACCATTAATTGAGTGGTTTCAAGCTTGGACTGTTTCAATACCTAATATTTTCGGCACTCAGATTTCGTCGAGCTTTCAGCCGCTTTACTTACCAGGCACGATTTTTATACTTGTCTCACTCATCACTTTTGTCATTCATCAAATGAATACGACTGCTTATGTTCGAGCATGGAAACACTCCGGTAAAACGATGATAGCTGCTTCAACTGCACTCGTCTTTACTGTTCCTATGGTTCAAGTATTCTTAAATTCCGGAGGCGGAGGGGCAGGATACGATAAAATGCCGCTAGAACTCGCTAACGGTGTTGCAGCTCTAACAGGAGATTTCTGGCCTCTCTTTGCTTCATTCATCGGCGGTATCGGCGCATTTATTGCCGGTAGCAATACGGTCAGTAACATGATGTTTTCCTTATTCCAATATGATGTTGGAGCTCAAATAGGTGTAGATGCAACGTGGATTGTCGCTCTACAAGCTGTAGGAGGCGCAGCAGGGAACATGATCTGCGTTCATAACGTAGTTGCTGCTTCTGCAGTTGTAGGACTAGTAGGTAAGGAAGGGGACGTTATTCGAAAAACACTTATTCCATTTGTTTATTATGCAACGATGGCTGGTGCACTCGGTTATTCAATTGTGTGGACTTCTGAAAAGGGAATATTTAATCTCGGAACGATACTCACCACCCTTATTGGAGCTGCAGCGATTTATATCATTGCAACGAATCGCTCTAAAAGTACCGCTATTGCCGTTGATAATAACCCTTATAAATCCATTAAATAATCAAAAGCACCTGCCACTTTACATGGCAGGTGCTTCTGTATACTATGAAGCTTTTGATTCAATGAATGATTCTTTTTCAGGCTTTCTTATGGATGAAGCATGAAAAACGAGATTTAACAGAATAGCCATTACACTTCCAGCGACGATTCCATTGTCAGTAAGAATTTGAATGCTAGCTGGCAGCTGTTCGAACACGGAAGGGGCAGCTGTAACACCAAGACCAATGCCAATTGAACAGGCTATGATAAATAAGTTTTCTTGTGAGTTAAAATCAACTCGCGTTAGCATTTTTATGCCATATGCCATCACCATTCCAAACATGACAAGCATCGCTGCTCCAAGAACAGGTGCAGGAATAATAGTTGTAACGGCTCCAATTTTTGGAACAAGGCCAAGAACAACTAACATTCCACCAACGAGGTAGATGACCTGTTTTTTCTTAATACCTGAGAGCTGGATCAAACCCACATTTTGGGAGTATGTAGTATAAGGGAACGCATTAAACAAAGCCCCTAGAACAATAGCAACACCTTCAGCACGGTATCCCTTTTTCACATCTTGCTCTGAAATCTCCTGTTCACAAATGTCACTTAGAGCAAAGTAAACACCTGTAGATTCTACGAGGCTTACGAGAACAACCAGGATCATTGTTAATATAGCGGTAAGTTCGAAGGTTGGCACACCAAAATGAAGAGGTTCAATGACGTGAAACCAGGAAGCATCTTTAACTGGAGCAAGATCAACCAATCCCATGAAACTGGCTACAATCGTACCTACTACAAGACCGATTAATATGGCGATAGATCTAACAAATCCATTTGATAGCCGTGTTAACACAATAATGAATAGTAGTGTCCCGAGAGCAAGCGATATGTTTTGCAAAGAACCATAGTCTCCAGCGCCTTCTCCACCTGCCATATTTCCCATCGCAACAGGAATAAGAGTTATCCCAATAACGGTAACGACTGATCCGGTTACAACTGGAGGGAAGAATGCGATTAATTTACTAAACACAGGGGCAATCAGGATAACAAATATTCCCGCTGCTAAAATAGCTCCATAAATAGCTGTTATCCCGTATTGTCCACCAATTGCAATCATTGGTCCGACTGCAGTAAACGTACAACCAAGAACCACCGGTAAGCCAATGCCAAAGAAACGGTTCTTCCAAACTTGTAAAATCGTAGCGATTCCACACATAAAGATATCAATTGAAACAAGATAAGTTAGGTCACTTCCACTTAGCCCAAGTGCGTCTCCAACAATGAGAGGAACAATAACAGCACCCGCATACATGGCGAGAACATGTTGAATACCTAGAGAAGTGTATTTAAATAGATTCATACATAATCTCCTCTTCAGTAAACGTTACCTTGCCAGCTTCTAATTCGGATATCATAGCAAGTGACTCAACTCGATAACCCTTTTCCCGTAATCGTTTTCCACCATCCTGAAATGCTTTTTCAATTAGAATTCCAATCCCTGCTGTAGATGCTCCAGCTTTAGCAACAACTTCCAATAATCCTTCAGCAGCTTGTCCATTCGCTAAAAAATCGTCAATAAGGAGAACATGATCCTGCTCAGATAGAAATTTACTAGAAATAGAGATTGTATTGGATTCTTGTTTTGTATAAGAGTAGACTACCGCAGTTAATAAATCTTCGTTAAGAGTAAGCGACTTTTTCTTTCGAGCAAAAATCAAAGGGACATTTAATGTTAAGGCAGTGAATACTGCTGGTGCTATTCCTGAAGATTCCAATGTTACAACTTTTGTCACCCCTAAATTAGCAAATCGATTTGCAAACACTTCTCCAATTTCTTTCATTAATTGAGGGTCTACCTGATGATTTAGAAAAGTATCCACCTTTAAAACGCTATCAGATAGTGCAGTACCCTCCTGTTTAATTTTCTTTTTTAAATTTTCCATGTTGAATCCTCCTTTAATACAAAAACCCGAAGAACATCTTACCCACTAAAGAGTGAGCAAAATATCCTTCGGGCCTGCAGAAAGAAGCATTTCTAGCACAGAAGTTTGCTCACTCATAGTCGGATCATTTACGGTGAACCGGTAGAAACTTGCAAGCCATATTCTTGCTGTTATATGAGTGATGATGTTCATAAGGTTATGAATGGTATTATAAACCAACACCAAAATCGTTGTAAAGAAAAACTTAACAATACTAGATCAAGAACACATTTATGTTCGTATTTTGTGCAATTAATCTAAGTTAACTGCTAATTATTACTATTCCATCCATTAGAAGGCCGGATTCATTGAATCCGGCCTTTGTTAGGTTTAATTTAACCCTTCGTTATGTCAGAAAGAAGTTTGTAAGACTCCTTCCTTTTCTCGTGATCATAGATTGAGGTAATAACCATCATTTCATCCGCTTGAGTCTCATCAAGGAACTCTTGCATTTTTCTTTTAACAGTTTCAGGGCCACCCACAATGGAAGTGGCGAGCTGTTGATGAAGAGTTGCTAATTCATATTCACTCGCATTCAATTTCTCAACTGGCGGCTGTATTGGTGCTTCGTGATTGCGAATTAAGTTAAGGAACTGCTGCTGAAGCGTTGTAGCTAGGAAGTTAGCCTCTTCATCAGTATCTGCCACAATTACATTGACGCCTACCATTGCGTAAGGCTCATCCAATACTTTTGAAGGCTTAAAATGACTTCGATAAGTTTCTAAAGCACTAATTGTATTCTTTGGTGAGAAATGACTAGCGAATGAATAAGGTAGACCTAGTTCTCCAGCAAGCTGAGCACTATATAAACTTGATCCAAGTAGCCAAATTGGAATATCTAATCCTTCACCAGGAACGGCTCGAACAGGAGAAGTACCCTGACTTAATGTAGGATCGAAGTAAGATCGTAGTTCACCGAGTAAATCTGGGAAGTCTTGCCCCATTGAACCTTGTCCTCGTCTTAAAGCGAATGCAGTTCGCTGGTCAGTACCTGGGGCACGTCCGAGACCTAGATCAATTCGGCCTGGGAATAGTGATTCTAGTGTTCCAAATTGTTCCGCAATAACAAGTGGTGAATGATTCGGAAGCATAACGCCACCTGAACCGACGCGAAGAGTGGACGTACCTGCAGCTACATGTCCAATGACGACTGACGTAGCTGAACTTGCGATAAAGGGCATATTGTGATGTTCTGCAAGCCAAAAACGATTGTAGCCTAATTTTTCTACGTGCTGAGCTAAATCTCGTGATCGGTGAAGAGCATCCGAAATCTCACCAATTTCTTTAACAGGCGCTAAATCTAGGACAGAATATGAAATATCTTTTAATTGTTTTTTCGTTTGGTTGGACATACGTTCATCTTCTTTCTTTTTAATAGATTTCTTACTTCTATAAAAACCCAATCCCAATTCTATCAGGGGCGTCTTGTAATAGAAAATAATCCGCTCATTAACACGTATGTCAGAGGGATTATCTGTACATACTAATTACTAGAATTGATTAGTAGGAGGGAAGAGGATGGAAGATTCTCGTTATCGAATCATGTTTACCTATCGGATGAGAAGCGTTGGGTTTCTCTGTTTACATTGCTTTGATACGATTGAAAAACAAATCGTTACTGTACCTGTTTATAGTGGTTATAATGGAGTGGAGATCCATCACGATTCCATGCAGCGGTTTCCAAAAGAATTACTTGAAACGCTTCGTAATGAAAAAGAGAAGATTGACGATGGATTCTATTCCATACGCACCTGGGACGTTGAAAATCTTGGATAAAAACAAATGAGCCGATGTTGCATGCACTGCACCATCGGCTTTTGTTTATTTTTTAGGTATCAAGTTAAAACACCATAATCGCAATCCATCCAAGTACGCCAGTAGCAACCGCATAAAACAACATTGGTCCCATCGTCATCCGAATAATCGTTCCTTCTTTCCCGACCATTCCGACAACAGAAGCAGCTGCCACAACGTTTAAAACACAAATCATATTCCCTGCATTAGCACCTAATACTTGAAGTGAAAGAACCAGTTGTTCATTCATTTGAAGCTGATCCGCTACGCTAAATTGAAAGAGTGAGAACATCATATTGCTAAATGTCGCACTTCCTGAAATAAATGAGCCGAGTGCACCAATGAACGGGGCAACAAGTGGCCAGGCATCGCCAACTGCGTTTGCAACAAGTGTCGCAAGCTCCATTGGCATGCTCATGAGATTAGAACCATTAATACCAGAATTGATAAAAATCCGAACCATAGGAACCGCTGTTCCAAGCGCAACGACTGTCCCAACCATTGTTTTTATGGAATCCATCATTGTATTTTTCACAGCTGTTCGTGTCATTTTATGCAGAAAGATGGTAACGACTATAACAACGATGAAAATAGTTCCAGGTAAGTACAAAGGTTCAAAAGAAGTACTGATCTCCGTTCCGAGAATGTCTTGCCAGCCTATCTTAACGGACCGGAGCCATCCTTTTATCGGAAGGAAATCTAACCTCGTAAGCACTAATAAAATCGCAACGAGCAAATAAGGAATCCAGGCTACACCTAATGATAGAGAATGGTGAGGCTTCAAGTTCGTTTGGTTTACATGGTTGAAATCCCAGGGCTCATCAGGAAGAAGAAAGCCTCTTTTGGCAGCTGGAATCACGATGGAAAGGCCAACAAGTCCACCAATAATAGAGGGGAATTCAGGTCCTAGAAAAGTAGCTACGATAAAAGCAGGTACGGTAAAGCTAAACCCAGCAAATAAGGCGAACTTCCATATAGAGAGCCCCTCTTTCCAAGAATGATTTTCACCGAAAAAGCGCGTTAACATCATCACTAAGATTAAAGGAATTAACGTGCCGACAAAAAGGTCAATCATGACAGCACTTTGAGTAATGGCCTGAAGGTACTCTCCCATTGACTGACTACCAATGGAAGTTGCTACTTGATCTGCAACGGCTGGTCCCTGTCGAAGCCCCTGATCTACACCAACGATAATAGGTGTTCCAACCGCTCCGAATGATACAGGACTACTATCTGCAATAAGCGCCATCGTAACGGCGGAAAGGGGAGGGAATCCAAGAGCAACTAGAAGCGGAGCTCCAATTGCAGCTGGCGTCCCAAATCCTGCTGCTCCTTCAATAAATGCACCAAACAACCAGGCAATAATAATGAGTTGAACCCGACGGTCCATCGATATGCCCATAAATCCCGCTCGAATCGCATCAATCGCTCCACTGTTTCGTAACGTATTTAAAAGCAGAATCGCTCCAAATACAATCCAAATAATCGATAAAGCAATGATCAGGCCTTCCATAGAAGCTGCCACAATTTGTATAACTGGTATTTTCCAAACGAAAAAAGCTACGACTGCAGTAAGTAGTAAACTTCCTGGCATGGCAGTAGTAGCCGGAAGGCGAAGTAGGACAAGCAAGATAAATACCGCAAGAATCGGCGTTAATGCCGCAAAAAGTTGGAGTCCATTCATTTTTCTCACCTTTTCTACGAGGTTAATGTGATCTCTTTCACATATAGCTTATCTAAAATCACCTAAACATTAAGTGACAAACATCACACTTTAAAACAAACTAGGAAAAGAAAATCTGTTAAAATAGCTTTGAATCAATAATGGAGGAGCTGATATTATGTTAAAAAAAGTCGATTACTTTTTCTATCCTGTTGACGTTACACAGCCTACCGGGGCAGAAGTGACGTATTATTGGGAAATTAGCGTGGCGGAATACGAAGGAAAAATCTACGCGTATGCGAAGGCGGACGAATTTGGAAGAAAAATTCGCTGGCACCAAAGTGATCAGCCTGATAAAGAAAGTGCCCTTACAATCATTCAAGAAAAATGTAAATCTCAAAGCAAGTAAGAATAAAGCTAGCGAATTTCGCTAGCTTTATTAGCACATCGTAACCTATCCAGGTTGTTCATTTTGGCATGCGTTCGGTACATTCAGGGTACGATGAAGAAAAATGGCCAACAAGATAGGATGACGAACGCATGAACCAGAAAATCATAATCCTTAGCACACTTTTATTAGCGCATATTCTCTTGTTTTTAAGCTTTGTTCACTATCCAGAAACGTTTTGGCCGGTTTTTACAGTCACACTAGCGATTTTAATTTTCCTAAGTGTGAAAACAGGGACGCTTTCGTTTCAAAAAATAACAATTAGCAACTGGTGTTATATCCTGATTAGTGCCATCTTGCTTTATGCGATTTCGTATATTGGAATAGAAGGAATCAAGTGGGTTTATCCCTCATTATTTGAAGACATGGAGCGGTTTTACGATATTGTGGAACCAGTTAAAGCTTGGCATTTTATTAGTCTTATTCTAATCGTCATCCCAGGAGAAGAGATTTATTGGAGGGGGTATATTCAGCAACGATGGAAACGGTATAAAAAAGGAGACACCATTTTCATTGCAACCATTTTATATGCGACAGCCCATCTGTACTCAGATGCCTATTTATTAGTAGCAGCAGCAATAGGCGGCGGAATGGCGTGGGGTTGGCTATATGAAAAAACAAAAAATTTTTGGGTTCCGCTCCTATCGCATATTCTTTTCGATCTTCTTATTCTCGTTTTTATTCCGCTACTTTAAGGAACAAACGACTTTTCCTAATGGGGAAGGTCGTTTTCTTTTTCACTAATTCCTGCAAATGATGTCACTATTCTAGACTAAGCGGTTGCGACTTGGTTATACTTCTAGTAGTATTAGAATGAATGGCTAAGAATTGAAAAGAGGGTTATAAATGAAAGAATCGATATACGGATTAACGTTTGATCAGCTAACTGAATGGTTGCTAGAACGTGGTCACAAAAAATTCCGTGCCTCCCAAGTTTGGGATTGGCTCTATAAAAAACGTGTTAAAGAATTTTCTCAAATGAATAACGTAAATAAAGACTGTATCAAGCTTTTGGAAGAGAATTTTGCTATCCAGACATTAACTCAAGAAATTAAGCAGGAATCTTCTGACGGTACGATTAAGTTCTTGTTCAAACTACAAGACGGAAACGTTATTGAAACGGTACTCATGCGTTTTCATTACGGTCAATCGGTCTGTGTGACGACACAAGTAGGTTGTAATATCGGTTGTTCCTTCTGTGCAAGTGGACTTCTTAAAAAGAGCCGTGACCTTACAAGTGGAGAAATTGTTGAACAAATTATGAACGTTCAGCACGCCCTTGATGAAAAGGCTAATGAAGAACGCGTAAGTCACATTGTTATTATGGGAATTGGTGAACCATTTGATAACTACGATAATATGATGGACTTCCTTCATATCGTTAATTCTCAAAAAGGTCTTTGCATTGGCGCTCGCCATATCACGGTTTCTACAAGTGGACTTGCGAAGCAAATTTACGATTTTGCTAATGAAGATTTACAAGTGAACCTTGCGATCTCACTTCACGCGCCTAATGATGAGCTTCGAACCAAAATTATGAAAATCAATAAAGCTTATCCACTTGGAAAACTAATGCCTGCAATTGATTACTATCTTGAGAAAACCAACCGCAGAATTACGTTCGAGTATATCATGTTGAGAGATGTTAATGACCATGTAGAAGAAGCGAAACAACTCGCCAATCTACTAGCTGATAAGCGCCATCTTTCATACGTAAACTTGATTCCATACAACCCGGTTGATGATCACTCTTATCAGCGTAGTGAAAAAGAATCGATTCTTGCGTTCTATGATACGCTTAAGAAGAACGGCATTAACTGCGTGATCCGTCATGAGAACGGGACAGACATTGATGCAGCTTGCGGTCAGCTTCGTAGTAAGCAAGTGAAGAAACTAGAAAATGCAGGAAAATAGCACGAATAAAAAGACGCTCACCATAAATGGTGGCGTCTTTTTCATGTATTAAGGGGGGGGGCACCAACGCTATTTCAATACATACACTAATAGAAGAACAGCTCATGTAAGCGTTCAGTTCGTATGTAAGGAGAGGAAAAATTGAAAGGATTGATGATTGTTATTGCTTTACTGTGCATCTGGATTAGTTCAGGACTCTATACAGATTATCAACGTGAAAGTCCACCCTTTGAGGTAACTGGAGAAAATACAATCGTAAAATCTGGATATAATGATATTTATATTTTAAAGAAAAATGATCAAATTACGATGCTAGAGGTATACGATCAATCAGGAGAACGCGTCAAAGTTTATCACATAGAGAACTTAAAGGATCTTTATCCAGCAGCTACCTATCTAAGAGGCGAAGTGAAAGATGAGAAGTTGTATCTATTTTACGAAGTTGGCGGAGAAATTGCCGCAAAAAGAGTGGTGGTTGGCGCTCGAGGATCTTTAACTTTTATGCCTGAACGAAATTAATCAGACCTGATCGATTTGTTCCTTTTTCTGAAGATAGACCGATCTCTATTAAAGGGAGGGGAAGGAATTGTTTTTTTAAACGGACTCTTTTTTTCTTAGAAAATCGTGTCTATCCACCCGGTTCTATGGCACTATTTTGAATGATTTACAATATTTTTAATCATAAAGCAAACAACTAATACAGAAACATTGTAAACTATTGTTGGGCTTTTAGGTTTTTTATTATAAAAGGGGGATACATATGAACGTAAAACCGATCATTACCTCGTCCTTAGCAATAGGACTAGCATGCAGTGCATTTACACCGTCGCCGGCAGAAGCAACAAACGCTAAAGTGAATTTGCGTATCTTAGAGACAACTGATCTTCATACCAATATCGTTAATTATGATTATTACAAGGATCAATCAACAGATGAGTTTGGATTAGCAAAAACCGCTACTTTAATTAATGATGCACGTTACGAAGTGGAAAACAGCTTGCTTTTTGATAATGGGGACTTGCTACAGGGAAACCCGCTTGGGGACTATGTTGCAAAAATTGATCCACTGCAAGAAGGTGAGATTCATCCTGTATATAAAGCGATGAACCTTCTTGACTATGATGCAGGCAACATCGGAAACCACGAATTCAACTTCGGACTTGATTTTCTTCATACAAGTCTTTCGGGTGCAAACTTTCCGTATATCAATGCAAACGTCTACATAGATGATCATGACAATGATCCAACAAATGATCAAAACTATTTTACCCCGTATAAAATTCTCAATAAAACCGTGACAGATGAATCTGGTGAAGAACGTCAGATAAATATTGGTGTGATTGGATTCGTACCTCCTCAAGTAATGCAATGGGATAAAGCTAACCTTGAAGGAAAAGTGATCGTAAAAGATATCATAGCAACTGCGAATAAATATGTTCCTGAAATGAAAGCCAAAGGAGCGGATATCATTGTTGCGATTCCTCATTCAGGATTCGAAAAGGCTGCGCCTAAAGGAAATGATGAAAATTCGGTTTATTACTTAAGCGATGTAGATGGGATTGATGCGATTCTTTTTGGACATGCCCATAAAGTTTTTCCAGGAAGCAGCTTTGAGGGAGTAGAAGGAGTAGATAATGCAAAAGGAACCATCAATGGTGTGCCTTCCGTGGAACCGGGGTACTGGGGAGACCATTTGGGTATCATTGATCTTCAATTAACCGAAGAAAATGGAAAATGGACAGTGAATTCTTCTCAATCGGAGGCTCGTCCTATATATGACAAAGAGACAAAGACTTCTCTTGTAACTGCTGACGAGAACATTCTAAATGCAGTAAAAGAAGAACACGAGGCTACTATTGACTATGTCCGAACCGCTGTTGGCAAAACGACTGCGCCGATAACAAGTTATTTTGCCCTAGTAAAAGATGATCCATCCATTCAAATCGTGACAAACGCTCAGAAATGGTATGTAGAAAACCATATTCAAGGAACTGAATACGAAGGGATCCCTGTACTATCTGCCGGCGCTCCTTTCAAAGCTGGTGGTCGTGGAGGTTCGTCTTATTATACTGACATTCCTGCCGGTGATCTTGCGATTAAGAACGTAGCTGATCTATATGTTTATCCCAATACGCTTAAAGCCGTTTTGTTAAACGGATCAGAGCTAAGGGACTGGATTGAAATGTCAGCGGGTCAATTTAATCAAATCGATAAAAAAGAGCCACAAGAGCAGCCATTAATTAATTTGGACTTCCCTTCTTACAATTTTGACGTAATTGACGGAGTGACCTATCAAATTGATGTCACAGAGCCTGCGAAATACGATCGAAATGGAAATGTTGTGAATGCAAACGCGAATCGTGTCAAAGAATTAACCTATAATGGGCAAAAAGTAACCGAAGACATGTCATTCATAGTCGCTACAAACAATTATCGAGCCACTGGTGGAGGTCACTTCCCGCACTTGGACGGTTCTAATATTGTCATTGATTCACCTGATGAAAATAGACAGATTTTGATTGACTATATCCTAGCAGAACAAACGATTAATCCTTCAGCAGACGGAAACTGGACTTTTGAGACCATAAACAAGAAAAACTTGAACGTGACGTTCGAATCTTCCCTGCAAGCAAAAGCTTATGGAGACGATATTCAAACCATTCAATTTTTGCGCGAAGCCGAAAATGGTTTTGCTACTTATAAACTGGACTTTACGAAACAGAAGAAAGAAAAAAATTCGAATTCACTTGAACAAATGGCTGAAATTGCTGCCGTACGTCAATGGAATCGATAAAATCTTAAGAAAACTCGCCAATCCTTTAGGGTTGGCGAGTTTTAATATAAGAATCGTTATGTTCTAGTTACCATTATTCGACTCGCCTGTTATAATGGCGGTACTATTGTATAGAGAGGTATTTATATGACCAAAACCCTAAAAAACTCTCAAAGAGATGAATTATTTCAAGAGCTAACAAAAGACCAACAATTCTATGTGATGAATATTCTTAAACGAGGTAAAAAAACAGCGTTTGCGAATGTGATTGCTCAAAGTAAAGGAAGAATGATTCCAAACGGAGCTACTGATGAGGAAATTGGAATGTTGCTTGACGATTGGATACTAGACGATTACCTGGATGCAGGCGCTGTCTCAGAAGATCTAAAATGCGAATGTGGTCGTGTATTACGCTATCAATATATTGTTCGACATGTAAAAACAGGTGAAGTGCGTCGTTTTGGTATTAATCATTTCGAAGAACACACTGGCTTACCAGGTACCATCGTAAAAGAAGTTGTACAAGGTTTTACAAAAATTGATTATGAGTTAGATGAACTCTTATTAAAAATGAAAAACGGCTCGCCTACATATGACATCCCTGAAGGTTTGAAGCTACCAACCGATATTGAAGAGCCACTTTCCTTACAACTTCCGTTACTTGATCGACAAGAAAAACGGTTAAACAGTTTAATCAGAAGTTACCGTGAAGAAAAAGAAGCGTTACAAAGAGGTAGTAATACGTTAGAGGCTTTAGATATCCCAACACAGAAAAAAGAAGACTTGAAACCTAAAGAAACTCTACCTCAAGATGAGTTACAAGGCTCTTTTGATTTGTTCGCTGAAGAAGCGAAAGAACCTTTACCAGAAATAACAAGGGAGAAACCTAAAGAAACTTATTTTGTGGGAGACCTTTCGTTTACAACCCAGGAAGCGGTAGACGGCTATATTCAAAAAGGTACAGAGAGTGCCTTGATGATTTGCGAGCTCTTAATCAAAGAAGGGAAAGTTCAAGACAAGCGCTACTCGACAAAGAAACCGAAAATTTACTATGCAGTTTGCACTTATCTCGATTCTTTTGTGGCATCGGGATCCATGTCTGTTGAGCCACTTGGACGTGATGATCGCATCTATCGATTAAAAAGTGGACAATGATCCTGACATTTCATAATTATCAGATAAAACATTGACATTTCATTATACCAGGTCTATAATTTCAAACATGTTCAAAAATTAAATCAATACTCTTATCAAGAGTGGCGGAGGGAATAGGCCCTATGATGCCCGGCAACCTTTCAACTTCAGTTGAAGCTGGTGCCAAATCCTACAGATGTTGTCATCTGGAAGATAAGAGGAGGATTCTGTTAGCAATCCCTCTTCTTATTTTTTAAGAAGAGGGATTTTTTTATTTTACAGAGAATAAGGAGCTGTTACACATGAAAAGAACACTTGAACAACGCCTGCAAGATGGCCCAGTCATTTGCGGGGAAGGTTATCTGTTTGAATTAGAACGACGTGGTTATCTCCAAGCAGGATCATTCGTGCCAGAAGTTGCCTTAGATAATCCTGAAGCTCTTAAACAAACCTATCGAGATTATATGCTTGCAGGATCTGATGTCGTGCTAGCTTTTACGTATAATGGCCACCGAGAGAAAATGAGAATTATCGGAAAAGAAGACTTACTAGAGCCGCTCAACCGACAAGCGATTCGCCTCGCTAAAGAGGTAGCGAAGGAACATCCTGTTGAAGAAGCTCTTGTAGCTGGGAATATATCAAATACGAATTTATTTGATCCTGACGATGAAAACAGTAAAGAACAAATACGGTCTATGTTTGCCGAGATGGTAAAATGGAGTAAAGAAGAAGGCGTTGATTTCATTAATGGGGAAACATTTTATTATTACGAAGAAGCGAAAATAGCATTAGAAGAAATTCAAAAACAAGATCTTCAAGCAGTTATTACACTTGGACTTATGAGTGAAAACATTTTAAGAGACGGCTATACCGTTGAGGAAGCTTGCCGGTTGTTAGAAGAACAAGGAGCGCTAGTTGTTGGAATGAACTGTTTTCGAGGACCCGCTACAATGCAGCCATACATCGAGAAAATCAGGCAGTCTGTTACTGGATATGTTGGCGCACTTCCAATTCCTTATCGTACAACAGAAGAACATCCAACATTTTTTAACTTACCTGATGGCGGATGTGCCTGTACATTGCCAACAGAGACAACCTTTCCAACATCTCTAGATCCACTTTATTGCAACCGTTATGAACTAGCAGAATGGGCAAAAGAAGCAAAAAGCATAGGCGTGAATTATTTTGGGCTATGCTGTGGGGCCTCTCCAAGCATGTTGAGAGAAGTCGCTGAAACAGTAGGTAGAACAGCGGTAAATTCAATTTACTCTCCAAATATGGAAAAGCATTTCCTATTTGGCTCGGATGAATCGTTAAAGAAAAACAATACAGCATATCGACAGAAGGCATAGACGATGACAAAACGGAGAGGTAGTCCTCTCCGTTTTTTATTGCAAAAAGAATAGGCCTGTAACGTATTGGCAATAACGATAAAAAGAAAGTGAAAATGGAACAAATACAGATATGCCTGCATGTAATAAAACATCAATACATTTTACGATTGATCCCGGCCCATTTTTTGTTATAAAAACAGCTTTCCGCAATGAAAAATCTTGCTTTTTATATCTTTAGCGTAAGATTCATTTGAAAATAGTAGCTTCTTTTGTCAAAATGATCATATTCAGACTTAGTTGTGTTATTATTTTAAATGTGTTTGAATTTGTGGCACAACGAAATTCGAATGAAATCATAACAAAAAGAACTTGTTTTATAAGCGAGGTAGCCTATGGATAATCAAAATGTAATAAATGAACTCCGCTCGATTTTGCCAGAAGCGGAATTGAAAATAAATGAGCCTTTAAGTGCCCACACCTATACTAGGATGGGTGGATGTGCAGATGTTCTTGTTTTTCCTAACACAATTGAAGATGCAAGAGCAGCGGTAGAATATGCTTTTCAAAAAAACTATCCTTTAACGATACTCGGGAAAGGTTCGAATGTAATCATTCAAGATGGTGGTATTCGCGGTATTGTCTTGAATCTATCTTCTTTAAAATCGATTGATAAAAAAGACAAAAAAGTGATTGCTCAAGCAGGCGCTCGAATTATTGATGCATCTGAATTTGCGCGTGACGGCAAACTTAGCGGTCTTGAGTTTGCGTGTGGTATACCAGGTTCTGTTGGTGGAGCTGTTTATATGAACGCAGGAGCATACGGTGGAGAGATAGCTGATTGTCTCGAAAGTGTTCTCGCTGTAACGAAAGAAGGAAAGTTAATTAAATTAACCGCTGATGAACTTGATTTATCTTATCGTCACAGTAACGTAGATGAAAAAGGTTTGCTTGTTTTAGAAGCAACCTTCGCTCTAAAAGATGGCGACTATAATGAAATCAAAGCGATCATGGATGACCTAACTGAGAAGCGCGAAACAAAACAGCCGCTAGAATACCCTTCTTGTGGTAGTGTATTTAAACGTCCTCCTGGACTATTTGCAGGTAAATTAATTCAGGACTCTGAACTCCAAGGTACACGAATCGGTGGGGCGGAAGTTTCTAAAAAGCATGCTGGATTTATTGTAAATATCGATAATGCTACTGCAACAGACTATTTGGATGTGATTCATCACGTTCAAAGAACAGTAAAAGAAAAGTTTGATGTCGAGCTTGAACGTGAAGTACGCGTTATTGGCGAACCACCTGAGCAAGCATAAAGAGAAGCCAGCCACTCAATTGAGCGGCTGGCTTTTTGTGATGTATTGAAGATAGACAACTTTTGATCATACTGTGAACAAACAGAATCTGCACAATAAGTGCACAATTAACAGATAAAGTAGGATGGTAAATGAAACCAATCATAGGAGGGTATTTATGAAAACTAAAAAAGTTATTTTAGGATTAGGATTATCACTATCACTTATTCTTGCAGCATGCGGAAACAATAACGAGGGCATAAACCAGGAGTCCGGAAACAATCAATCGAACTCTAACTCTTCAGCAAACTCCGAGAGTCACATGGAAGAGATGGAACACTCCGGCTCTTCAGAAGTACCTGAAGGATTAAAAAGGGCTGAAAATCCTACCTATCCCGAAAGCAGTAAAGCAATCATTGAAACAGATCATATGAAAGGAATGAAAGGAGCAGAAGCCACGATCTCAGGAGCTTTTGAAACTACCTCATATGTTGTTTCCTATATGCCTACGAATGGTGGAGAACTTGTAGAGAATCACAAATGGGTGATCCACGAGGAACTTGATCAACCTGATAACGCGCCTTTAGCACCCGGCACGGAAGTAACACTTAATGCTTCCCATATGAAAGGGATGGAAGGAGCAAATGCAACAATTGAATCAGCCAACCAAACTACTGTTTATATGATAGACTATATGCCGACAACCGGAGGCGAAAAGGTAACCAATCATAAATGGGTAACAGAAGATGAATTATCTCCTATTGAGCAATAAAGTTTCATAGAAGCTGCGCAATAGCGACTGAATAAGACAACACATAAAGGATGAAATGCTGTGAAGAAACATTGGATGATAATTTTTGGGGCACTACTTCTTATTATTGCAGGATGTCAGGAAGAAAACTCAAAATCAGTAGGAAGCAATGATGCGGTAAAGGAAACCCAAAAGAAAGAAAAAGAAACGGCATCGCTATCAGAATCGAGCTTTTATAAACCGACTTCACGGAAGCAAATTAATCATGTACATGGTGTCGGGTATCCAGGCAATCAACATGAATTATTCGTGGCGACTCATCTTGGACCGCTTATCTATCTTGATGGAACCTGGTATGAAGCTGAAGCAAACAACAATGACTATATGGGCTTCCAGGCAGTGTCTGATGGTTTTTATAGTAGTGGACACCCCGGCGAAGGATCAGATTTACCAAATCCGCTCGGATTAATCAAAAGTACTGATCGAGGAAAGACGCTAGAGCAGCTAGGTTTTCAAGGAGAATCTGATTTTCACTATTTAACGGTAGGCTATGAAACACACAGCATTTATGCTGTAAATCAACAGAAAAACAGCGAAATGGACATAGGGGTTTATTATAGTGAGGATGCAAGTGAATGGAATCAAATACAACTTAAGGGCACTCCCGATCAAATTAATGGGATTTTTGCTCACCCTAGTGATGCAAACGTCGTAGCCATTACTTCGCCAAAGGGACTTTATCTTTCTGAAGATCAAGGAGAGTCGTTTACATCAATTACAGAGGACGTCTCAATTACCTCGATGGTCTTTCTTAAAGACCGTATCATCTTCGCCAAACAGGGAGCAACTAGCCAACTTGTGTCCCTTAAGAACGGAGAAGAAGCGCTTATTTCTATGCCCAACAAAATTGAAGAAGCGATTGATTATCTCGCGGTGAATCCACAAAATGAGAATGAGATTTCTTTTCATACATCTGATGGTAGTCTCTATCAAACGAAAGATGCCGGGGAATCTTGGGTCACTTTAATCGATCAGGGTAAAATAAACTAATTGCGACATCATGTATCCTACTTAAACTTTCAAAAGTTCCCTCAAATTATCCAGAATTTGTGCAGAATTAATGAAATTTACATTTTAACAACTTTATTTCGTTTTCACGTTTATTATCAAGTAAATAGGAAAATATGACAGTGTATTACATTATGAAGGAGGAATTTATCATGTCACATGAAAAGTACGGTTCAATGATTCAAACACTTCACGAATGTATGACGGCATGCAATCACTGCTATGACGCTTGTTTAAAAGAAGAAGATGTAAAAATGATGGCTGAGTGTATTCGTTTGGACAGAGAGTGTGCGGATATCTGTGGATTTCTTGAACAAGCCCTTGTAAGAGGAACCCCATTTGCCTCTGAACTTGCACAAGCAAGTGCTACCATTTGTGAGGCATGTGGAAACGAGTGTAAAAAGCACGATCACAAACACTGTCAGGATTGTGCAGAGGCATGCTTTAAATGTGCGGATGAGTGTAAGAAATTAGCAGCATAATTGTAGAATGAGTTAAGAAGTCTGTTGAATCATTAGCAGGCTTCTTTTTTTATCACCAATTTTGTTCATCTTGAAACAAAGCAGACAAGCTGCACACTTTCTCGATATAATGCTGATAGAATAGCTGAAGATAAGGAGAGAAAAATGAGATTGAAGAAAAAAAGTAAATTAGCAACAAAATTAGGTCTGTTTTTTCTTACAAGCATCTTACTCCTTGAGGGGATTTTGTTTCTGGTACTATACTTCGGCTTTTTAAATGAGCGGATCATGGCTGAAACTGATGCCCTTCTAGCGCGGGGAAACAGTCATAGAGATGTTCTAGAAAAACATTTTGATCGTGAAACAATGGAGCACGTTGCTCTAATGGAATCTGAAGCTGAAACTCAAGTAATTATTACAGATGAAAGGAATAGTGTTCTCGTTCATTCGAATACTGTGACGTCTATGATCAGAACAACCCTTTCTTCATCATCTCCTCTTCCAGTGTCAGGAGATATAGTGGAAGGCGATTGGGGCAACGAACCTTATGTTATGACCGGTTCTCCCATCGTCGTGAATGATGAGCTTGTCGGAAACGTCTACATGATCCTCGATACAAAAAGTATTCGCGAAGTACGCGATCATTTAACAACCCAATTTTTGATCATTAGTGGTCTCGCACTCTTTCTCACCGTTATTACAATAATTTATCTTTCAAAGATGATTACACGTCCATTGATTGAGATGAAAGTAGCAACGCAGCAAATGAGCACAGGGGATCATAATGTCTCCTTAAAAGTCGATCGAAACGACGAATTAGGTGAATTAGCGAAAGGGATTCAAAGCTTATCAGATGATTTGCTCCGATTAAAAAATGATCGTAGTGATTTTCTAGCGAATATTGCTCATGAACTAAGAACACCGTTAACTTATTTGAATGGTTACGCAGACATCGCTCAACGAGAAGAGTTATCTTCTACTGAGAGAAATACTTACCTTTCAATTATTAAAGAAGAATCAGAGAACTTAACTTCTCTCGTTCGAGATTTGTTTGATATGGCAAAAATGGACCAGCAAGGATTTGTGATTAATCGAGACGATGTCGAATTGTGTTCGTTGATTCATCAAGTAAGAGAGAAAGTAAGCCCTGCTTTTGAGGATAAGGGGATTGATCTTATTGTGTCCTGTCAGAATAAAATCCATCTCGATATTGATTCTACAAGGTTTTCTCAAGTGATTTTAAACCTTTTGGACAATGCTTTGCATTATAGTGAGTCAGGAAAAACGGTACTTATCGAAGCTCATTCTATTCAAAGCGACGTGATTGTTAGAGTAATTGATGAGGGAGAAGGAATTCCTGAGAAGGATTTGCCTTTCATTTTTGAACGTCTCTATCGGGTTGATAAGTCACGTTCAAGAAAGTACGGAGGTTCGGGACTTGGTCTTGCTATCGCTAAAGAAATTATCGAGAAACATGGAGGTAGTATAAAGGCGGAAAGTCAAAAAGGAAAAGGAACAACGATCACCATTGTTTTGTTAGGAGTTGAATAACGTGAAAAATGTGCTGATTGTAGACGATGAAGAGCGGATGGTAGAGCTAATCTCTCTTTATTTGAAACCACATGGGTACACCATTTATCAAGCATATACAGGCATAGAAGCACTACATAGATTGACTGAATACAAAATAGATCTCGTTTTGTTAGATATAATGATGCCCGACATGGACGGCTTTGCAACGTGTGAAGAAATACGGAATCAATCAGAGGTGCCAATTATCATGTTAACAGCAAGAGAGCAGAATGAAGATATTGTTAAAGGATTCAAGCTAGGCGCAGATGATTACATCACAAAACCGTTTGACGAACGTGTTCTCCTTGCTAGAATGGAAGCTTTGGCTCGACGCGTAAAACAAATAAATCAAAATCAAGTGATTTTCAAAGGGCTAACGTGGGATGCAGACAAACATCTCGTATCATATTATAGTGTGCCTATTCCTATGACTCCCATTGAATTTAAGTTGCTTGGCCTATTCTTAAAAAATCCCGAAAAAGTCTTTAGCCGAGAGCATCTGATTCAGCTGATTTGGGGACTTGAATCAAACACAGAAGGACGCACGATTGATTCACATATTCGAAATTTACGTGATAAGTGTAGAGCGGTTAACTTTAATATCGATGAGTTTTTGGTGACCATTTGGGGAGTAGGCTATAAATGGAAAAAATCCTAATCATCCTAACGCAAGCAGTCATTTGTAGTTTGTTCACATTTTCAGTATCAATGCTTTACATACAATAATAATTATCAAATAGCATAATGAAGTCTATTTGGCAAAACGAACCAGTATATTAGGCGAAAGTTGACTTAAACTAATCCGTGTGGCTAATGATTAGTAACACGTCTTTTAACTTTTACCTAAGGAAGTGACATGAAGTGAATTATAAAAAGCGCAACACCCAAAAAGGAAAAGGCAAAACCGCTACGGTTATGGCGTTAAGTGCTCTTGGTGGAGCGGCAGCCTATGCCCTTACCAATCGCATGCAAAACGGCGGTTTTGGTGGCATGCAGCAGCATTCACAGCAAAACTCCTCACATCAGGTGCAATCGCATACTCAACAGCAAGATCCTGAATCCTTGAAGCAAATGGCATCCGCTCAAGGAATCGATAATGATGCGATCGCAGAATTCACAAATGCCATAAAAGACGATTTGCGATAAGTGAAGCACTCCCAAACGGGGGTGCTTTTCTTTAAAACTTAAATCGCATTGCCTAAACATCTCAGAATAAGCTACATATACTAACGCGGAAATCACACGATGATAACCATTTCACCTTAAGAAAAATTTCGTGATCGTACGGATGAAAACATTTATGATTAAGAAGACACATTATTTGCATATTCTCTAATTAGATAGAATCACCCATATCTTTTTCTTAATCTGATCCGTTATAGGGATGAGAGGGCATAAGGAGTGATAGGATGCATACGGAGATCGATGATGAATATTGCAATCAGAAGCAACTGGAAGAAATGATTACTAAGCTTTATCGTTATTGTCACCATCTGACCCAAAACAAGTGGGATGGAGAAGAAATTGCTCAAGAGACGATTTATAAAGCGTTAAAACACTACCGGAATGAAAAGTGGAGTAATGCCCTTCTGAAAAAGATGGCCTATCATCAGTGGGTTGATCGCATTCGAAAGCGTGACAAAGAAGCGCTATTTTCTGAAATTGACTTGCAAGATGACACAGCCGCTGACAAAGAATTGTGCTCAGAATGGCTAGAGAAGCTTTTGAAACAACTAACCCCAAAGCAGTTCATCACTTTTGTATTGAAAGAAGCCTTTCAATACAAAATATCCGAAATTGCCGTTCTTCTTAATATGTCAGATACCGGTGTCAAAGCATTGTTGAACAGAAGCCGCTTAAAAATGAAAAAGCTATCCGACACAGGGGTTGATTCTTTTTGGGCTGAAGCGATCCAAGAGTCGCTTCTACACACTATCGTTCATTCCATTCATACGCAGGATCCAAGTGAGCTAATTAAAATGCTTCCAATCCTTCTCAATCCTAAGGTTTCAACATTCAAAACAACGTATGCTTCACCTTCTAGCGTCCTCTCACTAGCTGCATAATAAACGCGATAAGGGAGGAAATTTTGTGAATATACCTTATGTGATCGAGCAATCTAGTCGAGGTGAGCGATCGTACGATATTTACTCAAGGTTGTTAAAGGATCGGATCATCATGGTTAGTGATGAAATTAATGACGCGATGGCAAACAGTATCGTTGCACAGCTATTATTTTTAGCAGCGGATGCTCCTGAGAAGGATATCTCACTCTATATTAATAGCCCTGGTGGATCCACGTCAGCTGGATTTGCGATTTATGATACGATGCACTACATTGCGCCAGATGTGAAAACCATTTGTACCGGCATGGCTGCCTCATTTGGAGCGATGTTGTTACTTGCAGGCACAAAAGGAAAACGATATGCTCTGCCAAATAGCGAAATTATGATTCACCAGCCTTTAGGTGGGGCTCGTGGCCAAGCAACTGATTTAGAAATCTCCGCAAAACGCATTCTTAAACTAAGACAGCATATTAATCACATCATCGCAGAGAAAACCAATCAATCTCTTGATAAAGTGGCATTAGATACGGATCGTGATTATTTTATGAGTGCTCAAGAAGCAAAAGAGTATGGGATTATTGACGAAATCATCCAAAAAGCAAAATAGATGGTCTAAGGGACGGGAAACCGTTCCTTTTTCATTTTGCAAAAGGTTAGCGAGTCTATGTGTAGAATAAATAAATTGAATATAATCGCAATAAATGAAAAGGAGTGTTCAAATGATCAATCAAATCGGTCAAATTATGCTATACGTGGATAACCAGGATGAGGCATTAGCATTTTGGACAGAAAAGGTTGGATTTCATCACATTGCAGAGGAAAACAATAGCGGGGGAATGAGATGGATTGAAATAGCGCCAACTTTGGAAGGAGCAACAAGCATTGTCCTTCAGGATAAAGCGTTTATAGCGAAAATGGAGCCTGAGTTAAATCTCGGTACACCATCCCTCATGTTTTACACGAACGATTTAGATCGTTTATACGAAAGTTTTAAGAGTGAAAAAATAACCGTTGGGGAAATTGTGTCGATGCCTTCAGGACGCGTTTTTAACTTTGCAGATCCTGAGGAACATTATTTTGCGGTAATGGAAAGGAACGAGGCATAAGAAGACTGGCTGTCTTTACAAGAGTTGTATCTGAACATCATCATTCATTTGATGGTGTTTTTTTACGTTAAATCTATAACTAAAATGATGATAAATTTCAGAATAATTGAAAAAGAACTAGAAATGAAGGTAATCATTCATTATAATAAATAAAAAGAAGTATTAACTTCATAATTGAAAGGAGCAGCTATGAATAAGCTATCCATTACTCAAATGATCAAACAGCATTATCACTCACTTTCTACCGGTCAAAAAAAAGTTGCAGAGTGGCTCACCCAAAATCATGAGGAAGGGGCATTGCTGACCGCTTTTCAAATGGGAAGGAAAGTGGGAGTCAGTGAAACCACTGTCATTCGCTTCTCCTATGCACTTGGATTTAAAGGATATTCTGAAATGCAGGAATCCGTTCGAACTCATTGGTTAGGAAAAACTAGAACCAAACAAGTAGGAAATTCTTCAGATGTACAGGAAGTAACTGAACACACCCTTTTTACCGATATTGTGAATGAAGAAATGGCAGTCCTACAGCAATTGTTAACCCAAATAGACAAAGAAGAGATCTGGAAAGTGATTGATCATCTCATTGAAGCGAAATCCGTTTACATTGCAGGCTTTGGAAGTTCGTACGGAGCGGCATACTGGCTGCATTATAATCTGAAGCAAATAAGGGAGGGGATTAGTCTTTCAAATTCAAGTGGCTTCTCACCCGAAGATCTTTGTGATCTCACCCATGATTCCGTTGTCTTTCTGTTTTCATTTCCCCGCTATCGAAAAGAAGCGATTGAGCTTGCTACATGGTCACAACAGCAATTGATCCCTGTCATATCAATTACAAATCGGCATTTATCTCCCATCGGCTCGCTTTCGACACTTACTTTAACAACGGAGGAGAAGATGGAGTCAGGTCACCACTCTATTTCCTCAGTGATTAGTCTTTTAGAAATGATCCTAAAAGGAATACACTTCAAAGACCATGATCGCATTAGTCTCCGTCAACAAAAGTTAGAACAGCTTTACAGTAAGCAAAGCTGGTTTGTCGAATAACACGATAAGGAAAAGGTGGAATGTTTATGAATGGATTGCCCAAACCAAAAGAAAACATCAATGTTACTTCTTATGACACAAAGGATATTTTAACGTTTTTAATCCCATCCTTGATTGGAATTCTATTGTTTATTGTCCCTATTAAGCAGGATGGAGGAATCACCATCCCTGTTGCGTTTTTGGCAGGATTAATCAATGAGTCCATCGGTACTCTTATCCCAGCGATAACCTTATTCATCATGAGTGCTTCGACAATCGGTTCGTTTATTGCAATAACAATGAATCCATCATTTATAACGAAAAGAACCGGTTTACATACTTTACTTCACGTAAGTCCTTTCTGGTTAATCGCTCGATTGCTCGGAACGGTATTTGCCGGAATGACGCTTTTTAAGCTAGGACCTGAAATGATTCACTCTGAAAACACAGGTGGACTTTTAATCTATGATTTAATTCCAATACTATTTTCAACATTTTTACTAGCCGGTCTATTACTGCCACTTCTTTTAAATTTCGGATTACTCGAGTTTTTTGGAGCACTGCTTATTAAAATCATGAGACCGCTCTTCACATTACCAGGTCGATCATCGCTTGATTGCCTTGCTTCATGGGTAGGTGACGGGACAATCGGTGTCCTTCTGACAACCAAGCAATATGAAGAAGGCTATTACACAAAACGAGAAGCAGCTGTCATTGCGACCACTTTTTCAGTCGTTTCGATTACATTTACGATTGTCATTATTACTTATTTAAATTTAGAACAATATTTTCTCCATTACTACGCAACAATCATTATTGCTGGTCTAGTAGCAGCTCTTATTATGCCACGCATACCGCCATTGTCTCGGAAATCAAACAATGGGTATGAACAAACAGAATTGAAGAAAGAAACAGGAATTCCTAAAAATATTTCATCAACGAAGTGGGGATTTCAACAAGCTGTTTTAAAAGCTCAAAAGAACAAGGGACCGTTAAGCGTAGTAAAAGAAGGAACTCAAAATGTATTAGACATGTGGTTAGGTGTTTTACCGATTGTTATGGCGATTGGCACGATCGCTTTAATTACTGCTGAATTCACCCCTTTCTTTTCATATTTAGGAAAGCCGTTTGAACCTATTTTAACGCTAATGAACGTTCCTGAAGCAGGAGAAGCTGCGCAAACCATGGTTGTCGGATTTGCCGATATGTTTCTACCTGCCGTAATCGGGAGCGGCATTGAAAGTGAATTAACTCGTTTTATCATCGCCTGTGTTTCTGTTACGCAATTAATTTACATGTCAGAGATGG
>ENA-ORXC01000526-ORXC01000526.1-marine-metagenome-genome-assembly--contig:-NODE-526-length-26511-cov-4.604638_pt1 | contig 26511 bp, 29 predicted proteins | sample MGYA00237865_ERZ511478 | MGnify/ENA metagenome assembly ERZ511478
TTAGGCACGCCGCCAGCGTTCATCCTGAGCCAGGATCAAACTCTCCGAAGAAATGTTTGACTTGCTCAATTTAAAAATAAAAATTAACGTTGACGTTTGTCGCTTTGTTCAGTTTTCAAAGTTCAACCGCCGCTCTTAAGCGACTTTTTAATCTTACCAGTTTACCTCTTTCTTGTCAACAACTTTTTTAAGAAGTTTTTTCAAGTTTTTGATAAATTTAGTATCGCTCATTGGCGACGTATATAAATTTACCACGGATATTTTAAAGCGTCAATAGATTTTTTAAAATAAATCGTGTTTTTTTAGAAAAACCTTTTATCTAGGCTATAAAGTCATATGTCAGGGTATCTATACGTGATAACCATACCGTATCCGATACCCTTTATCTCTCTATCATTTCGCCACATAGTGTCTATGGTACAAACTCTTTCCTTTGGTTTCTACTTTTTTTACCATAATGATATCTTTTTCAATTAAAAACTCAAGGAGTATTCCTAAATCAATAGCATAAGGGCGTATTTCGGGATGATGAACAAGTTCATTAAACGTCCATTCCTGCTTTTCACTTTTCATAATATGAATAAGATGCTTCGCACCCAATTCAGTTTTTTTATTTACTAGAAATTCACTTGCTAAGAAAAGCAGCTCTAAACGCTTGCTAACCTCTTCTTGACTAATAATTAGCTCTTCGTAAAGGCGATGAATTTCAGGTTCTATTTTTTTCACTTGGTTCCATACTGTCACTTCTGGGTGAAATCCATTTTCCAGCACAGACAGTCGTGCTAAATGATGAAGAGCATGAATGACATGATTGAATGCATCTAAATAATGATTAGACGTATAGAAGTCTTTTCCTTCTTTAAATCGGCGAATCAACTTAGCAAACTCGACACCTATTCTCTTTGTCCGATCTTCTCTAGGGAAATCAATTAAGCGTTTCTTTAAGTTTTCCATATATTCATTTCGATCAAATAGCACTTTACCATTTAAGATCCAATCAATAATACGGCGGTTCGTCCCATTCATAATCCATTCACTCATTTGCTGTTCAGAAGCCATATAAAGTGCCGCACGCTCATTTTCATATTCGTATTGTTTAATAAAAAGAGAAGTTTCTGTGGTTTTGGTCACAATAAATAAAATAGCGTCCAAATTATCCGTCACTGGAGATTCTGATTTCTTTTTTTCAATCAGTAAAATACCTAGTGTGTCTTTATTGCTAGCTCTTTCTTGATATATTGGCCGTAAAACATCTTCCATTTTGAGCTCTCCTAACTGTAATAAACAAATATTTTTCAAAATTTTAAAGGCTATGGACTAAGATTTCTTTTTATATTATATACGATGTATAATGGATATCCCACTCAGAATTATGGAAATCATTCAGAAAGCTCAAAAACCAACGATAATTTTCCGAAGATTCAATTTTTATTATGATTCACTGTCTCACTCTGTGATATATTGGTAACAGGGGGGATACTGATGGGGATAAAGTATTCAAATAAAATTAACAAGATTCGCACGTTTGCACTCAGCCTGATCTTTGTTGGTTTCATTGTTATGTATGGGGGAATTTTCTTTCGGTCTTCAGTTTGGCTAATGACTATTTTTATGCTTCTGGGGTTGCTGTGCATCGTAGCCAGTACCGGCGTTTATTTCTGGATTGGCATGCTTTCTACAAAAGCGGTTCAAGTAACCTGCCCTACATGTCAAAAGCAAACCAAAATGCTAGGGCGTGTAGATATGTGTATGTATTGCAACGAGCCGCTTACGCTTGACCGGTCTCTTGAAGGAAAACAATTCGATGAGAAGTATAATAGAAAAAAACAAAAAGAAAGCTGATAGTATCACTACTATCAGCTTATTAATGCGCTTTTTTAGCCGTACAATCAGGACACGTTCCGTAAATTTCCATTCGGTGGTGACTAATATCAAAGTCAGTAATATGAGCAGCCAGCTTTTCTACTTCGTCTAAACCAGGATAATGAAAATCCACAATTTTTCCGCAGCTTTCGCAAATCACATGGTAATGCTCTGTTGTAACATAATCAAACCGGCTTGATGCATCACCGTATGTTAGTTCCTTTACAATACCTACTTCGCGAAATACTCTTAAATTATTGTAAACGGTTGCTACACTCATATTTGGAAACTTACCTTCCAGCGCTTTATAAATATCATCTGCTGTTGGATGTGTCATGGAATTGATTAAATACTCTAAAATAGCATGACGTTGTGGTGTAATACGAACGCCAGTACCTTTTAACGTTTCAAGGGCTTCTTGTAAATGATTTGACACGTCATGCACCCCTCTTCTGTAAGTATTATTACTTTATAATTCTTATAATTAGTCTACATGTTTTACCCACGTTTTGTCAACTTGATGCCTATTCCTATTTTATGTAATAAGTAAAAACTATTCATATATTTTATGAAAAAAAAGAAGTGTGGAAATTAATCCACACTTTTAAATATATTAACATCTGAGGAGGTATGCCCTACACTGATATTGTATGTTCAAAGACTAAAACTGCTCTAGTTATCTGCCTGTTTTTATGCCATTTTTTCTTTAATAAATGATAAAGCTTCTTCCACATGCCCTTTCACTCGAACCTTGCGATACTCTTTTACGAGCGTTCCTTCTTTATTAATGATAAAAGTGGAGCGTTCAATGCCCATATATTCTTTTCCAAAGTTTTTTTTCAGTTTCCATACTCCATACTCTTCAGCTACGCTGTGATCTTCGTCAGCTAAAAGTAAGAACGGAAGGCCGTGCTTATCAATAAACTTATGGTGTTTGTCGATTGGATCCGGGCTCACTCCTAGAATCACCGCATCTAGCTCTTCAAAATTTTCATGCTGATCTCTGAAATCACAGGCTTCTGTTGTACAGCCTGGCGTCATATCTTTCGGATAAAAATACAGCACAACGTTTTTTCCTTTCATCGACGCTAGTGATACTTGCTCTCCATTTGTAGACATCAATACAAAATCGGGTGCTTTTTCTCCAACTACAGCTGTCATATTTATCTTCTCCTTTACGCTTTTCATTTTCTTTGAATAGCGTACCCAATATTAGATAAGATGACAAGTTTAAGTGCGGGTAACAGTTCGCATCACAAAGATTGCAGGCATAATATAGCCGATAAACGCTTCAAAAGTTGCAAATAATTTCCCAATTCCAACCGGATACATATCTCCGTATCCTACTGAAAATAACGTCGCTGCGCTGAAATACATGCTGTTAAACAGCGTATAAAAATAATGACCTTCATGTTCAAACCCTCCGCTTAACACTGGAATACTCCCCATCTCACACACTGTATAAATAAGGCTGAATCCCAATAAAACTGTAATATATGAATAAAACAAGACAAAGAAATGACCAATTGAGAAAAAATGAAATTCTCCAAGTTCTTTTTCAAAGAGAAACTTCATACTACCAATTACAAAAACAATGATAACGAGGATTAGAAAAATAACCATCATTCTACTCCTTTAATTTATACTCTACTACCACTATACGCGTGTTCTTGTCCATTCATTACTACTCCGAAGCCACGAAAAAGAGCAGGCATTTAATTGCCTGCTCCTCTGTATTTTTTGACACCTGTATTCCATAAGAAGATAGAGATTGTAAAAAAGACGATTCCCATCACTGGGGTTAAAAATGCATATCCGTACCATTCTGACCTTCCTAAGAAATAAGCAGCTGGATATACGCCTACAAATGCAAAAGGAAGAATCCACGTTAAAACATATCGGATGACATTGTTATAAATATCTACAGGATACCTTCCGTAGTTTCCAATATTATAAATAGTAGGCATAATAGAGGTTCTGGCATCCGACCAGAAGCCGATGCTTGCTAAGGCGATGAAAATCCCTGCGTATACAAGCGCTCCTCCTAGAATAAATAATAGAAAAATAAAAACATCATACCACTGGAAATGAAGATGTAAAGAAGACGCAGCGTAAGCCATGACGGCAATCCCTGTGACACCACCAAACAATGATTCTAGTTCCATCCGCTCTAAAATAACTTGAAACAAACTGTGAATAGGCCTCGTTAAAATTCGGTCCATTTCTCCTTTAACAATGTAGCGCTCGTTGAAATCCCAAATGTTAAAGAAAGACGAAAAAATAGCAAAAGGGACCAAAAAGAAACCATAAATAAAGATAATTTCTTCTCGTGACCATCCGTGCAGCGATTGAGTATGTCCAAATACGACTAAAATAAAAATTAAGTTAACCGTTTGAAATAATAAGTCCGATATGACTTCAACTACCATGTCAGTACGGTACTGAAGCCTTGTTTTCATATATTGACTAATGTACTGAAAGAAAATCGAAAAATAAAACATTTTCATAGACTACCCTCCTTGAATAACCATTTTTTTCTTCGCTATGTTCCACAAACATGCAATAGGGATAAATAGAAGTCCGGACCAAACTGCTTGTGTGATAAGAGCATTTATTACTTCCTGCCCTTTAAATCCATTTGTGAAAATCATGCTCGGAATATAACTAATGGCCTGAAAAGGGAAATAGCTCATAATATGTTGCGCCCAGAAAGGATAGAAACTGATCGGCAGGAGAAGTCCTGAAAACAAATCAATAACAACGCGCTTCGCTCGAATGAGTCCATCGTTGTTAAAGAGAAAGAAAGTCGTAATACCCGTTAATAAATTAATTTGGGTATTAATAATGAAACTAAAAATTAAAGACAGTCCAAAATAAAGCCATGTTGCTGCATTTGCTGAGAACTGTACTGGAAATAAAAACGCAACAATAATCATACCGGGCACTGAGAAAAACAGCAGCCGAAAAATCCCTTCTCCCAGTCCTTGCATTGTTTTCATACCAAGGTAGCTATAGGGCTTAATTAACTCTACTGCCACTTTGCCATCTTTAATTTCCATTGCCATTTCACGGTCAATGTTATTAAAATAAAAGGCTCTTGCCATCCATGAAACTGCTACATACGTTGTCATTTGGGTAATGGATAACCCTTGAATATTCTCTTTTCCTCCATAAATAGCGGACCATAAAAAGTAGTAAGCACCAATATTAATCGCATAAATCAATATTCCGCTGTAATAATTCGTCCGATACGCCAGCATCATTAAAAAGCGAATGCGTATCATCTCTATATATTTATCCATTCACAACACCTTCTTCATAAATGTTGCGGATGATTTCTTCCGTTGAAATTTCTTCAATATTAATATCACTGATTTCATGCTTTGCCACCACTTTAGCAATCAGCTGAGACATTAAGTCCCCTTTATTTTGAAGCTGCGCTGTCCACAAATATTTTTGATCACCTTCAATCCAGTTAACAGGCATCCCTTGCGTCAATAGCTTCAACTGCTCTGTATTTGGCGCGGTTCCAAATTCAAACGTAACTTGTTTAAGGTCTCCCCAATTCGAACGCAGCTTTTGCAGCGAACCGTCATAAATAATACTGCCTTCATCGAGCATTACAACGCGTTCACATAAAGCTTCAATATCTGCTAAATCATGTGTCGTAAGCAAAATCGTCGTATTATATTTTTCATTAATTTCTTTTAAAAATTGGCGGATTTTTAATTTAACTAGTACATCTAAACCGATCGTCGGTTCATCTAGAAATAGAAGCGGCGGATTATGAATAAGAGCAGCAGCCAGCTCGCACCGCATTCTTTGACCTAGAGAAAGCTTTCGCACCGGCTTATCTAGCAGCGGTCCAATATCCAAAGTTTGAATAACGTGCTCCATATGAGCGTTATAATCTTCATCTGACACTTTGTATACTTTTTTTAACAAGCGGAAAGATTCTTGTACGGCAATATCCCACCACAGCTGAGAACGTTGACCAAAAACAACTCCAATCGTTTGGGCAAACTTCTCCCTTTCTTTATGAGGGTTCATTCCATTTACGGTAATCTCGCCTGAAGTAGGAGTTAAGATTCCTGTCAGCATTTTGATTGTGGTCGATTTCCCCGCTCCGTTTTCTCCTATATAACCTACCATTTCCCCTTGTTTTACGGTAAACGAAATATCGTTTACAGCTTTCATGACTCTATAATTACGGGTAAATAAATCCCGGAATGCCCCTTTAAGGCCAGAGCGGCTAGAATAAGCTTTAAATTCTTTCCGAAGTTGATTCACCTCAATAGCATTTTTCATTGTATTCCCTCCGTTACGTCGACGTATTAGTGGTTTCTTTTATTGTTTCCGGTGCCCTTGCTAGCAACTCCTCCAAGAGACGAGGAACTATTTTCTAGCAGTTAGCTCACAAATTTCTATCATACACGTTCTCGAATGTTTTTCAAGAAACAAATAAGTTTGATAGAATAAAGAAGTTGAATTTTTCATTAGGAGGCATAACATGCAATTTACAAAATCAGAACAATTACACGCTGAAGCGCTCGAACATATTGTAGGCGGCGTTAACAGCCCTTCACGTTCATATAAAGCCGTAGGAGGCGGAGCACCTGTTGCAATGGAAAAGGCAAGCGGGGCTTATTTCTGGGACGTCGATGGAAATAAATATATTGACTATTTAGCAGCTTACGGTCCTATTATTACAGGACACGCTCATCCTCATATCACGAAAGCTATTACAAAAGCAGCTGAAACGGGTGTTCTTTACGGTACTCCAACTGCTCATGAAGTCACATTTGCTAAAATGCTCAAAGAAGCGATGCCCGCATTAGATAAAGTGCGCTTCGTCAACTCTGGAACAGAAGCCGTTATGACAACGATCCGTGTAGCACGCGCTTATACTGGACGCGATAAAATTATTAAATTTGCAGGTTGCTATCACGGTCATTCCGATCTTGTATTGGTGGCAGCTGGATCTGGTCCTTCTACACTCGGCACTCCTGACTCTGCTGGTGTACCAAAAAGTATCGCTAACGAAGTCATCACAGTTCCTTTTAACGACATCGAGCCTTACAAGGAAGCATTAGAAAAATGGGGCGATCAAATTGCGGCTGTTTTAGTAGAACCAATCGTTGGAAACTTTGGAATTGTTGAGCCAGAACCTGGCTTTTTAGAACAAGTCAACGAATTAACTCACGAAGCTGGAGCGCTTGTTATTTATGATGAAGTTATTACAGCGTTTCGCTTTATGTACGGCGGAGCTCAAGATTTACTTGGTGTAAAGCCCGATCTAACTGCATTTGGAAAAATCATTGGCGGCGGTCTTCCAATCGGAGCCTACGGCGGTAAGAAAGAAATCATGGAAAAAGTGGCGCCGCTTGGACCCGCTTATCAAGCAGGTACAATGGCAGGAAACCCAGCTTCTATTCTTTCTGGGATTGCTTGCCTGGAAGTACTAAAGCAAGAAGGCGTTTATGAACAGCTGGATAAGCTAGGGGCGATGCTCGAAGAAGGTATTTTAAAACATGCTCGTACATATAACATGCCTATTACAATCAATCGATTAAAAGGCGCTCTTACCCTCTACTTTACAACAGAAACGGTCAAAAACTATGAACAAGCAGAAAATACAGACGGCGAATTATTCGCACGCTTCTTTAAACTAATGCTCCACCAAGGTGTCAATTTAGCTCCTTCGAAATATGAAGCCTGGTTCCTTACTACAGCTCATACAGAACAAGATATTACCGACACATTAGAAGCCGTGGAAAAAGCATTTAAACAATTAAGTGAAGAACGCTAATTTTTAAGCTAAAGCACTCATTTTCAAATGAGTGCTTTTTTGTCTTATCTTTGAGTTTTCTTATAGAACTTCCTCGCCCTTCATAACCATTTCTTACGCGTCATCTTTTTTTTGTCAGCCTGTCGAAAAATCCCGAGAAATACCCTTATTTTTCTGCTTGTTTTCTCTTGATATCCATTCTTAAACCTTGTATAGTATGTTATTGTTTATATTATTTCCAACAGGTTATGTAATAAAGAAGGATTGATTTTTGCAATTTATCATTTGTTTTGGGGAACATTCTTCATAACGAAAAAACTTTTTTACAGAAAGGAACTACGAACGCACATGAAACTTGGTGCCCGCATCTTAAAAACGGGAATTGCCATTACACTTTCATTGTTATTAGGTGAATTTCTAAGTTTACCATCTCCAATATTTGCGGCAATTGCGGCAGTTTTTGCAATTCAACCGTCTATTTACAGATCTTATTTAACAATATTGGAGCAAATACAGGCGAATGTGATTGGAGCTGCTTCTGCAGTTTGTTTTGGACTTATTTTTGGTACCCATCCCATCATTATTGGTTTTACCGCTGTTGTTGTCATCGCAGTCAACTTAAAATTACGTATTAATAATACAATTGGGCTTGCGCTTGTGACAGTAATTGCAATCATGGAAAATCCAGGAGATAATTTCGTTGAATATGCGCTTATACGCTTTGGTACAGTGTTACTTGGGGTATTCTCAGCATTTATTGTCAATCTTATTTTTATTCCGCCAAAGTATGAAACAAGATTGTATTATAAAATTGTAAGCACAACGGAAGAAATTATTAAATGGATTCGTATGAATCTTTATCACGCATCTGAGCACACATTGTTAAAAGAAGACATTGAAAAAATGAAAGACAATGTGGCTAAAATGAATCAAATCTTTGATTTTTACAAAGAAGAACGCACTTATTCAACAAAAAAACGTTTTGTTAAGTCACGCAAGCTCGTTTTATTTCGTCAAATGATTACCGCTACAACACGCGCTCTTACAACCCTGAAACTACTTCACCGAGTAGAAAATGACCTTCAAGTCATGCCGCAGCAATTTCAAGATTTAATCAAATCTGAAGTTGAGTGCCTGTTAATGTATCATGAGCAAGTATTATTAAAATTCATTGGGAAATTACGCGTACAGCCAACCACTACTGTACCAAACGAAGCCTGCGTTGGAAAACGAGCTTTAATCGATAAATTTATGCAGTACAAAATATACGATAATGATGAAGAGAATAAGGTTATTTATCATATCTTCCCTTTAATTTCCGTCATCATTGAGTATAGTGAAGAGTTAGAGCATCTTGATAAGCTGATTGATACGTTCCAAAACTATCACAAAGATGCTAACTCATTTGATATTAATCATCAGCGACAAGAAGATTAAAAACACCACCTATTGTTAGCCAATAGGTGGTGTTTTTAAATTGTATCAAGCTGCTGAACGTTAAAGAGCTGATAGTAATGACCTTTTTTCTTAATTAACTCCTCATGAGAACCTCGTTCGACTACTCTTCCATTTTCTAAAAGTACAATTTCATCAACATGAGTAATTGTAGATAAACGATGGGCTACAATGAAAGTCGTACGGTCTTTTGCTAGTTCAGCTAACGCTTCTTGAATATAGTGCTCACTTTCCAAATCTAGAGCTGAAGTGGCTTCATCAAAAATAAGAATAGCTGGATTTTTTAAAAATACGCGCGAAATGGAAATACGCTGCTTCTGTCCCCCTGATAGCTTCATTCCCCGCTCTCCCACTTTTGTATCATATCCTTCGGGCAAATTCATAATAAAATCGTGGGCATTTGCGGCTTTTGCTGCAGCAATTACTTCTTCATCTGTCGCTTCTGGCTTTCCAAGCAGTATATTGTTTTTAACCGTGTCACTAAACAACACCGTATCCTGCAGGACGATTCCAATCTTATCTCGCAGGCTGCGTACTTTATAGGTTTTGATATCAATGTCATCAATGAGAATTTTACCCTCTGTCACATCATAAAAGCGCGGAATTAAGCTGATAAGCGTGGATTTCCCTCCTCCGCTCATTCCAACAAACGCGACGGATTTTCCTTTTTCTACATCTAAATTAATATCATGAATCACAGGTTTTTCTTCTTCTTCATAAGCAAATGAAACGTGCTCAAACTGAACTTTCCCATGAAGCTCAGTGCATTCTTTTGCATCTTTTTTATCTGTAATATCGTATTCTTCATCAATGAACTCAAACACCCGGTCCATAGATGCAACAGACTGCGTGAGCGTAGTCGATGAATTGACCAAGCGACGAAGCGGATTATACAAGCGGTCAATGTAGGCCACAAATGCTACCATCGTTCCTACGCTAAGACTTTCCGTGATGACTTGATATCCAGCAAATGTAATCACGATTAAAGGCGCCAAATCGGTAATGGTATTCACTACTGCAAATGTTTTTGCATTCCAATTCGTATGATTGATTGCTTTTTGTAAGAAATTCGAATTTTGCTTATCAAATTGTTTCTGCTCATGAGGCTCAATAGCAAAGCTGCGAATAACAGAGATCCCTTGAACTCTTTCATGTAAGTGCCCCTGCACTTCCGCTAAAGCCTGCGAACGGACTCTTGTTAAATGACGAAGACGACTGTAAAAATATTTTACAGAGAACGCATAAACCGGCAGCAAAATAATCGATACCAGTGTTAAAGGTACATTCATCGTAAACATAATCACAATGGCTATTACAATCGTCATCATATCAAGCCATACATTCATTAAGCCTGTGATAACAAAGTTTTTTGTTTGCTCTACATCATTGATGACTCGTGAAATCACTTCACCCGCTCGAGTATTTGCATAGTAACGTAAGCTAAGCTTTTGAATATGGCTAAACAGCTGGTCCCGAATATCATATAATACTTTGCTCGATACCCACTGAGCATAATACTGCCTGTAATATTCAATGGGAGGTCTTAACACTAAAAATATAACAAACGAAATCCCCATAATCGTCACCATTTTATGAACTTTTTCAGAGGAAGACATGCCATGTCCATTTACGATATCGTCCAAAACATATTTCAAAAGCAGCGGAATTAATAAAGGAATAGCAAATTTAATAATACCAATTAATACAGTGCCGACAATTTGCCATTTGTATGGCTGTACAAACTTCATGTAGCGTCTTATACTTCCCATAAAATCTCCCCTTTCTATCTATGAGGGCAAGCTTTCTTAGTATATGTACACGCGTCGATTTTTTAGTGCTTTTATCTCTTCTAAAAGATGGTGAGCATAACGCCAAAAAGAACATTATATCAAACAGTCAGCTTTAGACGGCCTAACATAATGTTCTCTAGATCATTCATCAAGAATGCCGATATGTTAAAAAGCGCTCATACCAAATGTCAATGAAATCTGGAGCAAACGGGCCTTTTCGCTGTCGAATCCAACCTTTTAACTCCTCTACATGATTATGTAAAATACGGTCAATCACTTCTGGATAATTCATTTCTTTTCGATGCTTCTCATATTCATCTTCATCAAGAAGGGTGTATGTCATATCTGGATAGACTTTGATATCTAAATCATAATCAATATATTTGAGCGCTTCATTGTCATCATAAATGAACGGCGAACTGATATTGCAGTAATAATAAATTCCATCTTCACGGATCATCCCAATGACATTAAACCACTGCTGAGCATGAAAATAACAAATTGCCGGCTCTCTTGTGACCCATGTTCGTCCATCTGATTCTGTAACGACCGTACGATCATTTCCTCCAATCACTAAGTTATTGGTTGCTTTTAATACGGTTGTCCGATCCCACACGCGATGAATATGTCCATTATGCTTGTAGCTGTGTATTTGAATTGTTTCTCCTTCCACCGGAATTCCCATCTCCAATACCTACTTTCATTTTAGCACTTAAAAAAATTCATATAACGTCTCGATTTGTCTTATGTTTATTATAACGGTTTCTCTCTCATTTTAACACAAATGTGCTGACCTTCTTGAGTTCAAAAAAGTCACTCCCCCTACTTTTCCTTTGCTTGGCAGCCTTAAAAAAGAGAGGAAATGACACATCAATGTTCATTAAGCAAGTGTAGAGCAAGCCCCTTCACTTTTATATGTACGAATAATGTCTTCGGTTTGTGCTTCAAACGTCAATTGAATCTCTTTTAATTTCAGTTTCATTTCACTAATTTCATCTTGCACAGAATGAAGTTTTGCTTCTTCATGAAGTTTTATTAGTTCACCTTCAATTTCCTGACAGCGCTCAATCTCAGACTGCAAAAACAGAAGTTGATCCATGGTCTCCAATTGTTGAGTCACTAGCTGATCAAATTTTTTCATACGACAGCTCCTCCCTATTTGCTTTAACCATACACGCGGCACTTCTGTTAACATTCTGTTTAGGTCATCCAGATTCCTTTGACGAGCTGTGTAAAGTTTCAAGAAGTTTTGTCATACTTTGTTGCTTTTTATATAAGAAAAAGCGAACTTAACATCGCCGTATGAAAGACGTTAAGTTCGCTTTTGATATTAACCTTGGTATTTACCAGCGTTTTGGTTTTTCTTTGCTTCAGCTTGTGCGTTTTGTTGTCTCACTTCTTGAGCACTTGTTTCGCTAGCAAATTCAGTACCGAAGTTGTTTTTAGATGCTTGAGCATTTTGGCTTTTGTTTGCCGCTGCTTGTGCATTTTGTTGTTTCACTTCTTGTACATTTGTTTCGCTACCAAATTCAGTACCGAAGTTGTTTTTAGATGCTTGAGCATTTTGGTTTTTCACGTGTTGTGTGCTTGTACCAGATGCTGTTTTGTTTGTTTGTTTTGCCATTGTAATCACCTCCACGAAAATTAATATGCCCGGGAGGTAAATAGGGTATGCAAACTTTTTTCAGTATTTTAAGGCGCAAGCACAAAATACATTTACCTTACATTAAAAGTGAACGCCCTCCGTCAATAATAAGCGTTTGACCGCAAATCATATTTGCTTGATCGGAGACTAAGAACATCACTGCATCTACCATGTCTTTTGGCTCCACCATACGACCAGCTGGAGTATGTTTGCGCGCATCATCTAACAGTTCATCACGATTTGGGAAGTGTTTTAATGCTTCTGTATCCACAGCACCTCCGGATACAGCATTTACCACAATATTCTTTGGAGCAAGCTCCACTGCTAAATAGCGAGTCAATGCTTCTACAGCAGCTTTTGACACGCCTACTGTTGTATAATTTTCTAAATAGCGAATAGAACCAAGCGAACTGATGGTAACAATCTTTCCTCCGCCTACTTTTTCCATACGTTTAGCCGCTTCTTGTGCACAGAATAAATACCCTTTACTATTGATGTCCATTGTCCAATTCCAGTGAGTTTCTTCTAATTCCATAATAGGACGTAAAACCCCTGAAGCCGCATTACTTACAAATACATCTAAGCGACCAAATGCTTCATCAATTTGCTCAAACATTTCTTTAATTTTCTCTACTTTTCCTACGTTTGCTTTAACAACTAATGCTTCTCTGCCTAATGCTTTGATTTCTTCCGCTACTTCCTGCGCTGCACTTTTGCTTCGTGCATAGTTTAATACAATATCGTATCCTTCTTTAGCAAGACGTAAGGCAATCTCTTTACCAATACCTCTGCTGCTTCCCGTAACTAGTGCTACCTTTTGTGACATGATGTCATCTCCCTTATGTATCATATTATCTTTACATTGTACTGATTTTATCGCATAAGAAACAAGTAATATAGGGAAAATAGATAAAACTTGATAAAATGAACGAGGTGAATAGAATGTATGTAGGTAGAGACATGACGGCTCTTTCAATGATTTCTAAAAGCGAGTGGAAAGACAGCGAGCTTGCGTTTTTCCATCACTCTTTACAGCAAATGACGCCGTATTTAAATGCTGAGGGACAAAGTATTCATCAGCAAATTATTAAAGAAATTGAAGCACGTGGCGGGTTACAGCGCCACGAAGCAGATTATACACACGGCACGCATGTATCATATGATTAAATAAAAGAAGCGCGGAGTTTATCCACGCTTCTTTTATTTAACAAGCAAATATTCTTTTAAGATTTTTTGATGGGAAACAGGAAATGCATATTGTTCTAAATCTTTTTCAGAAACTACTTTCAAGTTTTTTAATGCACCGATATCACTTACCAGCTCTGCTTCATATACTGTGATGTTCCAGACGATATGAGAAAACACGTGCTGAATTGTGGTAAACGGCGCATTAATTTTAATATCAGCTCCGTACTCATTTTGAATAAATGCCTGAAGCTGCTGATGATCTGGCGCTATACTAAGATCTACTTCTATATTTGGAAATTCCCATAGGTTAGCTAAAAGTCCTTTGCTTGGACGCTTATGAATCAGATAATTTCCTTCACCGTCTTTAACCACCGCTGCAGCAAGCTGAAGAGCACGCGGCGCTTTTTTCTTTGATTTAACAGGAAGCTCATTCTGCACCCCTTCTTCGAAAGCGCGGCAATGTTCGCGAACTGGACATAACAAACAGGAAGGAGAAGTTGGTGTACAGACAATGGCACCAAGCTCCATCATGCCTTGATTGAAATAGGAAGGATTATCTTTTGAAATAATTTCATGCACGATTTCTTCAAACAGCTTTCTTGTTTTCGGTTTTGCGATATCATCCCAAACGGATAAAATGCGCGATAGCACACGCATGACATTTCCATCTACAGCAGGCTGCGGCACTCCGTATGCAATACTTAAAATGGCCCCTGTTGTATAAGGACCCACTCCTTTTAGTTTGGAGATTTCTGCTGGCGTATTTGGAACTTCTCCCCCGTATTGTTCGTGAACTTCTCGAACCGCGGTTTGCAAATTACGGGCACGGGAATAATAGCCTAATCCTTCCCACGCTTTTAACACATCATCTTCATTCGCATAAGCTAAGTCTTTGATAGTGGGAAATTTGCTAATAAAATTATTAAAATAAGGAATAACCGTATCTACTCTCGTTTGTTGAAGCATAATTTCAGATACCCACACCTTATAAGGGTCCTGATCTTGACGCCAAGGTAAAATGCGCTGTTCCTGTTCAAACCAAGAGATTAAGTCATTTTGAAATGCTCGAATATCAAAATTTTGTACAATATCTTTACTTTGTTTCACGTCATAGCCTCCGAGGTATTAACTATACATATACAATGTGTTGCTTTTTGAATCTTAGTAACTTTATGATAACCTTATAACAACTACAAATATGAATAGTAAAATGAATTGTTCAAATAATGAATAAAAACAGCCAATTTGCTGCGTTAATAATAAAACAAGATTTTTTGCTTTAAATCAAGCTTTCATGCTGAATTAGAATAATCTAAGATCGTCATCTTACAAAGGAGGAGTTCGCTCTGGATACTGGTACACACATTGCAATGGGAATCGCTCTGGGCGGCCTTGCAACATTAGACCCCACTGTATCTGCGAATACAGCCACAATGGATGCTGTGATGATTGGCGTAATGGCCGGGTCATTAGCACCTGATTTAGACACTGTTTTAAAGCTGCGAAACAATGCACAGTATATCCGCAATCACCGTGGAATTACACATTCTATCCCGGCTGTTATTTTATGGCCTTTGCTTATCGTGCTCATTCTTTCGCTTCTGCTGCCAGGAGCTAACTTGCTGCATCTATGGATGTGGACCTTTGCAGGCGTCATTATTCACGTTTTTGTTGATATCTTTAACGCGTATGGCACGCAGGCTTTAAGGCCTTTCACAAATAAATGGATTGCGCTTGGGGTAATCAACACATTTGATTACGTGATTTTCTCAGCCCACGTACTTGCGATTTTAATTTGGTTTATCGGAGCAGAGCCGGGACCAACATTTATTACGCTCTATGTGTTATTGGCGTTTTACTATGGACTGCGCTTTTATATGCGCCATCAGATCGCCAAGAAGCTTCGAAAACAGTTTCCTGATGTAATCAAGCTCAATATCTCTCCTACGCTTCGTTTCACTCACTGGCATTTAGCCGTGACAACCGAAAAGTATTTTCATGTAGGAAGAGCAATCGGAGAAGAAATTTTCATTTATGATACGTTTGATAAAGTTCCAATTCCCGAATCGGCCGTAATTGAAGTAGCGAAAAAAGATGAAAATTTATCTGCGTTTCTTTCCTTTTCACCTATTTATAGATGGGAACTGGACGAATATAACGACCACATTGAAGTGCGCTTTATTGATTTACGCTACCGCAGCAAAGATTACTATCCATTTGTAGCCGTAGTCCAGCTTGATTACGACTTAAATATTATTTGTTCGTACACTGGTTGGATTTTTAGTGAGAAAAAATTGCGTAAAAAGCTTGATTATCTCCCGCACTAATCATAACAAGAACAAATATGAAACCCAAAAACGAACCGTCTTGAGAAGACGGTTCGTTTTTATTTAATGTTTTAAATAGTCATCGTTATTTAATAAATGCTGATATTTAGGGTTTTTAACCGCGATTTCATGAAGTTTGTCACCGTAGCTGTTGATGTACATCGTAACAACCTTTTCCGTCGCTTCTTTCCCTTTATAATCATATCCTGCTTTTGCGTAAGATGACTCAAAATCTTCCCAGAAAAGTTCGACCCACGTACGGGCTTGAGCATATGAAAGCGAACTGTTTTTGCTTAATAGCTGATTCGTTAATCTTTCGAATATATCGTTCATAAGAACACCTCGATTACCAAAATTCTTTATGAGTATGTTTGCACTTTTAACTTACACTATAAATGCGGAGTTATTCACTCCCTCATGTACTATATCATAACCGCAACGTTTTCTGTTGTAAAAGGAGAGGTATCGATGCGCAATAAAGCAAAAGATTTTCCAAACCAACATCATACTAAGTTTGAAGGCGAACCTCGAGCAAAAGCTGAATACGCTTCAAAACGGGCAAATGGAACAATTAACACGCATCCGCAAGAACGTATGCATGCTTCTAATGAGCGCGAAGAATAACCGCTTGCTTTGCTTATTTGTTTAAAAATAAAGTGATATATAAATCAAACAAGCAGCACACTTCGTGCTGCTTGTTCGTCCCTTTATTTTTTCAACATAGAAATAGGCAATGCCTCTTCGTTTTGCGGTGAACCAAGCCTAAACCCCCACGCAAAAACTCCGTTCATATAATCAATTTTAAAATATGAACCCGGATCTCCTTGAATTTCATATACTTCCCCTGCTTTAAACGTTTCAGGATCTAATAAATACGATCTAGCCATTGTTACTTTTCTTTCTAATACTGCATACTCATTGACCATGCCAAGCTGTTCAGCTTTTCGTGCTTTTTCTTGAAGAGACCCAATTTCTTGTTGAAGTTCATACGTTGTCATATCGCTGTAACGTTTTTCAGACATGCTGTTTTCCCCCTTGTTTGCTTTCATTTTATTATAACAAAAGGTATAACTAAAGGGAGACTATGAAAAGGGAGTTTTGGGAATGAAAACAGTACTAATCACAGGCGGTGCGACGGGTCTTGGAAAAGAACTCGCAAAACTTTACGCAAAAGACTACAACGTCATTCTAGCTGGACGCAATCAACAGAAATTAACTGAGGCGCAGCATGAGCTAGGAGACAACGTATATACGATGTTTGTAGATATTACACAGTATGAAGAAGTAGGAAAATCTGTAGAAAAACTGCTGATGCAGCATTCAGTAGATATCCTTATCAACAATGCAGGTATTGGACATTTTGGTCCTTTGACGGATTATACAAAACAAGCAATCGATGAAGTCATCGATACAAATGTAAAAGGAACTATTTTTTTAACACAAGCGCTTATGCCTCATCTCTTGACGAGACCTGAACCTAAAGTTATGAATATCATTTCAACTGCAGGACTTCGCGGAAAAGCTAATGAAAGCGTCTATGTGGCAAGCAAATTTGGCGTAAGAGGATTTACAGAAAGTTTAAAAGTGGAGTATCAAAATACCAGCCTTCATGTGATTGCAGCTTATATGGGGGGCATGAATACCCCTTTTTGGGATCACAACAACCACATTAAAGATAAAAGCCGCTTGCGCTCAGCTTCAGAAATCGCTGAGATTATTTATAAACAGCAGAATGATTCAGAAGACATTTTGTTTTAAAGAAAGAGTGAAACCTACGTTAACGTTAACCATGAAAAAATCCGAACGAGTTGGATTCTCCATCAAGAATCTCGATTCACCGTTCGGATTTTCCTTCACCTAACATACTTTTGTCCCGCCTTTATTCTTCTTCAATGGAATCTAGAAATGATTGAATTTGGTCAATAGAGAATCCTTTTCTATAAAGAGCCTGCTTCATTTTTTGCTGATATTCCCAGCCTTCATACTTTGAAAAACGACGATGAGCTTTCATTCCTTGGTATTGCAGAGCTTCCCATGCCTCATCGCTTTCTTTTTCTGTATTCGTGCGCTGAAATGCTTCTTGAATAACAGAAAACGAATAGCCCTTCACTGCCAATGCTTGTTCCATTTTTTGTTTCATCATTACTTGAGATAATTTTTTATATTTTCCTTTTAACTTTTCAATTAATTTTACAGCAGTTTGAATTTGCTGTTCTTCAGGGTATTCACATAAACTAAGGGTAATAATGGAATCAGAAATCCCCTTTTCTTTTAATTCTCTTTGAATCACATTTGGTCCTTTTGGTGTTGTGTTCATCTGAGTTAACACAAATGCTTTTGCAAACTCTTCATCATTTAAATAACGGTGGCTGACTAGTTTCTGAATAACTTGTTGAATAATAGTAGAGTTAATTTCTTTTTTCTTTAAATAATCATGTACCTCTTTTTCAGAGCGCATTCGATAAGATAAGTAAGTGATCGCTAAATTATAAGCTTTTTTCTCATCATCTGCGTACTGAATTTCGGTTAATTCAAATTCATCAAGCTGACGACCTTTTTTTAAGTCATATTTGATGAGGACATTTTCGTCAACACCAAAGCCAAACTCTTCACCTTTACCGTAATCTAAATACACATTATAACGTTCACCGCTATTCTTTTGCGTTGTGATCTTTGTGATAACAGGCATTAACCTTCACCTCATATTTCTTATTTAAATTGATGGCTGAAGAACCGCAAAACGTATCATACACATTTTTATTTATCTCAATAAAGGAGGAAGTTCGTATGAAAATTGTTATTGCTGGAGGAACTGGATTCGTAGGTAAAGCTTTAACAAAACATTTTTTAACACAAAAACATTATGTATATATTTTAACACGCAATGCAGATAAAGCTGCAAGAGATCCGAAACTTAAATATGTAGAGTGGATGCAAGAAAACAGCCAACCTGAAGAGCATGTAGAAGGAGCAGACGTTTTTATTAATTTAGCTGGCGTTTCACTTAACAGCGGCCGCTGGACGGACGAGCGTAAAAAAGCCATCGTGGAAAGCCGCCTTTCTTCTACTCAAGAAATCCTTCGCATTATGGCTGCCTTACCCGCAAAGCCGTCACTTTACGTAAATGCAAGCGCCGTTGGTTATTACGGGACATCAACGAAAGAAACGTTCACAGAAGCTTCTCCATCCATTGGCACAGACTTTTTAGCTGAAACGGTAAAAAAGTGGGAAAACGAGGCTCTAAAAGCTATGGAACTCAATATTCGTACTGTCTTAACAAGATTCGGCGTTATATTAGGGAAAGATGGCGGAGCACTTCCTTCTACAGCCCTTCCTTATAAATTATTTGCAGGAGGAACAGTCGGTTCTGGAGAACAGTGGATGTCTTGGGTACATCTTCAAGACGTCGTGAAGATCATTGATTATTGTATTCATACCGAACAAATAGAGGGACCTGTTAATGTAACTGCTCCCAATCCCGTTCAAATGAAAGAGTTTGGAAAGACGATTGGAAAAGTATTGAATCGTCCTCACTGGATGCCCGTACCTAGCTTTGGCCTTCAGCTGCTGATGGGAGAAATGAGTATGATTATTTTGAAAGGACAGCGCGTTTTACCTGAAAAATTGATTCAACAGAATTACATTTTTACATATACTGTATTAGAAGATGCATTGCGAGATTTACTCTAGTTATTTTCTGTTATTTCCCTAAAACAGGTGACTAAGCTGCCGATAGATAGGAGTAACTTTATGAAAACCATTCTCTTGAAAAATGCAACGCTCTATCCTATTACGTCAAAACCTATTTATAATAGTGATGCGCTCATTCAAGATGGAAAAATTGTTTTAATTGGGCCAAACTTGCAGCCACCTCTTCGAGTAGAAGTCATTGACTGCAAACAGCGTTATTTATTCCCTGGATTTATTGATGTTCATACACATCTAGGATTATATGATGAAGGAACCGGCTGGGCCGGGAATGATGCTAACGAAACCATTGAACCTATGACTCCACATATCCGAGCTTTTGACAGTGTACATCCTTTAGATCCTGGGTTTAAAGATGCCATTGAAGCGGGTATTACGTCTGTACACATTATGCCTGGAAGTGCAAATGTGATCGGAGGCACAACGTCTGTTATTAAAACAGCTGGAACAAGCATTTCTCAAATGTTAATTCAAGAGACAGCTGGACTTAAGATTGCGCTAGGAGAAAATCCAAAACGAATCCACAGCCACGGCAATAAAGAATCCATTACACGAATGGGTATTATGGGGATGCTGAGAGAAGCCTTTTATCATGCAAAAAGCAGTGACAATAAAGATGATTTGCGAATTAAACCACTCATTCAAGCACTGAATAGAGAAATCCCCGTTCGAATTCATGCTCACCGAGCCGATGATATTCTGTCAGCTCTGCGCTTAGCAGATGAATTTCATTTAGACGTTCGTATTGAGCACTGTACAGAAGGCCATTTAATTGCTAAAGAGCTGGGTGGAAGAAACTTAAAAGTAAGCGTGGGACCAACTTTAACACGCCGCTCAAAGGTTGAACTTAAGAATAAAACGTGGAAAACCTATCAAGCTCTTTGCAACGAAGGAGTAGAAGTTTCCATTACAACAGACCATCCTTATACGCCCATTCAGTACTTAAATATTTGTGCATCCATTGCCGTACGTGAAGGGCTCGAAGAACAAAAAGCATTAGAAGGCATCACGATTGCTGCTGCTCGAAATCTCCGTATTGATCAGCGAATCGGCAGTATCGAAGCAGGAAAAGACGCTGATTTGGTGCTATGGAGCCATCATCCTTTTCACTACTTAGCAAAGCCTATTTTTACCATGATAAATGGTAAAATATTATTTAAAAAAAATTAACATTTTACCTATTTTCTTTTTTAATTTTTTTTAGTATGATACGTTTAGAAGCATGTGAATTTCACAAAAGCATAAACATCACACGTTGACTTTTTATGTTTGTTGACTTGTAATGGGAAGGCAAATGGTGCGCCACCAGGTAACTGGTTCTAGTGGGTTCGATTCCCACCCCGAAATTTTTTTAATTATTAAAAAATTTCGAGGGTGGGGACTTGATTGGAGTCTGTATATACCCTCGATCAGGAGGGAAAAGTTATGTTAAAAAAACGTGACCTAAATGACTGTCAATCTCTATACGAACTCATGGTACATCCTGATGTCTTCCCTTTTGTTCGTCATAAAGCCCATTCCTATGAAGAATTTTTATTTGTGACTAAACAAACGATGGAAGCAGAAGATCATGGAGAAATCATTTCTCGCACGATTTTAGACGAATGGGGTAACCCTATAGGCACCATTAATTTATTTGATGTACAGGACCAAGCTGGCTTTTTAGGCACTTGGCTTGGCAAACCGTTTCATGGAAAAGGATATAATCAAATTGCAAAAGAAGCGTTCTTTAATGAACTGTTCTTTGAGTTAAATATAGAGCGAATTTTTATGCGAATTCGCAAAATTAATATTAGGTCTATTAAGGCTGCAGAAAAACTGCCTTATGCAGTACTTGCGAATGAAACACACAAAGCTTTGTACGATGAAATTAATCAACATGAAGACGTATATGATTTATACGAAATTCCAAAAGATTTGTATACATTATACTACTTGCGTCACGAACAAGACGTTCAAGAAGATCACCAGCTTAAAGAAGCGTAAGAGTCTCTCCGTGTAACGGAGAGCTTTTTTTATGATTAAAAACGAGAGATTCTGGAAAAAATAAGTAGCATGATCGAAAAACGTTAATTGGAGGTTTTTTTATGTCTGAAAAAAAACGAAAAGAAAACGCAAAAAATACGTTAAGTAGCGCTCAAGAAATCTATTACGGCCGTGAGTTTAAAAAAGCAGACCGTGCAGGCGGCTACACGAAAAAATAAGTGAGGCAAAACATCTCTATCCAACGCTTGATCATCTCAACGTCCTTTTTGTACAGTTTGTATCGGAAGGACGTTTTTATATTATGTAGACATAATAATACGAAGATTTTATAGATGTTATTGAAGTTTTTTTACTACTCTACTATATCCACAAAGTTTACCCACAATTATGTGGATAATGTGCATAACTTTATTGAATATGCATATTACCGCTTTCATAACTTGAAATAACAGTGGGTAATTTTTATGTAAATTTTCTGAAAAAATGTGAATAGTGTGGATAAAGTTGTGAATATCCTATATGATTCAGCAGTTAACTTCTTGTTAACTTGTGGATATCTTCTTTAGTACTTTCATTTATTTTAGTAACATTAAGGCTTTCGATATATTATAAATATAATAATAAAAAAGTAGGGGGAACTTCCCCCTACTTTTTTATTATTGGAAACAATATATCCACACTTGTTCCTTTATCTAACTCACTAGAAAACGTCATCTGCGCGTGGTGAGCTTTAATAATCCGATAGCTGACCATCAGTCCTAAACCTGTACCTTTTTCTTTTGTACTATAAAAAGGCTCACCTATCTTCGCTAACCGTTCAGGAGGAATACCCTGTCCTTCATCAGCAAGCTGCAGCCAAAGATGGTTTTCTTTTACTTTAATCATGATATGAATAGCTCCTCCTTCAGGCATTGCTTCGATAGAATTTTTAATAATATTAATGAATACTTGTTTTAACTGATTTTTATCTCCATACACCTTTGGTAACTGGTCGTCTCTTTCAAATATGAAAGCTACTTCCTTTTTTACTGCTTCAGGTTCAAGAAGTGAGCACACTTCTTGAACAAGCGCTTGCATATTCAAGGGTTCAACATTCATAATCTGAGGTTTTCCCAACATCAAAAATTCTTCTACGATTCCATTCATTCGTTCTAATTCCGTTTCCATGATATCTATATACAAAGCATCTTTAGGATGTTGTTCTTTTAATAAGTGAACAAAACCTTTTAAAGAAGTTAAAGGATTTTTGATTTCATGAGCTACTCCAGCTGCAAGTTCTCCTACAACGGCAAGCTTCTCAGAAGTTCTAAGCTTCTCTTCTGCCTTTTTACGCTCCGTAATATCTGTCGATACGCACAGCATTTGAATCACTTCCTGTTTTTCATTCATAATAGGAAGTTTTGCTGTTTCGACCCAGCGCCGGTTTCCTTTCGAATCTTTAAACTGTTCTTCTAATACCATCCCTTTTTGGGTACAGTTTGAAAACGCCCCTTTATATAAAAGATCTGATTGAAGGTTGAACTGATATTTATCAATTGATTGTCCAATTAAGTCATCAGATTTTTCACCTAAGAGCATCGCAAAAGATTCATTAACGAGAATGAATTCCCTTTTTTGATTGATAGCATAAATATAGCTTGGATTAATGTCAATAACTTGTCTTAAAAACGTTTTTTGTTCCTGCAGCTGATTTTCTTTTTGCTGTAAATTCGCTTTAGAATGGCGTATATAGCTAATCATTTCATTAAACTGTTTAGATAAAATACCGATTTCGCCCCGCTCAATTTCTCGTTCCGGAATTTTTTGATTAAAATTCCCGCGCGCTACTTGTCCCGCCAATTCATATAGTTTATGAATTGGATTCACAATTTGCCTTGCATATAACGCGGTAAAAAAAGAAAGCAGTAAAATCGTAACACCTGAAACGATCCAAAGCGTTTTTTCAAACATTTCATAAGGCCTGTAAATTTCTTCAACAGGTAATTCAGCGACAATTCCCCAATCTAAAACAGGAATATATTCGAAAGACGCAAAGAAATACTTACCTTCGGTGTTCACAACGCGCTGATATCCTGATTTATGATTCATCGTTTCCTGGACGATTTCATTTTTCCTGGCATTTTCACCGATTCTCTGTTTCTCAGGGTGTGAAATAATTCTACCATTGCGGTCTACAATAAACGTATAGCCGTTCTCTCCTATATCGAACGTTTGAAAGATGGATTGAAAACTTTCATTTTCTTCAATTCGCAGCGCTAAATTTACGACCTTTTTTACATTTTGCTGCCCATCCAAAATAGGAATCGCCATCACCACAATGTAATGCCTTGTGTCTGCTGAAACGACATCGCTTAAATATATTTTTTTGGTGCGCAGCGCTTCTTGAAAATATTTTCTTTTACTTAAGTTCACGTGCTTCATATTCTTTAAATCATTCGGGTAATAATGCTCCACATACCCTTTTGTATTAAAAATGGTTCCGCTATCGATATACGGTGAAATATTAACTATTTTCTGCAGTTCTTTGTCTATCTCTTGTTCATCATCCGATAAAAAAATGGGATCTTGCTGTACCTCGTCGCCCAGGCTCCAAATATCTTTAATGACGACGTTAATTTGCTCTTTCATTCTCTTGACGGTTTTATCAGTTACCTGCCGATATTGATCTTGAGAAATATTAGGCAGCATCACTCTTGAAACAATAAACATTAGCGTTAATACGGTACAAATAAGAAGCACATTAATCATGAAGATTTTCCAAAACGTATGAGATTTAAACCATTTCATGTTTGTTCACCTTAATCTAATGAAGTCTATCTCCATTGTACTGCAAAATGAAAACTTTTCCATGTAAATGATAGAATTCCACCTTTAGACATAGAAGAAAAGCATTGGGTTCTACATTACGACCAGAAAACTATGAGCTTTTTCACTGTGTTTTAAACATTTTTTTAGGGTTCTTATATAAACTTTGCTTCCTGCATTTTCTTCATGCAGTAGAAATCCATTATTTATCCTCCAATAAAAAGACCCCATCACGAAATGATGAGGTCACCAATTTACTATTTCTTTTTCCTTCTAGCCCAGTAAAAACCAAATAAGAGAATAAACCAAACGGGTGTCAACAATAAGGCTGGGCGCGTCGCATCAGAAAACAGCATAATAATAAGAATCACTGCAAACAACGCTAGCACAACATAGTTTATAAATGGTGTTAACGGTGCTTTGAATGTTGATGCTGCATGTAGCTGCGGACGCGTTTTTTTATATCTTAGATGACAAATCAAAATGATACTCCACACCCAAATAAAACAAATAGCGCTAATGGTCGTTACGATGCCGAAAGCTTGGTCTGGTATAAGTTTGCTTAAAAGAGCTCCCGCTGAGATGACCAGCGTAGATACAAATAATCCGTTGCTTGGTACGTGGTTTTTATTCAGTTTTGCAAACTTAGATGGCCCTTGGTCATTTTTACTTAAATTATATAAGATACGGCTTGTTGAAAACATTCCGCTATTACAAGCAGAAGCAGCTGAAGTTAATACAACAAAATTGATAATTCCAGCAGCAAGCGGAATTCCGACTAAACTAAAGGTTTTAACAAATGGGCTTTCTGCTGCATTTAATTCCATCCACGGGTTAATAAATAAAAGGACGATAAGCGCTCCAACATAGAAAAATAAGATTCGCAGCGGAATTTTATTAATGGCCGATGGAATATTTTTTTTGGGATTTGATGTTTCTGCTGCCGATACCCCTACCAATTCAACCCCCACGTATGCGAATATAACCATTTGGAATGAAAGTAAGAAACCTGAAACCCCATTTGGAAACAGTCCTCCATGATTCCAAAGGTTTTGAACAGTAACGGATCCCGCGTCTGTTTTAAATCCCATTACCAGCAAAATAACGCCAATAATAATTAATGCAAGAATCGTAATAACCTTTATTAAAGCAAACCAAAACTCTAATTCTCCAAATAATTTTACGGTTAATAAGTTAAGCCCTAATAAAATAATCACACAAATAAGTGCAGGAATCCACTGAGGGATATTGAACCAATATTTCACATATACGCCAACGGCAATCACATCAGCCATAGCTGTCATGATCCAGCAAAACCAGTAGGTCCATCCCGTTACAAATGACGCCCATGGTCCAAGATACTCTTCAGCAACATCAGTTAACGATTGATAACCTGCTTTAGATAGCAGTAGTTCTCCTAGCGCTCTCATCACAAAGAAAAGCGCAATACCCACAATTAAATAAGCAAAGATGATAGAGGGACCTGCAAGCTGTATTGCTTTACCAGAACCTAAAAACAAGCCCGTCCCAATGGTTCCCCCAATCGCGATTAGCTGAACATGACGATTGGATAAATCCCTCTTTAATTCTCGTTGTTCCAACTCTAACTCCTCCTAACAATAAAACCTTTGATACAATCGTGCAGACTACAAAATAAAGTCCAATAAAAAAAGAGATTGGATGCGCTCCAATCTCATGGTCATAAGAATAACAAATATTAAGGTACATGCTACCAATTAGTAACATGCCAAATAAATATCCGGTACTCTTCTGTCCTTTTGCCTGAGATTGTGAACCCTTCGGCGTCGCGAAACTATCGCGATCTCTCCAGAAGCTGCTCCTGCTATAGTGTGACCCACAGCAATCATAGCTTTCTACGTATTAAATTTTTCAATCAATAGAATGACTGTCGAATAGTTGTTTATTCTAATACCAGTTGAATGCTTTGTCAATAAG
>ENA-ORXC01000527-ORXC01000527.1-marine-metagenome-genome-assembly--contig:-NODE-527-length-26411-cov-5.856269_pt1 | contig 26411 bp, 30 predicted proteins | sample MGYA00237865_ERZ511478 | MGnify/ENA metagenome assembly ERZ511478
GTTATTGCTTTATTGGAGTAACACTGTAATTTTTTTGTCCTTCACCTAAAATCTTTGTTAAATTTGTTTTAGGTGAGCGAAGCGTCAGTAGGTTTCAATCCTTGTTATAATGGAAGTGGGGTAAGAAGAATACCTGCTTCAATGCTGAAATTCCAATCAGGATTCGTTTCAATCCTTGTTATAATGGAAGTGGGGTAAGAAGCATGGCATGAACATAGACCGCGATTCGATGATGACGGTTTCAATCCTTGTTATAATGGAAGTGGGGTAAGAAGTTTAGCGATATTCGATAAAAATTGTACATCATGCCAGTTTCAATCCTTGTTATAATGGAAGTGGGGTAAGAAGCATCGACGCTCAACACATCGACGATGGAAGCGATGGTTTCAATCCTTGTTATAATGGAAGTGGGGTAAGAAGTATTTCATCTGTACTGTATTCGCGTAAGTATGTGGGCGGTTTCAATCCTTGTTATAATGGAAGTGGGGTAAGAAGACCAAAAACGAAAAAGCGGACTTGGTGGCAAAAAAGTTTCAATCCTTGTTATAATGGAAGTGGGGTAAGAAGTGCGAATTATCGCCATCGTTGCAATCGGGCGATTGCTGTTTCAATCCTTGTTATAATGGAAGTGGGGTAAGAAGCGTAATTTCGCGCCCTGACAGCCTTCAAACACGTAAGTTTCAATCCTTGTTATAATGGAAGTGGGGTAAGAAGCTGAATGATAGCGTTATTTCTCCTTGTCAAAGCCTGTGTTTCAATCCTTGTTATAATGGAAGTGGGGTAAGAAGATGATTCCAACCTTTTCCATACTCGGCACCATGGAAGTTTCAATCCTTGTTATAATGGAAGTGGGGTAAGAAGTAATCGGGTGTACCTCCGAATTTGGGTTCGTAATAGGTTTCAATCCTTGTTATAATGGAAGTGGGGTAAGAAGCGTCTGACTTCTGTAATTAATATTTTCCGTATTAATAGTTTCAATCCTTGTTATAATGGAAGTGGGGTAAGAAGAGCAACCCAAATGTTAGCTTCATGGCTGCCGTCTTGTTTCAATCCTTGTTATAATGGAAGTGGGGTAAGAAGATATCTTAGCGAAATAGAAAGCGGACAGCGCAGGGGGTTTCAATCCTTGTTATAATGGAAGTGGGGTAAGAAGGTACACATACAGGCAAACATGGTATGCACCTTTTGGGTTTCAATCCTTGTTATAATGGAAGTGGGGTAAGAAGGTAAATATGGAAATGGGATAGTAAGAAGCGAAAGGTAGTTTCAATCCTTGTTATAATGGAAGTGGGGTAAGAAGTTCGCAATTAGGATAGCTGCTGAAGGTTGCGGATTGAGTTTCAATCCTTGTTATAATGGAAGTGGGGTAAGAAGAACCGTATCACCATTAGGTGCATCGCTATAATTGTAGTTTCAATCCTTGTTATAATGGAAGTGGGGTAAGAAGCGGCGACGGCGACGACGATATTGAAATGAAAATCGACAGTTTCAATCCTTGTTATAATGGAAGTGGGGTAAGAAGACGGTGGACAATGAATCGGGATTGAATAAGAAAATGTTTCAATCCTTGTTATAATGGAAGTGGGGTAAGAAGACAAATTTTAAACATAAATAAATAATTGTAATATAAGTTTCAATCCTTGTTATAATGGAAGTGGGGTAAGAAGAAAACCGTATCAACATTAGGTGCATCGCTATAATTGTAGTTTCAATCCTTGTTATAATGGAAGTGGGGTAAGAAGATCCCAACTCATCCATCGCCTCCGGGTACGAAAGCGGTTTCAATCCTTGTTATAATGGAAGTGGGGTAAGAAGGATTATTGAAAAAACGACCCCGAAATATCAAGTCATGTTTCAATCCTTGTTATAATGGAAGTGGGGTAAGAAGTACAAACCTCAAAGCACGAGAACGCTCCCGAAATCCGTTTCAATCCTTGTTATAATGGAAGTGGGGTAAGAAGAGTGACGCTAATTCAAGCACTCCAAACGGATCCATGGTTTCAATCCTTGTTATAATGGAAGTGGGGTAAGAAGTGGCTTAGAAGATATGTTGATTGACACCCGGCACGAGTTTCAATCCTTGTTATAATGGAAGTGGGGTAAGAAGTTTTATAGAATTGAATACAAAAAGTACGAAAAAAAGTTTCAATCCTTGTTATAATGGAAGTGGGGTAAGAAGGCGAATGTGTTGATATTATTTTGCAGAACGGTTCGAGTTTCAATCCTTGTTATAATGGAAGTGGGGTAAGAAGATAATTTGCCCCGTCAGTGTGATGCTGACGGGGCTTGTTTCAATCCTTGTTATAATGGAAGTGGGGTAAGAAGCGCTGCAAGAAACGTACCCGTTCACAATAGAAAAACGTTTCAATCCTTGTTATAATGGAAGTGGGGTAAGAAGCATAGTGATACGCGCGAAGCCCTACGATACAGCAATGTTTCAATCCTTGTTATAATGGAAGTGGGGTAAGAAGCATCATCGTTCATGGGTTCGATGTATGGATTATCAAAGTTTCAATCCTTGTTATAATGGAAGTGGGGTAAGAAGACCGCCACACAAGCTACATCGTCGAACGAATCGTCTGGTTTCAATCCTTGTTATAATGGAAGTGGGGTAAGAAGTAAGGAAGCGCATGAGCATAGAATGAAAGAAGTCCTGTTTCAATCCTTGTTATAATGGAAGTGGGGTAAGAAGCACTTTCGTCACTTTTGTCACTTTTCATTTTTTTTAGTTTCAATCCTTGTTATAATGGAAGTGGGGTAAGAAGCATATACTTTGGTATATTCGGGGCATTTGGAATGAAGTTTCAATCCTTGTTATAATGGAAGTGGGGTAAGAAGCCAGCATCTGCGTCACAATCATCGTACATACCTTCGGTTTCAATCCTTGTTATAATGGAAGTGGGGTAAGAAGGAGAATTGGCTTAACTTGATTGTTACCGGGCTTGGGTTTCAATCCTTGTTATAATGGAAGTGGGGTAAGAAGAACGGGCAGTGAGGGGATTATCCTTTCATTATCTCATGTTTCAATCCTTGTTATAATGGAAGTGGGGTAAGAAGTGTAATAGTGTTCGGGCTTGATAGTGCCGTCAACAAGTTTCAATCCTTGTTATAATGGAAGTGGGGTAAGAAGTAGAATAAGTATTTTTTTCATTATAATATAATTTTGTTTCAATCCTTGTTATAATGGAAGTGGGGTAAGAAGTTAAGTGGTATTACGGTGCTACCCACTGTCACATTGTTTCAATCCTTGTTATAATGGAAGTGGGGTAAGAAGCGGGAGATTTATTTCTGAACTGTGCTGATGTCAATAGTTTCAATCCTTGTTATAATGGAAGTGGGGTAAGAAGAGAAGTTAATTTGCTTTACAGGAACGCCACTAACGTCGTTTCAATCCTTGTTATAATGGAAGTGGGGTAAGAAGTTCTTTTTCTTTGGGGAGGATGCTTTGTACAGCATCAGTTTCAATCCTTGTTATAATGGAAGTGGGGTAAGAAGTTTCACTCCGAGTAATGTGAGTGATGTGAGTGATGATAGTTTCAATCCTTGTTATAATGGAAGTGGGGTAAGAAGATTATTGAAAAAACCACCCCGAAATATCAAGTCATGTTTCAATCCTTGTTATAATGGAAGTGGGGTAAGAAGTTTCATGGATTATTCAGAAAGTAGCAATTATCAGTAAGTTTCAATCCTTGTTATAATGGAAGTGGGGTAAGAAGACGGAAGATGAGGACGAGGACGATTATTAATCATTTTGTTTCAATCCTTGTTATAATGGAAGTGGGGTAAGAAGCTAATAGAAAATGGGCGTTAGATTGCTTATTGAAAAGTTTCAATCCTTGTTATAATGGAAGTGGGGTAAGAAGCACATCATTAAGGATTGAATCAACATCTTCTTGGGGTTTCAATCCTTGTTATAATGGAAGTGGGGTAAGAAGCAAAAAGAAAAAACTCCTCAACAAAGATAAAACGCGTTTCAATCCTTGTTATAATGGAAGTGGGGTAAGAAGGAATTATCTCTAAGTCATTACATTCAGCCCAATGTTGTTTCAATCCTTGTTATAATGGAAGTGGGGTAAGAAGTAGAAGTAATTATAAATGGAGTCACTACGCTATTGTCGTTTCAATCCTTGTTATAATGGAAGTGGGGTAAGAAGTAAAACAATATCACTTATTAAAAAAAGTATTATTATGTTTCAATCCTTGTTATAATGGAAGTGGGGTAAGAAGTAGAGCGTGGAGTTTGACCAATAATTCCGCACGTTCGTTTCAATCCTTGTTATAATGGAAGTGGGGTAAGAAGTTGGCGTTGTTCGTGCTGTTTAAGCCCTGTCTGTTCCGTTTCAATCCTTGTTATAATGGAAGTGGGGTAAGAAGCAGACGTTCTAAGACGTTCTAAGACGTTCTAAGCAAGTTTCAATCCTTGTTATAATGGAAGTGGGGTAAGAAGAGAGGGTTGGGATTTTGACTCCTATTACTCTAATCACGTTTCAATCCTTGTTATAATGGAAGTGGGGTAAGAAGGACTTGTGCGTTACGTCTGAATACTTGACTTTTGACGTTTCAATCCTTGTTATAATGGAAGTGGGGTAAGAAGATAACAGGATGACGGGGGACAAACAAGGGTCTTATTGTTTCAATCCTTGTTATAATGGAAGTGGGGTAAGAAGTATATCAGTTTATTGGTTATCAGTGTGTTAGGTGTGGTTTCAATCCTTGTTATAATGGAAGTGGGGTAAGAAGTCATAAGTAGGTGCTATATCTTGAAACACGTTAACACGTTTCAATCCTTGTTATAATGGAAGTGGGGTAAGAAGTCGTATTCTACACAAACAGCAGATTGGGGTTCTACAGTTTCAATCCTTGTTATAATGGAAGTGGGGTAAGAAGCTTACGAAGCTCCTGCCGGAGAAATGCTACATCGCCGTTTCAATCCTTGTTATAATGGAAGTGGGGTAAGAAGTATCGCTGCGATCACGATATCCGAAAGACGCATCTTCGTTTCAATCCTTGTTATAATGGAAGTGGGGTAAGAAGTCCTTTAGAATTTGTTCGAGCATATTTGACTATTTCGTTTCAATCCTTGTTATAATGGAAGTGGGGTAAGAAGTACTATATAGCCCGGCTTGGTTGGGTATGAAACCTGGTTTCAATCCTTGTTATAATGGAAGTGGGGTAAGAAGTTGTTTTTGGTGTCCCGATTCAATTTGGCTTAATTTGTTTCAATCCTTGTTATAATGGAAGTGGGGTAAGAAGGAACATTCATTTTGTTTTGTTTTGATTTGGGTACATTGTTTCAATCCTTGTTATAATGGAAGTGGGGTAAGAAGTTTAATACCTTTGTAGTATGAAAAATACAGACACAAGGTTTCAATCCTTGTTATAATGGAAGTGGGGTAAGAAGACCATACTTGTCAGTGTTTATTCGACATTTATCTATGTTTCAATCCTTGTTATAATGGAAGTGGGGTAAGAAGAGTGCATGGGGTATTTGACCGAGATGGGCGTTTGTTTAGTTTCAATCCTTGTTATAATGGAAGTGGGGTAAGAAGACTGAAAATATCAGTACGCCCGAAACGGACAGCCTATGTTTCAATCCTTGTTATAATGGAAGTGGGGTAAGAAGAATAATGGCTGGTGGTTGGCACAGGTCATCATACCTGTTTCAATCCTTGTTATAATGGAAGTGGGGTAAGAAGTGTACCACAAAGATAGGCTAAAATAACCAAACTTCGTTTCAATCCTTGTTATAATGGAAGTGGGGTAAGAAGGAAACTCCAAGCTATCTATGACATCACTTTCGGCACGTTTCAATCCTTGTTATAATGGAAGTGGGGTAAGAAGTAACGACATAATAAACCACAATAGCAAATTAAATACATGTTTCAATCCTTGTTATAATGGAAGTGGGGTAAGAAGATAATTGTAAGCATTACATTAATGGTACTGGCGAGTTGTTTCAATCCTTGTTATAATGGAAGTGGGGTAAGAAGACATACACACCGAAAGGAAAAGGAAAATAGGTCATGGTTTCAATCCTTGTTATAATGGAAGTGGGGTAAGAAGTCGTAATCCGACAATGTTGGGATGAAATTCTCCGGGTGTTTCAATCCTTGTTATAATGGAAGTGGGGTAAGAAGTTCTTTCAATAGCATCTTGACAACCTCTAATCGCTTGTTTCAATCCTTGTTATAATGGAAGTGGGGTAAGAAGCGACTACTCATGCAAGAAATGCAATATTTGATTTTGGTTTCAATCCTTGTTATAATGGAAGTGGGGTAAGAAGCCGACCCTAACGGCTACATTAAGACCGTACAAGGCGGTTTCAATCCTTGTTATAATGGAAGTGGGGTAAGAAGTCGAAACTTATTGTATCGTATTGATTGAAGCAATTAGTTTCAATCCTTGTTATAATGGAAGTGGGGTAAGAAGTCGTATAATGGAAATTGTAAGGAGAATATCAGCAAGGTTTCAATCCTTGTTATAATGGAAGTGGGGTAAGAAGTTTTTTTCTTTAATGTACCCAAATTTAATCAGGTCGTGTTTCAATCCTTGTTATAATGGAAGTGGGGTAAGAAGCGTCAATTCGCCGCTTTATTTCATTTATAATTTCCTGTTTCAATCCTTGTTATAATGGAAGTGGGGTAAGAAGAAACGGTGGAGATAGGGAAATCCCCGAAAATTTTATGTTTCAATCCTTGTTATAATGGAAGTGGGGTAAGAAGCTTTTACAAGGAGAAATAAGGATATTATTTAGGCGGAGTTTCAATCCTTGTTATAATGGAAGTGGGGTAAGAAGGTCGAACTAACGTAGGGGATTTTTTTCCAAACAACATGTTTCAATCCTTGTTATAATGGAAGTGGGGTAAGAAGCCTACGTGTCTTATCGTCCACATCCTTTGCATCAGCGTTTCAATCCTTGTTATAATGGAAGTGGGGTAAGAAGTAACACCCGAAAAGACAGCCCTAATGTTGGCAATAGGTTTCAATCCTTGTTATAATGGAAGTGGGGTAAGAAGCATCTTCTTGGGTAAAGTTTCTACGGGCTTTTATTGGTTTCAATCCTTGTTATAATGGAAGTGGGGTAAGAAGGGCATTAATCGCCGCCGGCTTCAAAATTCCCAAAAAGTTTCAATCCTTGTTATAATGGAAGTGGGGTAAGAAGTTGAAGGCGAAGGCGGCGAAGGCAAAAGGTTAGCGAAGTTTCAATCCTTGTTATAATGGAAGTGGGGTAAGAAGTTTACAGCGCAGGAAGCGTTGGACGCCGGACTGATGTTTCAATCCTTGTTATAATGGAAGTGGGGTAAGAAGATCCCGAAGAATTAGACATTTCAGATTTGAAGTCTGTTTCAATCCTTGTTATAATGGAAGTGGGGTAAGAAGAAACGCTGACACATATTATTATTACAAGAAATCAAGTTTCAATCCTTGTTATAATGGAAGTGGGGTAAGAAGAAAAGGATGTCTTCGTTCTTCAAGACATCATGAAAAAGTTTCAATCCTTGTTATAATGGAAGTGGGGTAAGAAGTCCCGCAGCATCGTATTGATGCGTTCATCGACGCTGTTTCAATCCTTGTTATAATGGAAGTGGGGTAAGAAGGCAGATGAAGAAAGGAAAGGAATCTTGATTTTTGGGGTTTCAATCCTTGTTATAATGGAAGTGGGGTAAGAAGTGTCCCAAGATTGGGAACATGTCGGTGGACGTGGCAAGTTTCAATCCTTGTTATAATGGAAGTGGGGTAAGAAGCCATGAGCGTGCGGAGAATGCCGCCATTGCTGCGTAGTTTCAATCCTTGTTATAATGGAAGTGGGGTAAGAAGGTATTAATGTGCATCTTTGTAGTGTGGCAAGGAAATGTTTCAATCCTTGTTATAATGGAAGTGGGGTAAGAAGTATATCAAGAAAAACGGCAAAATAATGAAATTCAGTTTCAATCCTTGTTATAATGGAAGTGGGGTAAGAAGAACAGGCTAATGACGAATTGATTAAGTGCTTAGGAGTTTCAATCCTTGTTATAATGGAAGTGGGGTAAGAAGCATGAGTAAAATAATAAATATAAACAATAAAAATAGTTTCAATCCTTGTTATAATGGAAGTGGGGTAAGAAGCAAAAAGAAGCCCGAAGCCAAAGATGGCGCAAGACCCAAAGGTGCTCGCGTACATCGAAAGGTTCAAAGGTGTGGCGAAGTCGGAGTTTCATAAGTACAATATACCGCCTGCCATTAAGTTGGCGCAGGGCATATTGGAAAGTGGAGCGAATACGTCTAAGTTGGTGCAAAAAACAAATAATCATTTCGGGATGAAGTGTCATAGCCGAAAGTGTCGTAAGGGGCATTGTATTAATTTTCACAGTGACCATTCAAAAGACTTCTTCCGCAATTACGATACGGCATGGGAAAGTTACCGCGATCACTCGAAGCTGCTCAATAACGATAGATACAGGCATTTGCAAAAGCTATGCCCGTATGATTACCATAGTTGGGCTAAGGGGCTAAGATTGGCAGGGTACGCAACAGACCCAAAATACCCCGAAAAACTGATAAGCGTAATTGAAAATTATCGCTTATATAAGATAAAGTAAGATTTGTTTTCAAGTGGGTTTTTATAGTTCAAGTCGGCACTCATTCCGAGTGTCGGCTTTATTTCTTTAATTTAAAAAAATGTAATATGTTTAAAGGCGACGGTAAATGTGGAAATGGGATAGTAAGAAGCGAAAGATATAAAGAAAGTGTGCCCCCTAAGTGGGCTAATGAGTCAAATTCAAACCTTGCAATTCAAAAAGAATGCGTATCTTTGTTAAATCATTACAGGGCAAAAATGAATGATGCTGATTCGGAAAAAGATTTTCACGAAGCGCGACGAACGGTTGCCATTTTGGAGTTTGCTGAGCAAACGGTGAACGAAACAATAACTAAGGCAAAGAGACACGGAAAATTGTAAAATGGCAAAAAAGAAAAAGCAAATATTAGAGATTCATATTGACACTGGCAACTTGGTTCGCTGGCAGGACATTCAGATGCTACAGCCGGATAACCTGAAAATTAATAGAAACCACCGAGCCATTGCCGATTCAATGAAGTTACACGGCATTAGAAAGGCTTTTGATGTATGGATTGACCCTGACGGCATAATATGGTCTTTGGACGGTGTGGGTCGTTGTGAGACGTTCAGAGGTGAACATTTCGAGGGATGGGAGATTCCTGAAATGATGCCCGTTAATTTCCACGTTTGCGAAGACAGGAAAGAAGCCATTGCCATATTGTCTAATGTATTCAGTCAGAAAGAAGCACAAGTTAATGAGGTTGTGTTTGGTGAGTGGTTGGATATTGAGGAGATTGACATGGGGAGTGATATGATTTTGGGTGATATGGATTTTGGGTTTGTCGAAGATGACGAACCCAAACAGCACGAAGCAAAAAAACAAGTAAATCAGAATGAAAAAATAAAAGGAACTGACATTGAAAAACTAAGTGAGTTGTCTGGCTACAAAACAGCAATGTCAAGAACAAAAATATCTGCACCTATTAGATACTTGAAAAATAAAAATCTTTTACTTGGTGATGTTTTGGATTATGGTGGCGGGAAGGAAATACACGATTATGAAATATATGACCCTGCGTTTAATCCTGATATGAAATTACTAACAAGAAAATATGATACAATTACATGCAACTATGTTCTTAATGTTTTGCCTTTGGAGCATAACTGCATTGAATTAATTTTTTCTATATTTTATATCTTGAAGCCGTCTGGAATTGCTTATTTTTCGGTTTACCAAAAAGACGAATTTGACACAAAAAGTAAAAGTGGTTTTCAGTCTGGAAAGTCACTTAAATGCTGGATTGAATTTTTCTCAAAAATTAAAATTACAGCACACGTTGTCTGTAAAAAAAATAATATATTTTCTGTAAAAAAAAACATAATAATTTTGCTATTCTCATTTTTTTGTATTATATTTGTAACATGATAGCAAATACACAAAATATCACAGCAAGAGAAATAGCGCAAATGAAAGTCCATAATCCTGCCATTATGGGCGGACATAAAAAGCTAAAAATATATGGAAAATTAAAATGTCCAAACGCTGCGAAGTGGGTAGCTAAAGGACATTACGTAAAGCAAAGGGTTTTGTTTGACAACGAAGACGAGGCCAAGCAAAACAATTACAGACCTTGTGCATGTTGTATGCCAAACGAATACAAGGCATGGAAAGAAAATCAGAACTAAATGCAATTATCATTATTAGAAATATTGGATGACGTGGACTACCGAAACCAAAGGGTAGTGATAGGACTGTCAGGCGGAATAAACTCGGCGGCTGTTCTTGCTTACGTTGCATCTCAAATAGAAAATAAACCTAAAGACCTACATTTGTTTTATGCTCACTTTTCCGAACACTCTACCGGAACATTAGATTTTGTTTTCGATTGCGTAAATTACGCAAAAAAGCATTTTGAAAATGTGACGTTCAAAATGACTGAAAATTCAATCAATGAATTTTTTGTTGAAAAAAAAATGATACCTCACCCAATGGTTGCGCCATGTACAAAAATTCTCAAAGTGCTACCTATACGGGAATACATGATTGACAACAAAATTGATGTTGATTTGGTAGGGTATGTCAGAGAGGAAAAGCGAAGGGTAAAGAATCAGCAAAAATTTGCTCAACAAAGAAAAGAATACCCTATATTGCATCTTTCAAATGAAGATTGTTTTGTATTGGTAAAAAAGGAGATAGGTTACTATCCTGACATATATGACATATTTTGGAGTGATAAAAGGATATTGCCATTTTTAAATTTTAGAAAAGAAAGCATGCCAAAACAGCAATTTGATGTAGTGATGAAATATGCTATGCGTGGTTATGGTCACAGGAAAACTAAAAGGGTATTTTCGCACAATAATTGTTTGCCTTGTAAGAATATGCAGACTTGGGAATATTACATGACGATGCTTTTTTTTCCTGATGCCATTGAAAAGGCAAACGAGACTGCTGATGTAATAGGTAGTTATTGGGGTAGAGATGCAGATGCTTTTTATGAAATGGGAAAAAGTACGTCATGTACTTATTGCGAAATTTAAACTAACGGCAGATTAACGGCACAAAATTATGAAGCACGTAATTGACCCAAACGCTGGCAAAGCTACACAATTTACGTCCGCAAATGCAAAGGAAATGCAAGCAAGGGGCGCGAAAACTAAACGGTATAATGCTATGATTGACGAGCAATTGAAAGACATGGTGAATGAGGATGGTAAGATTGTCATTCCTGAGAATAGGGTGCAGCAAAACGGCGACGGCACTTATACTATTGTTATGCCAAAAATTCAAATATTACTTTCTAATTTGGTTAATCGTTCTATGACAAAGGGGAATGGCGGATTGAGGGCATTGATGTATTTGTTGAATCGCTTGGGTGGTATGCCGATACAGAAATTAGAAGCGAAGCACGAAATAGTTGAAGACATGGAACTGGTGTTACTGCCTGCTGATGACGATGACGAATAAATAAATAATTGTAATATATGAAAAGATTTGAACGAGACTGGTTTGACCTTCACCAAATGGATTGCATAGACTTGTTAAAGGAAACGCCTGACGGGTTTTACGATTTGGCTATTGTTGACCCTGAATATGGCATAAAGATAAATAATAATATTGGAAGGCGAAAAGGCGACAAACACTCAGGGCATAAAAAAGTAGAATGGGATAATGACATACCGAGCGATTTATATTTTTCTGAAGTGTTTAGGGCTTCAAAAAATCAGATAATTTGGGGCGCAAATTATTTTCCTTTTGTCTGGAGTAGTGGCTGCAAGTGTTTTTTGATATGGGATAAAAAATTTTCAAATGATGTGTCTTTTTCAAGGTATGAATTTGCATGGACTTCATTTAATCAAACATCAAAAGGATTCGACTATTCGCCAAGCAACCAAAAGAATAAAATACACCCAACACAGAAGCCCGTACAGCTTTATAAGTGGATTCTAAAAAATTACGCCAAGCCAAACGACAAAATACTCGACACTCACATAGGAAGTGGCAGCATAGTTTTAGCGGTTAATGATGTGAATAAAAAAGATAATATGAATTTACATATTACGGGAACAGAATTAGACCACGATTATTTTACGGATATGATTAAGAGAATACAAGAAAACACATTGCAAATGAGCATATTTGAATGAAACGAGTAGGATTCTCATTAAAAAAAGTAGTTCCCGTTTATCGTAAGTACATAAAGAGCGATAAAGGGGAATTTGTGCTGTACGGTAGTCGTGACAGCGCAAAGACTTTTCACGCCTGTTTGAAAATGCTTTTGAAGTGCATCGGGTCACGCAAGGGAAAATTCAAAGGCGCATTAGTGAGACGGCATAGGGGTGAGGTTGGCGGTTCGCTGTACGCTGCTATGAAAAAGATTATTCAGCTCTACAAAATGGATAGTCTGTTTGACTGCAACGACCATACACATATTATTACTTTTGTTAATGGAAACCAAATAGTTCCTTTAGGTTTGCAAGAAAGCTCGAAGGATAGTAAGGGTAAGGGCAAGGCTGTTGACGACCTAACAGATGCTATCATTGACGAAGCTGACCAGATAACCGAAGAGCAATTTGACACGCTGGACTTTACATTGAGAGCGTCGGAAAATAACCAAATAACTCTAATATGTAATAGTGTCTATCCTCAACACTGGATAGTCCGCAGATGGCTTCCTGATAATCCGCAAGCATACGAGCGAAAGGACGGGATGCATGATTACATACCGTCACGACATGACGATGCGATGGTGCTACACACTTGTTATAAGCACAATCCTTATGTAAGTGAAAAGAAAAAGGCGAAGTTTGAACGCTTGCCCGAAAAGAAGTACAATCGTCACGCATTAGGCTTATTGAGGTCGGCACAGTCTGGAGGTGAAGCAATACCAAACTATGACGAAAGTACGCACGTTGGTGACTACGAATTGAACCCTTACGAGTTGTGTTACATTGTGCAGGATTTCAACAAGCACCCGTTTCATTACACGGCTATAATGCAGGGCTTTCCGAGCGTGGACGGTAAGACGTTTTACTTGCGTGTGGTGAAGGAAATTACCGAGCCGAATACAAGCGCACCCAACGCAGCGAAAAAGGCGTGTGCCTGGCTCATAAAGCAGGGTTACGCATCGAATAAGGTAATGTATGCAGGTGACTATTCGGGCAATAGTACGGGAGACGTAGATATAACAAGTCAAGTTCAACGGTCACTTACTACGATAGGCAAGTACTGGAATGTGATTGATAGGACAAAACCGAATCCTCCGGTGGTTACTTCTATTGAGTTTGTTGATGACTTATTCACCAACGAGCAAAACACATTAGGCACTTTTGGGAAAAAACAAATAGTTTTGGGAATTGACAGAAATTGCCTATATTGCACAAGCGATTTGAGCGACACGAAAATTGACCCGACTGGTAGGCTCGCAAAAGTGATGGGTGACACGATAACGATTAACGGGCAGCCTTATTCATTCGAGACGGTGGACAATGAATCGGGATTGAATAAGAAAATAAAATTTCAATTGAGGGGTCACGCAGTAGACGTATTGAGATATGGATTTATCGCTATATTACGGAGCGAGTGGGAGTATTGGAAAAAGGAGAGTTTCGTAAAGGAATTTAATAAAGCTGCATAAAATAAATATAAATAAATAATAATATGAAAAAGTCAGAATTAAAAAATCGTCTTGATAGGCAAGGCGAAAAAATCATTGCACTCACAAAGCGCGTAGCTGAATTAGAAAAAAACAAAAATGACTTGCATGGTACATGTTCATCAATTCAAAACTTGGCAGAGCAACGACATAAGTTGTTGGTGCGAAAGATTGACGAATTGACCGAGACGGTCAGAGAAAATGAAAAAGAGACTGATACGCTCAAAGAGGATGTACTTAGGATTCGTGAAAACCCTGTCAAAAATAAACGTACAACATATCCGGCAGGAACTAATTTTTTGCAATTAAGTGAGTCAAGCAAAAAAAAATTCCGAGACGCTCGAAATTTCTATGATTGGTCACGATTTGCCTATAAATGCAGTTAAAACTATATTGCACCATGGCTTTAGCGGTTCGCAATTTACGAGCGTGGAAGATGCCGCGAAATATTTAGAGAAAATTAACATTCACTTCAAAAATTAATATGAAAAGATTTAAATTAAAATTAAAAATATTAATCTTGTCTTACGTTTTTCCGTTTCCTGAATACGCTATGGCGTGTGATGGTGAATTATTGTTTTGGCGATGGATGTACGGCAAAAAAATAAAAGTGGCAAAAATTGACGCTTACCACAATACAGGTGGTTACGCAATAATTGACATTTCAGAATTAGAATCTCGCTCTATTGCAATGCAAAGTAGGGGTCACATAATGAGTGACCATGCTTTTAATATCGCTTTGGAAAAATCAAATTTAATATGAGTAAAATAATAAATATAAACAATAAAAATCCAAACATTCCCAAACCGAACACCCCTGCACCGCCACCACCGGTAAAATTAAAGCCCGAACAAGAAAAAAAAGCACACGTTCAAAAGAAAAAGGAATTGACGAAACGGATGTTAAAAACGTTCAAGTGTAGGAATGGAAAAAGTGTTGACCGCTTCGTGTTTGAGCGCGAGGGCATTAAAAACATTCTCTACCCGATGCGCGGCTTAGTTCGCATAGATGACGGGCAAAATGAACACGGGCAGGTGTGGGTATCAAAAGAAGTGTATGATGCTCAACAGACGCACCCGGATAGCATCAGAAAGCTATCCGATAAGACGCAGCGAATGAGCGACAAGGCAAAGAGCGAAATTGTAATGATAAAATTACAGGTCGTACCGCCTTACAAGATTCGCAACCACCACCATCCCTTGATGACGGATAGGGGTAAATATAAAACCACTGACTACCCATTCCATCGTGACGGCTTGAACTACTCGCGTAAGAATCGCGTCAAGTACATGCACACTTTTGATGTGGACGCGAATCAAGATTTTCTTCGTATCTCCATGCGTGACGCGATTATCGAAGCAAAAGGGCTTGAATGGATTGACAAAAAATTGACGCCAAGATTAATCCGCAAATTCAGAAAGACGCAAGCGACATGGCAGGAAGTTCAACAAAATAAGGATTTTTCAATATTTGATTTATTGAAATATAAATTACGCCTTACTGACTATTTGCCGTCCGAATATCTGCAAAAAGAATATTTCGCTATATTCTTGGAGTTGGAGCATGACAGCCAAACGATGAATGATATAATGATGTCGTGTTTGTCCGCTTGTATGATAGATGCAAAAGACCAAAAACTCGGCTTCAAAATGATGTATGAGCTGTTTGGTCAGGCGTGCGGAATGAGCGAGGTAGATATTGAAATGTTGGTGCAAAAAGAAATTAAAGAAATTGTAATATAATGATTAACGCGAACCAAACCGAACAAATGTCGTACTATTGCGAAACGGCACTAAATGGATTCAATCCTAAGACGCTACGGGGCGTTATGAGCATTATTAATGTATTGGAGCTATGGAGAGATAACAAATCGGATTACCCCCCGATACAGTTACCCAAAAGCGGTGCAAGGCTTAATGAGTTCATTCGTCAGCTACGTATGCCCGTTGGCGATTGCCCCTCATGCCCAATGACCCGACCCATGAAGTTGGCATTGGCAAAAGAGGGTTTGAGTTTGGTGCGGATTATCCTGCAAAATTGTGAGGGCTTCAAAGAAAAAACGAAGCCGAGTAATGTGAGGGATTTGATGGTGATTAGGGTAAGGGAATAAAAAAAAGCCTTGTCAAAAGTGACAAAGCTTGAATTAAATGGCGACTGTGCGGAGATTTATTTATGTAAATAATAAATATCCGGTACTTCTTGCTCCTCATAAGTGACAATGGCGTACATATCATTTGAGCCACTGCCGCTATCAATATAAGGTTTAATCCACTCTAAAAATTCTTCAACGTTTCCATCGTAATTTTTGAAATTAGATCTAGTTGATATATGGTATGACTGAGTTATCTTATCAAACCACATTTTAGAAACTGGCCTATTGATTGCAAAATAATAAGACCCATTGCGAAGCATGTACCTTGTCCATCCGTAAAAAGGAAAGTTTTTTGGTTCATTTTCGTTTTCGCCTATCATGTATTCAAGGCAGTCAATTATTTCCTTTGGAGTATCTTTTTTTAGTTCTGCACCAAAAATAAGTTCCGTGAACATTCCCATAATACTTTTTATTTTAATTATTGAATAATAGCAAGTTTAAGAATAAAAAACGAGAATAGCAAATTTTAAACATAAATAAATAATTGTAATATAATAAATGAGGTCATACAAAATAAATAAAGAAATATTCAAATTCAAAGATGGCTTTTCAGAATTGACGGTGTATGATTTTGAATTGATGTGGAAGTACATTGCGATGCACGATAAAAAGGTGCAACGTTTCAAACGAATTACAGAGTTGGCGGGGGCAAATCAATTTGATGACATTAAGGATAATGAAGCCGAACAAATCGGAATTGATTTGACGAGAATCAAAGCGTCTATTCTCCAAGTCCTATGCACTGAACCAAAACGATTTGCATTGTATATTGTCAATACAATGCGATGCCAAAATGATTTCCACCAACAAATTGAAAACCTACTCAACAAGGGCTGCCAAATCAAAACAAAACGTAAGAAAAAGCGGTCAAAGATAGATGACGGCTACCGTTTTTCATTATTAAGCCAATTTACCGACCCTAACGGCTACATTAAGACCGTACAGGGCGTAAAATCATTTACGCTTACAATTACACCTGAAAGTAAAGAAACGCCTTCAAATCGCAGCAAAAAGGGCAAAAAAGTAACATTTGAAGCCTTTGGAATGGATGCACAATGCGTAAACCGCGTCAAACAAGTAAAAGCTATGTTGTTATCCGGTGACTGGTCACAATTACGTAGATTGGTAGCAATGATTGTCAGACCATCAAATCAAACTAAGGAGGTTTCATTTTCAAAACAAAATGATGGTGTGCTGAATGTTCAAAATGAAGGTGCGAGCATCTTGTCTATTTTGAATCAATGGGATGAAAATAATACAAAACAAATTGAGTTACAAATGGAACAATTCAAAACGTTGCAATTTGATACGGCGATAGGCTTAGTGAATCAAATTGAATCTTTTTTTTTGATTTGACAGAAACGTATGCAGATTTTTTCAACGGCGAGGGTGCGATGGTGACAGAGGAGCAAGACCTCGAGGACGCTTTCGGAATGGATATATCAATTGACTATTTAAGGGAAAATTCCCATTATAGTATAGAAGTTATTGGTATGATGGACTATTCATATTTTTTGCATCAACTGGCGTTCTTTTCATCTAAGGCAGAAGCGAGACAGGCAAGGGCAAAACATGAGAGAGAGAAAGCGGAAGCGGAAGCGCAAAGTAAAGGTAAGAAATAAAAAAGCCCTGCCTAAAAGTTGGCAAGGCTTAAAAAATGACATATATAAATAATTATAATCATTAAACTTTATGTATCATTGGGTTTAAATATTATTTTAATAATTGAACCGCTTAAATTATTTATAAGAACGGTGTTTCTAAAAAAAGTTATTTTAACTTCTTGGTCAATAATTACGTGACCGACAAAGTTATGTTTTTCGTATGTATGCCGCCAAACTGAAAGGGAATTTTCACCATTTTTTTTAAGTAAAAACCCAAACTCTTTTGAACTTGAATGTAGGTTAAATAGCCCGCATTGTATATTTACAGTTTTGCCGGACAAAAATTCTATTAATTCTTTGTTATTCATATTTTATTATTTTTATGTTAAATAACATATTGTTAAATTAACACTTTGAGATTGTGAGCAAATGAAGGGGTGTTTTGGCTTTTTTGGGGCTACACTTACACTTAGGGCTGTAAGTGTAAGTTTTCACCGTAGGTTAATTTTTCATACAACCTGTTTGCTTTTTTGTGGGCATCTAAAGCCCTTCGTTCCCACATTTCGGCTTTTTTTACGTTGTAGTGTAAGCTGCCCCAAAATTTGTTGGCTTGCTTATTAGCGTCCATTTGCTTTTCCCAAAAACGCTCTATCTGGTCAGTTCTTTTTGTTTGCTTTGGGTATAAGCATTCAACTTTATATTTTCCTTGCGTGGTTACTTTGATGCTCTCAAAGTCTTCTTGCTGGGTAATTCTTTTTAAATTTTTTGAAAGTTCAGCGTTTTGTTTTGGGTTTTTTATCTGTACTTTTTCTGTGTAATTTGTGTATGTTATTGTTACTACTGTTACTATCATTTTTACTTTTTTTTAATTGTTATTTAATCCTTACCCCTTTTGTACAATACAAATATACAACGAATAAACGAGAATAGCAAATTTAATCAAAAAATAAGTCATAAAAATTAAATCATAATATGTCAGACGAACAAATAAAAATACACCCACTCAAAAATTACTTAGTGCAAATATCAAAAATTGCACTGGCGCAATGTGGGTTGTCTTCTGAATATATGAAATTGATTTGGGCGAATGATGCCCCGATGTTCTACGGCTATGGCGAGGCTGAAAACTACCCTGCATTAGAATTGAAAATGAAGCCTACGTCAGTTCAAATAGACAGCCAAGATAGTATGTGCCTACGTACATCGTATTTAATCTGCTTGCGCTATCTGAATGACAAGCTACCTGATGACTACACACAAGCAACAGTCCAAAACGCAAAGTCGCTAAATGATATTATAGAATTTAGCAATTTGAGCATTGCAGAATCTTACATACAATTGTTATCTAATATTTGGGCGATTGCATCCGACCTCAAAGGATTTTTGCAGTATCAAAATGGTTTCAAACCACCGCGAAGCAAAGAAATGGCATGGCAAAAATATTGCATACAAAAAGGCGTGAATACTTCGATAGTGAGTTGTTACGTTGGAATAGGAGAGCGTGAAGCGTTGGGCGCGGAAATTATCTTTGAATTGTCAATGATTACACCCGTACGGGAAAACAAAATTTGTTGCCCTGTGAATGATGAATTGTTGATGTGTTTATATGAGAATAAAAATAAATGAATCCAATAATATCACTCATATTCCAATTATTAGACGAGCGAATCCGTCAGGACATCGTGACAGCAATAGTCCTAAGCCTAAAGCGCAATGACAAATTCGTGAGTGGTGAAACGGCTGCGAGCATATTTGCCCGTTCTGAATTTAGCGGTGATAATTATTCGGTGTTGGCAGGAGGGAATGAAGTATTGAGATACATTGTCGAAGGCAAGCCCGCAGGGACAAAATTGCCTATGCGATTGTTTAATGGTGAATGGGAATTAATGCCAGCATTAGCAAGATGGAAGGCGATACGGGGCGTAACTATTCCCGATTACTTACTTGCCCGTAGCATTGCAGAGAATGAGCGTGAAGGAGTGGATATTGCAGCCGAGGCGATAAGAATTTTCAATAAGGAAAGTTTTATACGGCTTAACCAAAATTTGCGTACCTTAGTGGCGCGTGAAATTACAAGGGAGTTGAAGGTGATATATGGGGAGTTGGCGGCATAAAAAACGCCTTACCGAAAAGACGATAAGGCGTGGATTTGAATAGCGGAGCGAAAATGTTTACGAAATCCGCAAGTAATGTAAATCAATTTGCTTTTTGAAATGCTTTGCCTGATTTAAAAATTCAGCGTTTGTTTTTTCTGAATGGTTTTTGTTTTTCGAGTAAGACAAATACCTTCCGTAATCAATATGTAAGCGGTCTAATTCGTCCTGACCGTTTACGATCCAGATTCCATGAACAAGGTAAGGCATCATAGCGTCGCCTAATGCGTGTCTTGTTTCAACACCATTTTCAAAAAGCGCATCTTCATTGGGATTAAATCCAAGTGAAACAATATCGCCTTTTTTCTTAGTTGACCAAATTGGTGAAAATTCCGGCACGTCAATAATGAACTCTATGAGAGTTTCTGAAATGTGGTCGTCTTTTACATTTTCCGATTCTGTAAGTTTTGCAATTTGTAAAGTCATAATAAAAATATTTTAAAAGTTTAACTAATTATTTAATACCTCACAAATATACAACGAATAAACGAGAATAGCAAATTTAAACAAAAAATAATTCATAAAAATTAAATCATAATATGTCAGACGATAAAATAGTAATACACCTATTAAAAACATACTTGCTGAAAATTGCTAAAATAGCAATGGCGCAATGTGACAAGTGGCGCGTGAAATTACAAGGGAACTAAAAGTGATATATGGGGAGTTGGCGGAATAAAAAAACGCCTTACCGAAAGTGGTAAGGCGTGGATTTGAATAGCGGAGCGAAAATTATTAAGCTAATACCCATCCCTTTTCGGAAGGGGTAATAATAATTTTTCCATTAGGTAACTCTTTCTTGCTCCTCCTGTCATTATGAAAAACCCTTACCCTTCCTGACGGTTTTTCAAAAGCGTCATTCATTCCGAGATACGCTTCCGTGTAGCGTTCAGAGTTGCGCTTTTGTAGTTGCTTAATGACGAATGGTATTGGTGATACCATTATCACATCATTATCTTTGTGCTTTTGGCACAATTCTTTCATCTGCTGCAACGTCAATCCATTGGCAGGAATTTTCACAGTTTCGTAACTTTCAAACTCCTCGTCAATAATTGACTGTTGTTCACTTTTCAATATGTGTTGCTCATTAATAATTACAATGTTTTTGGGGGTCCCCGTTAGCATTTCATCGAATACGCCCTTATAGAACAAGGTGTATTCAAGGTGTGCGTCCGTCGAAGACGAAGAAATGCTAACGGGGATTACCTCAATGTTAGAGTTGACAAATTCAGTTAATTCTTGCGCTGTTTTAAAATGTGCAAATTTCATAATAAAAATATTTTAAAAGTTTAACTAATTATTTAATACCTTACAAATATACAACGAATAAACGAGAATAGCAAATTTAAACAAAAAATAATTCATAAATAATTATTAATAATATGTAACGCTTACTTCTGTTTTTGCCTGAATTGTATTCATAATTTATTTGATTACCTAAGACGCTTTCAGCGTTTCGGGCATTAAGTTGTTAAAAAAATGACAGCTAAGATTTAACCTTTGCGATGAAATTTCGCAACCCTATTTCGTCCAAATCCTAAAACAACGAACAGGTCCATCTATAAATGGTAAGTCAACCATAATAAATACGCTGTCAATATCTATTTCATCATGTTCGCACAATTAGCGTAAAAACGCTATATGATATAGGCTTATGATTTTACCTATAAAAGCCGTTATTTTTATTATTGAAACCCGAAGGAATAACGGCTGCCCCAAAACGTGACTAAATCGTTTTTGTTATTGTAGCCTACGAATAGGCTCATACTGAACTCAATAAAGGAATCGAACCTTTACAAGTACCATATTGAGTTTTTACGCGCCTTACCGAAAAGTCGATAAGGCGCGTGCGTTAGATAGTGAAATGATTATCACTTTACCGCAAATGATTTGCAGCCAATAATATGCCCTTTTTCGTTCCTCACTAATTCATTCGGATAACAAAGGTCGTCGCGGTCAGTTGCTGCGGTCATTGTCATCATAGACACGATTAACATTGTACCTTCAACCTTTTCGGGCAAATTTTCAACGTTACCGTAAGTGTTACGGGTAATGTTAATGCCGTCGATGGTATCGACTTTTTCAACGGATTGCTCTACTCGTGGCAAATTTTCCATTCCGCACTCGCTTTCGTAAGTCGCTATGGGTCCATCTGCAACATCAAGAAGGTTAATTTGGTGAGGGGTGTAATTGAGAAATTTCATAATTATAAATATTTGAATGATTAAAAAAAAATTATTGATATAAGTGAGGTTTGTCGTCATTGTGGTAAACGATTTTTTCCGTATCTTTGGAGTGAAGATGGTGGTCTTTTTCTGCTTGGTTAAGAAATTGGAATGACGCGATTAGATTCACTCCGATAAGTATTGCAAGAGTTTCATTGAGTTCCATCTGAAAAATGGTGTATTGCAATCCTGTGATTGCAACTGCTAAGAAAATGCTTAAAAAATATTTCATAATAATAATATTTTAAATAGTTACTTAATTAATACCTTACAAATATACAACGAATAAACGAGAATAGCAAATTTAATACAAAAATAATTCATAAATAATTAATCATAATATGTCAAGCATAAAAGAACAAGTCGAAAAAAACGCAGCCAACGACAGTCTATCCATTGCGTTCATTGACGATAATAATGAGTTAGTGGTTGCGCCACTGACAAATCCAAATTTCGTAAAAATCAAAACTCAAATTGAGTTTGAGGCGCAAAGAAAATTTCTGCAAGGTATAGCGGATGAAATGGAAATCGAAAACCAAATCGCCGACAAACTCATCGTCACTGACGACATTATAAAAAAATCATTATCTTTGTGATATGGCATTGCAAATTATAGAAAGTCCGTCAGCAACATGTAACCCGTCAAGTGGTTGCGTGAGATGGTGCGTTACGTCTAATGACTACATTTTGCAGGATGCAACGGTAGCGAGTGCCTTTATTTATTTTTGGGCTGTCTTTCCGCAAGTGCCAATTGGTCAGAACGTCACGGTTATGGGCTGTGAGTTTTTCGCCACGAATCAACCAACAAACGCGAATCAGTTTAACTCGCTTGGAACTGGTGCGGAAATAGCGCAAAGCCTATTCGATGCAATGTCGGCGAATTTCAAATTTTCCTGCAAGTACACGGCAACGCTTCGCACGTTTGCAAATCGTGGCTATATCTACGTACAGGCACTTGAAAGCGGCACGGCTTGCAATGGATTGACTGAAATACCTGTCAATACGGGCGTGTTCATTCGTGAGTGTCCTGCCGTAGATGAAATTCAAAGAAGTTGCTACCTGATTAAGTACAAGGCGTTCAAAAAGAATGATGACGGCACACGGGAATTAATCGAAGGCGAAGCAACGGCAACGCTTGACCCGGACGGATTCGCGTATTTGCACCCTAACAAATTCGCTCAAAAATGCCTGTCTAAAACCAAACCCTCATTAACTGAATTGGTCGAATATTGTGAAAATTCAAAAGTGGAAATATGTTTAATTTTCGCTGACTATGAATTGAATGAGGATAACGAGTTGGTGCAGATTGGAAGTTATGAGACGAATACGATTGAGGTAATTAATTCAAATACGCCTTATCATTTTGATTTTTTGCCCTATTGCTATTTCGAGAATGGAGCGAAAACGAAATGGCTAACGAATAGACCAGATAACTTAGGGCTTTGCCCTAATGCCTATCAATGGCAGACGGTTTGTATTCCGCAGGGCTTAATTGATAGCGGTATTGGCGTAAACGCTTCGTACACCGTAGATTTTGCGGACGGTACGAGTGAGACTGTAACACGACCAATTACGCAAGGCGGTATCATAAAAGTAGCTTCGGGATTGATGCAAATTTGCGCCTTATTTTCGGGTAAAGAAATTGTGTCGTGGAGTGTTGGGATTAATGCGAGTATTGGCGGTGGTGCGCTTATCATTCAACCACTGGAATATGTGGTGAAAAAATGTTGCGACAAAAATAGTGAAAATATTAATATAATATTTTGTAATTGCTTCAATCAATACGATACAATAAGTTTCGAGCGTGTGCCGAGTAGTACAATAGCATTCCAAAGCGGCTCGGTGTGTTGCGTGATTGAATGTGACGACAAGAATAGTGGACGGCGCAAAAGAAATGATATAAGCGTAGAGAGAACGGTAAACGCCTTGTCACTTGAAATTGATTGCTACGGGACGAGCCTAAAAGAAGTTGAATCTTGGGTAAGAGAATTTGTAAATAGTGACGAGCATTTTGTGATTGAGAATGGTCAGTGTGTGGATATTATTTTGCAGAACGGTTCGATAACTATTTTTGAAAGTGAAGGTAAATTAAGATTTGGGATTAGCTTTGTGTATGCGGATGCTGACAGGAAATAAAAAAAAGTAGTACAACTTATCTATGTGGAACAAAGTCATACTACTTATTTTCTAATGGCAAGAATGGCTTGCGAGACTGTAAAGATACAAAAAAATTAAAAAATGTCTGTTGCTTTATATAGCATCTTTTTAAATTTTGAAAACCGCCCGAAAAGTCGGGAGGCTTAATATTAGATAATTAATTAATGCTTAATATTTTTTCTGTAAAATATTATAGCATCATCATAGGAAAGTTCTGTAAAGAATGATTCGCCACTGCCAACACAACTTACAAGCGTTTTCGTTTTGTCAAGTGCTTGGATTTCTTGCACTTGATATAATTCATCCCATGAAGATTGACTGTCACTTTCTGTACGACTACAAGTTTCTTTTCGGAGTTCTGACGGCTTGGAGCGTTCAGCATAAGAACCGATGTTGATGAGCGTTCCTGCGGATAATTCGCTTTCGTCGAATGAGAATAAAATACGGCTGTATGGTTGGTCATCGAATGGATTAGAGGTGATGTCTAATTTTTCCTTTTCAATCGTCACCGATTCTAATTTAATATCATGTTGCGAAAGGATTGAATTGAACTGGTCTAAATGCTTCTGATTAGTTAATTGAATAGTCATAATTTTTATTTTAAATAGTTACTTAATTAATACAATGCAAATATAAGACGAAAAAACGACAATAGCAAATTTAAACACAAAATAACTTATAAATAATTAATCATAATATGTCAATACACATTTTAATATTAGCAAATTTTGTATTTAATTGGGGCGTTTTCAATCTGACGCAGCCTGACAATATACTATGGTTTTTTTCTTGCGGTAGACTTGGAGTAATAGGAAAGCCATTGACCGAGTGTATTGAGTGTATGAGTAGCTTTTGGGGCTTGATTTGGTTTGGAGTGTGGGTGTGGCTGTACATGCCTATTGAGACAGCTATATTTGCGCCTATTTACGTTGTTTGTCTATACGGTATAGCTATAATCGCAAAAGCCATTTTAAACGGCATAGAGACGTTGAAAATGGCTTGCGGAATTTATAGGGATGTTAACTTGGGGGATAGTTAAAGCCCCCAAGTTTCGGGGTCTATGTCGCAATGACTTATGATTAACTTTTTCAATTCGCGGACTTTTCTCTCAAAAAGTTCCCCTTCGTAAATCATTATATTGTCAACGCATTTTATGCTTTCTGTTCCCCCTGTTTGGAGGATAAAGTAAACTTGGATGGTTAATTCATCCTTAAATGATATTACGTGAATGTTTATTCTTTTTTGTTTGCCAACGTTTGCGATGGCTATTTGTAGCATTATTTCAGCTAATTTTTTAATGTTCATATTTTTTAATTAAAAAAAAGTAAAATAAAACCTTCACTGTCAAAAGAGACAGCGAAGGCGTATTAAATAACTAAAAAAACTATTCGTGTTTTTGCAACTCAAAAGTGAGTTGCTTGATGGTCTCGAAATGTGCGCCACCGATTACGCCTTTGATTCCGTTTTTCTTGATGTATTGACGAATCTTAGTTCGGTGAATGTGCTTAATTGTTTCGGGTACGATTTCGGTCAGTTCTTCGGGCAAAAGTTCTACGTCAGTAACTTTCACGGATGTTGATTCCTTGTAGTACATATACAATTGCGAACCGTCCGCATTGTTGTGGATTCTGCTTTGACCGCCCAACAAATTATCAACCTCGCTTTTTTGGGTTTTCATTATGGCGTTTTGAATTGCTTTTTGGGCTTTGAGTTGGTTTATTTGGGCGTCAATTTCAAGGGCTTTGGTTTCAGCCTCTTGATATAATTTGATGTGATATTCAATCTTCATATTGATTTATTTTAGTTATTTAAAAATGTGTTTTTAAGTTGAGCATTTTCCGTATTGCTAAACGGATATTGTATAGTCAATCAAACTGCGGACGTTTTCAAATTATGGCGCGTTTTCAAAAGTCCTGCTAACAAAAAATTAAAGCCTTTAGTAATATTACAATGCAAATTTAATGCAAAAAATTGAGAATATCAAATTTTAAGTAAAAAATAAATAAAAATGTCAAACGGTCTAAATATTAAGATATTGGATAGCGGTCTATCATTAAACCTCTACGATAACACCCGTTTGGCATTATCCAAAAAAACAGACGGGACAAAGGCAGGGCAAAATTCTAACGAAGCGGCTACTCAAATAACGATACCAACAAACCGTCAAAACTGCGAAGCCCTCGGCATTGAATTAAGCCCTAATTATTCAAATCAAATCACGGAAAAAAATATAAAGGTCGAAAAGGATAATTGTCCTTTATATTATGAAATATTGAATGTTTGCGGTGTGACCAATAAGGATATAACTATACAACTGGTCAACATCACAAAGGCATGGCAAAATGAATTAAAAAATTGCACACTTGACCAACTTTTTAAAGGTGTATTTTTTACATTTGATTTGCCGACATTACAAGCGTCTCA